>ENA-UEQN01002463-UEQN01002463.1-human-gut-metagenome-genome-assembly--contig:-NODE-2463-length-12905-cov-3.095572_pt1 | contig 12905 bp, 9 predicted proteins | sample MGYA00242940_ERZ507944 | MGnify/ENA primary metagenome ERZ507944 (study PRJEB26167, sample SAMN06115449) | human gut metagenome | host: Homo sapiens | place: China:Fujian | collected 2015-08-20... | reverse complement strand
CGACCTTTCCAGAAAATATTCCGCGGATCAAAATTCAGCTATCAACGGGGGTGACTTGGGATGGTTTACACAGGAAATGATGATACCTTCATTCAGTGACACTGCATTTATTGCCAAGAAAAATGAAGTTAAAATCACAAAAACTCCTTACGGTTACCACGTTCTTCAAGTAATGGACATGACAAAACCGGTAGAGAAAGTATTACTCGGAATCATTGCCAAAGAGATTACCCCGTCACAACAGACGGTCAACAAAATCTACAATGATGCCCGTACTTTCGCTAACAATATCAACACGCTTGCCGATTTCGACGCAGCTGTTACTGCCAACAATCAAACCAAGCGTATCGCGAATTTAGGTAAAAACGACGCTACTATCCCGGGTATCGAAAGTGCCAGAGAGATTATCCGTCAGGCTTACTTAACGGATAAACCGGGATTCATCCTTATGGACAAGGAGAAATCTCCGATTTTCGAAACAGGGGATAAATTCACGGTTGCCGTGTTAACCAACATTCAAGAAGAAGGCATCGCACCGTTAAACAGTGTAGCCCCCATGATTCGCACCGAACTTATCAGAAAGAAAAAAGGTGAAATCATCGCGAAAGAATTGACCGGTGCTATCTCCGGTAGCGAAAGTTTGCTTTCTGTCGCTCAAAAGGCAAACGCACAAGTTATGGACGCAACAGATGTCAGCTTCAGTTCATTCCAAATCCCCGGAGCCGGAATCGAACCCAAGTTAATCTCTGAAGTGATGACCTTGCAGGAAAATCAAATCTCCAAACCGATTATCGGTAACCAAGGAGTGTATGTAGTAGTTGTTAATTCCAAAACCGTTGAAACGGCTACCCCCGAACAAATCGAGGCTGCAAAGAATTCAGCACTACAAATGAACATGACCAAAATTTATTATCAGACTCTTCCCGCCTTGATTAAGAAAGCAGGAGTTACCGATGCCAGATATAAATTTTACTAATAGCCTAAACCACAAACCAAGAAAACCGTCCGACACACCGGGCGGTTTTCTTTTGTCAAAAAAAACGCTATTTTTGTTTTGAAAAACAAACACGACATGGAAGAATATTTCGCACACGAAACAGCCGTCATTGACGAAGGCGCAATCATAGGAAAAGGAACTAAAATATGGCATTTCTCACATATCATGAGCAATTGCCGCATCGGGGAAAACTGCAATATCGGACAGAATGTAGTAATCTCTCCCGACGTCATTCTGGGAAATCAAGTGAAGGTACAAAACAACGTATCGGTCTACACGGGTGTGACCTGCGATGACGACGTATTTTTGGGTCCCTCCTGCGTGTTCACGAATGTAACGAACCCGCGGAGTGCCGTGAACCGCAAAAGCCAGTACGCACGGACGCACGTGGGTAAAGGTGCGACAATCGGGGCAAACGCGACCATCGTCTGCGGGCATGACATCGGGGCTTACGCCTTTATCGGTGCCGGGGCTGTCGTGACCAAAACCGTCCCCGCCTACGCCTTGCTGGTCGGGAATCCGGCACGCCAAATGGGATGGATGAGCGAATACGGGCATAGGCTGCATTTCGACAAAGACGGCATCGCCGAATGCCCCGAAAGCAAACAACGGTATCGCTTGCAAAACGGTATTGTAGAAAAGATTACAGAATAATAATATAAAATATTCCATCATGAATATAGCCATGGTAGACCTTCACGGGCAATACGAACGTATTCGGGAAGAGATAAACCACGCCATACAGGAAGTCCTCGACTCCGCGGCATTTATCAACGGACCGCAAGTAAAACAATTTGAACAACACCTCGCGGAATTCAATCAAGTGGAGCACGCGATAACTTGCGGGAACGGAACCGATGCCCTGCAAATTGCCTTGATGACCTTAGGCTTACAACCGGGTGACGAAGTGATTGTGCCCGTGCATACCTACGTGGCAACGGCGGAAGTGATAGCCTTATTACACCTGGAACCCGTGTTCGCCGATTGTGTGGCAGACCGCTTCACGATAGACGCTACCCGGATTGAAGAAAAAATCACCCTCCGCACGAAAGCCATCGTACCCGTTCACCTGTACGGTCAATGTGCCGACATGGAGCCTTTGATGGAAATTGCCAAACGCCACAACCTCTTCGTGGTGGAGGATGCCGCACAATCCATCGGGGCGGAGTACACTTTCAGCGACGGACGAAAACTGAAATCCGGGTGTATCGGCGATATCGGCACCACTTCATTTTTTCCGTCCAAGAACTTGGGATGCTACGGGGACGGCGGAGCCTTATTTATCCGGGACGCCCGACTGGCAGAACGTGCCCGCATGATTGCCAATCACGGGCAAAAGATTAAATACCACCACGATATCGTGGGTTGCAACTCCCGGTTGGACACGTTACAAGCCGCCATTCTCGACGTGAAATTACGTTATCTCCGCGAATACACTGCCGCCCGTAACCGGGTTGCCGACAAATACGACGAGGGACTGGCTTCCGTCAAAGGCATTCTACTTCCCGCCCGAGCAGCCAATAGCACGCACGCGTTCCACCAGTACACGATACGAGTGGCGGACAAACGCAGGGATGAACTGAAAACTTTCCTGCAATCCCAAGGCATCCCGAGCATGATATATTACCCGGTTCCTTTACACCTGCAACAAGCCTACCTCCGCGAAGGACAAGGGAAAGACTCGTACCCCGTGTCGGAGCAACTGAGCGAAGAGGTACTATCCCTGCCCATCCACACGGAAATGAAACCAGAGGTTCAAGAATATATCATACAACAAATACACGCGTTTTTTAATCAATAATACCCGTTCCATGAACATTATCACCATCGTAGGGGCAAGACCTCAATTCGTGAAAGCGGCAGTAGTCAGCCGGGAAATCAGCACTCGCGACGATATTCACGAAACCATCATACACACGGGGCAACACTTCGACCCCAATATGAGTGATTTGTTTTTCGAGGAAATGCGGATTCCCGCTCCCGGTTACAACCTCAAAATCAACAGCCTGAGTCACGGTGCCATGACCGGTAAGATGCTTGAAGAAATCGAAAAGGTACTTATAGACAAGAAACCGGACTGGGTGCTTGTATACGGGGACACGAACTCCACCCTCGCCGGGGCTCTTGCCGCGAAGAAATTACATATCCGGGTAGCACACGTGGAAGCCGGGTTGCGTTCATTCAACATGACCATGCCGGAAGAAATCAACCGGATTCTGACAGACCGCGTTTCCGATATCCTTTTCTGCCCGACGGAAACGGCTATCCGCAACCTGCAAAACGAAGGCTTCGACCATTTCGACTCCCGTGTCGTGCTATCGGGAGATGTCATGCTGGACGCCGCCCTTTTCTACCGGCAATACAGCCGTCCGCCACAAATCGAACTGAAGCGGGATTTCGTACTCGCCACCCTACACCGGGCTGAAAACACGGATACTCCCGAATACTTGTCGGAAATCATCCGGGCATTGGAAACGATTTCACGGGAGCAAGACGTCCTTCTCCCCCTTCATCCCCGTACCCGGGCTAAACTGGAGGCTTCGGGCTATAATACCCGACTCTCCCCCATTCGTTTCATCGACCCCGTGGGATACCTTGAAATGATTCACTTGCTGGACAAATGCTTGCTCGTCATGACGGATAGCGGGGGTTTACAAAAAGAGGCTTTCTTCTTCCGGAAATATTGTATCACGCTCCGGAACGAAACGGAATGGACGGAACTCGTCGACCACGGTTACAATGCCTTGGCGGGAAATTCATACGACAGAATTATCCAAGCCTACCGGGAGCAACCGCATCCTGACTTTTCTACCCCCCTGTACGGTGACGGACATGCCGCGAAAGTGATTGTCGATACTTTAATCGAGGCGTAAGATGAAAAAGAAAGTTCTGATTATTACCTACTATTGGCCGCCAAGCGGGGGACCGGGAGTGCAACGGGTGCTAAACTTCGCGAAATACCTGCCCAAGTACGGGTGGGAACCCGTGATACTGACCGTCAGAAAAGGCGAGTATCCCGCTAAAGACCCCTCGTTGGAAAAAGAAATCCCGTCGCACCTAAAGGTGTACAAAACAAAAACTTTTGAACCGTTCTCCATTTTCAAACTGGTTTCCGGCAAAAAGAAAGACGACGCAATCGGTACCTATATTCTCTCCGAGAAAAGTCCGAACCTCGTCACCCGCCTCTCCAAATGGATTCGGCTCAACCTCTTCATCCCCGATGCCCGTGTCGGCTGGAAACGTTACGCCGTGAGGGAAGGAAAGAAAATCATCCGGTCGGAAAACATTGATTTGATTCTCACCTCCTCTCCTCCCCATTCGTTGCAACTAATCGGTCAAGCCCTTGCCCGAAAAACAGGCAAACCGTGGATTGCCGACTATCGCGACCCGTGGAAAGAGGTCGTTTACAACCAAAACTTGAAAAGAAGTGCCCGTGCCGAGCATAAAGACCGCCGTCTGGAACACGACGCCTTGAATGCCGCCGATGGCATCGTGTCCATCAGCAAGGACATCCTGCAATTGCTCGAAAGCAAACGCGAAAAACCGCGAAACGGTTGTCTGGTCTTCAACGGTTACGACAATCGTCCGGCTCCGCTCCCGCATAACGACTGCCCCGTGATTACTTACACGGGAGTACTTTCAGTCACCCGTATCCCGACACCTTTACTCCCCGCCCTTCGGGAATTGCGGGAAGAAAATATACGGTTCCGGCTGAAATTCATCGGGAACACCTGTCCCGAACTGCGACAACTCGTGGAGGAAAACGGGCTGACCGCCGACACGGAATACATATCCTATCTCCCTCACGACGAATCGATACGCCATATCAACTCGTCCGACGCCCTGTTACTTGTCATTGATAACGTACCGAACAACAAGGGCATCCTTACCGGAAAATTGTTCGAGTACATCGGGGCTCAACGTTCCATCCTCGCCGTCGGCAATACCGAGGGAGAAGCCCGCCATATCATCGACGAATGTCAATGCGGGGAAATGGTCGACTACAATGACACGGAAGGAGCCAAAAGAATATTACGCAAACTCCACGAGGCATGGCAACGTCAAACACCCGCCTACTCGTTCTCGAACAGTTCCCGTTATTCCCGCGAGGCAACCACCGGGGAGCTGGCTCACTTCATGAATCACGTGCTTTCCCGGCACACGAAATAAACAAGCCTATGAAACTGAAAAATGCCCTATTCTTCGGAAAAAGATTGTTGACCGATTTCAACGAGAACAAGCATCTGGCTACTTGCACGGACAACAAAAGCACTGAACTGACTTATTATTATTTTCTTTTTGAAGAGGACAAAATCAACACGCGGGGCGGCAACCACCCGTTCCAATTTGATGAAGCGGGTATTCCCCTCGTGCACTCCTACATCGACGTGGTTGACGGAAAAGGATATTACTATTACCCAATCACCATCGGGCAATACGCTTTAGCCGTGTTTCATAGCTGGCTCAAAACACATGATAGCGAAAAGAAAGCCTATTTCCTCCGTTTTGCCGATTGGTTCATGCAGCAACGGGAGGAATCGCCCGAATTGGGTTGTTACTGGCTGACCGAAACCGCCAAACCGGAATACCGCGTCACTACCCCGTGGAAATCGGCATTCACCCAAAGCCGGGCTATCTCTATCCTCTTGCGGGCATGGCAAATGACACAAAACACGGAATACCTGCACGCGGCAACACTTGCCCTTATCCCTTTCACGAAAGATATATCCGAAGGCGGTGTTTCCGTTGACCGAGCAATCGGCGAAACGTTCTATGAAGAGTACACGGCCGCCTGCCCTACCCGCGTGTTGGACGGGCATATATTCTCGCTCTTCGGTCTACACGATTACATTCGTGCCGTCCCGGAAGAAGTGAATCCCGACGGGCATGCCCTCGCCCTCCATCTATTCAAGGAAGGTGTGAAAGGACTTATCCGCCAACTACCTAAATTCGACATGGGCTACTGGTCCCGCTTCAACCGCTGCGACCTGCCCGGTTACCCGCAAAACGACCCCTGTACTATCGGCTATCTCCGGCTGGTACGCCATCAATTGCTGGTACTCCACCAAATCACGGGTAAAGAAGAATTACACGCGTACAGTGAAAAATTCCGCCGGTACGACAATATCCGGAATATCCTGAAAATGTATCGCCATAAATTCAAGGCTCTGAAAAAACTGAACAGGTTATAGCCCTATCCCTTGCTACCACTACATAACCCTTGCCCTACCTTATAAGTAGTGCATGAACGGAGCATATACACAGCATAAACACTGATTTACGTTTATGCTACGTTCATGCTACGTTCATGAGGTAGAGCAAGGGTTAAGAATAGGCTGCCCAACCATAAAATAAGTATAGATATTCCGTATCTCTCTTTTTTGTGTTACTTTTGTAAAAAATGCAACCGATGTCCAATTAATTAACAAAGAATATGTGCGGAATAGCCGGAATATTTGAACGCGACAAGGATAACAAAGAATTGATGTCGGAAATGCTGACCGCCATAAAACACCGCGGTCCGGATGACCAAGCCGTCTATGTCCACCGGGATTTTACTCTCGGGCATCGGCGCTTGTCCATTATCGACGTGACAACTTGCGGGAATCAACCCATATTCAACGAGGATAAAACGGTTTGCGTTATTTTCAACGGGGAAATATACAATTACGAGGAGATACGGGAAGAATTAAAAAATAAAGGACACGTGTTTTACACGGCTACCGACACGGAGGTGCTGGTTCACTTGTACGAGGAACACGGTACCGGGTTCTTCAACAAACTGAACGGTATTTTCGCTTTTGCCCTGCTGGACATGAAGAACGAGCGCTTGATTCTCGCACGGGATCATTTCGGGGTGAAACCGCTTCACTATTTTTTGAAAGACGGCGTACTGGTATTCGGCTCGGAGCAAAAATCCATTATCCTTCATCCCAAGTACGAGCGACAACTCAACCTGAAGGCCTTACACCTTCACTTGAACCTGCGGTACACGCAAGGCAACGAAACCCTGTTCGAGGGAATCAAACGTATCCCGCCGGCACATTATGCCGTGTTCGAGAAAGGGTTGTTTGCGGTGAAACGTTACTGGCAATTGTCTGTCGATGTCAATCGCTCCATCACGGAAGACGAGGCAAAGGAGCGGATGAACGCATTGATCAAACAGGCAGTGAAACGCCAGCTGGTGAGCGACGTCCCCGTGGGAGTATATCTTTCGGGAGGGTTGGATTCTTCCGCTATCGTGCAAAAGATGCATGAATTGGGAGTACCGGAAATCAACACGTTTACCATGGGATTCAACGAACCCACGGACGAATTTCCCGACGCGCAACAGATAGCGGATTACTTTCATACGAATCATCACACGTTGAGTCTGTCGATGAACCCGATGCAACAAATGCCGCAAGTTATATGGCACGCGGAAGAACCGAAAATCAATTTGTTGCAGGGATTCAACATGTCGGCGTTCGTCCACCCCACGGTGAAAGTTGTACTGGGGGGATTAGGCGGGGACGAGCTATTTGCCGGGTACGATATTCACAAGTTCGTTTACCCGTTCAACCAATGGCACCGCCATATGCCGCGATGGATGCAACGCTTCGGACGTTGGAAATCGGATTTTATTTTCAAACTACAAAATAATTCCAAGTCTTTGCGGTATGACGAGTACCGACGGGGAGTGCAAATGCTTCTCTCGATCGGGAACGTGGAGCGCTTTTATCTCATCCTCCGTAACGCGTGGGATTACGACACGCCATTCTACAAGAATATTTACTCGGAGAAGTTTTTGCATCAACACCAAGCGGAACTTATTCCGGTTCACAAGGAGTTCGATAAAATTTTCAACGACGTGAAGAACGAGAACGCGCTAAATCAAGTGCTATATACGGAGTTCCAGTCCAAAATGGTGAATGATTACCTGCTCACGGACGACCGGATGTCAATGGCTCATTCCGTGGAAGAACGGGTGCCTTTCCTCGACCGGGAGCTGGTGGATTTCGGGTTCTCTCTGCCCGTGGAACTGAAAATCAAGAATAACCAGACGAAGTATCTGTTCCGGGAAGCCATGAAACCTTATCTGCCGCCCAAAATCATCACCAAGAAGAAATGGGGATTCACGGTGAACCCGTATCTCCAGTTCAAGAAGGATTTGAAGGATACCGCCGAAAAGATTATGACGAAGGAATACATCGAAAAACAAGGTATATTCAATTACGAATATATCCGGTATATCTTGGATTACCCGGCTCACCCGAAACTCCGGTGGCACTATAATTTCATTTGGATTATCCTAGGACTCGCGATTTGGGAACAGCAATTTATCTATAAACGGGTGGAAGATAATATTGAGGCTTATTATTAAAGGGAAAATGTATGAAATATTCTATTATCATAGCCGTTTATAACCGATTGGATGAAGTGAAAGAACTTCTCGATAGTGCCGAAAGAATGGAAGGTGATCGGGAACTTTTTGAATTTCTTTTCGTGGATGACGGTTCGAAAGACGGTTTTCGGGAATTTATAGAGCAATACCGTTCGGCAAGCGGTTTGCAGATTCGTGCCGTCTACCAAAAGAATCAAGGTCCGGGAGCCGCGAGAAATCACGGGATGCGGGAAGCCAAAGGAGATTATTTTATCTTCGTGGATTCGGATTGCATGTTTCCCCCCCATTGGCTACGTGAAATAGAGAAAGTACAAAACGAACACCATTACGACGCTTTCGGCGGACCCGACACGTGTCATCCCTCTTTCTCCCTTCTGTTAAAAGCGATCAATTATTCCATGACTTCTTTTATCGGCACGGGCGGCACGCGAGGAAATAAAAAACATGTCGGACGTTTCTATCCCCGGAGTTTTAACATGGGCATATCCCGCGAAGTCCATGACACGATTGGAGAGATGGGAGGCCTTCGCCACGGGCAAGACATGGATTACTCGATGCGTATATACAATGCCGGATTCAATGTAGGACTTATTCCCGATGCTTACGTTTACCACAAGCGACGGACAAGCATCCCGAAATTCTTCCGTCAGATATTCAACTGGGGAGTGGCACGTATCAACCTCTCCCGTCGTCACCCGCACACGTTGAAAGTGGTGCATCTGTTACCCGCGATCCTTATCCTCGGTCTGTTCGGGTTAGCCATTGTGACCTGTTTCACGGGGCTAATATTCCCGACGCATGTCCTGTGGAGCATTGCCGGTTGCGGACTGCTGGCGGTTTGCCTGCTAGCTTTCCTTCAATCTTTGGGAAAGTATCACAGTCTCGCGGTTGCTTTCTTGTCTATCATCACGCTATTGATTCAAGTGTTCGCATACGGATTCGGGCTTCTGTGGGGAGGGTGGAATGCCTTGTTGGGCAAAGAGGTGAGGGGATTTTCAAAGAATTATTACGGAAATAAAAAATAAGACATGAAAATAGGTGTCATATTAGATAAAGAGATCACGAGAGATCAACGGGTACTGAACGAGATCAAGGTTTTGGAAAATCACGGGCACGAGATACACGTTCTCTGTCCGGATTTGCTGAATATCGGACTATCGGGGACTATCGGCAAAACTAAAATCACACGCTTCAAGATGTCAAACAGGCAAAGAGAAATCCTGTTCGGAATCGTGAACCGTTTCCCGCTATACAACTGGATATGGCAAAAACAAATCCGTCGTTTCATAAAAAATACCGGGGTAGAAGCCTTACACACGCATGATCTGTACATGGCAAAACCCGTGTACACGGGCAGCCGCGAATACCGGCTCCCGATTACTCTCGACTTGCACGAGAACTTCCCGGCAGCGATACAATCCTACACGTGGGCAACGACTTTCCCGAAGAGTTTGCTCGTGGTTCCCAAACGCTGGGAAAAACTGGAAAAAAGATACCTTGAATATGCCGACAACATCGTCGTGTTGTGTCATAGCTTTCAAGAAGAGTTAAAACAAAAATACCCGTCACTCGCGGGAAAACGCTTCGTTATTTATCCCAATGTGCCGGACACGGAGGAACTTTTAAAACACGATACCGCTCCCGAAACGGTTGCCAAGCAAGATTTTATCATGTTCTATTTCGGGGCTATCGGTGTACGCCGCGGATTGATTACCTGTTTCAAAGCGTTAAAAGAACTTGCCCCGAAGTACCCGGATATAAAACTATTGCTTATCGGTCCTATTGATAAAGGGGATAAAGAAGTATTCAAGACCTATATGGATGATCCTCAAATAAAAGAGCAAATCATTTACCACAAATGGAAGGATCTGTCCGAGTTTCCCGCTTTTGCCCGCCAATCCGCTATCGGGTTATCCCCTTTAATCAAGAATCCGCAACATGATTCCGGTATTGCCAACAAGGTTTACCAATACATGCTGTTTGAAACTCCCGTACTGGTGTCGGATTGTACCCCCCAGTTGGAATTAATCGAAGAAACCGGAGGCGGAATGGTATTCCGGAACGAGGACGTGGGCGACCTCACGGAAAAAATCATCTATCTCTATCAACACCCGGAAGAACGGAAACGCATGGGAGAGAACGGGAAGAAAGCCGTGTTGGAGAAATACAACTCGGTAGTGGCAGGCAACACGTTGAATACGATATACTAACGATCTAAGAAAGACAACCAAAGTTTGCGCACATTCGAGAGAAAATGATGATTCCAATGCTCGGGGTGAGTCAATAACAGGATCACGGAATCACCTTGCTCGATAGCCTCGACAGGGGATTTACCGTATCGCCAGACAGAAGCGTCGGTCACCGAGGCATCCGATATGTAGGTCGTGATTCTTTCCCTCAAAGCTTCGTCGTAAGCCTCGAAAAGGATATCATGCTCTTTTTTGAACGTATCGTCCACGAGAATATGATTCGGGACACCCAGTTTCCTGTTCCAAGCCGCACCGTGGGAACAGAGAGAGGTCATGGAACCGAAACTCTTTCTAAATTCTTGGATTTCCCCGGCTAATTGTTGTTGACAGGAGAGAAGGATTTCGGAAGAAATCTCTTTTTTGTCCTTCAATTGCAAGTGCCTCATCTTCACGGCTAACGTTTCGTAATGCAGCCCGACCTCGAATCCTTCACGAAGCATCCGCTTCACGAGAGAGGATTTCATGGTTAAATGCCGGAAATAATAAGAGGCATGAACTCCTAAATGCCTTTCCACCTCGAACATCCTTTCCGCCCCGCGGGAATCTGTATCCACATCGTGACGAAGCAAGAGAACATGCCCCGACGGATAATCTTCCCGCACCCATTCAAGTAACGACATTACCCGATAGCCGTTCTCCAAAGCCCGTTTCAAGAGAGCGTCATACTCCCCTATCCGGTCTTTCTGCCGAAATATCTTGCGATATATTCTTTTCATCGGTTTATCCATGTCACTTTAGTCGGTTCAAAATGGAAACGTTTTTTAAATAAAGCTAACCCTCGAGAATTTCCCCAATAGGAGTCATAAATGATATACCTTACATCGTCCCGCTCAAAGCAACGCTGCACGACTTCCAAAAGCAAGAAATACACAACCCCTGCTTTCAGATAAGCGCCATGCCCCAATATATTATTTATAAATATCGTTTCGCCCAGATGCAATGTACGGATATACCCGACCAGTTTATCATCCATAAAGATCCCGTATACGTCCATCCCCTCGCCCCGGGTAATATTTCCCCGCTGCAAATATTCTTGTTTTATCTCTTTTCCCTGTCGTACTTCCAATGAAGTATTCACTTCAAAAATCTCATTCTCGAATAACTCCGGTTCAATAGACCGAAATTCAGCCCCTTTCTTGTGCGCCTGCTGATGAAAATACTTGACCGAGTTCTTGCCTTTCACCGTTTCGTAATATGCGGCGAAATCGTTATGATATTTACTTTTATCCAACAAGGCTATAGCTATTCTCTTACGAGGCACTAAAAATAAAAATTTAGCCTTTCGTTTACTAAATTCCCTACTCAATCGCCCGGCAACAACAGTCTTTCCCAGATTAACTGTTTTACGAGGCATAGAGGTCAAAGAAGACCAATAATATCCCAACATCAATTTCCAATTATCCCACATCCCCGTGATTCTTTGAAGTTCCACGTCATCGTAAAATTTCCATGCATAGAGCATAAAAGGATACGCAACCAACAACCCGATCTTGATAATGAAAGCAATCCATATATTCAACGGAGCTGTCAGAACGCTCAGAAGATAGATTACTGTACCAACCGCAAGAACTTTTCCTAACTTACCCAACTCGTAGGGTATCGGATAAGCCTTTTGCGCGAAATAGTAGGGTATGCCCCAAGAAATTATTTGCGCCACCAAGGTTGCCAATGCAGCCCCGTACATTCCCATCGCGGGGATCAAAAGTATATTCAATCCCAGATTTATAAACGTGATCAAGATGATCGAGGAACTGATAATTTTTGTCCGTTTCGTGATTTGTAAACCGATAACGGAAGCATCCCGCAACATACCGAAGAATATCCCGAAAGTGATAAAAGGAACGATATACACGGAAGCATAATACGCGGGATTAGACGCCACCAAGGCAATCAATTCTCTGGATAATAAACTTAATCCCAAAACACAATACATTCCTCCGAAAGAGAGATAGGTAAATATCTTTGAATAAAAACGTCGATTGTTCGGGTCGTTTATTTTTTTCATCATCAAGGGCGTCAGTGCCAATTGAACGGAAGCAACGATGAATATTTTCAACGTGTTACCGATTTTATAACCGAATGCATAAAAGGCAACATCATCCATCCCTTTCATGTAATTCAGCATATATTTATCAAAAACGGTCAATAAACCGCCCACGATAGCGGGGAACATCAACGGGTAGCTATACGAAAGAATTTGCTTAATAGCTGCAAATTCCAATTTCAAGGCTGAATTTTTTATAATGAAAGGCAACAGGAGTAATATTTGGAATAT
>ENA-UEQN01002451-UEQN01002451.1-human-gut-metagenome-genome-assembly--contig:-NODE-2451-length-12950-cov-3.904063_pt1 | contig 12950 bp, 12 predicted proteins | sample MGYA00242940_ERZ507944 | MGnify/ENA primary metagenome ERZ507944 (study PRJEB26167, sample SAMN06115449) | human gut metagenome | host: Homo sapiens | place: China:Fujian | collected 2015-08-20... | reverse complement strand
GAGTATGTCTACGACTATGTGACCTACGGACACTTGGGCGGCTATCGCTGCACGAACTGCGGCTATCAAAGACCGCAGCCGCAAGTCCACGTGACAAAGGTGCTAACGACCGACGACGAGCACTCTGAAGTCATCTTCGAGGAAAACGGCAAGCAGGTTCCGGCAAGCATCCATCTGCCGGGCGGATATAATATCTATAATGCCTGCGCGTGCATGGCGGCGGCCTCGGTCATGGGGATCGATATGGAGCTGGCGGCAAAGTCGCTCTCCAGCTTTGCCTGCGGCTTCGGGCGCATGGAAAAGTTCCAGATCCATGATACCGACGTGCGCATGATCCTCATCAAAAACCCTGCGGGCTGCAATCAGGTCCTGAACTTCCTCACGCAGCGCAGTGAGCCGTTTACCTTTGTGACGTGTCTGAACGACCGGATGCAGGACGGCAAGGACGTGAGCTGGATTTGGGACGTGGACTTTGAGCGGCTGACGGCGATGGAGGGTGTGCTCTCCGATATCTACGTATCCGGCGTGCGCGCGGACGATATGACGCTGCGCTTTTTGTATGCGGGCTTCCCGAAAGAGCGCATCCATGTCCAGAAGGACTACGCGCAGCTCATGGAAGAAGCCACAAGCCAGAAGCTTCCGGTCTTCGTCATGCCGACCTACACCGCGATGCTGGCTCTGCGCGGCACGATTGCCAAGCGGTACGGCTACAAGGAATTCTGGCAGTAAGGAGGGAAGAATATGGAACTGAACATTTGTCATCTGTATCCCGATATTCTGAACCTCTACGGCGACCGGGGAAATGTGCTCTGCTTGCGCAAGAGGCTTGGCTGGCGCGGGATTGACGCGAACGTGGAAGAGGTCTCGATCGGGCAGAAGCTGGAGGCTTCCAAATACGATCTTCTTTTCATCGGCGGCGGACAGGATTTTGAGCAGGAGGTGCTGCTGCCGGATCTTCGCGGAGAAAAGACGCAGGAGCTCATTTCCGCAATTGAAGATGGGCTTCCTGTGCTCGCCATCTGCGGCGGCTATCAGATGCTGGGGCAGTATTATAAGACGTGGGACGGTGTGCAGTGCGACTTTACGGGCGCGCTCAACCTCTACACCGTGGGCTCCAAGCAGCGCATGATCGGAAACTACATGTACACCTGCGACGAGCTGGGGACGACGGTCGTCGGCTTTGAGAACCACTCCGGCAAAACATACCTTGGAGACGGCGTCAAGCCCATCGGCAAGGTGCTGGCCGGCTTCGGCAACAACGGGGAAGACGGCTTTGAGGGCGCGCGGTACAAAAACGTGTTTGCAACGTACTCCCACGGGTGCCTGCTTCCAAAGAACCCGCAGGTTGCGGACTTTATGCTCAAAACCGCGCTCGAACGCAAGTACGGCGCGATGGAGCTGAAGCCGCTCGATAACAGCCTCGAGACCGCCGCGCACGATTATATGCAAAAGCGGCTTTCTGAAAAGTAAACCAAATAATTTCCTATCGCGTTCGTAGGGGGCGATGCCTACATCGCCCCGGCAGGATGCACCCGTTTTATCGTGAATCTTCGGCGAATCCGTTACTTCCCTTGGGTCGATGTGGGCATCGACCCCTACGGACTTCCCGGAAGTGCCATGACAGCTTATAAAAAATCCCTCTCCTTTTTCAGGAGAGGGATTTCTGCTTTATGGCGTATGCGTACAAATTTCGGCGGCCTTGGCCTGCAGGCGCTTGAGGTCGCGGAAGGTGTCGGGGCGTTTCGTCACATCGCGAAGGAGCGCCGACGGGTGGTACATCGCGGTGAACCAGATGCCGCCCTTCTGCTCCCAGGTGCCGTGGTCGCGCGTGATTTTGAAGTCCTCGCGGATGAGCTTCATGGCGGCGATCCTGCCAAGACAGACAATGATTTTGGGGTTCAGGAGCTTCGTCTGCCTGCGAAGATAACCGATGCACGCGTCCTGCTCGGTACCGAGGGGATCGCGGTTGTGCGGCGGGCGGCACTTGACGATGTTTGCGATATAGCAGTTGTGCCGCCCAAGGTCAATGATGCGCAGCATGTCATCCAGGAGCATCCCGGCGGGCCCGACAAACGGCTCTCCGGTCAAATCCTCCTGCTCGCCCGGGCCTTCTCCGACGAAGAGAATTTCCGCGTCCGTCGGTCCCACGCCGAAGACGACGTTGTGCCGCGTCTGGCACAGGGGGCACATTGTGCATTGCAGACATGTGGCTTTCAGCGTTTCCCAATCCATGCGCGCATCTCCTTTCCGGCTTATTCTTCCCGGTCGTCCCGGTAACGGCGGCGATACTGCTTTTCCAAGTCCCGGCGGCGCCTTTCCATGCGCATGCGGCGCAGGCGCTTGCGGCGGATCTGCAGCAGCACAAGCAGAATCAGGAATGCCGCAATCACGCCCAGAATCAGAAAGACAATCCATTTCCACCAGTTTTGCTGGATATAGGCCGTAGAATTCGTCGCGACAGACGAGAGCTCCGAGCGCGCCACGTCGGCAATGGCCAGAAGGTCCGTTTCGTCGATGAGCTCTTTTCCGTAGTACACCCGCGCAAGCCCTAACTTCTGTCCTTCAGATACCGGCGCTTCGACTTCCTTTGCGTCCAGCAGAATTTCTGTCCGCAGCGCCTCGGGGTTATAGTTTGCAGGCAGCAGAATGCGAACATCTTTTGCAGGTGCGACGGCGACAGCTTCCGAGGCTGCCGAGTTGAGAACGCTCACCTGATCGATGGGGTAGAGCGGAGAGAGCACCGTTACATAGGAATAGTTGTCAAAGCCGTAGTCCAGCAGCTTGATTGTCTCCGGGAAGCTCTCCATGAGAAGGTCCCCGGATTCCAGAATCGTGGTTTTTGCGCCGCAGAGAACGGAGAGAAAACGAATCCCATCGTCCTCTGCCGTTGCGACGAGACAGCGGCCGGCCGCGCTTGTGTAGCCGGTTTTCACGCCGGTTGCGCGGGGATAATACAGGGAGTTACCGGTCGATTCGTAGATTAAAAGGTTTGTGGTTTTGAGCTTGTGCTCTTTTCCGGTTGCGCTCTCGGGGATGACATACTCGGCGGTATCGACGATCTGCCGGAAGTTTTCGCTCTTGAGCGCCGCCTGCGTGATGCGCGCCAGGTCCCGCGCGGTGGTGTAGTGGCTCTCGTCGTGCAGACCGTGGGGGTTATTGAAATGCGTGTCCTTGCAGCCGAGCGCATAGGCGCGCTCGTTCATCATGCGGACAAAGTCCGCCGTCGACCCTGCGATATACTCGGCTACGGCGTTTGCCGCGTCGTTTCCGGAGTGCACCATCATGCAGTAAAGAAGATCCTCGAGCGTGATCTGCTCGCCAACCTGTAAACCGACGACGCTGCTGTCCTGATCGAGCCCAGCGAGCGCGGCCTCGTCGATGGTGATCACATCCGAGAGGTTGCCGTTTTCCAGTGCGAGCAGGCACGTCATGATTTTGGTCAGACTTGCGGGATACACGCGCTCGTCAGCGTCCTGCTCGTAGACGGTTCTTCCGGTATTGAGGTCAATGAGGAGCGCCGCCTTGGCCGCGACCGTAAAATTGGGGTCGGCTGAGACGATGGCCTCCTGCGTGGCGGTATCCTCCGCCGGGTCCTGCGCGGTCTCATCTATAGCGGCAGGGTCCTCCGTGGATGCGGCCGTGTCCTCTAGCGCGTTTTCCGCGGCAGCCAGCGCCGGGAGCGTCAAACAGTTCAGCGCCAGAAAAAGCGCGAGAAGACGTGCAAAAATTCTTGTTTTTCTCATCAATCATCACCATTTTATTGAATCGGCATTGCCGAGAATGCGCTACATGTGCTAGAATATTATATCGGCAAATGCGTGCTGTGTCAATCTTTGGGGAGGTGAGCCGCGTGGGAAAGCAAAACAGACAGACGGCGCTGCTGCTCGCGGCCGGGATTCTTGCGGTCGTTTTCTCACTCGGCTTTTTCGCGGGGCGAAATACGGTAACCTATGAGGTCGCCGCGCAAACGGAGCGTACGGCATCGCAGGCGGCGCAAACCTCGTCTTCCCCGGAGAAAGAGGCGCAGACAAATGCGGAAGCGGCGGGCGAGGAGGCAGACGGAGCGGCAGTCTCGTATCCGATCGATCTCAACACCGCGACGCTGGAGGAACTCATGACGCTGCCGCGCATCGGAGAGAAGCTCGCGCAAAGAATTTTAGATTACCGCGCGGAATATGGACGGTTCTCCGCGCCGGAGCAGCTGATGGATGTGGACGGAATTGGCGAGGCAACGTTTGACGGCCTCAGAGAGCTTATAACAGTGGAGGGCACCGAATGAAAATACTGGTAGTTGATGACGAGAAGCTGCTCGTCAAGGGCATTCGCTTTAACCTGGAAAACGAGGGCTACGATGTGATCACGGGCTCGGACGGCATGGAGGCCGTGGAGCTGGCGGGGAGTGAAAACCCGGACTTAATTGTGTTAGACCTCATGATGCCGCGGCTCGACGGGCTGGAGGCCTGCGGGAAAATCCGCGAATTTTCAGATGTTCCGATTATTATGTTAACCGCAAAAGCCGACGATATGGATAAGCTCATGGGCTTTGAACACGGGGCGGACGACTATCTCACGAAGCCGTTTAATATTCTGGAGCTCAAGGCGCGGATCAAGGCGCTGCTCCGGCGCAGCAAATCCGGGCGCAGGCAGGAGGAGAAGCCGGACAGCCGCCTTGTCTGCGAGCATATTACCTTAGACCGCGACGCGCGCGACGCGTTCAATGACGGCAAGCTCGTCGACCTCACGGCGAAGGAATTTGACCTGATGGAGCTTCTAATGCGCAACCCGAACCGGGTCTATTCGCGAGAGGCGCTTTTGAACGCCATCTGGGGCTACGACACGAGCAGCGATATCCGCACCGTGGATGTGCACATCAGACGGCTCCGGGAAAAGCTCGAGCGTAGTCCTGCCGCGCCGGAGCATATTATGACCAAGTGGGGAGTGGGCTACTATTTCAAGTTCTAAACGGCATCTTCGTCTGTTTTCCAACAGCTCGCAGCTGAGAAATGCGCTGGCGTATATGGTGATCGCGTCGCTTGCGCTGGTGTTTCTGAATATCTATTCGGCGAGCAACACGCGCGAGCTGATGTTTCAGGCCAAATACGCCTCGATGCAGGACAAAATTCAGGTCGTTGCGTCGTCGTTTGAAACGGCAGATACGCTCAGCACGGAGACGGTCGATCAGGTTATTTCTGTTCTCGGCGATATCAACGTCAGCAGGCTCCTTATCACCGACGGCGAGGCGAAGGTGCTCTACGATTCGTCCGTCAGGCAGAACGCCGTGGGGCAGTATGCGCTTCTGGAGGCGGTCGTGCAGGCGCTGGGCGGGAGCGACGTGTTCCACTGCGCGTATCACGCGGGCGCGCTGCAAAGCTTCGCAGCGGTTCCTATCATGTCGCGTGCAACGCCGATCGGCTGCGTGTACGTGATGGATTTTGATGCGGAGCAGGGCGAGATCATCGAAAACCTCGAGCGGAACATTCTGCGCGGGTCGTGGATCTTGCTCGGCGGCATTGTCGCATGCTCGGCGATTTTCTCTGTCGTCAGCTCCAAGCGCATGCGCAAGATCCTCATGTCCATGCGCCTTGTCCGCGAGGGCGAATACAGCCACAAAATCCAGATGCGCGGCGACGACGAATATACAACGCTCGCCACCGAGTTCAATAAGCTCACCGACCGTTTGCAGGAGTCCGAGGCGACGCAGCGGCAGTTTGTATCCGACGCGTCGCACGAGCTCAAAACGCCGCTGGCCTCCATCAAGCTGCTGTCCGATTCCATTTTGCAGAATGATATGGACGCGGACACGATGCGGGAGTTTGTCAGCGACATCGGAAACGAGTCAGACCGCCTGACCCGCATGACGCAGAAGCTCCTGACGCTCAGCAAGGCCGACGCGCAGACGACTTGCGAGCATGAGGTGGTCGATCTGGGCGAAACGGTGCGCCGGGTGTTCCGGATGCTCGTGCCGCTGGCCGACCGGACGGAGATCCAGCTGACGGCAAGCTTAGACAGGGGCTGCTATGTGCTCTCGATGGAGGACGACGCGTATCAGATCATTTTTAACCTCGTTGAAAACGGCATCAAGTATAACCACGCCGGGGGAAGCGTCCATGTGACGGCCCGCCACACGCAGGACGAAGCGGAGCTTCTGGTGGAGGATACGGGCATGGGCATTCCGCAAGACGCCATCGAGCACATTTTTGAGCGCTTTTACCGCGTGGATAAAGCGCGCTCGCGGCAGGCGGGCGGCTCGGGGCTTGGACTTTCGATCGTCCATGAGCTGGTAGAGCGGAATTTCGGAACGATCGAGGTTTCCTCCAAGGAGGGGGAAGGGACGAAATTTACCGTTCGCATGCCGTATTTTGAGCTGGAGGAGGATGACGGCGATGCGTAGGATATTGGCGATCCTTCTTCTGCTTGCGCTTCTTTGCGGATGCACGGGGCAGGGGATCCCGGCAGGGGAGAACCAGCTTACGTTCTATTACCGGCGCGCCGACGGCACGAACGATGAAAGCTTTGCAAGTGAAACAGGCGCGCTCACGGAAAAGCGGGTGACGTTCGGGGGCGATGTCAGCGTGGAGGAAGTTCTGGAAGCGTACCTTCAGCCGCCGGAGGACGAGGGGCTTGTTTCCCTGTTTCCGGACGGGACGATCTGCACGGGGACGAAGCTCCAGAAGGGCGTTTTGACGCTGGAAATGAACGAAATGTATGCGTCGCTCACGGGCTACGCGCGGACGCTTGCCGCGGCGGGACTGACGATGACGCTTACGCAGCTGGACAGCGTGGACGCGGTGCAGATTCGCACGCCCTCCGGCGCGCTGCTCGGAAGAGCTTCCATGCGCTGGACGCGGGATTCATTTTTGCTGCAGGACACGTCGTGGCTCTATCCCGAGCGGACGGTGCAGCTGTATTTTGCCGGGGCAAACGGCAAGCTGCAAGCCGAAAAGCGCGCAATTTCCTATGAAAGCCCGGAGGATTTGCCGAAAAATACATTACAGGCGCTCCTTAGCGGGCCGGAGAGCGACCAGCTGCAATCGCCGGTACCTGCCGGGACAAAGCTTCTGGACGTGCGTGTGACGGGAACGCTGTGTACGGCTGTATTGTCCGAAGAATTTTCCGCCTGCGATACCGGGCGCGAGGCGGCCTCGCTTGCGGTGCGTAGCGTGGTCGCGACGCTCTGCGCGCTGAGCGAGATCGAGCAGGTGCAGCTGCAATTGCAGAGCGGGGAAGATCTCGTCTATTGCTCCATCGCCCAGCCGCTGAAGCCGGAGTGGTCGTGGTACAATTAAACAAAAAGCTTCGCAGGGGCGGGATGTAAGTCTCATCTGAGCCACGCGGGCGCGAATACCATCATAGAAAGAAACACCGAAGCTGTGAGCAGCAGGACCTCCATTCGCGAGAGGCTATGTGCTTACAGCTTCGTTTTTTGCTCTGCGTTCTTCCGCTTCCAAACCGCGCGGTAAAGGAAAAGGCCGAGGCACGCGCCCGCCGTGTTTGTCATCAGATCGTTCACGTCCGTGATCCCGAGGCCGAACATCTGCGTCAGCTCAATGGCAAGCGACAGCGCAAACGCACAGAGCGCAATTTTCCGGATTCCATCAAACTCGGCGTACAAAATCGGCAGGAACACGCCCAGCGGCAAAAACAGCAGCACGTTCAGTGTCGTATCCACCGGCCCCTTGATCATGTCCACGAACGGGACCAAAGCCAGCCGCGGGAAAAATCCAAACGGTCGGCCAATCCCCGTCATGGCCAGAACGCCGGACAGGTAAAACAGAAACACCAGTGAAAGTCCCATGTGCTGCGCTGTGCGCCCGCGTTTCCGGAAGCACAGCGCCGCGAACCAGAAAATTGCCGCTGGCAGCGCGAACAAAAAGCCCCTTGACGCGCGGTCAAGCAAGTCTAACATCAGTTCCAGCATGCCTGCCTCCCGCGCTCAAAATTCCGCCTTCTGAAACAGCTGCCGCTTCACCGCCGGAATCGCCGGTTTCCCGTGCTCGATCTCGCGCCAGACCCTTGTGCGGAACAGAAGCGACACGAGATTCAACGGAAGCCACGAGGCCATAAACAGCGGGAACAGCAAAATCGCGCGCCAATTGTATCGCCCGCCCTGAATTTTGCTGAGCAAACACGCAAACATCGTCATCGCGAAAAATCCGCCCGCGAGCCCCAGCAAAAGTAGCATTGCGCGTGCCGCGTCCGGCTGCACCAGCACCAGCGCGCACCCAAGGAAAAAGCTTATCGCCTGACAAAACGGCTGCGTCAGCATCAAAAGCATATCCAGTGCGCGAAGGCCGCCTTCGTCAAACACACCGCACGCCAAGCTGCCAAGCCGCACCTGCGCCACATCCATCACACCGCTTGACCATCTGCGCCGCTGCCGCAGCGAAACCAGCACCGACGTCGGCGCTTCATCGTATGTAACCGCCTCCGGCACGAACCAGACGCGCGTACCCGTCTCGGCCAAATAGGCCGCAAACTCCGCGTCCTCCGCAATCGTCACGCTGTTCCACCCATGGGACTTCTCCAGCACCGACCTGTGCACGGCAAAGCCCGTTCCGACAAGCTTCGATGACAGGCCGCAGTTCATACGTGCCCGGCTGAAAAAGAAATCGAAGCATGTAAAATACAGCCCGTAGCAGGCGCAAAGTGGGCTGTCTTCCGGATTTTTGACGCGCATCGCGCCCTTTGCGGCCTTCGCGCCTGCGCAGAATGCATCGTTCATGCGGGAAAGAAACGCCGGATCCACGAAATTATCCGCGTCGAAGACACAGAACGCGTCATAGTCCTTCTTCAAAAGCGTCTCGAACACCTCGTGCAGCGCGTCGCCCTTGCAGCGGATCTCGCCCTCCGGCCTTAAAACCTGCGCCCCCGCGCGGATGGCAGCCAGCGCCGTATGGTCGGTGCAGTTGTTCGGCATGACGTAGATATCAAAGAGCGCTTTTGGATAGGTTTGCCTGAGAAGACTCTCAATAAGCCCGCCGATGACCCGCTCCTCGTTGCGCGCGGCAATCACGCAGGCAAAACGCATGTTAGGGTTTGCCCGCGGAATCGGCTTCGGTTTTTTGAGCGCAAACAGCGCCACGACCAGAAAATAGAGGCTTGCCAGCTTCAAAAGAAGCATCGCCCCGGAAATTGCGTTCTGCATTGCTCTTCCCCCCGTTTTTCTTGTTTTTCTACAGTATACCAGTGTACGCGGGAGAAGATTTAAACCGGGCTTTAAGATGAACCTCCGGAATGTTTAAGATTTGTTTAACGCATTCTAAACGGATAAAAAAGAACCGGGCAGTCTCCTGCCCGGTTCAAAGTCGATCCGATTATAAAAATTCCAGCAGCATCGAGAGCACCTCGTGCGCGGCCTGCGCGCGGATTTCCGAGCGGCCGCCCGTGAGATGGAGCTCGCGGCAATACGAAAAGCCCTCCATGTCGAGTGCGATGTACACAAGGCCGACGGGCCGCCCTGTTCCGTCTCCGTCCGGACCGGCGAGCCCGGTTGTGGATACGCCCACATCGGCTTTCACTGCTTCTCGCGCGCCCTTTGCCATCTCATGCGCCGTCTCGCGGGAAACGGCGGTGCAGATGTCAAGCGTTTCCTGCTCGACCCCAAGAAGCCGGTGCTTGACCTCGTTGACATACGAGATCACGCCGCCCTTATACGCGTTCGACGCGCCGGGAACGTCTGTCAGGAGCTTTCCGAGCAGCCCGCCCGTGCACGATTCCGCCGTCGCGAGCGTCCGCCCTTCATCCGTCAATTTCGAGAGCACCTCGCGCGCCAAATCCTCAGTCTTCATAGTACCGGATCGCCACCTTCTCCGTGTTCGCCAGTGCGTCGGCAACCAGCGCGTCCACATCGAGCTTCGCTTCCTCGGCTTCGACGAGCGCCAGCACCGGCTTTGTCTTCGGGTGCTTGGGGGTGAAGACCGTGCAGCAGTCCTCATAGGGAAGAATGGACGTTTCGAGCGTGCCAATCTTTCTTGCGCGCGTGACGATTTCTTCTTTATCCATGCCGATGAGTGGATGGAACATCGGGATATCGACAACCGCGCCCGTGACTGCCATCGCGTCCATCGTCTGGCTCGCAACCTGGCCGAGGTTTTCGCCCGTCACGAGGCATTTTGCACCATGATCCTTCGCAATCGCCTGCGCGATGCGCATCATAAACCGGCGCATGATGATCGTAAAATACTCCTCGCGGCAATTGTTGCGGATGGCCTCCTGTACCTTTGTAAAGCCAACCACGTCGACCGTCATCCGCCCGCAGTAGCGGGTCATGAGGCGCGCAAGCTCCAGCACCTTTTCCTTCGCGCGCTCGGAGGTATAGGGGTAGGAGAAGAAGTGGATGCACTCAATTTCCACGCCGCGCTTGGCGATCATGTAGCCAGCGACCGGAGAGTCGATACCGCCCGACAGCAGCACCGCCGCACGTCCGCCCGTACCTGTGGGAAGACCGCCTGCACCGGGAACGGAGGGACCGTGGACATAGGCCGCTGTCTCGCGGACCTCGATGTTCACAACGTAGCTGGGATTGTGCACATCGACCGCGACGTTCGGGAATTCTTCTGCAATCCGGCCGCCAATTTCCTGGGAGATCTGGATGGAGTTGAGGGGGAAGCGCTTATCGGAGCGCTTGGACTCGACCTTGAAGCTCTTCTGCATGGAAAGCTCGTCTCCGAGGTACTCTACGACAGTCTTGAAAATCGCGTCGAGGTCCTTTTCACAGGCGCGGCAGCGGCACATCGACGCGATACCGAAAATCGCGCCGCAGGCCTCCCATGCGCCGTCCAGGTCGCACTCGTCGTTCAGCGGCTCGACATAAAGGGTCGACTGCGTGATCGTGACCTTAAACTGGCCAAATTTCGACATACGCCTGCGGGTGTTGGTTTTGAGCTTGTCTTCAAAGACGCGGCGGTTCTGTCCCTTGAGGACGATTTCGCCCAGCTTCAGCAAAAAAAGTTCTTTCATAAGCGGTATCCTATCTTTATTATAAAGTATTTTCTCAATTCTGATCATCCGGCCCGAACTTGAACGAGCGGTACTGGATGGCCTCGGCAATGTGCTGGGGCTGAATGTCCGCGCTGCCGTCTAAATCCGCAATCGTCCGGGCAACTTTACGCACGCGGTCGTAGCTTCTCGCGCTCATCTGCAGGCGCTCAAACGCCGTTTTCATGAGCTCGGTGCACGTTTCATCGAGCGTGCAGTTCTTCCGGAGCTCTTCGGGCTGCATCAGCGCGTTGCAGCGGATGTCCGTTCCGGCGAAGCGGCGGTTCTGAATCTCGCGCGCCGCGTCGACCCGCTTTTTGATCTCGCTTGAAGGCTCCGCCGTATCATTCCGGCTGAGCGCCTCAAACTTTACCGCGGGAACCTCTACAATTATATCAACCCTGTCAAGCAGCGGCCCGGAGACCTTACCGAGATATTTGTCGATATCCGTCTGCCGGCATTTGCACCGGCCGCTCGGGTCCCCGTACCAGCCGCACTTGCACGGGTTCATCGCGCACACCAGCATGAACTGGCTGGGGTAGCGCACCGAGCCCTGTACGCGCGAGATGGTCACAACGCCGTCCTCTAACGGCTGGCGCAAGACCTCTAGGGTATCGCGGTGAAATTCCGGCAGCTCATCGAGAAACAGAACGCCCCGGTGCGCCATGGAGATTTCGCCTGGCCGGAGCGTCTGCCCGCCGCCGGAGAGGGCGCTTGCCGAAATCGTGTGGTGCGGGCTTCGGAACGGCCTTGTCTGGATGAGCGGGTTCTTCGCGTCCAGCATGCCGAGGACCGAATAGACCTTCGTGACCTCAATGGCCTCTTCCTCTGTCATGTCGGGGAGGATCGACGGAATTCTCTTGGCGAGCATGCTCTTGCCCGAGCCCGGAGGGCCCACCATCAGCACATTGTGCCCACCTGCTGCCGCGATCTCGAGCGCCCGCTTCACATTTTCCTGCCCCTTCACATCGCGAAAATCCGGCAGCGCCGCCGCGCTTGTCTCTGGGACCCACGGCCTCTCGGGCGTGATCGGAGCCGCGCCCTTGAGGTGCGCAATGAGCGCCGGAACGCTCTCCACGCCATAGACTGTAAGCCCGCCCGCAAGCGTCGCCTCTGCCGCGTTTTCCTTCGGGACATAGAGCGCCTCCACGCCGAGCCGCTTTGCCGCCAGCGCCATCGGAAGCACGCCTGTCACCGGCCGGAGCTTTCCCTCGAGACTGAGCTCGCCTAAAAACGCACAGGCCGTCTTCGGAAGCTTTACAAGGCCAGAGGCCTCCAGAATGCCAAGGAGCATCGGAAGATCGTAGAGCGTACCTGTCTTTTTCGTGCCCGCCGGGGCAAGGTTCAGCGTGATCCGGCTGACCGGAAATTTGTACCCGCAGTTTTTGATGGCCGCGCGCACGCGCTCTCTGGCCTCCTTGACCGCCGCGTCCGGCAGACCCACCACGTCAAAACCGGGCAGTCCGTTTGTGATATAGCATTCTACGGAAATTTCATACCCGTCGAGCCCGCGCAGACCCATCGAGCGAACATGACCCATCATAGCTTCCCGCGCTCCTCTCGTGTTTTTTCTTATCATACCGCATTTTCCTGTAAAAACCAACCTCTAAAAACAGCTATTTTAAAAATGATATGCAAAATATCCAAATTTGAATCCGCTTGTGAAACTTCTACAGAAAAATGAGAATTCCGGTTTACATTGACAGTAATTTGTGCTATAGTTAACTTGTATCCTTATGTAATTACTTTTAGGAGGTAATTGAATTGGCTCGTAAATTTAAAACCATGGACGGCAACAATGCTGCGGCTCATGTATCCTATGCGTTTACTGAAGTCGCGGGCATTTACCCCATCACGCCGTCGTCCCCCATGGCAGACCTGGTTGACCAGTGGTCTGCTACCGGGCTCAAGAACATCTTCGGCTCCACCGTCAAGGTCGTCGAGATGCAGTCTGAGGCCGGCGCATCCGGCAC
>ENA-UEQN01002446-UEQN01002446.1-human-gut-metagenome-genome-assembly--contig:-NODE-2446-length-12965-cov-4.579687_pt1 | contig 12965 bp, 9 predicted proteins | sample MGYA00242940_ERZ507944 | MGnify/ENA primary metagenome ERZ507944 (study PRJEB26167, sample SAMN06115449) | human gut metagenome | host: Homo sapiens | place: China:Fujian | collected 2015-08-20... | reverse complement strand
AAAACGAAACGGTCAAATCTGTCTTATCAACCATATTGAAAGGGCAAGGTCTTGGTTTTGAACTAAAAGGAAGTCATAGCAGTATTGTTAAAAAAGAGGTATTAAACCAATCAGCAGGAACCGGGTTACCTCAACAAAACAAAAAAATATCCGGTGTCATTAAAGATGAACACGGAGAGCCCATAATAGGAGCAAATGTCGTCGTCAAAGGTTCTACCATCGGTAATATTTCCGACCACGAAGGTCGATTTACATTAGAAGTTCCGGAGAACTCTATCCTTACGGTATCCTATATCGGATATTTGTCACAAGAGATCAAAGTCGGCAAAAAAAATATATTTAACATCACCTTGGCCGAAGACTCCGAAAACTTAGATGAAATCGTTGTAATCGGATACGGGACAATGAAAAAATCCGATTTGACAGGTGCTGTCTCCAGTGTAAAAGGAGATAAGATTTCGGCGATTGCCTCGACCGATATTACTGATATCCTACAAGGAAAAGTTGCCGGTATGAACATCACATCTTCCTCCAAAGTTGACGAATCCGGTTCTATCCGTATCCGTGGCAATCGTTCACTGAATGCGAGTAATGATCCGCTGGTTATCGTAGACGGAGTCCCCGGACGTATGGAAGCTGTTAACACCAATGACATAGAGTCGATAGAAGTATTAAAAGATGCAGCCAGTACAGCCATATACGGTTCGAGAGGGGCAAACGGGGTAATTCTGATCACGACGAAGAAAGCGAAAGAGCAGCAAACCCGTATTTCGTATAGCGGTTACATCGGTATCAGCGTACCTAATTTAGTAAAAATGCAAAGCGGAGACGAATATATTCAGTTCCGCCGCGACGGTTATAGGTACAGAAACGGATGGGATCAGCCATTTGCAGACGAAGATGTATTCGAACCGGCCGAATTAGCAGTCATCAAAAGCCGCGATTTTACAGACTGGATCGATTTGTTGTATCGAAACGGTCAGACACAAAGTCATTATATTGGTCTCAGTGCCGGAAATAAAACAACCAAATTACATCTTGGATTAAACTATACCAAAGATGAGGGTTATTCCAAAATAAATTTCAAAGACAAATATAATATCACATTGAATCTCGACCATGAAATCAATAAATACGTGTCAGTCGGATTATCCGCCCGCTTACAAAGAAATAATAGCCAGGGTATGACGAAATTCGAGGAAAAGCTGCAATACATGACTCCACTCGCAAAACCTTACAACGAGGACGGAAGCCTGAATTATTATCCGGCACCACAGAATACATCCGGCTATAACGTATTAGCCAATTATGGCAAAGACAACTATACGAATGAATTTATTAAAAACGCGGCATACCTCACCGGTTATATCAATATCCGTTTTTCAAAATATTTGAATAACAGGGCGAATATCTCCTATAACATCATTGACCGAAAGAATGGTTATTTCTTTGGAGAAAATTCATATGAGCGGAAAGGCACAGTACCTCTCGCCGGGAAAAAATATCAGAATGAAGTGGAATATACTTTCAACGATATCATTTCCTACGATAAGAACTTCGGTAAGCATCATCTTGTTCTGGACGGAGTCTTTGAAGCAACCGGATATACGAAAGAGACAGGAGACATGAGTGGCGAAAACCAGCCGGTGGCTTCGACATCGTTTCACAACTTGGGGACTGCCGCTGAAAACCTGCAAATCGGAAGTTCATACCAACATTGGACTTTGGCATCTTTCCTGGCACGTGCACGTTGGGATTATCAAGGCAAGTACTATGCCAACATCGCTATGCGTACAGATGGTTCATCCCGGTTGGCAGCAGGGAACCAATGGGCCTTTTTCCCATCGGGAGGTGTTGCCTGGCGTATCTCGGAAGAAGAGTTCTTCGGAAAAAGAGAATGGCTTAATTCTCTGAAATTAAGAGCCTCCTACGGAGCTGTAGGAAACTCTGCCATCGATCCTTACCAGACGATTGCCGGATTAAGCAAATATGATTACCTGTTTGGAGAGGATGCCGGAAACAAATTTTTCGCTTATCGGCCTTCTATGATTCCAAATAAAGATTTAGGATGGGAAATTTCGCGTACGGCAAACTTCGGAGTGGATTTCGGCTTGTGGAACAATCGTATATCCGGTTACATTGAGGGTTATATCACCAAAACAAGTGATTTGCTAATGGAACGTACGTTGCCATTTTTCACCGGCTTCTCCAAGGTTTGGCAGAATATCGGTAAAACCGAAAATAAAGGTATCGAACTAAATATCCAAGCAAATACGTTGAAGACTAAATCATTCTCTTGGGAAACAACTGTAACTTTTGCCCGCAATTGGAATAAAATCACGGAACTGCTGGGAGGTGGCGACATTCGCAACAATTCATGGTTTATAGGCAAACCTTTGCAAGTACATTACAACTATGAGATGATAGGAGTATGGCAGTTAGGCGAAGAAAAGGAAGCACAGAAATATGGTGCTATCCCTGGAGACATCAAAGTTAAAGATCAAAATAATGACGGTTCGATCGGAGAGCTGGACAAAGTAATATTAGGACAGAAAGATCCAAAAATCATTGCATCTTTACTGAACTCATTCCGTTTCGGTGCTTTTGATGCATCCATCAATCTGAACATGAATTTCGGAAGCCTGATCCATCCTAATACCTATGCCAGCTTAATCACACGTGACGGACTGCGATGGATGCCGTCCAACTTCAAATACTGGACACCCGACAATCCGACAAACGAATATACCCGTGCAGATAAACTAAGCGGATATGATCCATTTGCCGGTACAGGTGGCTACATGAAGGGAGATTACATCAAAATCCAAGATATAACACTGGGGTATGATTTCAGCAAAATAATGCCGAAAAACTGGAAGATTTTACGTGCACGGCTTTATGCGCAAGTCCGGAATCTCGGATATATCTATAAAGCATGTAAAAATGACGTAAGCCCGGAAGCTCCCGATTTTGACTATAATATTCCGACAACTTATACAATGGGAATAAATATTGACTTTTAAACTGTAATAAATTATGAAACTAAAATATTGGACCTTTATAATCGCATTATATGCAGGCAGCCTATGTTCCTGTTCCGATTTTCTTTCCGAAGACCCAAAAGGAAATATCACCACCAACTATTCGGAAACGGAAGAAGGTTGTGAACGGTTGGTTCTGAGTTTATATAATACGCACCGCGATTTCCTCGAAAGACTTTACCTGTTCGGCTCGATGGGAGCAGATGAGCAGTTAGTTGCCGTAAATGGAAATGACTGGCGTTATTTCGGAGAATATTTCGATACCCAGATGATAAACAATGGCTGGAACCGAGATTTCTGGAAACAATTGTATAATTCTCTCAATGTTGCGAACCTGGCAACCGAGATCATTGAAACAGCAGAGATCAAAGATGAAAGCAGACGGGCTGAACTTCGTGCAGAAGCACACGCACTACGCGCTTTTTATTTCTGGATCATCACGGAAACCTATGGAGATGGAGCACATTTCACGACAGAAAGTACTGCCGGTGTCAAAACAATTGGATATCAACCCGGCGTTGCAACTTTCTACAAACAAATGCTGGAAGATCTCAACATTGCCGCTACCGGATTGAAGCTGCCACAAAACAGCCAATGGGGACGCATGAATGAAGGAATACGCAAATTCATCTTAATGAAAGTATTGATGTCGCTGGCCGGTTATCCGGACGATGTGATTTCTGCTGCCGGATACACAAAAGAGCGTTGCTACACAGATGCTCTTGCTTTGACAAAATCGTTGCGGTCTGACTATAATTACAGATTGCTGGACGATTATACACAGATATTCGATGTTGACAATCAGGTTAATGACGAAATTATCTGGTCTGTACAATATTCGACTGACAAAACCTATAATGGCGGAGGTGAAAACGGACTTCACCGCTACGGTGTCGGTTGGTACAACAAATCTGCTGTCGACAACAAAGCAATCACAACCTTATGGAGCCATTCCCTATATTATGGGCGAGAATATCGCTGGACTATGCCATCCTTATTTATGATTCAAAATTTCAACGAATACGATAAGCGTCTTTATGGCTCATTACAAGAATACTGGTGCTGGATCCCGACAGATTGGAATCAAAAGCCTGTTTACTCCGACACAGTCCTAATCCGCCATTTCCGCTCTGTGACAGACGAAGAAGTAGCAGCCGGACGACGGAGAGGGGAGACTCATCCATTAGGGCATGAACTGTTCGTTGAAGGATTGAACCACATGTACAATCTACAAACAGGGGAGCCTACGATGAACGGACGCTCCTGCTACCATACCAATCTGAAACTATTGGATTCATCCCGAGAATTTGCAAAAGATGAAAAAGGTCACAAAGATTTTATCTGGTTTCGTTTAGGTGAAGTATATTTGTCCCAAGCAGAGCTATACATGTATATGGGACAAAAAGAGGAAGCTGCTAAAGTCATTACGGAATTGCGGAAAAGGGCATTGACCGAAGGGCACGAAGAGGCATTGAAAGTCACACCCGATATGATTACGCTCGATTTTATCCTTGATGAGTATATGCGCGAATTAAGTATGGAAGGTTTCAGGTGGTACACATTGAAACGCACCGGCAAATTGCTGGAACGCGCATTGAAATACAATCCAGATGTCAAAGATAAAATGAAGGCCTATCATGTCACCCGTCCGATTCCTCAGAATGAAGTGGATGTCGTCACGAATAAAGACGAATTCCACCAGCTACCGGAATATGATAAATAATTTTAAAACACTTAATATCATTTACTATGCATAACACAACAAACCAAATGTCAAGAAGACATTTTCTTGCAACAACAGGAGCGATTGCCGGAACGGCCTTGCTCAATCCCTTATCTGACATAAAAGCAGAAGCTGCCGGTATTGCAACACCGACAGGTAAAAAGCTTCGGATCGCACTCGTCGGGACAGGAGGCCGAGGGACATCTATGTGGGGAAGGGACATTCTGAAAAGTTATCCTGATTATCTTGAATTCGTAGGCCTTTGTGATAAAAACGAAGGACGTGTTGAAACTGGCAAACGCATCATCGGCACTTCCTGTCCGACATATACCGACTTTGAGAAAATGATGAACGAGACAAAGCCGGATGTATTGATTGTCACGACAATGGACAGCACACACCACCAATTCATTATCCGGGGAATGGAGTTGGGAGCCGATATTATCACAGAAAAGCCGATGACGACCGATGAAAAGAAAATCCAGGCGATTCTGGATGCTGAAAAGCGGACGGGGAAGACATGCCGGGTCACGTTCAACTACCGTTATTCCCCTCACCGGGCAAAAATATGGGAACTGCTTCGTGCCGGAGAAATCGGTGATATCACTTCCGTCGACTTCCACTGGTACTTGGACACTTCACACGGAGCCGACTATTTCCGCCGCTGGCACAGACTTGTTGAATGCAGCGGTTCGTTATGGGTACACAAAGCCAGCCATCATTTCGACCTCCTAAACTGGTGGATCGACAGTGATCCCGAGAGTGTGTATGCGCTTGGAGATCTCAACCATTATGGGAAAAATGGAACCATACGGGCAGAAAATTGCCGTACATGCCCTCATACCGACAAATGCAAATTCTTCTTTGACATCACCAAAAACAAGAACTACATGGAATTGTATGTGGCCAATGAAAAATACGACGGTTATCTGCGCGACGGTTGTGTGTTCAAAAAGGATGTAAGCATCTTCGACAAGATGGCGGCAACAATCAAATATAAAAATGGTGTACAAGTAGCCTATTCATTGACAACCTATTCTCCATACGAAGGTTACCGGATTGCGTTCAACGGAACAAAAGGCCGCATGGAAGCTTGGATCCAGGAATCCAGACCGACATCGGATGCCAATTATGACGAAATCGTTTTATTCAAGAATTTCAATAAGCGGCAATATATCCAGATTCCGTTCGGGACATCCGGACATGGCGGCGGGGATGCATTATTAAAAGATCAGATATTCTTGCCTAATATTGACGATCCGTTCCAACAGTGTGCAAACACCCGAGACGGTGCTTTGGCTTGCCTGGTCGGAATTGCAGCCCGCAACAGCATAGCATCCGGACAACCTGTAAAAATCGCGGACTTAACTTCGATCCAACCACAGGAAAAGAAGCTGTATAAACGTATCTTATAAATATTCAAAGAAGATGTCAAACTGCCCTGTCCCCGTGTCACACGCGGGACAGGGCAATTTTGGTTCTTCCTTTTAACCCATTTTGATTCCTTTTACTCCATGAACAAACTGATTCTACTTATCCTCTTCTCTCTATCCTATTGCAGTTATGTAATAGGTCAGGATTCACACATACATTTTATAGAGAAGCCCGATTCACAAAAAATAAGCATATACATAGACCAAGTTCTCTTTACAGAATTTCTTTACTCCGACACTTTATATAAACAAGTCCTTTATCCTATCTATACTGCATCCGGTACCGAAATCACTCGCGGCTATCCCGCCCGCCCGAAAGCCGATGAACAGACAGACCATCCCCACCAGATGGGGTTATGGTTTAGCTTCGGAGATATCAATGGATTGGATTTCTGGAATAATTCGAATCGCATTCCCTATGATAAAAAAGAACAGTACGGCATTATCCGGTTTGCCGGCATCAAGAATATAAACGAGAAAGAAAACAAATTTACAGTTGAAGCAGATTGGACAAACCACGATGGATATATTCTACTAAAAGAAAAAACCACCTACGCATTCACCGGTAAGCCACACGAAAGAGGTATTCAGCGAACCACTACACTGACTGCTTTCAAAGATTCTATTTTCATTACGGAAAATAAAGAAGGCTTACTCGGTATGCGTTTAGACCGAAATCTTGAAGCCGACATTTCCGGGATCTATCAAAATAAAGAAGGAGACACCGGTGACGATGTTTGGGGAAAACGTTCGGCTTGGGTTGTTTTAAACGGGAAAATAAAAGACGAGAAAATATCGATAGCTCTCATAGACCATCCTGAAAATCCCAATTATCCGGGTTGGTCGCATGCACGTGGATACGGCCTGTTTGCGATTAATAACTTAGGAGGACAGTGTTTCGATAAACAAGCGGAAAAAGTTCAAATCCTGCTAAAAGAGGGATTCCATCACTTTTACCCACCAAATTATGATAAAGGACGGAGGTTATCTTTCCAATCAGGAAATAGAAAAGGTTCCTGCACCACAGAAACCCCTATAAACAATTAAAGGCTGTCTCACGACAACCCCTAACCAACTTTGTTAACCTTAAATCTAATACTATTATGAAAAAACCACGATGCAAAGATACGGGCTTTTCCCAATTTGTCAATAGTTAAAATGCTAATTTGTGTTGTAAAGCATATAAGAAAAACTAATTCCTAAAAAAGTAAAGAAAATATGCAACCGTAATATGTCCCTGCTCGTCTATAAAAGAAAACAAACGAAAATATAACAAGACATGAAAACAAAAGCATTTTTCTTTATGGTTTGTATCTGGTTACTGGCAACGAACGGATTTGCCCAGAATACAATAAAAGGAAACGGAAACATTATCACAAAAGAAATTTCCATATCCGATTATGATGAAATCTCATATGTGGGAAAAGTAAACATCGAATATGAACAATCCAATGCATCTCCTTCCTTTAAGATAACGATAGACGAAAACATACTGCCCCACCTCAACATAAAAGTAAAGGGTAAGAAATTGATCATACAACCCAAAGACGAAAAGAAAGTCTTGAACGGAAGATCATACGGGCTCAATCTCCAACCGACCGTATGCGAGATAAAAACCAACTCCCGTGAACTGAAAGAGATAAACGCAATAGGAGGTGGAGAGTTTGTCGCCAAAAGTCCTCTTAAAGGTGATAAACTGGATATCAGTATTGCCGGAAGCAGCACAATAAACTTCGATAAGCAGCTGGAAGCACGCAAAATCAACTTCAGCGTGGCAGGATCAGGAGACATCAACGCAACCAAACTGAAAGTAGACAACCTGGATTGCAGCGTGGCTGGCAGCGGTTCCATCCTCCTCAAAGGAGAGGCCGAAAGAGGGGATCTGAGCGTAGCCGGCGGCGGGGACATCAGTGCTTTCGAATGTGTCCTTCGGAAAGCGGAATGTAGCGTAGCCGGTGGTGGCGATATTGAAGTACACGCATCCGAACAATTGGATGCCAGTATAGCCGGTGGTGGCCACATACGATATGAAGGAAACCCGGAGCTCAGTAAAAGCGTCGTAGGCGGAGGTTCGATCAAAAAGAATTAGCATTTCTATAAAATTCATCCTACATTTGTAACCTAAGTGCGACAAACACGTCTATAAGTATAACATAAAGAAGACAGACATGAAAACAAAAGGTTTACTAATGATCGTTTTCCTGATAGGAATGTTTTTCTCTGCCCAGGCAGCGGACCATGTAAAAGGAAACGGAAAGCTCTCAACCAAGAAAATAACGATCGACGACTTCAATGCCATCAAGTTCGACGGGGTGATCGACTTCAACTACGAGCAGTCGGAGTCTACTCCGCATATCGAAATAACCGTAGATGAAAACCTGCACCCGTACGTGGACATCGACATCAAAGACCGTGTTCTTACCGTCGGATTCAAGGGGGCAAAAGTCGATCATTTCACCAAATTCATCGTCAAGACCAACTCCAAATGGCTGAAAGAAGTAAAAGCTTCCGGCAATGCGAATTTCATGGCCAACAGCCCATTGACAGGTGACGAGTTGAAAATCAACGCAAACTCCAACTGTCTCGTCCAACTAAAGCAGAAAGTCGAAGTCGGCAAGCTCGATCTGAACGTGTCCGGTAGTGCCAATATGGTCGTGAATGAACTAAAAACCGACAAGCTGGAATGCAGCATTAACGGCTCCGGCACGATCAACCTGAAAGCAGGAAACGCCGAAGAAGCAGACTATAACATCACGACTGATGGTGAAATCATGGCTTTCGGGATAGCAGTGCCCGAAGTGAACTGTAAAATCACAGGTAAAGGTTCCGCCCAGATCCATCCGACCAACAACCTGAAAGCAACAATCGTAGGAAAAGGGAATATCCGCTATAAAGGTCCGACAGCCGTACAACAGAAAGTCATCGGCAAAGGGACCGTTGAAGAAGTAAAATAAATATGAAAATGAAATTATCTTTATTAGCACTCTCCTGCATCCTTATCGTGATGTCGGGTTGTTCCCGTATCATCAAAGGAGACGGAAAAGTGGAAGAGAGGAGTGTACCCGTCGAAGAGTACGAAGAGTTGTCTATCGCCTGCCCAACCGGGAAGATCTATTATAACCAATCAGAAGAAACATCCACTCTCTTGGTCACGACAGACCTCAACATATATGATATGCTGAATATATATGTATCGGGCAAGACATTAGTCATCAAGCTCAAAGACACCTATAAAGATAAGTTCATTTGGCCATCTGAATTTACGATCCATGCAAGCTCCCCCAAAATGAAAGAAATCGACCTTGCCGGTAAGGCCGAGGTCAATCTGGACGGTCTTTTCACAGCGGAAAAGCTGGATATATCAGTAGCTGGATCGGGAAAAATCAATCTGAACGACTCGGTTTTAGTAGACCGACTTTCTACAAGCATAGCCGGAAGTTCCTCCATCAAAGGAAAAGCACTGAATGTAGGAACCTTGCATAGCGAGGTCGCCGGATCAGGAAGATATGAGCTGGGAGGCACAGCCCAAAAGGTTTCAATCGAGATTGCCGGAAAAGGGACAATCAAAGCATACGACCTGAAAGCCAGGAATGTATCTTGTGAAGTAGCTGGTTTCGGAATATTCCAAGTATACGCAAGCCAATCTCTGAATTTGGAAGCTGCCGGACTCGCCAAGTTGAGCTACAAAGGCAACCCAAGCCTTTCGACGGAGGGGATTGTGATGACAAGGAAAGCAGACTGACTCACAGCCAGCCTTCCTTCCTATACCATTCTATGCTTTCTTCCAGGCCACGGCGTAACGGGTAAGCCGGGACGAAGCCCAATTCATCCTGAAGCGGCGTAACATCACAAATCCAGTTACGCTGTTTCAGGATTATATATTTATCTGTATTCAATGTCATACTCTTCTTCAGTAGCTTGCCTATCCATTCAGACCCTTGGCAGGCTATATGCACCAGTCTCATTGGAATACGGGCATGCAGAACATGTTTCTTCCGCAGGATTTCCTGTATCATCCGGGCGAACGATTCATCTGTATAGACATCACCGTCCGCCACAAAATAATGGCGGTTCCGGACAGCCTCATTTTCCAAAGCAAGGAAAGCAACGGTAGCCAGATCCTTTACATATATAAAAGTAATACGCTGAGGCGTAAAACCGACAGCAAAATCAAAACCGGACTTTATACTTTTAATCTCCATGAAATAATCTTTCTCGCCCGGCCCATACACTCCTGTCGGACGCAGGATCACATACGGGAAATAAGACTGATGCCGCAAATAATTCTCCGCCTCCAGCTTGCTCTTTCCATAGTCTGTATCAGGCAATTGAGGATCATCCAGAGAGATGGGGCGGAACGTTTTCTCGTCTCCACGCCCGTAGCTGCTCAAGCTGCTCATCAGAAGAAATTTCTCCGGTTTGCAACCCGATGTGGCAAGCGCCTCGATCAGGTTAGCCGTATTCTGGGCATTGATACGATAAAAGTTCCTTTTATCAAGTGTCTTCGTCAGTCCGGCGTTATGGATCACATAATCCCAAGGGCCATGCTCCCGGACAAAATCAGCCAACTGAACAGTCAATGACTCACGGTCGGAATATTTCAAATCGATAAAACGAATCCGTTTATCCTGCAAATTCGCACGACTACTTGTCGAACGGACACCCGCCCAGGTTTCATATCCCCGTTCAAGCGCCTCCTTCACCAGGAAACCACCAATAAAACCACTGGCCCCCGTAATCAATATCTTTTTCATAATTGTCAATTATCAATTGTCAATTCTTCTTAATGTAATAGGTATAGTAATACAGCAACAGGCCGATCCAGTTCAAAACGACAATAGTCAGTATCCAAAGAATCTTCTGTCCACGACTGATGAAAGGATTTTGCCTCACAGCGGTAATACCGAATATAAGAACAGCGATACCGGCAATATATCCGACTTCCGGCAAGCCTATCAAACAAAGATTACTCATGTTCGTGTTTTTTCAAAACCCGATGCGGTAGATCTCCATGTCCGATCAGTTCTATCGGGCAGGCATATTTCTCGCCCAGCCACTCTTCGGACACATCCGCTCCGGGATGGTAATGTAATGTTTCGTTTACACAAGCAATGTTTTTCACCATCGCCAATACAGTTCCGATATCATGCGAAACCAGAATGATCGCACTCTCCTTATTGATCTCATCCAGGAGTTTATAGAAATGAGACTCGAACCGCTTGTCTACATATGAGTTCGGCTCGTCTAAGATCAGCACCTGCGGACGGGAAACAATGGAACGTCCCAACAACACACGTTGCAATTGTCCGCCGGACAGCTCGCCGATCGCCCGGCCCGCCAAATCTTCCAACCCCATTTTTCCAAGTACCTCCTCCACTCGCTGTTTCTGGCTTGCACTGTAAGAACGGAACAGCGGCTTTTCTGAAGCCAACCCCGAAGTCACCACCTCGCGCACGGAGATCGGGAACTTCTTATCAATGTTGTTCAACTGAGGAAGATAACCGATCCGGAGAGAAGGGACCATCTGTCCGTCCTCATAAAAGCGGATCATACCGGAAACAGGCGGCAACAAGCCGAGTATAACCTTCAGCAAGGTCGTCTTCCCTCCTCCGTTCGGTCCGATAATACCCAAGAAATCACCTTTCCAAACCGTCAAAGAGATATCCCGCAATACGGTTTTATTACCGTAGGCGGCCGTCACATGTTCTATGTCAATCAGTTTCTCCATCAGCCAATGCTTTCGCTATATGAATCAGTTCCGTATTCCAATGATAATCCAGCGGGTTGATTTTCACGAGCCGGCAACCTGTTTCTTTCGCAATCAGTTCGGCATTTTTCTGATCGAACTCCTGCTGGATAAAAACAACTTTCGTATGGTGTTCCTTCGCCGTCATTACCAATTGCTTCAACTGGGCAGGTGAAGGTTCTTTCCCATCCATCTCGATACAAAGTTGGACGAGGTTGAATTCATCGGCAAAATAAGTCAAAGCAGGATGATAGATGATAAAAGTACGGTCGGTCAACGGGTCGAGTAGACGCTTGATCTCAGCCTCCGTCTTATCGATATCCGCCAGCAAATCGTTATAATTTTTCCAATAATACTCCGTATTCTCCTTATCCAGTTCAATAAAAGCGTTCAGCGTATTCCAGGCAATAACCTTTGCCCCTTCGATGGAGCTCCAGATATGTGGGTCGATACCGCCCGCATGGTGATGATGTCCATCACCATGCCCTTCATGCCGGTGCTCCTCTTCCTCCGTCTCTTTTACAAACTGCATGCCCTGCGAGACATCGAATATCTTCAAATCGGGATTATTTTCACGAATCTTCTGCATCCATACCTGCTCGAAACCGATATAACCGATTTGCAGATACGCTTCACTCTGTCCGATCTGCACCATTTGCCTTGGAGTCGGATCATACGTCTCCGGACTCTGCCCGGATGGAACTACACAATGGATGGCAAACTTATCTCCTGCTATCTTTTCAGAAAAGAAACGTTGTGGCTCTATCGTCACTGTTACCACCTTTCCTTCCGTCAGCTTTCCGGTACATGCGGCAAGTAGCAACAATACCGTCAACAGGATATATATTCCGGTATATTTCATCTTATTATTTATTTTGACAAGGATACAAAGATAGGAACATCCGGCAAATAAAAAAAGAGCTTGCTCTCAATCGAACAAACTCTTTTGTGCGGCTGAAGGGACTCGAACCCCCACGCCGTGAAGCATCAGATCCTAAGTCTGACGTGGCTACCAATTACAC
>ENA-UEQN01002432-UEQN01002432.1-human-gut-metagenome-genome-assembly--contig:-NODE-2432-length-13013-cov-3.661719_pt1 | contig 13013 bp, 9 predicted proteins | sample MGYA00242940_ERZ507944 | MGnify/ENA primary metagenome ERZ507944 (study PRJEB26167, sample SAMN06115449) | human gut metagenome | host: Homo sapiens | place: China:Fujian | collected 2015-08-20... | reverse complement strand
CTACAAACATGAGCGAGGTGCGGCAAAAAATCGAAGAGGCGGGCGGACAGGGTCGTCCGCCCCTACAAGAGGTGCGGTGGTGGACAGTGGGAGGCGGGCCGATGAGTACCCGCAAGGGGCAGGCCGCATCTGTAACGCTCCTTCGTCGCGAACAGCTGCGCTCGGCATCGGCCACTACAAACACGAGCGAGGTGCGGCGGAAGACCGTGGGGCGACAATCCCTCAGTCGCCTACGGCGACAGCTCCCTTTACACAAGGGAGCCTATTCGCTGCGGCGGGGATTATTGTGCCAGTCTTTCGCGTTTCCAGTCGAGGTATTCGTCGTAGGTGCCGGGGCGGTCGAGAATGGTGCCGTCGGGCTGGAACTCGATGACGCGGTTACAGGTGGTTTGGAGCATCTCATGATCGTGCGAAGCAAGGAGCACATTGCCGGGGAAGGCCATGAGCCCCTTATTGACGGCCTGAATGGACTCCATGTCGAGGTGGTTTGTCGGCTGGTCGAGCAGGACGACGTTCGCTCCGGAGAGCATCATGCGCGAGAGCATACAGCGCACCTTTTCGCCGCCGGAGAGGACGTTGACGGGCTTGAACACATCGTCGCCGGAGAACAGCATCCGGCCGAGGAAGCCGCGGAGGTAGACATCGTCCTTCTTGGCCGAGTACTGGCGGATCCAGTCGACGAGGGATTCGGTATGGCCGTCGAAATACTCGCTGTTGTCCTTCGGGAGATAGCTGGTGGTGACGGTCTGGCCCCATTTGACGGAGCCTTCGTCCGGCTCCAGCTCGCCCATGAGAATTTTGAACATGGTGGTCTGCGCGAGTTCGTTTTCGCCGACAAAGGCGATCTTGTCGTTTTTGCCGACGATGAAGGAGACGTGGTCGAGCAGCTTGACGCCGTCGACGGTCTTGCTCACGTCGGTGACGAAGAGAATGTCCTTGCCGACCTCGCGCTCACGCTCGAACCCGACGAACGGATAGCGGCGCGACGAGGCGGGCATTTCTTCGACGGACAGCTTGTCGAGCAGGCGGCGGCGGGACGTGGCCTGTTTGCTCTTGGCCTTGTTGGCCGCGAAACGGGAGATGAAGGTCTGCAATTCTGCGATCTTTTCCTCGTTACGCTTATTCTTGTTGCGGATGAGCTGCTGCACGAGCTGGGACGATTCGTACCAGAAGTCGTAGTTGCCGACGTACATCTTGATCTTGCCGTAGTCGATGTCGACGATGTGGGTACAGACGGTGTTGAGGAAGTGCCGGTCGTGGCTGACGACGATGACGAGTCCTGTGTCCTCATAGTCGAGGATGAAGTTTTCCAGCCAGTTGATGGCCTCGATGTCGAGGTTGTTCGTCGGCTCGTCGAGCATGATGATGTCGGGCTTGCCGAACAGGGCCTGCGCGAGCAGGACCTTCACCTTCAGGCGCGGGTCGGTATTGCCCATGAGGTCGTAGTGCAGCTCGACCGGGATGCCGAGACCTTGCAGGAGCTTGGAGGCGTCGGATTCGGCCTCCCAGCCGTCCAGCTCGGCGAATTCGGTCTCGAGTTCGCTGGCGCGGAGGCCGTCTTCCTCGGAGAAGTCCTCTTTTTCATAGAGGGCGTCCTTCTCCTTCATGATATCGTAGAGCCGCTGGTTGCCCATGATGACGGTGTCGAGGATGGGGTATTCGTCGTACTGGAACTGATCCTGCTTGAGGACGGACATGCGCGCGCCGGGCTTGAGGAAGATATCGCCGGACGTCGGCTCCAGCTCGCCGGAGAGCATTTTCAGAAAGGTGGATTTGCCGGCGCCGTTCGCGCCGATGACGCCATAGCAGTTGCCGGGTGTGAATTGCAGGTCGACCTGCTTGAACAGAACGCTGCCGCCGAACTGCATGCCGAGGTTGGAAATTGTGATCATAGCTTGCTCCTAATACTCATATACTCATAGTTCCATTTAGTATAGCACAGTTTTCGGGGCGTGTACAGCAGAACAGGCGAAAAATCATGCGCGGCCGGAAGAAAAACACGCAGAAGCGGGAAGAGGGGTTTTCTTTTGGGCGTCTTTGTTGTATAATACTCTATCATATCAATTACAACCAGAAACGATTGGATAAGGAAATCATATGGAGAAACGGATGGAACTTCTGCCCGGCGTGACGCTCACGGCGGTGCAGACGGAAAAATTTAAGACGGGATGCTTCAGCATCAACTTCTTCCGGCCGCTGCGGCGGGAGGAGGCGGCGATGAATGCACTGATCCCGAGCGTGCTGCTGCGCGGCAGCGAGGGATGCCCGGATCTGCGGGCGATCGCGGCGCGGTTGGACGAGCTGTACGGCGCGAGCGCCGGGACGCTGATCCGGAAGAAGGGCGAGGTCCAGATGACGGGCTTCTACGCCGATTTCATCGAGGATGCGCTGGCCGGAGAGCCGGTCTTCGCACCGATGATGGACTTCCTCGGCGAGCTGCTGCTCCGGCCCCGGCTGGAGAACGGGGCGTTTTTGGCGGAGTATGTGGAGAGCGAGAAGCGGAACCTTGCCAACGCGATTGCGTCCCGCGTGAACGACAAGCGGACGTATGCGACGGGGCAGCTCGTGAAAACGATGTGCGCGGGCGAGGCCTATGCCGTGCCGCGGCTCGGTGAGCTGGAGGATGTGGAGCCGATCACGCCGGAGGGGCTGTATGCGCAGTACCGGAAGGTATTGGCAGAGTCACGCGTGGAGCTGTTCTACATGGGCCGCAAGAGCGCGGAGGATGTGGCGGAGCAGCTGCGGCGCGCGCTGCGGGAGCTGCCGCGCGCGGCGGCGTTTGACGCCGTGGGCACGGAGAAGCAGCGCGCGGGCGGAGACGTGCGGCGCGTGGAAGAGCGGATGGATGTGACGCAGGGGAAGCTCTCGATGGGCTTTACGACCGGCTGTACGGCGGGCGAGGCGGAATATCCGGCGCTGCTGGTGCTGAACACGGTCTTTGGCGGCGGCATCACGAGCAAGCTGTTCACGAAGGTGCGCGAGGAACTGTCGCTCTGCTACTACGCGATGTCCAGCATCGAGAAGAACAAGGGCGTGATGATCGTGTCGTCCGGTGTGGAGTTTGACAAACTCGAAACGGCCGAGAAAGAAATTTTGCGGCAGCTCGAGGACTGCCGAAACGGCGAGATCTCGGACTATGAATTTGAGTCGGCGAAGAATTATCTGCTCTCCGACCTCAAGACGGCGCTCGACAGCCCCGGACGGCTCGACGACTATGCCATCGGGCAGCGGGCCGCAGGCTTGGAAGGCGGGATGGAAGAGCTTGCGCGCGGCATCGAGGCCGTGACGCGCGGGCAGGTGGCCGAGGCGGCGCGGCGCGTGACGCTCGACACCATTTTCACGCTGAGGGGGACGGAAGAATGAACAAAAAGGTATTTCCGCAGCTCGGCGAGCAGTATTTCGAGCAGCGGATGGAGAACGGCATGATGGTCCGCGTGGTCGAAAAGCCGGGTTTTGCGAAGAAATATGCGTTTGTGGCGGTGAATTTCGGGTCGATCGACACGAAATTTCGCCTGAACGGCGTGGACTATGCGACGCCGGACGGCGTGGCGCACTATCTGGAGCACAAGATGTTCGACCTGCCGGAGGGCAACGCGATGGAGCTGTTCGCGCAGAATGCTGGCAGCAACAACGCCTTTACGAGCTATGCGATGACGGCTTACTACGTCGAGTGTACGGAGCATTTTGAGGAAAATCTGTCCATCCTGCTGCGGCTGGTGACGACGCCGTATTTCACCGAGGAAAGTGTGGAAAAAGAGCGCGGGATCATTGCGCAGGAAATTAAGATGTACGACGACAGCGACGGAAACGTGGTGCAGGAGAATCTGTTCCGCGCGATGTATCTGCATCATCCGGCGCGCGTGTCGGTGGCGGGAACGGTGGAGAGTATTCAGGACATCACGGCGAAGACGCTCTATGACTGCCACCGGGCGTTCTATGATCCGTCGAATCTCATCCTCTGCGTCGTGGGCGACGTGGATGCGGCGAAGGTTCTCGCGCAGGCCGAACGGGAGACGCCGAAGGAGTCGGTCGGGATTGCGGAGCGCGATTATGGCCCGGCGGAGCCGATGACTGTGGCGCAGAAAAGGATCGAGGCCAGAATGGAGGTCGCGATGCCGACGTTTGCCATCGGCTTCAAGTGCGAGCCGGCGGACGAGGGCATGGAGCCGCTGCGGATGGAGTTTTTGGGCTCGATGGCGGCGGAGCTGCTGGCGGGCGAATCGTCCGCGCTCTACACGCGGCTCTACGAGCAGGGCCTGATCGACGCGGATTTTGCCATCGACTATGAGCGGATGAAGGGATTGGCGTTTCTGGAGGCCTCCGGCGACAGCGACGATCCGGAGGCCGTGCTGGCGGCGATCCTGGAAGAGGCGAAGCGCCTCGCGGAGACGGGAATCGACCGCGAACAGTTCTCGCGGCTGAAAAAGTCGATGCTGGGCCGGAGGCTGCGCGAGCTGGACAGCTTTGAAAATACGTGCTACCGCATCTGCGCGTTCTACATGGACGGCGTGGATTATTATGAATATCCGGCGGCATTTGAAACGGTGACGGCAGAGGATGTGGAACAATTTCTGCGCCGGGTCGTCCAAGAAGAGCGGGCGGCGATCTCAATCGTCTGGCCGAAGGAGGGATAAGGTATGTTTTTGTTGTCTCCGATCTCGTTCCCGAACCTCGGGATCACGGTCGACCCGAACCCTGTGGCGTTCACAGTGTTTGGAAAGGACATTTACTGGTACGGGATCATCATTGCGCTGGGCTTTCTGCTGGCGGTGATCTACATGATGCGGCGCGCGCCGGTCTTTGGGCTGACGCAGGACGATGTGCTCGATGAGGTGCTCTGGGCGGTGCCAATCGGGGTGATCTGCGCGCGGCTCTATTACTGCATTTTCTACTGGGAGCTGTATGCGGACAATCCGATCTCCATCCTCTACATCTGGGAGGGAGGACTCGCCATCTACGGCGGTGTGATCGGCGGTGCGATCACCATTCTTGTGGTGAGCAGGGTGAAAAAGATCAAGACGGGCACGATGCTGGACATTGCGGCGATGGCCGTATTGATCGGTCAGATCTTCGGGCGCTGGGGCAACTTTATGAACCGCGAGGCGCACGGGGCCTTGACGGACAGCTTCTTCAAGATGGGCCTCATGGACGCGAGCGGCGCGGTGACGTATTACCATCCGACATTTTTATATGAATCGGTGTGGAACCTCGTGGGCTTCTTTGCGCTGCATTTCCTGACGAAGAAGCGGAGATTCGACGGGCAGATCTTCCTGAGCTATCTGACGTGGTACGGTCTCGGCCGCGTGTGGATCGAGGGACTGCGGACGGACAGCCTCTATCTGTTTTCAACCGGTATCCGCGTGAGCCAGCTGGTGGCGGCGCTGTGCGTGGTGATTGGCGGCGGCGCGCTGGCGTTCATGCTGATCAAGAGAAAGCCAGATCCGGCACAGCTTTATGTCAACCAGAAGGCGGCGCGCGAGGCGGAGACTGCACAGGAGGATGCGGAAGCGGAAAAACCGGAGAATTTGTAAATTTTTCGAAAATATCCGGCCTTTGGGTCTTTTCAAATGGGCGGGATATGATATAATGACAAAAGAATTACAAAAGGCAGTAATGAAATTAGCACAACGGCAGCACCACAAAATTTGACGGGGCTGCCGCAACAACAGAAGGGAGTTTCTATTATGGGTTTCAATGAGAGCTTTGAGGCTGCAAAGAGCTTTGCAGTGAATGCGGCGCAGACTGCCGTGCAGAAGGCCAAGGTGCTGGCGGCGATCGCGAAGACCAATGTCTCCATCTACGCCGAGGAGGACAAGATCCGCAAGGCGGAGGCGCAGCTGGGCAAGCTGTATTACCGCGACTACGCTGTCGGCGAAGAAATGGACAGTGCGGAATATCTGCCGTGGTGCCAGAAGATTGACGAGTCCAAGAAGCTGATCGAAGAGCTGAAGGATTACATCGACAGCCTGAAGCAGGACGAAGCGGTCGCCGAGGAAGAATTCGTCGACGTGGACGTCCCGGCGGAAGCGGCTGAGGCCCCGGCCGAGGAAGCGCCGGAAGCTCCGGCGGAAGCACCGAAGACCGAAGAGGCCCCGGCGGAGGCTCCGAAGGCTAGCGTCGAAATTCAGATCGACACGACAAACAACGAAGAATAAGAAATGACATCAAAAGGCGCTCCCGCACGCGGGAGCGCCTTTTGCAAGAGATCAATGTGGGCAGATAAAGCCTCCCTTGTGTAAAGGGAGGTGGCACGGCGCAGCCGTGACGGAGGGATTGTCAGCCACCAATGGTCTTAATCCCCTCAGACCTCGCTTTGCTCGGCCAAATGCCTGCGGGCATTCCGGGGCGCGGCTCTGATATGCCACCGGCATATCATTCACTCCCACGCCCCCGCTTCGCGGCCCCTTGATGCAATCAAGGAGAGCCTATCCGCTGCGGTGGGGAAGAAGAAAATAAATTTGGAAAGGAGGAAGGCGGATGCGGAAGCTATGCTGGTTCGCGCTGGGATTTGTGCCGGCAGTATTGGCAATGGTGCTCGTGCTGGGCGGGAGATTCTGGTGGCTCGGCGGGATCGCGGTGCTGCTGAGCGTGTTCGCGTTCCTCCTGCGGAGACCTTGGGCGCGGAGGGCGGCGATCGCGCTGCTGGGACTCGGGTTCGGGATGCTCTGGTGCGGGCTGTATCAGGGCGTGTTTCTGCGTCCGCTTGCGGATGTGGATGGAAGCGTCGTTCCGGTGGAGGCCGTGGCGATCGAGGCGCCGCGCGAGACGCGCTACGGCGGGAGCGTGCTGGTGCAGATGGAGCACGGCGGGCGGCGGTACCGGGCGGTGCTCTATTTTCAGGATCAGACCGTTCAGCCCGAGGCGGGCGACCACATTTCCTGCAATGCAAAACTGGTGCGCGGCGAGGAAAAGGACGACACGTATTATTCCGGAAAGGGCGTATGGCTCGTCGGAACGGTGAAGGGCGCATGGACAGTGACGAAGGGCGGGAATTCGCCTGCAAGCTGGCCGGGGAAGCTCAGCGCAAAGCTCGGCGAGACGGCAGCGTGCATCTTCCCGGCGGATGTGGCGGGATTTCTGCGCGGCTTGCTGCTCGGTGCGCGGGATGGCATGGATTACGCGCAGCGAAACGAGCTGTCCATCGCGGGCATCTATCACGCGGTGGCCGTGAGCGGGATGCACGTGAGCATCCTGTTCGGCATGATCCTGCTGCTTTGCGGCGGGAACCGGCGGCTGGCTGCGGCGATCGGGCTGCCGGTTGTGGCGTTTTTCGTGGTGATGACGGGCGCGGCGGCGTCCAGCGTCCGGGCCGGGTGTATGCTGGCGCTGCTGATGCTCGCGCCGCTGGCCGGACGGGAGGACGACCCACCGACGTCGATTGCGGCGGTGCTGTTTGTGCTGTTGGTTGTGAATCCATGGGCGATTTTGGACATTGGGTTACAGCTCTCGTTCGCGTCGACGGCGGGTATTTTGCTGTTTTCGGGGAAAATTTATCGGTCGTTCCCGGTCGGGAAACGGTTCGGGCAGTTTCTGGGGCGGCACAGGCACATTGGATGGCTGCTGCGGGCGGTGCTCTCGGCGTTTTGCTGTTCGCTGGCGTCGATGGTATTTTCGCTGCCGCTGACGGCGGTGCATTTCGGGACGGTGTCGCTTGCGGCGCTGCTCGTCAATCCGCTCTGCCTGTGGGCGGTGTCGATTTTGTTCACGGGCGGGTTGGCGCTGTGCCTGGCGGGACTGTTTCTGCCGGGTGTTGGTGCGGCGTTCGGGTGGATTCTGGCGTGGCTGGCGCGGTATGTGCTCGGCGTGGTGCATCTGGCGGCAAAGCTCCCATTCGCGGCGGTGTATCTGAACAGTGCATATTGGACTATGTTTGCAGTCGCGCTCTATGGCTTGGTGATCTTGATCGCGGTCAGGCCGGAGGCGGTGCGCAAGTGGGAGGCGCTGGCGGCCGCGGCGGTCTGCTTCGGCGTGTGCCTCGGGTGCGCGGCTGTGGAATATCGCGCGGCGGAGTTTACGTTCACGATGCTGGATGTGGGGCAGGGACAATGTCTCGTGTACCGCAGCGGCGGAAGGACGATGGTGGTGGATTGCGGCGGCGTGCCGGATGAGGCCGGGGAGACGGCGGCGCGGTATTTGCAGAGCCGGTGCGTGTTCCGCGTGGACGATCTGGTGCTGACGCATTTTGACAGCGACCATGTGAACGGCGCGTTGCAGCTGCTGCGGCGCGAGCAGGTCGGGACGCTGTGGCTCCCGGACGTGGAGGACGGGGACGGATGGCGTGCACGGCTGGAAGCTGCGGCGGAGGATGCGGGCTGCCGCGTGGAATATGTGCGGGAGGATTGCGAAATTTCGGAGGGCGTGACGCTGTTTGCGCCGGTCTCCGGGAAAAATGACAACGATTCCGGCGTTTGCTGCTTGGCAAGCGCGGGAGAATATGATATTCTGATAACCGGCGACCTGTCGAAGATGGCGGAATACCGCGTTCTGGCGCGGCATGCGCTGCCGGACATCGAGCTGCTCGTCGCGGGCCATCACGGCGCGAAGACGTCGACGAGCGAAGCGCTGCTGGAGATCACACAGCCGGAGACCGTGCTTCTCTCGGTAGGTGAAGGGAACCGGTACGGCCATCCGGCGGCGGAGACATTGGAAACGATCGAGAAGTACGGCGCGGAGGTCTACCGCACCGATGTGCAGGGAAGCCTGACCGTCTGGAGGTGAGCGAATGGCGAGAAAGACCGGAGGAGAGGACCGCGCGGCGGCATTGCAGCGGCTGAAAGCGGCGCTGAAGACCGGGGACGTGGGCAATTTTTATGTGTTCTTCGGGGAAGAGGCGTTTTTGAAGGAGCACTACTGGCGGATGCTGGAGAAGAAGCTGTTGGACGGGCCGGCGGCGGAATTCAATTTCCACCGGTTCAATGCCGAGACGCTCTCGCCGCAGGCGCTGAGCGAGGCCGTGGACGCGATGCCGATGATGGCGGAGCGGACGCTCATCCGCGTGGACGACGTGGACTTTTTCAAGCAGGCGGAGGGCGCGCGGGAGCAGTATCGGACGATCTTTGCCGATCTGCCGGAATATTGCTGCCTCGTGCTCTACTACGACACGGCGGAATGGAAGCCGAACGGGACGATGCGGAAGCTGAACGAAGTGTTCCAGACGAAGTGTGAGCGCGTGGAGTTCGGCAAGCAGTCGGAACGCGACCTTGTCGCGTGGATCCAGCGGCATTTCAAGGCGCACGAAAAGTGGGCCGACGACCGGCTCTGCAAGTATCTCATTTTCCTGACCGACGGGACGATGACGACGCTGGCGGGCGAAATTGAAAAGGTGGCGTCCTACGCGAAGGGACAGGAGATCACAAAGGGCGACATGGACGCCGTGGTCATCCCGGCGCTGTCTGCGCAGACGTTTGACATCTCCAATGCGATTGCGGATGGGAACTATGACGCGGCGCTGCGGAAGCTGCAAGACCTGTACGCGATGCAGACCGAGCCGATCTTAATACTCGGGGCCATCGGCAGCCAGCTGCGGCGGCTGCTCTATGCGAAGACGGTGATGAACGCGGGGCAGGGCCAGCAGGCACTGATGGAGCTGACGGGGATGAAGAGCTACCCCGCGGGGCTGACGATGAATGCGGCGCGGCGCGTCGGCGATGGGTTCTGCCGCCGCGCAGTGGAGCTTTGCTTGCAGGCCGACCGCGACATGAAGGCCAGCCGGGACGACCCGGAACGGGTGCTGGAGGTGCTGCTTGCGGCGCTGGCCCAGGAGGCGCGCAGTGGTACACGTTGAACAGGCGATCGTCGTCGAGGGACGATATGATAAAAATACGCTCAGCCAGATCGTGGACACGGTGATCTTTCAGACGAACGGCTTTTCCGTGATGCACGACCGGGAGCTGCTGGCGCTGCTGCGCTGCGCGGCGCAGACGCGCGGCCTGATCATCCTGACGGATTCGGACGGCGCGGGGCTGGTCATCCGGAACTTTCTGCGCGGCGCGCTCCCGAAGGAGGGCGTGCTGCACGCCTACGTGCCCGAGATCGCGGGCAAGGAGAAACGGAAGGCCGCGCCGGGAAAGGCGGGGCTGCTCGGCGTGGAGGGCATGACGCCGGAGATCCTCTTAGAGGCGCTGCGAAATGCGGGCGCGGAGATGGACGGCGAAGCCAGAACGGCGGACGACCATATTGGAAAAATGGATCTCTACACGCTGGGCCTGAGCGGCGGCGCGGGCAGCGCCGGGAAACGACAGGCGCTGCTCCAGGACCTCGGTCTGCCGGGGTATCTGAGCGCGAACGCGCTGGTGGACGCGCTGAATTTACGAATGACGCGGGAAGAACTCTACGCCCGCTATGGGGAAACACAATGATCGATATCTCTGTAAAAGACCTCGTCAAGAGCTTTGACGCGGATAGGGATATTCTGGACGGCACCACGTTTGGTGTGCAGGCCGGCGGGCGGGTGGGGCTGCTCGGGAAGAACGGCGCGGGAAAGACAACGCTGTTCCGCATTCTGACGGGCGAGATCGACTATAATTCCGGCGAGGTGCGCTTTGCACCGGGGAAAAAGGTGGGCCTCATCTCGCAGATCCCACACTATCCGGCGGGATATACGGTGGACGATGTGCTGCACACGGCGTTCGCCGGGCTGGAGAAGATCAAAAAGCAGATGCGCGCGCTGGAGGCCGAGATGGCCGAGCACGCGGGCGCGGAGACGCTGAAGGAATATGATGCGCTTGCCAACCGCTTTCAGGTGGGGGGCGGGTATGAGATGGACACGCAGACGGACAAAATCTGCAATGGCCTCGCCATTCCGGCAGAGCAGCGCGGGCAGATCTTCGACAGCCTGTCCGGCGGAGAGAAGACGCGCGTGAACCTCGCGCGGCTGCTGCTGGAGAAGACGGACATTCTGCTGCTCGACGAGCCGACGAACCACCTCGATATGCACGCGGTGGAATGGCTCGAAGAATACATCTCAAAATTCAAGGGGACCGTCCTGACCATCTCGCACGACCGCTATTTCCTCGACCGCGTGGTCAGTCGCGTGATCGAGATCCATGACGGGAAGGCGGAATTCTATTCCGGGAATTACTCCTTCTACGTACAGGAGAAGCAGGCGCGGTTTGAGCTGCAATTGAAGCAGTATGAAAAGGAACAGGCGAAGCTCGGACAGCTGGGCTTTACGCTCGAGCGCATGAAGGGCTGGGGCATCAACAACCGGACGCTCTATCGCCGGGCCATGTCGATCCAGCACCGGATGGACCGTATTCAGAAAACTGACCGGCCCACGCAGGAGAAGACGATGCGGGCGCGCTTTGCGCAGCGGGAATTTTTCGGCGATGAAGTCCTCTCGGTGAAGGGGCTTGGGAAAAGCTTCGACGGGCGGACGCTCTTTGAGGATGTGGAGCTGGACGTTGCGGGTGGGGAGCGCATTGCGCTGCTCGGCGACAACGGGACGGGCAAGAGCACGTTCCTCAAGGTGCTGCTCGGGGAGCTGGCCCCGGACTGCGGAAAGATCAAATTCGGGCCGACGGTGAAGTGGGCCTATCTGCCGCAGATCATCCATTTTGACCATCCGGAGCGAACGCTGCTTGACACGATGCTCTATGAGAAGGGCTGCTCGGTGCAGACGGCGCGTGATCGGCTGGGCGCGTATCTGTTTGAGGGCGAGGATGTATTCAAGCCTGTCTCGGCGCTCTCCGGCGGGGAGCAGAGCCGGCTGCGGCTCTGTATGCTGATGGACGAGAAGATCAATCTGCTCATCCTCGACGAGCCGACGAACCACCTCGACATCGCGTCGCGCGAGTGGGTGGAGGATGCGCTGGAGGACTATGAGGGCGCGCTGATCTTCGTGTCGCATGACCGGTATTTTGTGGACAAGTTCGCGACAAGAGTCTGGGAGCTGGAGGATGCGCACATCCGCGACTTCCTCTGCGGGTATCAGAAATACCGCGCGATCAAGGAGAAAGAGTCCATCGCGGCCCAGGCGCAGAACGTCCCGGAACGGCGCGAGCGCAAGGAGAAGCCGAAGCCGACGACACCGAACAGCAAGGCCGTCGAGAAAAAGCTGCGCGCGGTGGAGCGCGAGGTGGAAAAGCAGGAGGCCGCGGTGGCGGCGTATGATCCGCTGATCGAGGCGGCGGCCAGCGACTATCAGGAGCTGGCGCGGCTGATGGCGGAAAAGACCGAGGCCGAGGAAAAGCTCTCGCAGTTGATGGAACAGTGGGAGGAACTGAGCCTCGCGCTGGAGGGCGAAGGATGAGTATTTTGTGGTTGGCCGCGATTTGCGCGGCGCTTGGGATCGGGTGTCTGCTGACACCGTGGCACATCGGGATGACGGGCGTCTGTCTGCTGCTGCTCGCTGCGGTGATGACGGCGTGTCATTTCCTGCGCGGCGAGAAGGTCAAACGCTGGCGGCGGGTGCTGTGGAGCCTCGCGGCGCTTGGAATGGCGCTCGTGTTCGGCATGATGGGCTTTATCGCCCTCGATGGGCGGGATAATGCGCCGGAGGAGGATGTACCGTTTGTGGTCGTCCTCGGGGCGCAGACGCACGGCGACCGGCCATCGAGAACATTGCGCGAACGGCTCGATCTCGCGGCGGAATACCTGGAGGCGCATCCGGCGGCGCGCGTGATCGTATCCGGCGGGCAGGGCGCGGACGAGACGCAGACCGAGGCGTCCGTCATGGACGCGTATCTGCGCGGAAAGGGTATCGCGGCGGAGCGGATCGTGCAGGAGACGGAGGCGCGGACGACGCGCGAAAATCTCATCAACGCGAAAAAATTGGCCGCAGAGGCCGGGATCTCAACCGAACAGGTGCTCATCATCACGAGTGAATTTCATCTCAGCCGGGCAAAGTTCATTGCGCGGTCGCTCGGGATGGAGCCGTATGGGATCGGAAGTACGACCACGCCGTGGATTCTGAAGGTCAACTATGAGCTGCGCGAGGCGTTTTCCTACGTGAAGGCGCTGGTGCAGGCGGGTTGATTTTTCAATCCGGGTATACTATAATAACAAAAAATACG
>ENA-UEQN01002430-UEQN01002430.1-human-gut-metagenome-genome-assembly--contig:-NODE-2430-length-13018-cov-3.161348_pt1 | contig 13018 bp, 12 predicted proteins | sample MGYA00242940_ERZ507944 | MGnify/ENA primary metagenome ERZ507944 (study PRJEB26167, sample SAMN06115449) | human gut metagenome | host: Homo sapiens | place: China:Fujian | collected 2015-08-20... | reverse complement strand
ATGACGAGGGCCGCGGCTTTTTTTATGGCGCGTCGGTCGCCGTCAAGGTGCTCGACGAGCAGGATGGCTGGACAAAAATCGAAGCCTATAACGACCGGGACGAGCTGGAACAGGGCTGGGTGAAATCCAGCCGAATCCGCACCGTCACGCCGAACGAGACATACGGCATCATTGTGGATAAGATGACCCAGAGGCTGTATCTCTACAAGGAGGGCAGGCTGCTGACCACGCTGCTCTGCTCCACGGGCACGACCGGCGGCGGCAATTCGCCCATCAACGAGACGGCCAGCGGCGAGTTTCTGCTGTGCAGCTGGACGGGCGGTTTCTGGTCGGGCAACCTGTACTGCGATCAGGCGATCCGCTTCAACGGCGGCGATCTGCTGCATATGGTGCCCGCGATTTACTCCGGCGGCATGGATGCAAACGGCAATCCCGTCGGCGATGCGAACTATGATATCTGCGAAAGCGCATTGGGACGCCGCGCGTCGCATGGCTGTGTGCGCGTGCAGCGGCAGGCCAACGCGGACGGATACAACCACACGTGGCTGTGGAACAACCTGCGCGGGCAGAAAAACGTCAAAATCATCATCTGGGATGACGACGGGCGCAAACTGACGGAGACGGATGCTTCCACGCCGATGTATTACAACAAGAACGGCGGCAAAAAATATCATACCAACGCGCGCTGTTCGAGCGTCAAGAGCAGATATCTGCCGCTGTCGGCCATCACCTACGGCGATTTGAGCAGCTATCCGTACACCCAGCTTTCCCCGTGTACCACGTGCGGCGCGCCGGAGAGGCCGGAGGTTGTTTCCGCGTGGAACAGCGTGATTGACGAAGCCTATGCCGAGCTGGGGCTGACGGGCGAAAAATAAGCAAGTAAAACTTAAAAAAATCGGTATGTTTGCCGCTACACAAAAGAAGGTTTCCGTGATACAATATCGGAGTTTGCGCGTCGCGCAGACTCTTTTTTGATTTGCAGAAAACTGCAAGAAGTCGGTCGCGCGTACAGAAGCTTGAGTTTTGATGAACTCTGGCGAAAGCAGCTTCAGGCCGCTTTTTGATTGATTTGGCGGGAGGGCATATGATGAGCATCAAATCCGTGAAAATCCCTGGCGTGGGCATGCGCAACGTCAAGACCGCATTGGCGGCGGCTTTCTGCGCGTTCATCTATTACTTTTTTGACCGCAGTCCGGCGTTTGCCTGCATCGGCGCGATTTTTGGCATGGGTTCGGACATGGAGGACTCCCGCAAGAACGGCGGAAATCGTCTGTTCGGCACGCTGATCGGCGGTCTGCTGGGCATGGTGCTTTTCCGTCTGTACCTGTTCATAGAGCCGACCGGAAAATACACGCTTTGGCTGGTTCCGCTGACGTTCATCGGAACGGTCATTTTGATCGTGCTTTGCCAGATGTTTTGGGTCGGCGGCGTGCAGCCCGGCGGCGTTGTGCTGTGCATTCTGCTGTTCAATATTTTGGATACGACCATCGGCGTGCTTGTCGCGTGGGCGGTCAGCTACATTTTCCCGCGCGGATGGATGGAAATGTGGAAAGAGCGCATCAAGGCGCATCGCGCCGCAAAATAAAGCGGCGTCGGCGTATTCCTGTATAGGATATTTATGTGTGTGTTGTTGACAAGAAACGCGCTTCATAGTATCATGAAAGCCTCTTTGGAGGATACTTGGATGAATAAAAAAATGAAGAAGGACGTGAAGCTCAGTCCGTCGGCGATAATCGCAGTCGGGTTTCTGCTCCTGATTCTGACGGCGACGCTGCTGCTCATGCTGCCCATCTCCGCGCGGAACAGGCAGTCTACGCCGCTGCTGACCTCGCTGTTTACGGCGACGAGCGCGGTCTGCGTGACGGGTCAGGCACTGGTGGACACCGGAACGCATTGGTCGCTCTTCGGACAGGTCGTGCTGATTGTAGCGATTCAAATCGGCGGCTTAGGCGTGATGACGCTGATGGCAATGGTTTCCATGGCACTGGGCAAGAGAATAGGTCTGCGCCAACGAACGCTGCTTCAGGAGAGCGTCGCATCGTTTCAGGTCGGCGGCATCGTTCGTCTGGTGCGCTTTGCGATGCGGGGAACAGCGGTCGTCGAGGGCTGCGGCGCGGTGCTGCTGAGCTTTCGTTTCGTGCCGATGCTCGGCTGGGCGAAGGGCATCTGGTACAGCGTGTTTCATTCGATTTCCGCATTCTGCAACGCGGGCTTTGACCTGATGGGACCGATATCGGGAGAGTTTACGTCGCTGGAATCCTTTGTCGGCGATCCGTTTGTCAACGGGGTTGTCATCATGCTGATTCTGCTTGGCGGGCTGGGCTTCTTCGTTTGGGAAGACCTGTTCAAAAACCGCCTGCATTGGAAGAAGCTGCGCCTGCATACCCGCGTGGCTTTGATGCTGGCGGCAGTGCTGGTGGTTGTGCCGAGCCTGTTCTTCTTCTTTACTGTAAAGAACGCTTCTATGGCGGGGCTGCCGCTGGGCACGCGCATTTGGGCAAGCGCTTTTTCCGCGGTCACGCCAAGAACGGCGGGCTTTGACACCGTGCCGACCGGAGAACTCAGTCCGGCAGGCGGTCTTATGACGCTGATTCTGATGATGACGGGCGGCAACTCCGGCTCGACGGCGGGCGGCGCAAAGACGACGACCATCCTGCTCGTGCTGCTGACGGCGGCGTCCATACTCAAGGGCGAGGAGAATGTGCACATCTTCGGCAGGCGCATCGAAAACGACCTGCTTCGCCGCGCCTGTTCGATCGTCGTGGTATATTTTACGATGGGCATGCTGGCGACGCTTGCCATCTGTGCCGTTCAGCCGGAGTTCACCCTTCAGCAGGTGCTGATTGAGGTTTTTTCCGCCATTGACACGGTAGGCTTGACGACGGGCATCACGCGCGATTTGAACACGTTCTCACGCATTGTCATCATTATGCTGATGTATGCCGGCAGGCTGGGCAGCATGACGTTCATCATTTTGTTGACCCGCAGAAAACCGCCCGCACCGGTGCAGTATCCGACGGACAAGGTGGTTATCGGATGATGCGTTTGGAGACTGGGGTTGTGATGGGGTTGCCACTCCGGGAAACTCGCATAGGGGCGCTGTCCTCTGCCTGCGGCAGACGCGCCCGCTTCGCGAACGCGCAAGCGCTCCTTGCGATTTCCGCCATGCTGAATCCCGCACAGCGGGCGCATGGCTACAATCCCAACCCGCCTGGGGACCAATCCCAAGACCCCTTCTCCGCTTCGCGGCAGTTTAAAGTCATGTAACAGTTTTCTCATCAGCTATCGCAAAGCGACAGCGCAGTGGGAAATCCAAGAACCTCAGGTTCTTGGTGAGGTTTGGGGCAAAGCCCCAAAAAAGGAGTTTGCAATGAAGTCCATTTTGATTATCGGTCTGGGGCGCTTTGGCCGCCATCTGTGCCGAAAATTCATGAGCCTGAACAACGAGGTCATGATTGTGGATCGTGACGAGGCGGCGGTCAGTGCGCTGGCCGACGAGGTGACCAGCGCGCAGATTGCCGATTGCACCGATGAAAACGCGCTGCGCGCGCTCGGCGTAAAGAACTTCGATCTCTGTTTTGTCTGCATCGGGTCGGACTTCGCCAGCAGCCTGCTGATCACCTCCATGCTCAAGGAGATGGGCGCGGCGCGCGTGGTCGCCAAGGCCGCGCGGGACGTGCATGCCAAGCTGCTGCTGCGCAACGGCGCGGACGAGGTCGTCTATCCTGAACGGGACAGCGCGGAACGCCTTGCGACCCGCCTGAGCGCACGGAATGTATTTGATTATATCGAGCTGACGGACGAATACTCCATCTACGAGATTCCGCCGCTTGACAGCTGGGTCGGACGCAGTGTGCGCGATGTGGATGTGCGAAACAAATACCACATTAACATTCTGGCTGTCAAGGAGGATGGCGCGCTCAAGCCCCTGCCCGGCGGCGATTACCGTTTCACCGGGCGGGAACATCTGCTCGCGGTGGCGGCGCGGGAGGACGCGAAGAAGCTGCTGCGGAAGATTGGATGAAATCGGATACATTTTGACAATTTATCCATGAAATCCGCGCAAGGTTCTTGCAAAGTGCCGGGCGGTATGATATACTGGCATCAATCTGATTGGAGGATTCTGACCATGACGAACTTCTCTTTCGTGCGATTTAGCGGCTATACCGTCTGTGGGCATAGTCTTGCTGTCGTGCGCGCATGAGAAGGCGTTGGGTGAATCTTTCGCCGGGCTGAAACGATTTTTCAGGCCCCTGCCACACCATGGCGGGGGTCTTTTTCTATCCGATTGGGCCTCCGTTTGTATGAAAAGAAAGCGAGGAAAACGATTATGATTATCATCATGAAACCGCAGGCCACCGAGGAACAGATTGGAAGCCTCTGCCACGATTTAAGCCGGCAGGGCATGCAGGTTCAGCGCAACGCGGGCGTGGATTGCACGGTGCTGGGCGTGCTGGGCGATGTGGCCCGTCTCGATCCGCACGACTTTTTGATTCAGCCGGGCGTTGAGCGCGTGATGCCGGTTTCCGAGCCGTTTAAAAAGGCAAACCGCAAATTCCATCCGACGGACAGCGTCATCGATTGCAGCGGCGTGAAGGTCGGCGGGCGCAAGCTGGCGCTGTTCGCCGGCCCGTGCTCGGTTGAGAATTACGACCAGATTACCGATACGGCGCTCAAGGTGCGCGCCGGCGGCGCAAACATCCTGCGCGGCGGCGCGTATAAGCCGCGCACGTCGCCCTATGCGTTCCAGGGATTGAAGCTGGAAGGCCTTGCCCTTTTGGAGCAGGCCAAGGAGCTGACGGGCATGCCCATCTGCACGGAAATCATGAGCCCGAAGCTGGTGGAGGAATTTGACCGCCGTGTGGATGTGATTCAGGTCGGCGCGCGCAACATGCAGAACTTCGATCTGCTGACCGAGCTGGGGCAGACCCACAAGCCGATTCTGCTCAAGCGCGGCTTGTCCGCGACGATCAACGAATGGCTGATGAGCGCGGAATACATCATGGCGGCGGGCAATCCGAACGTCATCCTCTGCGAGCGCGGCATCCGCACGTTCGAGACTTACACGCGCAATACGCTCGATCTGTCGGCGGTGCAGGCGGTCAAGCGCCTGAGCCATCTGCCGGTGATCGTCGATCCCTCCCATGCGACGGGCCTGAATTGGATGGTGGAGCGCATGTCGCTGGCGGCGATTGCGGCGGGTGCGGACGGCCTGATTATCGAGGTGCATAATAATCCGCCTAAGGCGCTTTGTGACGGCGCGCAGAGCCTCACGCCGGATCAATACGCGCAGCTGGTCGGTAAAATCAGCGCGCTTGCGCCTATCGTGGAGAGAACTTTATAAAATAAAAGAAGAATGAAAGCGGGAGGTGCAGGAACCTCAGGTTCCTGCCGGAGTTTGAGGCTCAGCCTCAAGCGTAACCCCTTTCCGTAAAGAGGTTGAGCGTTATGAAAATTATGTTTATCGGTCTGGGACTCATCGGCGGCAGCATGGCGATGGCGCTGGAAGGCTATCCCGATTTGGAGTGCTATGCCGTGGACGGCGACGAGCCGACGCGGCTGGAAGCGCTGGGGCGAAACGTCGTCCGCGCGGCGTGGCCGAACGCCGACGACGCGCCGATCGAGGATATGGATATCGTCGTCATCTGCCTGCATCCGGAAGCGGCGGCAGACTTTGTGCGCCGCCAGGCGGGGCGCATCAAGCCGGGCGCGCTGCTGACGGATGTCTGCGGCGTGAAACGGCCGCTTTTTGAGGCGGTGGGTCAGGTGGAAAACCGGCAATTCATCTATCTGGGTGGTCATCCGATGGCGGGACGGGAGCGCGGCGGTTTTGCGCACGCGACGGCGGATTTGTTCCGCGGCGCGCACTACATCCTCACGCCGGACGCGGACGTGCCGCAGGAGAGCATCCATCTGTTGGAACAGCTGGTGACGTTCATGGGCTGCGCGGACGTGGTCTTTTCCGACCCTGCGGCGCACGACGAGCGGATCGCCTACACCAGCCAGCTGATGCATGTGATGGCGCTTGCGCTCTGCGACCAGCATCTTCTGTTTGACAGCTATGGGTTTGAAGGCGGCTCGTTCCGCGGCGCGACGCGCGTGGCGGCGCTCGACCCGAAGCTCTGGTGCGAACTGTTTTGGGCGAACAGGGAGACGCTTGCGGATTTGACGGACGAACTGATCGAGCGGCTGTCGGAATACAGCGCGCTTTTGCACGGCGGCGACCGCGCGGCGCTGCTGGAACGGCTGACGGTTTCCAGCGACCGCAAGAAGAAATTCGACACGCTGCGCGGTTTGGACGAGAGCCAAAAGCCGTTGTTTAAGTAAAAGCGGGGGAAAAAGAGGAAACGACGGGGATTCGATTCAAACCCCAGTCGGAACCGGAGGTTCCGACACCTCCCGAATTGTTTATCGCTGCGCGATAAACGGAGAACGTTTTCTTCATTCGCGAAACGGATGAAAAGGGGAAGGTACAGGGAACTCAGTTCCCTGTCGGGGGCAGAACCCCCAAAGCCCCAAGGGAGGAAATCTATGCCTATCGTAAAAGTTAAAGCGCCGGAACAGGCGAGCGCCTATGACATCCACATCGGTCACGGACTGCTCAAAAACGCCGCGACGCTGCTGGCCATGTGCCGCGGACGGCGGGCGATGATTGTGACGGATGAAAACGTCGCGCCGCTGTATCTGGATACGCTGAAAGCGCAGCTGGAATTGGCAGGGGCACAGACGCATGCGTTCATTCTGCCCGCAGGCGAAACGACCAAGTGTATGGCGCAGCTTGAACGCATCTATGACGCGCTGATTGACGCGCACATCACGCGCAAGGATTTCGTGATTGCGCTGGGCGGCGGCGTGGTCGGCGATATCACGGGGTACGCGGCCTGCACCTATCTGCGCGGGGCGCGCTTCATTCAGGTTCCGACAACCCTTTTGGCGCAGGTGGATTCCTCCGTCGGCGGCAAGGTGGCGGTCAATCACCCACGCGGCAAGAACCTGCTCGGCGCGTTTTATCAGCCGGAGCTGGTGCTCATCGACTGCGACACCCTGCGAACGCTGGACGCGCGGCAGGTCGGCGCGGGGCTGGGCGAGGTCATCAAATACGGCTGCATCGCGGATAAGGCGCTGTTTGAAACCATCGAGCGGCTGGGTTCGCGCGCGGCGCTCATGCCCAGGCTGGATGAAATCGTCGCGCGGTGCTGTGCCATCAAGGCGCGCTATGTGCATGAAGACCCGCACGACCACGGTGTTCGCATGCAGTTGAACTTTGGCCATACGCTGGCGCATGCGTTGGAAAACACGATGGGGTACGGCGTGCTGCTGCACGGCGAAGCGGTTTGCATCGGCATGGTCGCAGCGGCAAAGTGGGGCGAGACGCTGGGCGTGACCCCGGAGGGCACAAGCGCGCGCATCGAGCGGGTGCTGAAAGCTTACGATCTGCCGATCGAGCGCGACGCGGGCCTGACGCGCGCACAGCTGGCCGCGACGATGGCGCTGGATAAAAAGGCCGAGGGCGACGGCGTGCGCTGCGTGATTTTGACGGAAATCGGCGCATGCACGGGCGTGGTGATTGAAAGCGGCAAATTGGCGGAGATGCTGTAAAGGGGTGACTTTGGGCTGCCGCCCAAACCTGCTTGGGGATTTCATCCCCAAACCTCATCTTTGCTTCGCACTTATGGATTAAATCGATGGAATAGATGGATTGCAAAGCAATCCATCCAGGAGGGAAATCCAAGAACCTCAGGTTCTTGGTGGGGTTTGGGGCAACGCCCCAAAAAGGAATGATGACGGATGAATAAAACGGTTGAGCCGAAAACGTTGAGCGGCGGACTTCGGGTGCTGCCCAGCAAGTCTGCGTCGCATCGCGCGGTGATGATGGCCGCAATGGCGGAGGGGAAGACGCAGCTTGAGCCGCTTCAGCTCTCCAAAGATATCAGCGCGACGCTGGCCTGTGCGCAGGCGCTCGGTCTGACGCGCGGCGCGGCGATTGCGGAGAGTGAAACCGAGGAGTTTGTCCGCGCGGAAATCTGGGGCGGCGGCGAAGGCGCAAAGCGCGCTTTGCGCGAACTGGACTGCGGCGAATCCGGCTCGACGCTGCGCTTTTTCATTCCGCTGGCGCTCGACGGGCGCGGGCCGGTGCGCCTTGTCGGCCACGGACGGCTGATGCAGCGGCCGTTGACGGTTTATGAAAAGCTGTTTGCGCCGCTGGGCGTTTCATGGAATCAGGAGGGCGACGCGCTGACGGTGGAGGGCGCGCTGCAAAGCGGGCGGTTTGAACTGCCCGGCGACGTGAGCAGCCAGTTTATCACCGGGCTGCTGCTCGCCCTGCCGAGGCTCGCGGGCGACAGCGAAATCGTCGTCACCACGCCGCTGGAATCCCGCGCGTATGTGGAATTGACGCGCAAAGTGCAGCGCGATTTCGGCGTGGTCAGCGAATGGCGGGCGAATGGGCAGACGCTTTTTGTCCCCGGCGGACAGCGGATCGCGTCGCCCGGAAATCTGCATATCGAGGGCGATTGGAGCCATGCGGCGTTTTATCTGGCGGCGGGGGCAATCGGGCGCGGTGAAATCCGCCTGACTGGGCTTGACCCGCACAGCGCGCAGGGCGACCGCGCGATGGTCGAAATTCTGCGCGATATGGGCGCGGAGATCCGCTGGGAGGGAGAAACGCTCGTCTCCCGCGCGTCGAAGCTGCACGGTCTGCGCGTGGATTGCGCACAGGTTCCCGATCTTGTGCCGATTCTGGCCGTGGCGATGGCGGCGGCCGAAGGCGAGAGCCGCATCACGGGCGCGGCGCGGCTGCGCATCAAGGAGAGCGACAGGCTCAGCGCGATGGCGGCGGCGCTGACGGCGGCGGGCGCCGACGTTTCCGAACTGCCGGACGGACTGATTATCCGCGGCGGAAAAAGGCTGCACGCGGCGAAAATCGAGGGCTGTAACGACCACCGCATCGTAATGGCGATGACCATGGCCAGCGAGATCGCCGACGGCGAACTGATGATCACGGACGCGGAAGCGACGGCCAAATCCGCTCCTGCGTTCTGGCGCGAATTTGAGCATTTGGGAGGGCTGGCGCGATGAGGGCGAACTTCGGCGAACATTTCAAGCTGACGATTTTCGGCGAGTCCCACGGCCCGGCTATCGGCGTGGTGCTCGACGGTCTGCCTGCCGGCGCGCAGATCGACGAAACCTATATCGCCAGACAGATGGCGCGGCGCGCGCCGGGCAATGATCCGACAGCCACGGCGCGGAAGGAGGCCGATGCGGTGCGTGTGCTCTCCGGCGTGCTTGGCGGGCGGGCGACGGGCGCGCCGCTCTGCGCGATGATCGAAAACACGAACACGCGATCCGGCGACTATCAAAACATTGCGTCGAGCATGCGTCCCGGCCATGCGGATTACGCGGGCTATGTCAAATATCGCGGCATGAACGACCCGCGAGGCGGCGGGCATTTTTCGGGCAGACTGACCGCGCCGCTGGTGTTTGCGGGCAGCGTGGCGCGGCTGCTCCTCAGGGAAAAGGGCGTGACCATTGGCGCGCACATTGCCGCGATTGCGGGAGAGCGGGACGCGCGGTTTGACCCGGTAAACGTGGACGCCTGGACGCTGGACAGGCTGGCGAAAAGCCGTTTTCCGCTTTTGCAGCCCGACAAGGAAGCGGCCATGCGCGAAGCGGTTGCGGCCGCGCGCGCGGAGAAAGACAGCGTCGGCGGCGTGATCGAGTGCGCGGCGGTCGGCGTGCGTGCGGGCATCGGTTCGCCGTTTTTCGGCTCGGTGGAAAGCGTGGTCAGCCAGCTGGCATTTTCCGTTCCGGCGGTGAAAGCGATTGAGTTTGGCGACGGCATGGCGTTTGCGGACATGCGCGCCAGCGCGGCGAACGACGCCATGTGCATGGACGGGGACAACGTGGTCTGCGAAAGTAATCACAACGGCGGGATTACGGGCGGCATCACAAACGGCATGCCGGTGATTTTCCGCGCGGCGATCAAGCCCACGCCCTCCATCGCGCAGGCGCAGCGGACGATTGACATCGCCAAACGCGAGAACGCTGTTTTGGAGATCGCCGGGCGGCACGATCCGTGCATTGTGCCGCGTGCGGTGGTGGTGCTGGAGAGCATTTTGGCGATTGCGCTTTGTGAATTGATGATGGACGACGCGGCGCAGCGGGCGCTGGAAGAATAACGCCTTCCGCTTCGCTTCGCTCAGCACCTCCCTCAGGGAGGGAGGCTTTTGGTATAAGCAACAACGGCAGGAGAATAAAGCCTCCCTCTTCGAGGGACAGCGAATCTGCTGCCGCCTGTGGCGCAAACAGGCAGATAAGCTGCCGTAGGTTGGCTGCCGGAGGCAGACGGAAGGAGTTTGCACATGAGAGACTTGGAAAACTGCCGACAGGAAATTGACGAAATCGACGCGGAGCTGGTACGCCTGTTCGAGCGGCGCATGGGCGTCTGCCGCGACGTGGCGCTCTACAAGCAGGCGCATTATATGGACATCCTGAACGCGGCGCGGGAGGAGGCCGTGCTCAAATCCCGCGCGCAGCAGGCGGGAGATCCGGCGCTGGCGCAGAGCGTGATGGCGCTGTTCACGGAGATCATGCGTCTCTCCCGCGAGGAGCAGCGGCGCTATCTGGAAGAACAGACGGAAACCAAGCGGATTGCGTACAGCGGCGTGCCGGGCGCGTACAGCGAGTGCGCGGTGGTCGGTTTCTTTGGCGACGACTGCGAGCGCGTAAATTTCAAGACGTTTGAAGAGGTCTTTGCCGCTGTGGCGGACGGCAAGGCGCGTTACGGCGTGGTGCCGGTGGAAAATTCGTCTTCCGGCTCGATCAACGACGTTTACGACCTGCTGGGCAAATACGCCTGCCACATCGTCGGCGAACAGCTCGTGCGCGTGGAGCACTGCCTGCTGGGCGTGCCGGGCGCAAAGGTGGATGAGATTACGCAGGTTTTCAGCCACGAGCAGGGCTTTGCCCAGTGCCCGAAATTCCTCGGCGAACACCCGGCCTGGGTCACCACGCCGTATTTCAACACGGCCATCGCCGCGCGCCACGTGGCCGAGATGGGCGATAAACACTGTGCGGCGATTGCGTCCCGGCTGGCGGCGAAGCACTACGGGCTTGAAATTCTCGCGCCGGATATCCACACGTTTGACGGCAACCACACGCGGTTTATCGTCGTCAGCGCGTCGCCCACGCCCATCGGCATTCCGGATAAGGCGACCGTCACCTTCACTTTGCGCCATGAGCGCGGCACGCTGATGCGCGCGCTGTCCAGCTTTGTGGCGATGGGCATGAATATGACGCATATCGAGTCACGCCCGCTGCACAACTCCAACTGGGAATACTGCTTCTATGTGGATCTGACGGGCAATCTGCGCGACAGCAACCTCGGCGTGTTGATGGGTTCGCTTCAGGGCGATTGCGAGAACTGCCGTCTGTTGGGCGTGTATCAGGCTGCGCGGGAGGACGCCCATGTGTAAGCCGATTCTGCTCATCGGCATGATGGGATGCGGCAAGAGCACGATTGGGCGGCTGCTCGCCGGACGGATGGGCCTGCCGCTCATCGATTTGGACGAAGAGATCGCGCGCGCGGCGGGCAGGTCTATCCCCGAAATCTTTGCCGAGGAAGGGGACGCGGGTTTCCGCCTGCACGAAACGGCGGCGCTTGGGCGCGCGCTGAACGCGGGCGAAGCGGTGATCGCGACGGGCGGCGGCATCGTTACGCGGGAAGAAAACATCCGCATGATGCGCGAAAAGGGCGCCGTCGTCTGGCTCTGCCGGCCGCTGGAGGATATGATCGCCGACGTTCGGCAGGACACGCGCCCCAATCTGGCGGGCGATAAGGAAGAGCGCATGCGCACGCTGTACGCGCAGCGGGCGCACCTGTATGAAGCAGCGGCTCATCTGCAATTCGACAATCGCATGCCGCCCAGAGAAGCGGCGAAGATGCTGGAAAAGCTGTTGACGGAGAGAAAAAAATGACCTTATTCATGCTGGCCGCCTACGGTTTTATCTGCGCGGCGGTTTATCATCTCTGCCCGGCCCAAATCCGCTGGGCGGTTTTGCTGCTGGCGAGCTACGGCTTTTACGCGTCGCGGAGCCTTGCGGGGTTGCCGTTCATCCTGCTGACGACGGTTTCCACGTGGCTGGCCGCGCTGGTTATCGCCCAAATCGGCGAAAACGGCAAAGCCCAAACCAATGCGGCGGACAGGGAACGGAAAAAAGCGATCAAGGCGCAGACCAGGCGCAAAACTGGAACTCCGATGAAGTGGAGCAGCTGGTAAAAATACTTGAAACAGGAAGCTTTCAAGTTATATGGCATAGCTAAAGGTAAATAGCGGATAAGAGGAGAATGTATTATGCCAGAAAACAGGCAGTCTAATTATGACCAGGTAATCGAGAACTGGAGATTGAAATTCCTGGAAATGGATCAGGAGGAACTGATTCGCAAATTTCAGCTGGAAGCTGATGAGGAGTTTCTTTATATCATCTACTTTTCAAAAAGATTTCGAATTGACCGAAAAAACGGATTCATTACAGAAGATGGGAAAAGCCCTGGATTTGATACGGTGATGAATATTTATAATACGTTTTACTATTCAGCAGCTCATCCTGTGGCATCGGGCAATCTGGTGGCTTTTCGCCAGGTGAAGAGAGTGTATCCTTTTGAGGCTGCTTACAGAAGGACGATTATTTCCAGGCTGCAGGAGCTTTTCGCCGGGAAAACAGAAGAATTAAGAAAAGCCTGTGAGGTTCTTGGGGGAACTTTGCTTCCTCAGGGAGATGTGGGGTATGTGCTTCCGGTATTTCCTTTTTTGAATATTGCAGTTTTGTTCTGGGATAAGGATGAGGAATTTGAAGCACAGGCAAACATGCTTTTTGATTCGGAAATCACAGAGTTCATGCATGAGGAAAACGTAGTGTGTGTGGCGGCGGACGCGGTGTATTATCTTACATTGGCTGCCGGACGGTTCCATCCGGCGCGGGCTTCAGCACCGCCACACGTCCGGGGTTCCCGTCGAGC
>ENA-UEQN01002422-UEQN01002422.1-human-gut-metagenome-genome-assembly--contig:-NODE-2422-length-13051-cov-4.755357_pt1 | contig 13051 bp, 7 predicted proteins | sample MGYA00242940_ERZ507944 | MGnify/ENA primary metagenome ERZ507944 (study PRJEB26167, sample SAMN06115449) | human gut metagenome | host: Homo sapiens | place: China:Fujian | collected 2015-08-20... | reverse complement strand
CAGCGGGAACGCATCCGCTGCCCCGAATCGGGCACAAAAAAACGGCTGAAAGGATAGATAGACTATCCCCTCAACCGATTCGGGCAAAGTAATGCATCACAGTAGGTCTTCTGGGTCGCGCATCCGGGAGCAAAGCCCCCACGGCCGCTGCTCTGCCTTCTCAGGGTTCCCCAATGACCGGCTTTCGCCGACGGGCAGCGGACTCAACGCTCACAGCGACGGTTATCCCAGAGGCGTATCGCGCCTCCCTCGGGGTATTATCCCCGTTCCCTTGTTTACCCGTATGCCTGACGGGGTCGCCCCGCGCCGTTGCGTACATACGGTCTCTGCAAGCAGAATATTCAGTTCATGCCGCACGGACTTCGTGCGGACTACTTTGATTATAGACCATGCGGGCGCGCCTGTCAAGCACCGAAATCCGTATTTTTTTAGCGAATGCGAAAACACATCTCGGAACGGGCTTGACAAAAAAATCGGCCCTTGTTATACTGAGAGCAATGGAAGCTTCAAGTGCTTCCGCTGCCGTCCGGGCAGCGGGAGAGGATAGGGAACCGGGTGAGAATCCCGGACGGTACCGCCGCTGTATGCGCGGAGGCCGCGTGCAGGGCGAAAGCCGGTCATTGGGGAACCCTGAGAAGGCGCGCGCGGCCGTCGAGGCGTGAGTCAGAAGACCTGCTTGGGGAGGCTCTGCCCGCATGGTGCGGGAAACGGGGCATATTGTTGTGCGCAAATGCGGACGCTGCAACGATTGTTGCAGTGTCCTTTTTTTCTGGGGGTCGTGCCATGAGACGGAAAACAATCTGGGGCCGGGTCTGCACGGCCGTGCTGATCCTTTCGCTTCTGGCCGGTGTGGTGGCTGTCGTGTTCACGGGCGGACGGGTGCGCCCGCCCGATCCGCTGCCGGAGCAGGCGCAGGTCCTGCAGCCGGACCGACAGGAGCGCGGCGGCAGCGGCGGCACATCGGACGACGTGCCCCTCACGCAGTCCCCGGAGCCGACGGAGCCGTCCGAAGAGCCGGACGAGACGGAAACGGCCGAGCCATCCACGGAGCCGGACGAGCCGGCGGATGCGACGTCCGCCACGCAGACGACACAGACGCCCGAGCCGAGCGAGGAGCCGACGCGCAGCACCGGCGGCGGAACGGAGCCGACGGAGGAGCCGGGTCCTGCCCCCACGGAGGCCCCCGGCCCCGAGGAGCCGCATATCGTGACGGACCTTGTCAGCCGCGTCTGGCGCTCTGGCGAGCTGGACGGCGACACGCTGCGGTTCTATGCCTATGCCGCGGGCAGTGGCGACCTGAGCCTGCGGGTATATTATAAGGAGTCCGGCTCCACCGCAAACAACGGCACGCGCCTGCTGCCGTCGGATGACCGGAACTTCTCCGTCCGCCTGACTCTGAATCAGTCCTACATCTTCTCCTTATATCTATATCGCGACGGCCGCCGTGTCGGGGATGCCGCGGTATACTATATTTCCTATCGCGCAAGGCTTGCAGACGACGATCAGCCCGAGATCGGCGATGCGCCGCCCGTCATCACGACGAGCCGCGACGGCCGGACCGATCCCGTCTCCGTGCAGACGATGACGTTTGTCGTCTGGGCGAGGACGGGCACGGACGGTTCACCGATCTACACGAGCCATCTGCAGGTCTCGATGGACGGCGAACTGCTGACGAACCCGACCGGCAGCGCCGCGTCCGGCTATGAATATGTGCTGCGCTTCTCCGCGCCGCTCGTCGGCGATGAGCGGGAATACACGCTGCGCATCCTTGCGTGGGACGATGCCGGAAATTCCGCCATGCGCACCGTGAAGATCGTCTATCAGACGGTCTCGGAGGGCGACGACATCGGTGAGGCGACCATCCGCATCGACGCCACGACCGTCGGCCTCGGAATCGTCGACGAGGAGACCGTCCGCATCAAACAGGGCGACACGGCCGCGCAGACCGTGCTGCAGATGCTGGAGGACTGCGGCTATGAGGCAGGCTATGACGGCCTTGCGGAAAAGAACGGCGGTTTTTATCTCATGCGCCTGACGCGCGGCGACCTGCTGTATCGCGCGCAGGTGCCGGAGCGCCTCTGGACACTCATCCAGCGCGACGGCATCTCACTGACGGGTGCGCCCGGCCGCGACAGCCTCGGCCAGCACGACTACACCTGGGGCGCGGGCTGGATGTATGATGTCAACGGCTATTACCCCGGCAAGGGCCTGTCGGAATGGATGCTCGGCGACGGCGACGTGCTGACGCTGCGCTTTACGCTGGCCTGGGGCAAGGATATCGACGGCTTCGGCGCGACGGGCGGCGGCTACGGCGTGCTGTCCAGCTACTGCTATGTCTGGCGCGACGGGCAGGAGATCCCGCTTGGCCACGACTGGCAGGAGACGGCCCGTGTCGAGCCGACGGAGACGGAGGACGGCTATGCGGACTATGTCTGCACGAAGTGCGCCGAGACGCGCCGCGACGTCCTGCCGAAGACCGGAACGGTCGACCCGACGGTTCCCACGGAGCCGACCGATCCGACCGATCCGACCGATCCGACCGATCCCACAGAACCTGCCGACCCGACGGAGAACGAAAACGAGAGGAGCATGTTCCTTGAAACGAATGCGGAATATTCTGATCCTGCTGCTGTGCGCTGCACTGCTGGCGGGCTGCGGCGCAAGATCGGCGCCTGCAAAGGCACTCGAGGGCTGCCGGGCACTGCTCGGCGTGCGCGAGGGCTTCCTGGAGGACCGCGCAGCGGAGCTGGCGGGCAGCTCCATCGGAGACTGGCTTGCCATGGCGCTGTCGGCCTGCGGCGCGAACGAGAGCTATGACGCTTACCTTGCCGCACTGGAGCAGCATGTCACGGAGCGCTATGCCGAGCAGGGAACGCTCGATGCGCTTATGGCGACGGAGTATTCCCGCACGATCCTGACCGTCTCCATGCTCGGCGGCGACCCGAGCGCCTTCGGCACGCGGCCGGACGGCACGGCCATCGACCTGCTGAACGACGGCGTGTGGAATTTTGCTGGCGAGCTGGGCGCGCAGGGCCTGAACGGCCTGATCTTCGCCCTGCTGGCGGCCGATGCCGGGCCCTATCCGGAGCCGGAGCGGGCGAAAAACACGCGCGCCGGGATCGTGGAGGCCATCTGCGCGGCGCAGGAGCCGGACGGCGGCTTCGGCCTCGTTTCCGGCGCCTCGGAGGCAGACCTGACGGCCATGGCCCTGCAGGCCCTTGCGCCCTACGGCCGGGACGAGACCGTGGAGCGGGCGCTTGCCTGGCTGAAGGATCAAATGCAGCCGGACGGCACCTTCCTGGCCTACGGCGAGCCGAGCGCCGAGAGCTGCGCGCAGGTCCTCCTTGCGCTGGCAGCGCTCGGCATCGATCCGGAGCAGGAATTCGGCAGCGTGAACCCCGAAACAGGCCTTGCAGAATTCCGGAAGGCGGACGGGAGCTATGCGCATCTGCTGACGGACACGGAAGGAAATCTCATGGCGACGGAGCAGGCCATGCTGGCCCTCTGCGCGCTGGAGCGGCTGCCGGACGGCGGCTGCGTATACGAATCGAAATATCGGGAGGCGGCATGATGGAACAGAAACAATATGAGCTTGCGGCGCAGGTGCTCCGCGAGGTGCAGAAGGTCATCCTCGGCAAGCGGGAGATCGTGGAAAAGGTCCTGATGGCCGTGCTGGCGCAGGGCCATGTGCTGCTGGACGATGTGCCCGGCGTTGGCAAAACGACGCTGGCCATGGCCTTCGCGCGCGCGCTCGGGCTGGAGACCCGCCGCGTGCAGTTCACGCCGGACACGATGCCGTCGGACATTCTGGGCTTCTCCGTCTATGACAAGCAGGCGGGAGCCTTTTCCTACCAGCCGGGCGCGGTCATGACGAACCTGCTGCTGGCGGACGAGATCAACCGTACCTCCACCAAGACGCAGGCGGCCCTGCTGGAGGCTATGGAGGAGCGCCGCGTGACCGTCGACGGGAAGACGCATCCGCTGCCGCAGCCGTTTTTCGTGCTGGCGACGCAGAATCCCGTTGGCTCGGCCGGAACGCAGCTCCTGCCCCCGGCGCAGCTCGACCGCTTCCTGCTGTGCCTGAGCATGGGCTACCCCGACCGGGAAAGTCAGGTGGAGCTGATGAAGGAGCGCCACCACGCCGACCCGCTTGCGCAGGTGTGCCCCGTGACGGATGCCGCCGCGCTCGGCGGCCTGATGGATGCCGCCGCCATGACGTTCGTGGCGGACCCGGTCTATGATTATACGGCCCGCCTGCTTGAGGCCACGCGCTGCCATGAGAGCCTGCAGCTCGGCCTGAGCCCGCGCGCCGGTCTGGCCCTGTGCCGCGCGGCCAAGGCGCGCGCGTTCCTGCATGCGCGGGACTATGTCCTGCCGGAGGACGTCGCGGAGGCTGCGCCCGATGTCTGTGCCCACCGCCTTGTGCTCGCGCCGCGCGCCCGCCTGCATGACGAGACGGCGCGGTCGGTGCTTGCCGAAATTCTCGAGCGCGTCCCGCAGCCCGCGGTGCGCGAATTCAAAAGCTGATGCGGAAGCGGATGCTGCGCGCCTGGCTGCTGTGGCTGCTGGCGGCGGCCTGCTGTGCGCTGGCCTTTGCTTTTACCCATGCCGGGGCAGCGCTGGCCGCGCTCTGCGTGCCGGTGCTGGCGGCGCTGGCGGGATTCGTCGTGCTGCGGTGCAGCAGGCTGCCCGCGCTTTCGCTCCGGCTCCCGGCAGGTGGGCGGAAGGACGGCGAGATCGCGGGCGAGATCGTGGCCTCCCGCCGCGCGCCAGGCCGCGTCCTGTGCCGCATCGAGGTGCGCAATGACCTGACGGGCGAAACAACGGAATTTTTCGCGGAGGAGCGCTTCTCGTTCCGCGCCGAACACTGCGGCCGCCTGACGGTCCACATCCGCAGGGCCTGGCTCCTCGGCCTGCCGGGCCTGTTTGCCCGAAAGATCCGGACGGACGCGGCGGCGCATGTCACGGTCCTGCCGGATACGTTCCCGGCCTCCGTCCATGTGACGATGCCGGAGGTGCAGAGCCCGGACAGCGACACCAGCAGCCCGGACCGCCGCGGAAGCGACCTGACGGAGCCGTTCCGCCTGCGCGAGTATGCGCCGGGCGACAGTCTTCGCCAGATCCACTGGAAGCTCTCGTCCAAGCTCGATCGCCTCGTGATCCGTGAGCCGGGCATGCCCGCCGCGCGTACGCTGCTCGTCTTCTGGGACCGCAGCGGGGATGCCGCCGCGCGCGATGCGCAGGCGGAGGCCGTGTTCTCCGTCTGCCAGAGCCTGAGCGAGCAGGGGTATGCCTATCAGCTCGGCTGGCCCGAGGGCGGCACGGCCCGCTTTGCGGAGGCTGGCTCCACGGAGGAGCTGCTGCGCGATCTGCCGCTGCTGCTGCGCGGCGGCGCGGAGCCTCTGCAGGAGACCGGGGCGCTGCGCGGGTTCGGCAAGATTCTCTATTTTACGGCCTCGCCGGACCCGGTCTGGCGCAGCCTGACGGCGGGTGCGGAGCCGGTCCTGCTGCTGTGCGGCGTGCCGGAGCAGCCGGATGTCCGCTGCATCTGCTATACCAAAGAGAACTATGCTGCCGTGCTGCAGCAGCTGGAGCTTTGAGCATGAAACGAACGAACGGTTTTCAACTGGAACGTGCCCTTGCCGGGGGGCAGACTCTGCCGCCGTGGGCGGCCGCGCTGTGCGGCGGCCTGTGCGCTGCGGGGGCGCTGACGCTGCTGGCGGGGTCCTTCCCCGTGCTGCCTGCGTGGGCGGCCCTGCTGCTTGGCCTGCTGCTGGGGGCCGGGCTTGCGCTCCTGCCGCAGCGGGCGTGGCTGACGCCTGCGCTCTGCGGCGCGGCGGCGCTGTTCTGCCTGTGCGCCTTTGTGCCCGTCACGGCGGGCCTGCGGCAGCTGGCGGACTGCGTGCGCCGCTGGCTGACGGCGCGGACCGGGTACATCTATTTGACATCTTCTGGCGGAATGCGGCAGGGCCTCTGGGCCTTCCTGCCGCTCGGCTTTCTTTCGGCGCTGGCCGGCGCGGGAGCGTATGGTTTGCGGCCGTTTCGCTGCCTCTTGCGGCGGTCGGCTGCGCCATTGGGCTGTTCCCGTCGTGCTGGGGCCTGCTGCTTCTGGCGTGCGGCCTGACGGCTCTGCTGCTGTTCCGCACGGACCGGGGACGGACGGCGGCCCTGCTGCTTGCGGGCTGCCTGCTGCTCAGCGCGCCGCTCGGACTTCTCTCCCTGCCCGAGAGCGGGGCAGCGGCAGCGCTGGCCAGCGGGCTGCATGCACTGCGCTATGACGCGGCGGCCAACTCCATGCCGGAGGGAAAACTGCACGATCTTTCCGCGTGGGAAAAGAACGGGACGCCCGCGCTGCGCGTGACGATGGAGCAGCCGCAGCGGCTTTACCTGCGCGGCTTTGTCGGCGAGGTCTATACGGGCCGGAGCTGGCAGCCGCTCGATCCGCAGACGCTGGCGGACGAGGCCGGGCGCTTCTACTGGCTGCATGAAAAGGGCTATTATGCCCAGAGCGCAGTCGGGACTGCGGCGGTGCTCGCCGGGCAGACGCAGGTGCAGACCGTCACGGTCACGAACCTGTCTGCCTGCGGCGCGCAGGCCTATCTGCCGACTGGGCTGGCCGATTCCGCTCTGCTGGAGCCGGACCGTATCGGCGACCGCGCGGCGAAAGCGCCGGGGGAAACGTATTCCTGTTCCTGCGCCGTCGGCGGCCTGCGCGACTGGTATGCCGCACAGCAGGCGCTGGCGGACGATCCGGACGGCGCGGCGCAGTGGCTCACGCTGGACGAGGGCTACCGGGCGTTTGCCGAGGCACAGTTCCTTGAGCTTACGCCGGAGGCGGCCGGAGCCGCGCAGGCACTGCTGGGGAGCGGGATGCAGGGGAAGACCCTGCCGGAGATCCTGCAGGCCATCCGACAGACGCTCACGGAGCACTTCGTCTATGACGAGAGCGTCTCGACGCAGAACGGGACGCAGGACTTTTTCCAATATGTTCAGTCCGTCACCGCGCGCGGCTACAGCGTGCACTATGCGACGGCCGCCGTGCTGATGCTGCGCTATTGCGGCGTCCCGGCGCGCTATGCCGAGGGCTACTACCTCTCCGGACAGGATGCGGCCTCCGGCGAGCAGACGTTTGAACTGGATGAGACGCACGCCCATGCGTGGGCGGAATATTATCTGACCGGCGTGGGCTGGGTCCCGTTTGAGGTCACACCGGGCTATGTAGAGGCCGAGGACCTCGGAGCAGGCGGCGAGGCGGGTGGAAAGCAGTATGAAAATACGCAGCTGCCGCCCGTTGTGGAGCAGCCGGAGCAGCAGGCCCCACAGGAGGAGACGCAGCGCAGTTTCCACTGGTGGCTCGCTGCGATCCCGCTTGCCGCGGCCCTCCTCGCGCTCGTCCTGTGCCAGCTCTGGCGCAGACGCCGCCTGCACCGCCGGATCGCGGCCATGGCGGCGGACGAGCCGTGCGAGGCCGTGACGCAGCTCTATGGCTACGCCGTGTTCCTGCTGGCGCGGACCGGCGCGGCCCCGCCCGCAGGGCTGGAGCAGGCCCGGCAGGACAATGCCGAGGCCATGTTCAGCGGCCACGATATTCCAGCGGAAAAGGCCGCTGCCATGCAGCGCTTCGTGCAGGAGGTTCTGCAGGCCTGCCGGAAAAAACACAATCCGCTCCAACGGTTCGCGGACCGCTGGATCCGTATCTGGTATTAGGTTTAGGAGGCAATGCTTATGAAGTTCATTCGATTTCTTGCCCTGCTGCTGTGCGCAGCGCTGCTGCTTCCGCTCGTGCCCGTGCATGCGGCGCAGAGCGGCGGGAGCTTCTATCTGACGGCCTCCACGGCCGGGCAGACGCTCATTGAGCCGGTCGCCGTGCCCTATACGGCCGGGCAGACCATCCGGGATGCCCTGCGCGGCAGCGGTTATGCCTTCGGCGGCATCGATACCGCGTTCATCACGGACATCGAGGGCGTCGCGGGAAACTTTACGGTCTATTATGACGGCGGCGCGTATTCGCTCGATGCGATTGCCAGCCCGGAGACCGTGACGGCCGTCGTCTTCTCCGAGCGCGAAAGAGGCTTTCCGGTCCTGCTGGATGCCGTGACGGAGCTTGGCCGCTTCCGGGAGCGCACGGACCATGTGCAGAATTACCCGGCGGCGCAGCAGGCCTATGCGGCGGCGCTGTCCGGCCTGCGGACGGCGGACGAGGCGGGCCTGACGACGCTTCTTGCCACGCTGCGCAGCGCCGTGGCGGAATACGAGGCCATTCTGAACGGCACAAAGTACCCCGTGACCTTTACGGACACGGCCGGGACGGCCGCGCAGCTCACGCTGACGGACAGCTACGGCAATGTGACGCAGGTACAGGGCCTGCGCGCCGAGGTCGTGGCAGGGGAGTACACGTTCAGCCTGTCTGACGGCGGCGCGAACCGCGTCGACGGCACGCTGACCGTGGCAGGCGCGGTGGAAAAGCAGGTCGCGCTGCCGACGGGCGACTGGTTCGGCACGATCCGCCTCCACAATGCGTCCGGCGCATCCGCGGGTGCCTATCCCGGCACGCAGGATGAGAAGACCCATACGGCACAGTTCCGCGTGGAGGACTTCCGCACGCTGGCCTATCTCTATGCCGAGCGCGGGGTGGATGCCCCTGCGGACGCGGCGCTCTACAGCTGCTACATCGGCCAGAACGGCAAGGACTACGGCGACGGCAGCCAGCCCTCGAACCGCAAGAGCTGGTCGAGCTATCAGACGGCGCTCGTGTCGCTGCTCACGGCCGGGATGACGGACTGCGAGGTCCGGCTCGAGGCCCGCAGCGCTTCCGGCACGGACATGCGCATCCAGTCCTATACGCTCCGCCTGCATCGCGTGCCGACGCTGGCGTCTCTTGCCGTCTACGGCGAGGGAACGCGCCTGCCGCTGACGTTTGATCCTGCCGCGACGGAGTATGCCGTGACCACGGTCTCCGACCGGCTGACGATCGAGGCGGTCCCGTTCGGTACGGAGGGCTATTCCGTCACGGTGAACGGCGGCACGGCCTCGGAGGCCCCCGTCGGGACGATCACGGTGCAGGTAGCCCACACGAACGGAGAGCGCACCGCCTATACCATTGCGGCGACGAAGGTCGACTCCGTCGAGGTGCGGATCACGGTGCCCGCGGGAACGGACACTGCCGTCTTCAATGCGGCGGACAGCGAGATCGCGCCCGTCGGCAGCGGGACCTACCGCCTCATCCCCGGCGAGCGCTATACCTGGATCACGACAAAGCAGGAATTCTATCATGCGGCGGGCAGCTTTGAGGCCGCTGCCGGTCTTACGGTGCAGGCGTCGGAGCCGGACACGACGGACCGTCTCAGCGCGCTTGCCTCCTACAGCGCGCGCAATCCGAAGAACGGTGTGAGCTATGAGAGCGACGTGCCGTTTTCGGCGGCGCAGCACCGCTATACGCTGACGGTGCCGGATGCGAACTCCACGTTCTATCTGCAGGCGACCCCGACGGGCGGCTATGCCGTGAAGGCGCGCTACCTCCGCCAGACGACGAACACAGGCACGAACGGCACGCAGGCGGAAATCAACGTCACGGCGACCGTCGATCCCGCGAAGACCGCCACGGCCTGCGGCCAGAGCCTTGCGGCGAGCGGCTATTCCAACACCGTGACGCTGCGCCTGAGCCGGACGGCGGGCAGTGTGGAATATTATCAGGACTACACGCTGCTGCTGCGCCGCCGCCTGACGCTGGGCGGGCTCAGCGCCGCCGTGGACGGCGTAACGCTGAACCTGCTGAATGCGAAGGGCGAGGCGCAGAGCTTTGACCGCGATGTGACGGAATACTGGACGCGCGTCGACGTCAGCGCCCGCACGCTGGACTTCACTGCCTCGTTCCGCAGCCTGCCGACGGAGACGAACCCGAACAGCGGCGGCTATCTTGCGGACATCAACGGTACGACGTATGCGGAAGCGCCGTCCGCCGCCCTGACGCTCGATCCGGAAAAGACCGCAGAGGACGTGACCGTGACCGTGCGCCATGCGGACGCGGCGGCGCTCCCGGCGACCTATACGCTGCATGTGCAGAAAACGGAGCCGACGATCGTGACGTTCGTGACGGAGCCGAAGGACGCGACCGTCTTCCTGACGAATGAGCAGTCCGGGCGGCGCGCGGAGCGGGCCACAGACGGCAGCTTCGCCCTGACGCCGGGCGACCGCTACACCTATACCGTGACGGCAAAGGGCTATGTCGGCACGACCATCCAGCATTACACGGCCCCGGAGCAGGCGGGAACGGTCCGCGTCACGCTGCAGAAGGCGGCGGAGAACACGGGCCTGCAGCAGCTTCCTGCCCAGTGGCCCTCGTTCCGCGCGGATGCCTATAACAACGGCGTCATCGACGCCAGAACGCCCGTTTTCTCGGAGAATACGGTCCTCTATTGGGCCACGCAGCTCGGCAGCGGCTATTCCTCCGATGCCTGCGGCTGCCCGATCATCGTGGACGACTGCCTGTATACCTACGGCGGCGAGACGATCTACAAGCTCGACAAGCGCACGGGCGAGGTGCTTGCGCAGGGCAAGATGGACCACAAGTCCAGCTTCGCCATCAACTCGCCGACCTATGCCGAGGGCATGATCTTCGTCGGCCTGGCAAACGGCTGCGTGCAGGCGTTCGATGCCGTGACGCTCGAGTCTCTGTGGCTGTACGAGGACCCGCTCGGCGGCCAGCCGAACTGCCCCATCACCTATGAGGACGGCTATCTCTACACCGGCTTCTGGAACCGCGAGGACGGCAACGCAAATTTCGTTTGCCTGACCGTGACGGATGAGGACCCGGCGAAGACGGATGAGAGCAAGCTGGCCTCGTGGACCTACACGTCCCGCGGCGGCTTCTACTGGGCGGGCGCTTACGCCTGCAAGGACTTCGTGCTCGTCGGTACGGACGACGGCGAGGCGGGCTACACGACGGGCTATGCCCGCGTACTTTCGTTCGACCCGCGCAGCGGCCGTCTGCTCGGCGAGCTGACGCTGCCGCAGACGGGCGACCTGCGCAGCTCCGTGACCTTCGTCCCGGACAGCGAGGGCGGCCTTGCCGGTACGGCCTATTTTACGACGAAGGGCGGCTATTTCTACGGCCTGCATGTCGAGGCCGACGGCACGTTCACGGAGGGCTCGCTGCGCGCGCTCAAGCTGGCCAATTATGCCAACGATCCGAAGAACCCGGCCATGAGCACCTGTACGCCGACGATCTATAACGGCCGCGCCTACATCGGCGTGTCCGGCACGGCACAGTTCGGCGCGTATTCCGGCCACAACATCACGGTCATCGACCTTGCTTCGATGTCCGTTGCCTATTCCGTCCGCACCCAGGGCTACCCGCAGACGAGCGGCATCCTGACAACGGCCTATGAGGCGGAGAACGGTTATGTCTACGTCTACTTCTTCGATAACTATACGCCGGGCAAGCTCCGCATTCTGGCCGACAAGCCGGGCCAGACCGCGCCGGTCCTCATCACGCAGGAGACGGACGAAAGCAGCGGCAAGCATGTTACCTATGACACACCCTATGTTCTGTTCACACCGAGCGGCGCGCAGGCGCAGTATGCCATCTGCAGCCCGGTCATCGACGCGGACGGCACGATCTACTTCAAGAACGACTCGGCCTATCTGATGGCCGTAGGCAGCACGATGGACCGGCTCGAGGTCACGGCGCAGCCGGAGAAGACGGTCTACCATGTCGGCCAGACGTTTGAGGCCGCCGGTATGCAGGTCACGGCCGTTTGGCACAATGGCGTAAGGACGGATGTGACGAAGCTCGTGCAGTGGTCGACGGACCCGCTGACACTGGACGACAACGACTTCCAGATCACCTATTCCCATGTGCTCTATCAGGACCGTGACGGCGCGCCGGGCACGGCCTATGCGGCCCCGGTCGGCCTTGCGGCGCTCGATGTGCGCAAGCACATTTACGACCGTGTGGAGACCACGCCGGAGGGCCACCGCGGCACCTGCAGCTATTGCGGGCAGACGGACGAGGCATTCCAGCCACATGAATTCGTCTGGGTCGTCGACCGTGAGCCGACGGAGGAGGAGACCGGCCTGAAGCATGAGGAGTGTTTCTGCGGCTACCGGCGCAGTGAAAACACCGAGATCCCGAAAAAGGAGCATGAGCACACCTATGTTGCCACGGTCGTCGCGCCGACGTGCACGGAGCAGGGCTACACGCTGCACACCTGCTCGTCCTGCGGCGATACCTACCGCGACGCCTGGACGGACGCACTGGGTCACAGCTGGGACGCCGGGCGCGTGACGCTCCCAGCAACGGAGGACACGGACGGCGAGCGCACGTTCACCTGCACGCGCTGCGGGGCCGAGCGCACGGAGGTCATTCCGAAGACCGGCGAAACGCCCTGCGACGGCGGCGCGAATTGTCCGGGCAGACGCTTCACGGATATGCCGGCAGCCGGGCACTGGGCACATGCGGGCATCGACTTTGCCCTGAAGCAGGGCCTGTTCAACGGCACGTCTGCCACGACGTTCGAGCCGGACGGCAGCATGACGCGCGCCATGCTCGTCACGGTGCTGTGGCGTCTGGACGGCAGCCGCGCACCCGCCGGGCGGAACACGTTTACTGACGTGCCGGGCGGCCAGTGGTTCACCGATGCGGTGACCTGGGCGGCGGAAAACGGCGTGGTCAACGGCGTGGGCAGCGGGAAGTTTGAGCCGGACGGCCGCGTGACGCGCGAGCAGATCGCAACGATCCTGTTCCGCTATGCCGCAAAGCGTTATGACACCTCCGCGCGGGCGGACCTGTCCGTCTTCCCGGATGCCGGACGGGTGAGTGCCTATGCACGCGAGGCACTGGCATGGGCCAACGCTGCAGGCCTTGTGAACGGCACGGACAACGGCTTCGGCCTGATCCTCGACCCGCAGGGCGACGCGACCCGTGCACAGGTCGCCGCCATTTTGATGCGGTATGTAAAAAATATCGTCCGCTGATACTAGAATCTGATAAAAAGCTTTAAAAGCTTTTTATAGCGCCGAGGGCGCGTCAGATTCTGCATGAGACGGCGCA
>ENA-UEQN01002418-UEQN01002418.1-human-gut-metagenome-genome-assembly--contig:-NODE-2418-length-13055-cov-3.254276_pt1 | contig 13055 bp, 9 predicted proteins | sample MGYA00242940_ERZ507944 | MGnify/ENA primary metagenome ERZ507944 (study PRJEB26167, sample SAMN06115449) | human gut metagenome | host: Homo sapiens | place: China:Fujian | collected 2015-08-20... | reverse complement strand
ATTCGCACCTTTCCCGTCGGGGTTCAACGGTCACGGAACTCAGACGAATTCGCGGACCTCGCCGAGACAGAGCAGATTGTTCGTCTCGCGCGCCTGCGAATTTTTCGACAACATGACCACCTTGTCCTCCGGCCTCAGCCGTTTTTCGGCAATCAGGCGGCGGGCGGTCTCCTTCGAAAGCTCAACCGTGTTCTCCATAAACTCATTATACTCGGCGTAAACGCCGTAGACCAGCGCGAGCTGCCGCACGACGCAGCGGCGGTAGGAGAGCGCATAGATCGGCACCGGCGGCCGATAGGCCGCGCAGCAGCGCGCGGATTTCCCCTCGGCCGTATTGCAGACGATCGCCCGGATCGGCAGCCGCTCCGCCGCATCGACTGCGGTACGGATCATGAAATCGTACTCGCGGTCGCCGCCGGTATCGACGCCGTCGATATGGTTGAAGAATCCGGCCGACGATTTTTCTGCCTCCTCGACGATCCGGTTCATCATGCTGACCGCCTCGACCGGATAACGGCCCTGCGCGGTCTCGCCGGAAAGCATGACCGCGTCGGTCCCGTCGTAAACCGCGTTGGCGACATCATTGACCTCGGCCCGGGTCGGCAGCGGATTCTCCTGCATGCTCTGCAGCATCTGCGTCGCGGTGATGACCGGCTTGCCGGCCTTCCGGCAGGAGCGGATCAGCTCCTTCTGGATCAGCGGGACCTCCTCGAGCGGAATCTCGATGCCGAGGTCGCCCCGGGCCACCATGATCCCGTCGGCGGCCCGCAGGATTTCATCGATGTTCTTCACTCCCTGACGGTTTTCGATCTTCGCAATGATCCGGACCGGACTCTTTCCGGCATCGAGCAGTTCGCGCACGGCCGCGATATCGGCCGCATTCCGGACGAACGAGTGCGCAATGTAGTCGAGCTCAAGCTCGATCGCGTTCGCGATAAAGCGACGGTCTTTCTCGGTCAGCGCCTCGGTATTCAGCTCGACGTCCGGCACATTGACCGATTTATGGTTTTTAAGCACGCCGTCATGGACCGCCGTGCATTTGAGCATTTTCCCCTCGCGGGCCAGAACCAGCAGCTCGACGGCGCCGTCGTCGCAGACGATCCGGCTGCCCGGCGCGACCTCCGCCGCAAAAGCCGGATAATTGACCTGGACTCCCGCCGGCGCCTCGACCGCATCGCCCGTCATATAGACGGTGTCGCCCTGCTTCAGCGCGAGCGGCTCCGTCAGGTTGGCGGTCCGGATATTCGGTCCTTTCGTATCGACCATGATCGCAATCTTGTCCGAAACCCTGCGGACCATCGCAACCGCCCGGTCCATTTCGCCGACCTCCATATGCGCCGTGTTGAAGCGGACCACGTCCATGCCGTTCTTATAGAGCGCCAGCAGCAGCTCCGGGGTGCAGGTCGACGCGTTCACCGTCGCCACGATCTTCGTGAATTTCATTGTCTGACTCTCCTCATTTCCAGTACAGGAAGTATTTTCCGAACCGTTCAAACGCCGCTTTCTCCAACTCCTCGCGGCAATCGGGGTGGGCGATGCTGATCAGCAGCCTGGCCCGCTCCTGCAGCGGTTTTCCGTAAAGATCGACCGCGCCGTACTCCGTTACGACGTAATGGACGCGGCTCCGGGGCGTCACCACCCCCGCTCCGGCGTCCAGCACGGGAACGATCTTGCTGATTCCCTTCGCCGTCCGCGACGGCATGGCGATGACCGGCTTGCCGCCCTCCGAACGCGAGGCGCCGTAGACGAAGTCGAGCTGCCCGCCCACGCCGGAGTACATCCGCGTGCCGAGCGAATCGGCGCAGACCTGCCCGGTCAGATCGATCTGGATCGCGGAATTGATCGCAACGACCTTCGGATTCCGGGCGATGCGGAACGGATCGTTCGTATAGGCCACCTCGCGCATGCGCACCATCCGGTTCCGGTCCGCAAACTCGAACACGCGCCGCGACCCCATCAGGAAGGAGGCGACGATTTTGCCGCGGTCGATCTTCTTGCGCGCGCCGTTGACCACCCCCGCCTCGACCAGAGGCAGCAGCCCGTCCGCAAACATTTCGGTATGAACGCCGAGATCCTTCCGGTCCGACAGCTGCGACAGTACCGCATTCGGAATCGCGCCGATGCCGAGCTGCAGGCAGGAGCCGTCCTCGACCAGTTCCGCACAGTGGCGGCCGATCGCCCGCTCGATCTCGTCCGGCAGCGGAAAAACGGTCTCGTCGAGCGGAGAGTCGTCTTCGACCAGACAGTCGATCCGGCTGAGTTCGATCTCGCCGTCGCCGTAGGTGTACGGCATGTTCGGATTCACGACGGCAACCACATATTTGGCGGTTTCGATCGCCGCCGGCCCGATATCGACCGAAATGCCGAGCGACACCCGGCCGTGACGGCCGGGCGGCGAAACCTGGATGAAAGCGGCGTCGCAGCCGACCACGCCCCTGCGGATCAGCTGCTGCGTCTCATGCAGAGAGACGGGAATGTAATCGGCGGCGCCCCGCTGGACCTGCCGCCGCATATTGTCGCCGATGAAAAACGATTCGGAGCGGAACACCCCTTCGAACTCGGGCGCGGCATAATCCTCCGTACGCCCGGTGTGGATGTGACGCAGAAAAACGTTGCGCAGAACGCCTTTCCGGCCGCGCGCGCAAAGCGCCTCCACAAGCACCCGCGGCACGGACCCGGAACTGCTTATATAGATCGATTCTCCCGAACCGATCTTCGCAACGGCATCCGCCGCGGACACGACACGCGGGAGCTTGCTCATTCTCCTCCGAATGCTTGGAGTTATTCTACGCGTCGACGATCGCGAACATCAGCGTAATCTGGAAGACGACCTTCTCGCCGACCTTGATGTAACCGGTGCCCTTGCCGAAACGCCCCTTGGCCGGCGGCAGTTCGATATCGACGATCAGCTGATCGCCCGGGTAGACCGGCTCGAAAATCTCGGCGCGGTCGATCGACATGAAATAGCCGAGCTTGCCCTCGTTGCCCGGACGCGCCAGCACGAGCGCACAGCCGGACTGCGCGGTGATTTCACACAGCAGCGACTCCGGCATGACCGCATAATCGCCCGCCTGAGAAAAAATCTCCTCGTTGCCGGTCAAGTTCTTGACCGCGATGACATGGTCGCCCTCGACCTTCGCGATATAATCGATCAGCAGGAACGGGTAGCGGTGCGGAATGAGCGACATGATCTTCGTCACGTCCATCGGCGTCGCGTCGGACTTATCGAATTCCGTATGCAGGACCGGCATGGCGGAGGCGCCCGATTTCGGCCGCGTCGCCAAGGTGATTTTCGCTTCGCAGGTCACGCCGGAGTTGTTCGAAGTCTGCGCCTTCACGACCGCTTCTCCGTTTTCGACCGACAGGACCTCTGCCTCGACCCTGACCCGGTCGCCGGGATTGTTCGGACGGCGGAACTTGACCTTCTCGACCACCCGCATATAAACGTCGAGCTCGCCGGCCGGATCGAGCAGCGGACGGACCGCCAGCTCGCCGAGCTGCTTCATCGCCTCGACCTGAAGAACCCCCGGCATGATCGGGTGCCCCGGAAAGTGCCCCTGAAAAAAGTTTTCATTGATCGAGAGATTCTTGAGCCCGACGTACTGCGTGTCGGAAAGCTGCTCCGCGCGGTCGAGCATCAGCATCGGGTAGCGCTGCGGAAGAATCGCCTTGATCTCCTTGATTCCAAAAAACTTGCCCATTATCTTTCCCTTGTTCCCTTATTCGTTAAGCATTGTTTGCAGCCATGATCTCTTTCTGCAGCATCCCGGCAAGCTCGACATTTTTCGGATGCCCCGGCTTGATTGCGATGATCGTGCCGGTAATCCGGCAGCCGGAGAGGTAAACGTCTCCGACGATATCGAGAATCTTGTGGCGGACGATCTCGTTCGGGTAACGCAGCGCCTCCTTGCAGATGATCGCGCCGTCGTGGATGATCGCGGCCGCGTCGAGGCTGCCGCCCTTCACCAGCCCCATGGCCAGCAGCTGCTGGAGGTCGCCGAAGTCGACAAAAGTGCGCCCTCCGGCGATTTCGGTTTCGTAGGCATCCGGCGTCGTTGCGGTGAACTCATAGAACTGCGGATCGATCGGACAGCCGGGAAAGCTCGTCGTACAGGCGATGCGCAGCTCCGGCCCCGGCACGATCACCAGCCGGGTGTGGCCGCCTTCGACATAAAGCGGAGAAGCCGGAGTGAACACTTTCGCCTCGGCCTCCTGCACCTGAACACCCGCCTCGCGCAGCATCCGGCAGTAGGGCAGCGAGCTGCCGTCGCCGATCGGCGGCTCCATGCCGTCCATCTCGACGATGCAGTTGTCGATATGGAACGCATTCAGCGCCGACATGATATGCTCAACGGTGAACACCACGGCATTGCCGCTGGCGATCGTGGTGCCGCGCCGGACGTCGACCACGTTCGAAGCGAGCGCCCTCACCTCCGGCCTGCCGGGCAGGTCGACGCGGCGGAAGACGATGCCGGTATTTTCGGGCGCCGGCTGGACGCGGACCGCCGAACGGGCGCCGGAATGCAGTGCGATTCCTGAATAAACGGCTGAGTTGACGACTGTCTGCTGTTTTTCCATCGAATAATCCGCTTTCAAGATTGAATTTTAAACTTCACGCGCCATAATATAGTACGTAAAATTGAATTTGTACAGTTTTTTTGCAAGGTTTTATGTCTGAAAAAATCAAAACAGTCGTCATCACCGGGCCGACCGCCACCGGGAAAACCGCGCTGGCGGTAAAGCTGGCCCGGCTCTATCCGGCCGAAATCGTCAGCGTCGATTCGCGGCAGGTCTACCGCGGCATGGATATCGGAACCGGCAAGGACCTCGACGAATACGGCCTCGTGCCGTACCACCTGATCGACATCGCCGACCCGCAGAGCGAAGTCTATCATCTCGCGCGTTTCGTCCGCGACGCCTACCGGGCCATCCGGGAGATCGCGGCGCGCGGCAGAATCCCGATCCTCTGCGGCGGCACCGCGCTCTACCTCGCGGCGCTGCTCGACGGTTACCGCCTGCCGGGCGGAGCGCTGCCTCCGCGTGAAAAGGGAGTCGAACGGGTGCGTCAGAATCCGGACCACGAGCAGTCGTTCGAGCCGCCCTTCGAGCTCGACGCACTGATCCTCGGCGTCTATTATCCGCGCGGCGAAGTCCATGCCCGGATCGAGGCGCGGCTCGACAGCCGCCTGACCGACGGACTGGTCGACGAGGTCCGAAAGCTGCATGAGGTCAACGGAGTCACCTGGGAGCAGCTCGAATTCTTCGGGCTCGAATACCGCGAAACCGCCCGCTACCTGAAAGGCGAATGCACGCTCCTCGAAATGCGGAACACGCTGCTTTGCCGCATCCGCCAGTTCGCCAAGCGGCAGGATATCTTCTTCCGCAAACTCGAACGCGAAGGGCACGACATCTACTGGCTGAAGGCGGGCAGGGAGCCCGACCCGTGCGGACTTCTCGAGCAATTCCTGAAGAATGAGCCGCTGCCGCCGCCAGCCCTCCGCCTCTGCGACATCAATTACGGCAGGAAATAACGGCCCCCGGTTCGGTCTCCCGGAAAAAAGGCGCGCCCCCGCAACTGACGGCGGGGATTGCATCACGCCCCGGAAAACGGAATATTTCCCTTCTGAACTCCATACCGGACGCGCAGCTGAAGGGAAAATCCGGAAAAAAGGCAAAAAAAGTGGCGAGAGAGACGGGGCTCGAACCCGCAACATCCACCGTGACAGGGTGGTACTCTAACCAATTGAGCTACTCCCCCGTATCCGTCGAACATCGACAACGTTTTTAAAAATATCATCTTTTTCAGGAAATGCAAATCCATTTCGGGAAGAAAAACAAAGATTTTCAAGAAAAAACACATCCGGTTGCATATTTTCGCGCCGAATGCTACATTAACCCGACCCACAGGAAGAGGAGAACACGGAAGGTTGCATCATGATTCTCAAAGATATTCTGGCGGCGGCCGTCGCCGGTGAAACGCTCGATCCGGCCAGGCTTGCGTTCCTGCTCGAGCTCAAGGAGCCCGGCGACCTCGAAGCGCTCTACCGGGCCGCTTATCAGGTCAAGCTCAGGTACATCGACAGCAAGGTCCGGCTGCGCGGGCTCATCGAGGTATCGAACGTCTGCGGCAAAAACTGCTTCTACTGCGGCATCCGCGGCGGGAACCGAAAGGTCGCCCGCTTCACGATGTCCCTCGAAGAGATCGTGGCGGCGGCGCGGCACGCGGCCGAGTTCCGCTACGGTTCGGTCGTGCTGCAGGCCGGGGAGAGGAGCGATCCGGGCTGGGTCGGTTTCATCGAAAACGCCGTGCGCGAAATCAAGAAGCTCGACGGCGGCCGGCTCGGCATCACGCTGTCGCTCGGCGAACAGTCCGAGGAAACGTTCCGCCGCTGGTTCGACGCGGGAGCACACCGCTATCTGCTCCGCATCGAAAGTTCGGACCCGGCGCTTTACGCGAAGCTGCACCCGGCCGACCACAGCTACGCCGCGCGCGTCGAATCGCTGCGCCTGCTGCGGAAAACCGGCTACCAGGTCGGAACCGGCGTCATGGTCGGGCTGCCGGGGCAGACGACGGCGAATCTCGTGCACGACCTCGAATTTTTCAAGTCGCTCGATGTGGACATGATCGGGATGGGGCCGTATATCGTTCACCACGACACGCCGCTCGGGCGGCAGTTCCCCGACGCCGGCAGCGACGCGGGCCGCCAGCTTGAACTCGGGCTCAAAATGATTGCGGTAACCCGGCTCCATCTCCGCAATGTGAACATCGCGAGCACGACCGCGCTGCAGGCGCTCGCGCCGAACGGACGCGAACTCGGGCTCCTTGCGGGCGCGAACGTCATCATGCCGAATATCGGCGACCTCGCCTACCGCAAGGGGTATCTGCTTTATGAAAACAAACCCGGAACCGACGAAAACGCCGGCACGGCGCGCGAAAAGCTCGAACGGGCGGTGGCCGCCATCGGAGAATCGATCGCCTATGGCGAATGGGGGGATTCGCCGCATTTCGCGGCCCGCGCCGGAAGGGGAGCGGGCGAATGAAAATCTTATCCCCGGCTACTTGTATTCCGCCGCTTGACAGATTAGATTATGGTGTTGTGCCGAAAAACATGCAAGACAGGAAACAGAAAATGAAGTGGACAAAATGGCTCATGTTCGCCGTGCCGGTTCTGGCCGCCGCGGCGGTGCTCTCCGGCTGCGCCTCCTATGACAACAACTATCTGAGGCCGGAGGATTTCGCGGCCTATCTCGAACGCGACGGCGTGAAGGTCGACGGCACACGTCCGCTGCCGGGCGATCCGTTCCGCGCCACGAGCGGCTGCGCCATCATGATCGACGGCAACGAAATCGGCGTCTACAAATACGACCGCAGTTCGAGCGTCCAGGACAAACGTTCCCGGTCGAGGTCCGCGGTTCGTTCATGTTCCTCGGGCTCGAAAAAAATCCGCAGAAACGGCGGATTCTCGAGGTGATCGACAAATTTTACTGAGGCGCGTCCATCGGAACGCCGGAAACGACAATCCGGGCAGCGGACAGGCAATTATCCAAGGAACAGAGGAAGGTAACAGGGTATGGTGGACAAGAAGTATGTGTACTCCTTCGGCGGCGGTGACTCCGAAGGCTCCGGTTCGATGAAGGATCTGCTCGGCGGCAAGGGCGCGAACCTTGCGGAAATGGCTTCGCTCGGCCTGCCGGTGCCGCCGGGCTTCACGATCACGACCGAATGCTGCGTCGATTATTTCAAGGAAGGCAGCCGCCTGCCGGAAGGACTCGACAGGCAGGTCGAAGCCGCGCTGCGCAAGGTCGAGCAGGTCATGGGCATGAAATTCGGCGACCCCGCCAATCCGCTGCTGGTCTCCTGCCGCTCCGGCGCCCGCAGCTCGATGCCGGGCATGATGGAGACCGTGCTGAATGTGGGCCTGGCCACCTCGACGATCCCCGGGCTCATCGCCAAAACCGGCAACGAACGGTTCGTCTATGACGCCTACCGCCGGCTGATCATGATGTATTCCGACGTAGTCATGGAGAAAGCCGAAGGGATCGAGCCCGAAGAGGGCAAGGCGATCCGCAAGCAGCTCGATGAAATGCTTGACCGCCTGAAGGAGTCCAAAGGGTACGCCAGCGATACCGACCTGACCGTCGAAGACCTGAAACAGCTCTGCGAGGCCTTCAAACGGAAGGTCAGGGAGACGCTCGGCAAGGAGTTCCCGGACGACCCGATGCAGCAGCTCCGGGGCGGCATCTGCGCCGTGCTCAAGAGCTGGAACGGCAAAAAGGCCGTCTCCTACCGCCGCATCGAGGGGATTCCGGACGAATGGGGCACCGCGGTCAATGTGCAGAGCATGGTGTTCGGCAACATGGGCGACACTTCCGCCACCGGCGTTGCCTTCACGCGCAACCCGGCCACCGGAGAAAACAAGTTCTACGGCGAGTGGCTCGTCAATGCGCAGGGCGAGGACGTCGTCGCCGGCACCCGCACCCCGAATCCGCTGAACGCCGACACCTGCAACGAACAGAACAAGCACCTGAAGTCGCTCGAAGAGCTCTATCCGGCGCTCTACAAGCAACTGTTCGACATCCGCAACAAGCTCGAAGCGCACTACCGCGACATGCTCGACATCGAGTTCACGATTCAGGAAGGCGTCCTCTACATGCTGCAGTGCCGCGTCGGCAAGCGGACCGGAACGGCCGCCCTCAACATGGCGATGGACATGCTCGACGAAAAGATGATCGACGAGAAGACCGCCGTGCTGCGCGTTTCCCCGGCACAGCTCGACGAGCTGCTGCACCCGATCCTCGACCCGAAGGCCGAAAAATGTGCGGCGCTCATCGCAAAGGGGCTGCCGGCCGGTCCGGGCGGGGCGGTCGGACGCATCGTCTTCTCAAGCGCCGAGGCGGTCGCCGCCGCCGCGAAGGGCGAAGCGGTGGTCATGGTCCGCGAAGAGACGAATCCGGAGGATGTCGAAGGCATGCGTGCCGCGACCGGCATCCTGACCGCGCGCGGCGGCATGACCAGCCACGCGGCTCTGGTCTGCCGCGGCTGGGGCAAATGCTGCATCGTCGGCGCGGGTTCGCTTGTGATCGACGAGGCGAAGGGAACGCTGAAAGTCGGCGGAAAAACCTACACCTCGGCCGATGCGATCAGCCTGAACGGCACGCGCGGATATGTCTACGAAGGACGGCTGGCGACGATCGATTCGAGCGAGAATCCGCAGTTGAAACACTTTATGGCGCTGGTGGACAAGTACCGCCGGCTCGGCGTCCGCGCCAACGCCGACACGCCGGACGACGCGCAGATCGCGCGCAGTTTCGGCGCGGAGGGCATCGGCCTCTTCCGCACCGAACACATGTTCTACGGCAAAAACAGTGAAAAGCCGCTCTTTGCGCTGCGCAAAATGATTCTGTCGCACACCCGCGAAGAGCGGGTGAAGGCGCTGGACGAGCTCTTCGTTTTCGTGAAGAGCGACATCAAAAACACGCTCAAGGCGATGGGCGGACTGCCGGTCACCTTCCGTCTGCTCGACCCGCCGCTGCACGAATTCGTGCCGAATGCTCCCGAGGCGCGGGCCGAACTGGCCGCATCGCTCGGCATCACGGTCGAAGAGATCGCCAAGCGGGCCGAAAACCTGCATGAGGTGAATCCGATGATGGGACACCGCGGCGTCCGCCTCGGCGTAACCTATCCGGAGGTCTCCGAGATGCAGATGCGCGCGATTCTCGAGGCCGCCTGCGAGCTTGAGCGGGAGGGGGAAGCGTGCAAGCCAGAAATCATGATTCCGGTGACCTGCGACTCCTCCGAGCTCCGTTTCCAGAAGAAGATCCTCGCCCGGGTGGCGGAGGAGGTCGCGAAAAAATTCGGTCTCGGCTCCGTCGCCTACAAAGTCGGCACGATGATCGAGATTCCGCGCGCCTGTCTGCTGGCGGACGAGATGGCCGCCGAAGCCGATTTCTTCAGTTTCGGAACAAACGACCTGACCCAGATGACTTTCGGCTTCAGCCGCGACGACATCGGCGGATTCCTCGGGGATTACCTCGACAAGAAGCTGCTTGCGGCGGACCCGTTCCAGACCATCGACCAGTCCGGCGTCGGCAAGCTCATCGAGTATGCGGTTGAAAACGGCCGCCGCACGAAACCGGAGCTCAAAATCGGCATCTGCGGCGAACAGGGCGGCGAGGCGAAGTCGGTTGCGTTCTGCGACCGGATCGGACTCAATTACGTCTCGTGCAGCCCGTTCCGGGTTCCGATCGCCCGCCTGGCCGCGGCGCAGGCCGCGATCGTCGACGGCAGATAACGCTTGCCTGAACACCTGCGGCGGAGGCCGGGAGAGATGGCCCCGGTTTTCCGCCGCCGCCAGAATACGGGGATTGCTGCATGGATGAACGCCGTTATGTGGAGCTGACCGACGAGCGGGGGACGATCAACCGCATCGCGTGGTATGACAGCGGCGGTGACGGTCCTCCCGTTCTGCTGATCCACGGTTTTGCCGAATACGCCTGCACCTGGGATGCGGTCATCGATCTCCTGCCGGATGGTTACCGTTATATCCGTCTGGACGTCAAAGGCTTCGGCTACTCGTCGAAGAACGATCCCGAACACACGACGCTTTTCGACCTGGCCGCCTGCACGGCGGAATTCATCCGCCGCTTCGATCTGAAGAATCTGGTCTTGGCCGGGCATTCGATGGGAGGAGCGATCTCGTGCCTGCTGCTCTCTTACGCCGACATCGCGGAACGGGTCGACAAGCTCATCCTGATCGATCCGGCCGGGATGTTCACCGAGGTGCCGGAATTCATCGCGTCGCTTGCGCTGGTCTCCCCGCAGAATCCGCTGCTGCGCTTCGCCAGCGAAGACCTGATGGTCTATCTGGTCATGAGCCAGGCCTATTTCCGCGAAGGAAAGATCAGCCAGGAGCTGATCCGCCAGTACGCCGAAGCGATGCGGCTGCCCGGCGCGCGCGAAAGCGTGATCGCCGCCGCACGGAACTTCCGCATTCCGAACGTCCCGGCGTTCCAGGCAGAACTGCGGAAGCTGAAGCTGCCGACGCTGATCATCTGGGGCGCCGAAGACCGGATCATTCCGCTCGACGACGCCGACAAATTCCACGACTGCCTCGTGAACTCGAAGCTCGTCGTCTTCCCGGAGTGCGGCCATTCCCCGCAGGAGGAGATGCCGGAGGAGACGGCTGCCGCCGTGGCCGAATTCCTGAACGATGCCGCCGCACCGGCGCTCCCGGAACCGGACGGCGCCGTCCCCGCGATGCCGGATGCGGCGGCGGAGCAGAAACCGGCGCTCGGCGCCCAGCTCAGATCGCTGACCGACTCCTACACGCTGAAAATGCACCGGCTGGTCGACCGCTGGAGCTTCGGCACGATCTTCCTCTTCGGCTTCATCAAAATCCTGCAGCTGCTCAAGAAGTTCGGAATGCGGGCCGAGGAGAACGGCTGGCGCAAGGCGACCGGAATTTTCCTGCGCAACGAATATTCGAAATTCGTGCTTTCGTGTTTCCGCCTGACCTATTACAAGCAGGAGCCGGTGCCGGACAACTTCATCACAGCCCGGCATCTGCTGATCCGGAATCTGGCCGATTATATCCGCAGCCACAGCCAGCTCCACTGGTCGGCCGCGCCGGCGATGTTCCGGCTCGGACGCAAAAAGATCGACTTCACGGACATCGCCGAGGCGTTTTACGACAAAACCGGCGAGCTGCTGTGGATCGAGATGCACTTCGATACGAGCCGGGAGAACTTTTCGCTGCTGACGCCGGAGCAGATCCGGGATGCGCTGCGCCGCATGGTCATCAACATCAACAAGCTGCGGGTCAGCGAATGCGGCGACCAGGGGCGGGTTCTGGCCGGGCGGCTGCGCCGCTGGGCCCGGCGGGTCCCGGGTTACAGCTACGGAGCGCGCCATGAACTCAAAAACCTGGTCGAGCGCCTGCTGACCGCAACCTTCATCCACTGCGAGCTCCTGCCGAGAGACCCGGCGGCGATGCGGGGGCGGCGCCTGTCGAGCCCGAACCTACGCAAATACCGGAATCCGGGCTGGGGTGTGCTGAATGTCATCGCGCGCTATACGCCGGATTTCCGAGAAGCCGACCTCTGGGTGCAGTTTCATCACGTCCCGGTGGACGGCATGCCGATGCAGGAGCTGCTGGCCGATCTCAAGCAGAGCTGGGGATGCGCCGGCGTACTCGCCTACCCGGCGCTCAGTTCCCCGGCCGCGCGGCCGGAAATTCTCTATGCCGGAAACCGGCTGTTCCGCAACCGGTTCTTCATCGACTTCGAGCCGATGCTGGCGCTGCGCCGCGAACTGAACGCCAAATACGTCACGCTGATGGAGGGCCCGGCGACGGTGGCCGGCATGTTGATCTGGGGCCTGGCGCAGCACCGGTTCTTCCGCAACTGCAAGATGCTGTTCCCGGTCGACTCCGAGCCGAAGAGCGGGAACCCGGCCGAGCGGGAACTGAGCCTCGTCTTCATCCGGGCCGGGAAATACATCGACCGCAGCAACCCGCTGGATGGTTTTCTGAATTTCCAGAAGGAGTTCAACCAGCGGCTCTGGCATACGCGGAAGGGGTCGAGCGAAAGCTACGAACTGCTCGAACTCTATTCGATGATCCACCCGCTGTTCTACCAGATCGCGCTGCGGCTGATGCCGGGGTCGATGAGCGAATTCGTCGGTTCGATGGGCATTTCGATCCTGCGCGACTCGGAAATCTTCATCAGTCCGCTGAGCGATCTCCAGATCAACGGCTTCATGACCATCAGCAATCTGACCCAGCCGACCGAGGACGGCAAAACCGCCGGGGCGGTCTGCGCCTGCGGCACCCGCGACCAGATCCGGTTCTATCAGGAGGCCATGACCGACCTCGCCAGAAACTACCGCCGTTTCCTCGAACGGCAGCCGTAAAAACACAGCGGAAACATTTCACGGCGTCTTCACTCCTCCGGATATCTCCCCGTGCAAAGATGCGGCCGGATAATTCCGACTTTTTCCGATCCCCCTCTTGACAAACCGCCGCCGGTTTGGTATAATTAATATAGAACGTTTCATG
>ENA-UEQN01002414-UEQN01002414.1-human-gut-metagenome-genome-assembly--contig:-NODE-2414-length-13081-cov-3.617195_pt1 | contig 13081 bp, 8 predicted proteins | sample MGYA00242940_ERZ507944 | MGnify/ENA primary metagenome ERZ507944 (study PRJEB26167, sample SAMN06115449) | human gut metagenome | host: Homo sapiens | place: China:Fujian | collected 2015-08-20... | reverse complement strand
CAGCACCAACGCCTCCGCCGTGGCCAGATTGCTGGCAAAGGGGATGTTGTTCTGGTCGCACAGCCGGGAGATATAGGAAACATCTCCCACCATAGCCTCGTTGTTGGGGTCGTTGAAGAAGAGTACCAGGTCGAATTCGTTGTATGCGATCCGGGCGCCGATCTGCTGGCTGCCGCCGTGGGCATAGGACAGGAAGCAGTGGACATTCAGGCCCGTGGCGTCGGCCACCATGTGGCCGGTGGTGTTGGTGGCGTAAATGTTGTGGTGGGACAGGATGCCGGCGTAGGCGGTGCAGAACTGCACCATCAGCTCCTTCTTGTTGTCGTGGGACATGAGGGCGATGTTCATGAAAGACTCCTTTCTCTATCTGATCCGCAGCAGGGGGACCCGTTCCCCCTGGAGGCGTTTCGCAATGTTGCGGTAGGCAGTCGCGGCGCTCTGGCCGTCCGCCAGCAGGATGGGCACACCCCGGTTCATACACAGGGGCAGGGCGTCATCCTCGGGGACCACTCCCAGCAGCGGCAGGCCGGCCTTGTCGATGGCATCGTCAATGGTGGCGTGGAGCTGGCGCAGCAGCTTTTTGCGCACCCGATTCACCACCAGGTGCAGGGCGCCTGATGGGAAGCGATCCAGCTCCATGACGGTGTGCTGGGCGTCCCGCAGGGAGGAGGCGTCCGAGGTGGTGAGCAGGGGGGTGACTGTGGCGCCGTTGGTGTCCTCCCCCACGGTGAGGCCCAGAGAGAGGGGCAGGATGGGGAAGTAGCGCTCGTCGATCAGGGAGTCGGTGATGGCGCTGGAGGCCAGGTCAGGCAGGAGGGCGAAGCGGCATATATCGCAGAGCTGGATGATTTAAGCAGAGATGAAGCGGAGCAAGCGGCACTTGGGCTGATGAAATCGCTGATTCAATCCGAAATTTGCGGGGTCGAGGTGGTCGGCCTGTACGGATATACGGGCAAGCAGCTTAAAAGAATCCATCAAACGCTGTATCGGGAAAGGAGCGTGTGGCGATATTTCTATCAGGAATTGCCGAGTGAAGCTGAAAACGGGTTGTATTATATGGAAATGCGGCTGAATATCGGCGGTGTTCCCGTCTGCACAGAGGAGGATGCGCGGGGTATACATGGCTCTGTGGATTCATCCGATTCGATTATTCCCGTTAAGGCCTGTCTTGTACTGTCTAAAGAAGGACTCGTTTTTCTGGATTTCGCTTACGCATTTGATTTGAGTGGCATTCGGAACGCAGATGCGCTTCCCGAATCGGCTATTCAAGCAATCGCTCGTGAAGATTTGAAAAACAATACGTACGCGAGCGATTCGGAGAAATTTGAAATGCGCCTGATGAATCTGTGCATTCGGCACGGAACGGGAGCGAAGGCCAGCTATGAGCTTTGCCCCGTGTGGCGCGTTCAGACAGCAGGAAAGGGAGACATCGACTTCTGCTTGGCTGTTTACGATGCGGTTTCGGGAAAACGGTTATTTGAGGGACTGCTTTAATCGAAAAAATGAATGGACGCGCGAAAAGCGCGTCCATTTGTTTGACACTTAAAACGCCGCTTCCAGCATGCCCTTTACGCCGACGTAGACGGGAATCTGGCTTTGCTCGATGATTTCGCCGCCTTTAGATAAACTGGCGCACAGGGTCAGCACACAGGCTTCGCTGGGCAGAATGCAGGTCAGAAGGCCGATTTCCCCGCCGCGCGGCGGGCAGGGGCGCTTGAGCGCCGCGAGGCGTTCGCCGTCGTCGTTCTCAAGCCAGGCGCGGGCAATGAGGTTGTCGCCCGCATCGCGTTCATCGACGAACGCGTGAATGCTTGCGCTGAATTTGGAGCCCGCGAACCACGCGCCGCACAGGGGCAGAGCGCCGACGTGCGTCGGCGCAAGCGCGGTTTGCAGGGCGGCGAAAACATCCTCGTCCTGCCAGACGCCGGGCGGGCAGAGCGCGCCCGAAAAGCGGTTTTGCCGCGCGGCTTCGGCCAGCAGCCGCACGCGGACAGCGCGGAGCCACAGCAGCACGGCGGCGATGTTCGGACTTTGCGTGTCCAGCTCGCGGCCCGCCGCTTCAAAAAGCAGTTCGGCGGGCGTCGCGTCTGCGGGCGGGGTGCGCGGGCAGGCGGTCAGGCCGCAGAGCAGCCACGCATCCAGCGCAGGCAGATTGCGCATGCGGGCGAGGGGCGCGTCGCCGAAGGATACGCACGCGTGGCGGGCCAGCCGCTCCCGCATGGCTTCCGTCGCGAAGGGATGCAGCACGGAAACGCCCGCGAGCGTCATTGTGCGATAGAAACACTCCGGCGCGGGCGCGTCAAGCCGAACGCCGAACAGGCGCATGCGCCCGATGCGCGCCAGCAGCGCGTCAGGGTCGAGGCATTCCGAGGGGAGGAGCGGCATATCGTAAGAGGCGGGTTGGCCGCCAAAGCCGCAGAGCAGCGTCGTTTCGTCGCAGAGCGCGCCGTGACGGCCCTGTGTAAACAGCTGAACGCGGAGGGATGGGCCGTCCGCCGCCTGTCCGGCCATAAACGGATTTGCGGGCAGAGGCAGGGTCATCTCCACGGTTTGCGGTTCGCCGGCCGTCAGCGATACGGGCAGATCATGCATGGGCAGAACATCGCCTTTGCAGGCGGTGCGCGCGCGGAGCACATAGCGCCCCGTCTCCATCGCGGTGAGCGTCGCGCGGAGCCGGACGGTACGGGCCGCCGCGTCGGGCAGAAGCACGACGTCGCGCAGACGGGCGCGCATCGTCAGACGCAGATTGACCGGGCCGAGCACGCCCGCCGGGCGGGACGCGTCAAAGCACAGGCGGATCGTCTGCTTTCGCCCCGCGTGCAGCGCGCGGGTGAGCGGCACGCGCAGAAAGCCGTCTTTCGGATTTTGAAACGCGCAGAGCGGCATGTCGTCCGCCAGCACGCGGCCTTTGCCGCGCACCAGTTCAAGCGTCAATTCTGCGTCGTCGGCGCAGAGCGTGCCGAAATCCAATTCAACCGCCAGTTCAACCGTGCCGCTTACGTCGGCGGGAATCGCGGCGGGCAGGGTGAAATCGGCCTCCTGCATGTCCGGCGCGCTGCCGCAGTCCTCGTCCGGCGCGCCGCCCAGCAGGTCGGCAAAAGCGCTCAACGCGTCTGCGCCGGGCAGGCGGAAAGAGGCGTCAAACAACGTGTCCTCCGTCAATCGTTCGGGCAGGCGCGCCGCGCGGATGCGCCAATGGGTCAGCGGTCTCACAGCTTCCGGCGGGCGACGGCTTCATGCGCCATCATCAGGCCGCAGATCGTCTTGCTGTCGTGGATTTCGCCGCGCATGACCCGCTCAAACGCTTCTTCCAGCGGCATGCGGATGAGGCCCAGAAACTCGTCTTCGTCCGGATGGGTTTCCCCCTGGGAAAGCCCCTGCGCCAGATAGATGGCGATTTTTTCCGTGCAGAAGCCCGGCGTGGTCAGAATCGTGGTCAGGTGGGTCATGCGCTCGGCGGCAAGGCCCGTTTCTTCCCGCAGTTCGCGGACGGCGCAGTCGAGCGGGTCTTCACCGACGCTGTCCAGCTTGCCCGCCGGGATTTCCAGCGTCACGCGATCGACGGCTACGCGGTGCTGACGCACGAGCAGCGTGTCGCCGTTTTCAAACACAGGCACGACCGCCGCCGCGCCCTTGTGAACGACGATCTCGCGCGCCGCCTCGCGCCCGTTGGGGCAGGTGACCTTCCACTTTTCCACGTGCAGAATTCTGCCGTTGTAGATATCTTCTTTGGCAAAGGGCACTTCGCGCAGCGCGTCGTCATGGGTCGTATCGATTGAAGTCATATCAAAAAACCTCCTCGCGTCCATATGAAATGAATTTCGGAAGATAATTCTCTGAACCGGGGAAGAATCCCTGCTTTTCATTCGTTTTATACGCAGGAAGGCGCTGTGAATCCATGCCAAAACGGCCCGCGAGGTTGACAGTCGGCGCTTCCCGCCTTAAAATGAGGAACATACACAGCGATTCATGGGCGCAAGCCCCTGGTTCACCTATAAAAGGAGGATACACGATGAAAAAAATCATCCGCAGGCTGACGGCCTTTGCGCTCTGCGCCATTTTGGCGGCGGCTATGCCGCTGGCCAGCGCGCAGGAGCTGTTCACGCCGGAAGGCGTGTTGCTGACGGTGCAGATTGTCGTCACGCTGGCCGACGGCACGCAGAGCGATCTGCCCGTTACGCCCGTGACCAATACGCTGGGCAACACCGTTTACTGGGTGGACGAGAGCATGCTCAGCGACGACCAGATTGCCGCGCTTTCCACGGCGCAGCTCTGCCTGATGAACGATATGGGCGAGCTTTACGCGCAGATTCCGCTTTCTGACAGCGGCTTTGCGGGTACGATTGACGCGCGCCTGGATATTTGGAACGATATGATTCCGGGCGGCAGCCTGACGATTCTGCCCGCCGAATATGGCGCGCCGATGGATGGCGAGGAAGCCGACGCGGTACTTTCGCAGTATGGCTTTGAAACGCCCGCGCCGGTGGAGCCGGAACAGCCCGAGCAGCCGGAACAGCCGGAGCAGCCGGAGCAACCGGAACAGCCGGAGCAGCCGGAACAGCCGGAACAACCGGAGCAGCCGGAACAGCCGGAGCAGCCGGAACAGCCGGAACAGCCAGAGCAGCCGGAGCAGCCGGAGCAGCCGGAGCAGCCGGAACAGCCGGAGCAACCGGAACAGCCGGAGCAACCCGAACAGCCGAGCGAGCCGGAAATCCCGGCATATGTGATCGCGGCGGGCGAAGGCGCGATGTGGTTCAACAGCGCCAACACGTGGGACGTGGCGGACACTCCGAACGCCGCCGACGTGCTGACGGTTACGGGTTACACGACGGATGACGCGGGCGTGCTGTGGTATTTCGGAACGGATTACCGGACAAAGGCCGAGTTCTACGTCATCGCAAACCAGATGACGGCGGTGGACGAGGAAACAGCGCGGGCGCTGATGGCGCAGATCGATGCGAATCAGCCGACCGAGCCGGAACAGCCGGAACAGCCGGAGCAGCCGGAACAGCCGGAACAGCCGGAACAGCCGGAACAGCCGGAACAGCCGGAGCAGCCGGAACAGCCGGAGCAGCCGGAGCAGCCGGAGCAGCCCGAGCAGCCGAGTGAGCCGGAGCAGCCCGAGCAGCCGGAGCAGCCCGAGCAGCCGACGGTGGTTTACGCCGTTACGAACAACCAGAAGGGCAACAAGACCAACAACCTGCGCGACGCGCAGAGCACAAATGCGAATCTCATCCAGACCTATCAAAACGACGAGCTGGTGATTGTCAACAGCGTGTCGGATGACGGCCTCTGGTATGATGTGACCGTCGTTCGCGACGGCAACCGCGGCTATATGCGCGATTATCTGCTGACGCAGATTTCCGAAGCGGACGCGCTCAAGCGCATTGATGAGATCAACGCCGGCCAGACAACCCCGCCGAGCGAAGAGACGCAGACCCCGGCGGGAGAGGAGACGCAGACCCCGACGGGCGAAGAGACGCAGACCCCGACGGGCGAGGAGACCCCGAAGCCCGCGCCGGAGCAGATGACCTTCCCGGCCTACGGCATCACCGTCGATACGGCGGCGACGATTCTGCTTCGCGATACGCCGGACGGCGCAATTCCCCAGACTGGCGCGCTCAAACAGATCAACAATCCGACTCCGGTGCGCATCAGCGGGCAGGAGACGGGCGCGAACGACCAGATCTGGTATCTGGTGGAGAACCTGAACAACGGCGACGCGGGCTATACCGAGGCGTATAACGTGCGCATCGTCTCCGAGCAGGAGGCGATGACCGCGGTGAAGACCCCTGAACCGACCATTGCGCCGATTGAAACCCCGACGCCAGAACCGACCGAAGAACCGACCCCCGACCCCACGCCGGAACCTGTTCCGCAGGAACTGACCGAGGGCGATCTTTATCACTATGGCTACACGACGACCAATCAGCTCAAACTGCGGAAGCAGCCGAGCACCAGCGCCAACAGCGATGGCGAATATGAAAAGGGCACGATCGTTTGGGTGATCCGCCGCGACGGCGATTGGTGCCAGGTGCGCGTCAAGGGCAGAGACGGCTATATGATGTCCAAGTACATCCGGCTGATGGGCGTGGAGGAAGAGAAAGACTATGTCGCGTCGCTTTCTGACCCGGAGACGCGCCCCGATCCGACGGCCGTTCCGACGCCGATCCCGACCGATACCCCCGAACCCACGCCGACGCCGACAGCCACGCCGGAAGTCACCGCTACGCCGACCCCGACGGCGACGCCGGAGGTAACGGCCACGCCGATTCCGACGGAAACGCCGGAAATCACGGCTGTTCCGACGGCTGTTCCGACGGCTACGCCTGCGCCCGTGCAGCTGAGCCTGTATGCCCGCGTCATCAGCGACGGCACGCCGCTGCGCGGCAACCCAAGCAATCAGGCGTATCTGCAAAACATCCTGAACAAAGAAGCGGTCGTGTATATCTTCCAGAGCCAGTATGCCGAGGACGGCATGACCTGGTATCTGGTGCAGTACAGCGGCCAGTGGGGCTTTGTGCGCGCCGACCTCGTTCGCGTGATGGGCGAGGAAGAGACGGCGGAATACCTTGCCGCGCTGGAGGCCGCGCAGGCCACCCCGACCCCGATGCCGCAGGCCACGCCTGAACCGCTCGGCCCGGACGCGACCAGCGCCTATGCCAAGCTGATTAAGGACGCGGTCAATCTGCGCCGCACGCCGTCTGCCTCCGGCACGTCGCTGGGCCGCATCGCCGTCAACACGCTGCTGCTGGTCACGGGCACGGAATACGACGGCACGTATACCTGGTATCAGGTCAACTACAACGGCACGGACGGCTATGTCCGCAGCGACATGTGCCAGATGCTGACGATCGCGGAACTTCAGCGGTATCTCGCCGAAGCCGCGAGCGCCACGCCCGTTCCGAATGGAAATCACAGCGGCCCGTCTACGACACCGAATAAGAATAACAACACCAGCGTCACCATCAACGGCACGCCGCTGCAAGACCTGCTGCCCACCGATAACAGCTGGTCCAGCGGCACGGGCACGGCGATGCCGAGCTATGCGACGATCACGCCCGATCCGAACGCTACGCCGACCCCGGAACCCGTCGCCAACCCGGCGGCGTTGCTGAGCAGCGCGGGCAGCCTGACGGTCAGCAACGTGCCTGCCGTCAGCGAAACGGGCAAGTTCACCGTTTACGGCACGGCCACCGCGTCGAGCATCGTAACGGCGACGGTGGAGATTCAGGTTGAGCCGACGGCCACGCCGCAGCAGCTGGGCTTTGTCGCTTCCGCGATTGCGGAAAACGCGGTGCAGACCAGCCGCAAGACGGTCGGTCAGGCCGTGGCGGACAGCACGGGACACTTTAAGATGGACGTCACCCTGCCGAAGCCGGGCGAATATATCGTGGAGTTTGCTTCTGACTTCGGCGCGTCCTACGCCAACTACGGCGTGACCTACGACACGGGCGCGACGATCGAGCCGACTGCGCAGCCCATGCCGACCGCCGAACCTGTCAAGGAAGAGGGCGGACTGGGCATCCTGCCGTTCATCATCGGCGGTCTGCTGATCGTCGTCGCCGCCGCGGTCTACGGCGTGTATATCTACCGCCGCAAGACCGAAGAGGCCGAGGAAGAAGAAGCCGACGAGGATGAAGACGAAGAGGACGATCTGCGCGCCGAGCAGCTGGAGCGCCAGCGCAGCCGTTACGCTCAGCCGCAGACCCCGCGCGCGCCGCAAAGCCCGTCGGGCCAGGTGCCGAGCTACATGAAGAATACGGCGGCTCAGCAGCCGAACGTCCGCAGCACGGTCAATCCGTATATGCCGAAGGAGTCGGTCGCGCCGACGATGCCGAGCGCACCGAAAGCGCCGGACGCGCCGACGATGCCGAGCGAGCCGAAAGCGCCAGTCGCGCCGACGATGCCGAGCGAGCCGAAAGCGCCAGTCGCGCCGACGATGCCGAGCGCACCGAAAGCGCCAGTCGCGCCGACGATGCCGAGTGAACCGAAAGCGCCGGTCGCGCCGACGATGCCGAGTGAGCCGAAAGCGCCGGACGCGCCGACGACAGCCGAAACGCCGACCGCTTCCACGGGTGAAGCGCCGCGCCGCCGCCGCCGTCCTCCGGTTGACCCGAACGCGTAAAAAATGAATGGGAGCGCCGTCCGCTGAGAAGCGGGCGGCGCTTCTTGCTTTATGCGCCTGTTCATGGTATCATAACAACATCATGGGGCTTTATGCGATAGGGCCTTTCGGAGGTTTGACGAGATGGAAAAGAAATGGCTGAGCGTGGCCGGGCTTTGGCTGGCGCTGATCGCTCTGGTCTTCATTTATACGGATCGAAATGAATACGCGTGGCGTTATGAGGGCGACGAGCTGGGGCAGATTGTGATCTCCAGCGAAGAAGCCGACGCGCGGCAGACACAGGCCGACGCGGCGATGGCGCTGGAACAGCAGGCCGCGCAGGCGCGCACGGATGCCAACCTCTGGGGAACGGATGAAGATTCCGTCGAGCCGTTTCGCCAGGCGCAGAACGAAGACGGCGGCCTGAACCGGACGTGGCCGCTATGAGGTGACGGTGGACTACGACGGCGCGGCGAAGGCGGATGTGCGCGTGGTTTCCGCCGGATATCAGGCGTTCATTGAAAACGGCGAAGTCCACGAAGAAATGGAGGAGGAGAACGGCAGGTTTGAGCAGCTGAGTTTTGGCTTTAACCTGACCGATTCCGCGCCGGACCTTTATCTGGCGAGCGAAAACCCGGAGGATATCGTCGGCGTGACGGTGCATAAGGCTGGCGCAGGCGTGTTTTCTGCGGATCTGTGCGCGTATGCGGCGCTTGTCGGCGCGGTGCTGACCGTGCTGCTCACGCTCTCATGGGATAAAACCGACCGCGGGCGCAAAAACCGCCGGGACGCAATGATCCTCGTCTGCGCGGCGGCGTTTGCCTGCATGCCGCTGCTCTGGCGCGGCGTATATGACGGCCACGATCTGCTGTTTCACCTGAACCGCATCGAGGGCATTGCAAGCGGCTTGCGAAACGGCCAGTTCCCCGTGCGCATTCACAGCTCCACCCTGCTGGGCTACGGTTATGCCGCGCCGGAATTTTATCCCGAATTGTTTCTCTATTTTCCGGCGGCGCTGCGCAATCTGGGCGTATCGCTGAGCGCGAGCGTGCGGGTGTTTGAGGCGTGCATCAATCTGGCGACGGCGCTGGCCTGTTATCTGTGCGTGCGCAGCCTGATGCGCAGCCGCCGCGCCGCCGTCGGCGCAAGCGTGCTTTATACGCTGTGCATTTATCGGCTGGTGAATCTCTACACACGCGCGACGCTGGGCGAAAGTCTGGCGATGATCTTTTTCCCGATTGTGCTGCTGGGACTGTACGAGGTGCTCCGGAGGGACGAGAAACGCTGGCCGCTGCTGGCGCTGGGCATGACGGGCGTGTGCATGAGCCATCTGCTCAGCACGCTGTTCTGCGCGGCGTTTTGCGCGCTGGCCGCTGTGCTCAGCGTCAAAAAGCTGTTTGCCGAAAAGCGCCGGATTTTGGCCATCCTGCTGGCGGCGGGTGTGACGGCGCTGTGCGGCCTGTGGTTCTATGTGCCGATGATGCAGTATACGGCGGACGGCATCAGCACGAGCGTCGTGCTCAACGCGGCGGAAAACGTGCATGTGCCGGGCGGTTTCCTCGTCGGCTTTGCGGGCGACGCGGGGGCGGATGCGCCGGAGGATTTCGCCTATACCATCGGCGTGGTGCCGGGACTGGCGCTGCTGCTGGGCTGCGCGCTGCTGCTGGCGCGGCGCTATGCGGCGGGGCGCGGGGCGTTTCAGACCGAGAGCGACAAATTGTCACTGTCGCTGCTGGCTCTGGGCGCGCTGGCGCTGGCGCTGTGTACGGATTTCTTCCCGTGGACGTTCCTCTGTTCGCTCAGAAAGCCGTTTTCCACGTTTTTCATGCAGATGCAGTTCCCGTGGCGCTTTGTCAGCATCGCCGCGCCGCTGCTGAGCGTTTCGGCGGCGTGGGGCTATCTGCGGGAAGAGAAGGACGCGAGGCTTGGCATGGCGGCGCTGATTGCGCTGTGCGTCGTCTTTTCCGGTTACACGATGCAGACGATGGTGCAGCAGGACGCGCCGCTGCAAAAGGAGACGTATACCGATACGCGGATCAGTCAGTTTGAATACACCTATCTGGGCACGGAAAAAACGGCGCTCAAGGTTGGCGACATCCGCACGAACCCGGAGGGAAGCTGCGAGATTCTGGCCTATGAAAAGCGCGGAACGGAAATCACGGCGACGGTGAAAACTGAGGGCGTGAGCATGTATATCGAGGTTCCCATGCTCTATTATCCCGGCTATCACGCCGAGATGGACGGACAGACGCATACGGTGGCGCGCGGCACGAATAACATGCTGCGGATCTACGGCACGCCGGAAGGCGGCGAAGGCGTGCTCCACGTTTGGTATCAGCCGCCGACGCTGTGGCGGGTCATGCAGGGAATCAGCGTTCTGGGCGCGCTGCTGCTGGCGTGGTCGCTTTGCCGGATGAGGAAACGCGCATGAACACGGTTCGCGCAAGCGTCCGGCAGGTGGTGGAATTCAGCCTGCACGAGAGCGATCTTTTCCCCGCAGCCTTTGCCGCCCGGCGCATGCGGGAGGGCGCGGCGGCGCATAAAGCCCGGCAGAGCGCGGGCGCGAAGAGCGAGACGGCCTATCTGGCGGAACAGTCGCTGAGCGCGGAATATGAACAGGGGGCAATCGCTCTGCGCGTATCCGGCCGGGCGGACGGGCTGCTGCTTGCCCCCGACGGCGTGCGGGTTGTGGAGGAAATCAAGCTGGGCAAGGAAGATAACCTGCTCATCCCGGCACATCGGGCGCAGGCGGCGATGTATGGCCATATGCTCTGCCAAAAGGAGGGCTTGGCCGGCGTCCGTCTGCGCATTTTATATGTGGATGAAAACGGCGCGTCCGTTCGTCTGTATGAAGAGGACGCGGACAGCGCGCGGCTGCAAGCCGAATTTGAGACGCTGTGCGCGGCCTACTGCGCATGGGCGGAAAAACTGTTGGCGCGGCGGCAGGCGCGGGATGCGTCGCTGAGCGAGCTGGCGTTTCCCTACGACGGATACCGCGCTGGGCAGAGAAAATTCGCCGCGAACGTGTATGTCGCCATTCGGGAGAAGAAACGACTTTTCGCCCAGGCGCCGACGGGCATCGGCAAGACGATGGCCGCGCTGTATCCTGCCATGCTGGCGTTGGGCGAGGGCAAATGCGCCCGCGTGCTGATGCTGACGGCGCGGACGACGGGGCGAAAGAGCGCGATGGACGCGCTGGCCGTTTTGCAGTCGCGCGGCGCAAAGCTGCTGGCGGTTGAAATCGCCGCCAAGGACAAGGTCTGCCCGATGGAAAAACGAGACTGCCGCCCGGAGGTCTGCCCCTATGCGAAAGGGTTTTACGACCGCCTGCCGGACGCGCTGGAAAGCGCGCTTGACGGCGGAAATCGGGAGCGCGGCGAGATCGGCGCGCTGGCGCAAGCGCATAGGCTCTGCCCGTTTGAGCTGTCGCTGGCGTTGGCGCAGCTGGCGGACGTGGTCGTCTGCGACTACAACTACGTATTCGATCCGTTTGTCGCCATCGACGCGCTGATGCAGGGCGGCGCGGCGCTGCTTATCGACGAGGCGCACCAGCTTGCTCCGCGCGTGCAGGATAACGCGTCGGCGGCGGTGAGCGCAAAACAGCTCCGCGGGCTTCGGCGGGACGCGGGGCAGGCGCTTGGGCGGAAACACGCGCTTTACAAGGCGCTGACGGCGGCTTTGCGCGCGCTGGAAGAAGCGGCGCGGACGGAAGAATTTGCCGCCGGGCGTTTGGAAAAGCCGCCGGAAGACCTGAACGCGGCGATGGAAGGGCTGCTTGACGCGGCAGGCGGCGCGCTGGCCGAAGGCGCGGGGCCGCCCGCTTCGGATGCGTTTTCACTGGCGGCCTGCTGGCAGTATGCGGCGGGACGGCTGGATGAGCGATACGCCGTGCTGACGGAAGGCGCGGAGAAAACCGCGCGGATCGAATTGTTTCTGCTCTGTGCGGCGCAGGACATTTTGGAAAAGACGAAAAAAGCGCGCGGCGCGGTCTTCTTTTCCGCGACGCTCGCGCCGTTTGAGGCCGCCAAACGCATGCTCGGCAGTCTGGACGGGGACGCGTGTCTGGCTCTGCCCTCGCCGTTTGACAAAAGCCAGCTGGACGCGCGAATTCTGCCCGTCGATCTGCGCTATGCCGCGCGGGAATCGAGCGCGCCGCTCGTGGCCGACGCGATTGAGGCGCAGCTGACGGCGCACGACGGCAACGCCATCGTATTCTTTCCGTCGTATGCGTATCTGGAGAAGGTCGGCGCGCTGCTGGAGGCGCGGAACATGTCCGGCGCGGCGCTGATGCGCGAGGCGCGGGGGATGACCGAAGACGAAAAAAACGCGCTGCTGGGCGCGTTTGAAAAGCGGGAGAAAAAGGTCGCTTTGCTGGCCGTTTTAGGCGGCGCATTCGCGGAGGGCATCGATTTGGCCGGCGAGCGGCTGGAAAACGTAATCGTCGTTTCGACGGGTCTGCCACAGCCGGACGTGCGGGTGCGCGCGATGCAGCGCTATCACGACGAAAGCGGTGCGGACGGGTATTTCCTCTGCATGATCCTGCCGGGCATGATTCGGGTGATTCAGGCGGCGGGACGGCTGATCCGCACGGAGAGCGACCGCGGCGCGCTGCTGCTGATCGACAGCCGCTATCAGCGCCGGGCGGAACGGGAACTGCTTTCCGGCACGCTGATCGGGGAGGCGCTTTCCGGCTGATCGGTTTTAAACCACCGGATTTGTTCCGCCAGCGGGTCGTTTTCGACGATCGGGCGCATGACCAGCAGCGCGGCGATCATGCGGCGCATGCCGCTTTCGCCGTGGGGAATATAGAGCAGCTGGCTATCCTCGCGCTCGGCGATGAGCGCGGCGAGGAGTTTACGCAGCCGGGTGCGGGTGGTATACATGATAACTCCTTTGGGGCGCCGCCCCAAACCCCGGCAGGGAACTGAGTTCCCTGCACCTTCCGAATCTTTATCGCTTCGCGATAAAGGAGAG
>ENA-UEQN01002413-UEQN01002413.1-human-gut-metagenome-genome-assembly--contig:-NODE-2413-length-13081-cov-3.705937_pt1 | contig 13081 bp, 10 predicted proteins | sample MGYA00242940_ERZ507944 | MGnify/ENA primary metagenome ERZ507944 (study PRJEB26167, sample SAMN06115449) | human gut metagenome | host: Homo sapiens | place: China:Fujian | collected 2015-08-20... | reverse complement strand
TGCGGCCTGCCCCTCGCGGGTACTCATCGGCCCGCTTGCACGATTTGAAATTTACCTTCGCAGCCGTAGGGGCGGACGACCCTGTCCGCCCCTACAAGGTGCTGCGGAACATCGGAAGATAAAACCCCCGCGCTGTTCTCGGAACAGCGCGGGGGTTTTATGGGTGGGATCACTCGTCCCAGTCGTCGCTTTCGCGATGGCAGCGGCAGCAGAGCGCCTTGCCCTTTTCCACGAGGCCCTTGAGTTCGTCGAGATAGCTCACGACGACCAGAACCGCGCCCGCGGCGACCATGATGCCGCCGATCAGCTTCAAAAGTCCTTTAACTGCTTTCTTCATATTGGTATCCTCCTTATCTGTTGATCACATAATCCTTCTTCCGCGGCTTCGGCGCAGGAGCCTCGCTCGCGGCATAGCCGAGGATGCAGTGGCCGACGCCGATATAGCGCTCGTCCACGCCCCACTTTTTCAGGAGGGCCTTGCCCTCCGGGCTGTCAAATTCCTGTCTGGCGCGGTGGATCCAGCAGCTGGCGACGCCGAGGCTGTGCGCGGCAAGCATCAGGTTGCCGATGACAAGCGCGCCGTCCTCCACGCAGGTCGACACCTCCGGATCGGTCAGCACGACGCAGACCACCGGCGCGCCGTAGAACGGGTGCGCGGCCGGATTGCCGAGCACGGCGGCATTCATCCGTTCCAGCTCGGCGATCTCCGCCGGATCGGTCAACACGACGATCTTCGGCGCCTGGCGACCCATGCCGCTTGCGGCCCACGTCCCGGCCTCGACGATTGCTTTCAGCTTCTCCGGCTCGACCGGCTGCGCCGTATAGGCCCGGCAGCTCCGCCGCGTCCGAATATTCTGCAATACTTCGTTGTCCATTGTAAAAACCTCCTTCAGGTGACATACCCATATAGTCCGCGGACCGAGACCTCGCCGGAATTGACCGCCTCACACGTACCGTCCGCGTAGCGGACGAGGAGCGCGGCCTCGTCGTCGATTCCCTCGGCGAACGCCTCGCGCACGGTATCGCCGCGGATGATCTGCACCGGCTGCCCAATCGTGATGCAATGCGCCGCAAATTCCGCCAGCCACGCGGCTCTGCCGCTTTGCAGTTCCCGCGCGAGCGCGAGCATCTGGCGCAGCATCGCATTGGCCAGCAGGCTCCGGTCGACCGGTTTGCCGGTCTCCATGCGGATGGAGGCCGCAACGTCTGCAATCTCCGGGGCGAAGGCGGTCTGGTTGCAGTTGACGCCGATCCCGGCGACGACATAGTCCACCGTCCGCGTCTCCGCCTCAATGGACAGCTCGGTCAGGATGCCGCAGAGCTTTCTGCGGTCGTAGACGAGATCGTTCGTCCACTTGATGCCGACGTCCAGCCCCGTTGTTTCCAAAATCGCGCGGCGGATGGCAACGGCGGTCATCGCCGTGAGGTGCATGATCTGCTCCGGCAGCAGGCCGGGGCGGAGCACGATGCTGAAATAAAGTCCGCCCGCCTCGGAGGCGAAGCCGCGCCCGCGGCGGCCCTTGCCGGCGGTCTGCCGCTCGGCCAGGACGCACGTCCCGGCGGGACAGCCATCGGCGGCCAGCTGCCGCGCGACGGTATTCGTCGAGGTGACTTCCTCATAGACATGGACGTCTGCGCCGGTATCCCCGGCGATGACCGCGGCGTCCAGCCGGTCGGGCAGGGCAGCGAGGCGATAACCCCGGCGCGTGGCGGCCTCGATGGCATAGCCTTCCTGCCGGAGCTGGTCGACGGCCTTCCAGACCGCCGCGCGGCTGACGCCCAGGGCGCGGCTCATCTCCTCGCCGGAGATGGGTGCGGATGCCGAGCGCAGCATATTCAGAATTTCATCTTTTGTCATTGCAAAATTATCCTTGCTTTTTTGATGGATCTATGATATTGTAAACCGCAGATAAAGTCAATAAGTTTACAATAGGAGGATTCCCATGCGTACCAAACAACTTGTGCTCACCGCGCTGTTCGCGGCACTGACCGCCATCGGCGCATTTTTGAAAATCCAGATCCCGGTCGAGGGCATCCCGGCGATCACGCTGCAATTTTTCTTCACGGCGATGGCCGGCGTGCTGCTCGGCGCGAAATACGGCGCGATCTCGCAGGCGGTCTATGTGCTGCTCGGCCTCGTGGGCCTGCCGATCTTCACGATGGGCGGCGGATTTTCTTACGTGCTTCAACCGAGCTTCGGCTTTCTGGTCGGTCTGATCCCGAGCGCGTGGGTCATCGGCACGCTCTGCAAAAACGCGAAGTCGTTCTGGCCGATGGCGCTTGGGATTCTGGCGGGCCTTGCGGTGCTCTACCTGATCGGCACGCCGTATATGGGGCTGATCCTCAACCTCTATCTCGGCAAAGGGATGAGCGTGTGGCAGATCGTGCGGGCCGGATGCCTGCTGTATCTGCTGGGCGACGTGCTGAAGATCGTGGTCTGCACGGCGCTCTGCCTCGCGCTGCGCAGCCGTCTGCCGAAGGCCCTTGCGCCGGCCTGAGCCAGGGCACGCCTTGCTGCCTTGATTTTCCCACATTTTCGTTGGATTGTCAACCATTTTGCGGCTGTTTGCCGTTGTCCATCCTGCCATACCGACCAAAACCGGGGACGACAGTTCCCGGTTTTTGTGCGCTATGGCGAAATCTTGCTTGACACACCCGGCCAAAAACGGTACAATGGTGGGTAGGATTTGTTTGACGGCCCAGAGATCTGGGGAATCTCGGGGCCGTTTTTCCAATTCATCCCGCCGGAGGCCCGCCACGGCCCGGCGGACGCAAGACCCAATACTGAAGAATAGGAGGTGTGGCCGCAGCTTATGGAATTCAACATGTTGTCTCTCATCCTGTGCATCGCAGGCTTTGTGGTGGGCGGCATTGTGTTCTTCTTCGTCGGCACGACCTATCGCAAGAAGGTTGCGGAAAAAGAGATCGGCAGCGCGGAAGAAGAAGCCAGACGCATCATCAACGAGGCCATCAAGGGCGGCGAGAGCAAAAAGCGCGAAATGCTGCTCGAGGCAAAGGAAGAGATCCATAAATCGCGTACCGAAGCAGAAAAGGAAATCAAGGAACGCCGCACGGAGGTCCAGAAACAGGAACGCCGTTTGCAGCAGAAGGAAGAATCACTCGACAAAAAGCTCGATCAGCACGAGAAGAAGGAGGACGAGCTGGCCCGGAAGATGGCTGCCGTTCAGAAGCAGGAAGAGGACGTTGCTTCGCTCAAGCGCGGGCAGATGGAGATGCTGGAAAAGATCTCCGGCCTGACGCAGGAGGAGGCGAAAGCCTATATCCTCAAGGGCGTGGAGGACGACGTCCGCCACGAGAGCGCCATGAAGATCAAGGAGGTCGAGCAGCAGTACAAGGACGAGGCCGACACGCTCGCCCGCGAGATCATCACCACCGCCATCCAGCGCTGCGCGGCGGATCATGCCGCGGAGGCGACCGTCTCCGTCGTGCCGCTGCCGAACGATGAGATGAAGGGCCGCATCATCGGCCGCGAGGGCCGCAACATCCGCACACTCGAGACGATCACCGGCGTCGACCTCATCATCGACGATACGCCGGAGGCCATCACCGTTTCTTCGTTCGATCCCGTGCGGCGTGAGGTCGCACGGCTGGCGCTCGAGAAGCTCATCGCCGACGGGCGCATCCACCCGACACGCATCGAGGACATGGTTGAAAAGGCCCGCCGTGAGGTCGACCACACGATCAAGGTCGAGGGTGAGCGCGCCGCGTTTGAGACGGGCGTCCACAATCTGCACCCGGAGATCATCAAACTGCTGGGCCGCCAGAAATACCGTACTTCCTACGGCCAGAACGTCCTGAACCACTCCATTGAGGTTGCACACATCGCGGGTCTGCTCGCGAGCGAGCTGGGCGTCGATGTGACGCTGGCCAAGCGCGCAGGTCTGCTGCATGACCTTGGCAAATCCGTCGACCATGAGATGGAGGGCAGCCACGTCCAGCTCGGCGTGGAGCTGGCCAAGAAGTACAAGGAAAATCCCGTCGTCATCAACGCCATCGAGGCGCACCACGGCGACGTGGAGCCGCAGACCACCATCGCCTGTCTCGTTCAGGCGGCTGACGCCATCTCCGCCGCACGCCCCGGTGCAAGACGCGAGAACGTCGAGAACTATATCCGCCGTCTGGAGAAGCTCGAAGAGCTGACCGGCTCCTACCCCGGCGTCGAGAAAGCCTACGCCATCCAGGCGGGCCGCGAAGTCCGCATCATGGTCAAGCCCGAGGAGGTCACCGAGGACAACATGATCCTGCTGGCGCGCGAGATCGCGAAGAAGATCGAATCCGAGCTGGAATACCCCGGCCAGATCAAGGTCAACGTCATCCGCGAGACCAAGGCAGTCGAATACGCGAAATAATCCCCCAAAAACAGCATCCCGGCCTGAAAACAGGCCGGGATGTTTTTTATTTTGTGCAGAGGCCGGAGCGGAAATTGGCCCCTACATGGTGCAGCAAAAATGATAGATCAATCGAAATAGTCGCCCCAGCCTTCGTCGTCGTAGGCATAATCGTCCCAGCCGTCGCCCGGGTCCGACCACGGGTCGTAGTCGTCGTAGTAGTCCTCTTCGTCGGGGTCCCAGCCTGCGTCGTTGGCTTCCATGTATTCGCCGGTGTCGTCGTCGATGTAGCCGTCGCTGCCGTAGGAGATGAACTCGTTCTCATAGCCGTTCCAGTACCAGACGTCGCCGTCCTCGTCGTACCAGTAGTACGGCGAGCCGTAATCGCCGGGGTCGGAATACTGCGAGGCAGGCTGCGCGGGCACGGGCTTGGGCGCGGTGCTCCAGCCGGCGGTGTAGGAGATCGTCTCCAGCATATTGTTGCAGATGTCAAAGTAGTTGCGGATGCGGCCTTCGACCGCGATCGTCACCGCGACGAGCGCATAGCCCGTCGGGCCATAGTAGCGCACCTCAATACAGCCGCGCACGGGCTGGTTCGGGCCGTCGTTGAAGATGGAGCCGTCGAGCCATAGATAGCCGGTCATGCTGTAATGGTCGCCGTTGTCCTTGAAGTTCGAGCCGAAGGATTTGAGGACTTTATTGCCGTACATGCTGCTGAGCAGACCGTCGAGCATGTGCTTCATATAGGGCTTTGCGACGGCCGCGCCCTGCGTCATGTAATCGTCGTAGCCGGAGATGGGCTGGAAGGCGATCATGATGTTGGAATAGTAGTCCTCGGTGCCCGCTTCCATGACGGCGTTGAAGCTCAGCGCATTGGAAACGCTCGGATGCTCGTGCGCCTCCATCTGGCTCGGATAGTTGATCGTGACATTCGGGAAGCCGCCGGGGAAGCTGGCCGTCTGATCCAGCTCGTCATCCGGCACGGGCAGGAGGATGATCTCGTCGCAGGCCGTGAGGGAGTTGCCCTTTTCATCGCTCAGGCCGCCGTAGGCCGTCTCGTTGAGGGTGGTGAAATAATTGCCATCGGGCAGATAGAGCGCGATATCGCCCTCCTGCACCACGACCTGGCCGGGATTGATGCGCTCGCCGTAGAGGTTGATGGCGACCCACTCATAATCGTCGCCGATGACGAGGTAGAACGGTTCTTCGTCATATTTCCAGCAGCCGACAAAGGGCGCGAGTCCGACAGACAGATCTTCTTCCTCTTCGAAGGTATAGCCCGTCAGATCATCCGAGTAATCCTCGGGCGTCTCGTCGTATTCGTCCGGATTGTAATGGTTGGTGATCTCGATGGGCACTTCGCCCTCCGGCGGCAGGAAGACGACATAGTCGCCGTCCGTCAGCTCGAAATCCAGCTCGTCGACGCTCGTGTCGTACAGGATGTAATCCTCTTCGCCGTAGACAAGGATGTTCCACATGGTGGGGATCTCGGATTCCTTGTACGTGCCGAGCACGGCCAGAACGCTCTCGCCGTCGCCGAGCAGTTCGTCCACGTAGTTTTCGCCCCAATCGGTGTCTGTAGAGGGCGTGATGCAGACGGAGGTGATGCCGTGGCCGCTGCGGTTGACGAGCGTGACGGTGACGGTCGTCTCCTGTTCGCCGCAGCCGGTGAGCGTCAGCGCGCAGAGCAGCGCGAACGCCAGCGCCAGCAGCGCTTTTTTCAGATATTTCATTTCAGTTTTTCCCCTTTCAAGCGTCGTTGCCACGGTATTGTGGCCCACCTTGATTATACGCGGAACGCAGCAGGGGAGACAATTAACCAAAGGTTAGGATTTTGCATCGCGCAGCGTGGGGAGGGCCGCGCGGAGCGCGGCAGTGAACTGCTCCGGCTCGAGGTCGGCATAGTTTACGACGACGCGGCCCAGCGCCGCCGCGTCCGGCGCACCGACGTAAAAGCCGGACAGCGGCGGCATGTTCAGCCCCGCCGCGCGGAGCTTCGCTTGCAGCGCGTCATCGGTCAGGTCTGTGTGGAATTGCAGCACGAAGTGCAGCCCCGCGTCGGCGCGGAGGATCGCGCAGATCTCGGCAAACGGCGGTTCAGCCAGCGCGGCGCGCAGCGCAGCGAGCTGTGCGCGGTAATGTTTGCGCATCCGGCTGAGGTGGCGCTCGAAATAGCCGCCGTCGAGAAAGCGCGTCAGCGTCAGCTGCTCGAACGCCGGGACGGTGCAGCTGTAAAAGCCCATCTTTTCCTCCCAGGCGTCCAGCAGCCGCGGCGGCAGGATCATGTAGCTGATACGGAGCGCGGGCGCGATGGTCTTGGAAAACGTGTTCATATAAATTACGCGCCCGGCAAAATCCATCGTCTGCATCGGCGGGATGGGACGGCCTGAGAAGCGGAATTCGGAGTCGTAATCGTCCTCGATCAGGAAGCGGTCGCCCTCCGCCGTCAGCCACTGCAAAATCGCCTGCCGCCGCGCGATGGGCGTGACGATGCCGGTCGGGTAGTGGTGCGACGGCGAGAGGTGCAGAATTTCCGCGCCGCTTCCGGCCAGCACGGCGGGGATCACCCCGTCGTCGTCCATCGCGATGGCCCGGCACTGCACGCCAGAGGCGGCGTAGATGCGCGCGATCTTGCGGTGGCCGAGCGTCTCGAGGCCGTAAATGCGGTCCCTGCCGAAGAATTCGAGCAGCAGATGATAAAAATATTCCGCGCCCGCGCCGATATAGACCTGCCGCGGCTCGACGTGCATACCACGGCGGCGGAGCAGATCGTCACAGATCGCGCGCCGCAGCGCAGAAAGGCCCGCGCCGGGCATCGGGCGGAGCAGCGCCTCGCCCTCATCCAAAATGACGCCGCGCATCAGCTTTGCCCAGACGGAAAACGGGAACAGGGCCGCGGAGGGCTTTGCGGGCGGTTCCGGGGCTTCCGGCTTGGCCGGGACGCGCGGCTGCGGCTCCGCGGGCTGGAGGGCGGAGAGCTGCTCGACATAGTAACCGGAGCGCTGCCGCGCGGTCACATACCCTTCCGCCAGGAGCTGGGCATAGGCCGTCTCGACGGTGATCTTGCTGAGGCTCAGGTGCTCGGCCAGCGCCCGGCGGGGCGGCAGCTTTTCCCCGCCCGCGAGCTGCCCGGAGAGGATGTCCGCGCGGATGGCGCGATAGAGCTGTTCATAGAGCGGCGCGCCGCCCGGCGCGCGGGAAAGTTCGTAGGTTCGGAGCATCGCTGGCCCTGCCTTTCGGTACATTTTTTGTATTTCAGAAATGCCAGTTCCATCTTACTCTGCCCCCGCACGGCTTGTCAATGGAAGGTGTTGAAAGTTGGGCGGCGGTCTGCTATCATGGGGTAAGCGTCAGTTGACAAGGGCACACACGCTCGTGAGCTGAACCGAACTACCAAAAAGTCCTTCGTAGTTTTTCGCGGAGGATAAACGGCGGCTGGCACGGCAGACGAGGAAGATGGGCTGACGCCCATCGACGAGGATAACAACGCCAGACGTCGTTTTGCCCCGCGAAAAACCGTGCGTGCCCTTGCCAGCTGACGCTAAAGGAGGCGTTTTCATGATCCGATTCAACAATGATTATAACCGCACCGCACATCCGCGCGTGTGGGAGGTATTGCAGCAGGCCGCACAGGAGAGCCATCCGGGCTACGGCACGGACGACTGGTGCGCGCGGGCGGAGGGCATCATCCGGGCGCTGACCGGGCAGCCGGACGCGGCCGTCTGGTTCTTCCCCGGCGCGACGCAGGCGAATTTCATCGTGATCTCGGCGGCGCTCTCGCCGGTCGAGAGCGTCATCTGCGCCGAAACCGGTCACATCCAGTGCCATGAGGCCGCGTCGGTCGAGCACGTCGGCCACAAGCTGCTGGCCCTCCCGGCGACGGACGGCAAGATCACGGCGGAGCAGATCGCAGAGTGCGCAGCGGCGTATTACGAGGGCGGCGAACCGGAATACTGGACGGCCCCGAAGCTCGTCTACATCTCCTTCCCGACCGAATCCGGCACGCTTTACAGCAAGGCGGAGCTGGAGGCAATCCACAGCGTGTGCAGAACATATGGGATGTATCTGTTCGTCGACGGCGCGCGGCTCGGCTACGGACTCGGCGCGGAAGGGAACGACGTGACGGTGCGCGATCTTGCGGCGCTGGCCGATGCGTTCTACTTCGGCGGGACGAAGTGCGGCGCGATGTTCGGCGAGGCCGTTGTGCTGACGGCGGACGCGCTCAAGCCGCGCTTCAAGGCGTACATGAAGCAGAACGGCGCGGTGCTCGCCAAGGGGTGGCTGCTGGGCGCGCAGTTCTGCGCGCTGCTGGAGGACGGGCTCTATTTCCGAATCACGGCAGAGGCCGACCGGCTGGCGCTGCGCGTCAAGGCGGCGTTTGCCGAACGGGGCATCCCCTTCCATGTGGACAGCCCGACGAACCAGCAGTTCGTCTGCCTGACGGACGCACAGGCGGAAGCTCTTGGGCGCGAGTTCACGTTCGAGGAGGAGGGCCGCACGGCGGACGGATTGCGCATCGCGCGCTTCTGCACCAGCTGGGCCACCACTGAGGAAGAAGTGGATACCCTGATTGCGGCTATCCGCGCTCTCTGAAACTCCGCGATAGACCTTGTAGGGGCGGACGACTCTGTCCGCCCGAATCCCCGCCGCAGCGGAAAGCCCCCCTCTTCGTAGAGGGGGGACAGATTGCCGCAGGCAATCAGGGGGGAGAAGAATGAAAACTCCCCCAGACCTCGCTTCGCTCGGCCAGCCCCCTCTTTGGTAGAGGGGGCCTTTGTATGCATTGCTTGCCCGATCATAAAACGAACCCCCCGGCCGACGGCCGGGGGGTTCCTGCGTTACTCTTCGTGCGCGGTGACGGCGATGTGCAGCTCGTCGAGCTGCTTCTGCGTGACCTCGCTGGGCGCGCCCATGAGGATGTCCTGCGCGTTTTTGTTCATCGGGAACGGGATGATCTCGCGGATCGAATCCTCGCCCGCCAGCAGCATGACCATGCGGTCGACGCCCGGGGCGATGCCGGCATGGGGAGGTGCGCCGTAGCAGAAGGCGTTGTACATCGCCGGGAACTTGGACTTCACGTCGTCCTCGCCGAGGCGGACCAGCTCGAACGCCTTGATCATGATTTCGGGGTCGTGGTTCCGGACGGCGCCGGAGGACAGCTCCACGCCGTTGCAGACGAGGTCATACTGGTCGGCAGTGATGGTCAGCGGGTCAATCTCGCCGCGTTCGGCCTTCAGCAGCACGTCGAGGCCGCCGGCCGGCATCGAGAACGGGTTGTGGCAGAACTCAAGCTCGCCGCTCTCATCGCCAATCTCGTACATCGGGAAATCGACGATCCAGCAGAACTCATAGCGTTCTTTGTCCATGTGGCCCGGCACATTTGCGCCGAACGTCTTGATCATGACGCCGATGGCCTTGGTGGCCTGTTCGCCTGCGGCGAGCACGACCAGCATGTTCGGCTTCAGCTCGAACTTCTTCGCGATGGCGTCCTTGTCGATGAACTTGGCGACGCCGCCGGCGATCTCGCCCTGTTCGTCAACCTTGAACCAGTAACCCTTCTGGCCGGACTGGACTTCGCAGTCGGTCAGCAGCTTTTCGATCTGCTTGCGCGTCAGCGCGCAGTCCGTGATGGGAACCGCCTTGACAGTCTGACCCGCGAACGGCGCAAATTCGCTTTCAGCGAACAGCTCCGTCACGTTCACGGCGGTCAGGTCGATGCGGAGGTCGGGCTTGTCGGAGCCGTAGGTCTCCAGCGCGTCGAGATACTTGATGCGGCGGAAGGGAGGCTGCGAGGCGATGTTGTACGTGCCGTATTTCGCGAAGATCGGCGGGAGCACGTCCTCAATGACGGCGAACACGTCGTCCTGCGTGGCGAACGACATCTCCATATCGAGCTGATAGAACTCGCCGGGGCTGCGGTCGCCGCGGGCGTCCTCATCGCGGAAGCACGGCGCGATCTGGAAATAACGGTCGAAGCCCGAGGTCATCAGCAGCTGCTTGAACTGCTGCGGGGCCTGCGGCAGGGCATAGAACTTGCCGGGGTGCTTTCTCGCGGGAACGAGATAGTCGCGCGCGCCTTCGGGGCTGGAGGCCGTCAGGATCGGGGTCGTGATCTCGAGGAAGTCATGCTCCATCATCGCCTTGCGCAGCGCCGCGACGACGTTGCAGCGCAGGATGATGTTGTTCTTGACCGCCGGGTTGCGGAGGTCGAGATAGCGGTATTTCAGGCGCTGCGTCTCGTCGGCGTCGCGGCTGCGGTTGATCTCAAACGGCAGCTCGTTGTAGCGGCACTTGCCGAGAATCGTAATCTGCTCCGGCACGACCTCGACGTCGCCGGTGGCCTGCTTGGGGTTTTTGCTGTCGCGCTCACGCACGGTGCCGGTGACCTGAATGGTGGATTCCTTGTTGATGGACTTGATGATGTTCATCATGTCCTCGGTTTCGACGACGATCTGCGTCGTGCCGTAGAAGTCGCGCAGGACGACGAAGGCGAAGTTCTGCCCGACCACGCGGACATTCTCCATCCAGCCGCAAAGCGTGACCTTTTCGCCCGCATTGGCCAGCCGGAGCTGCCCGCAGGTGTGGGTTCTGGACTGCATCATAGTGGTTTCCTCTTTTCTATATGGTGTGTTGTTATTTCAAAATTGTACCCTTCAAATTATCGGCCATGTCGTCGAGGATCATGTCGGCGGCGGCCTCGGCGCTGACGGTCAGCTGCTCGCCCTTGCGCAGATCCTTGAGCGAGACGGCGTTCTGCGCGATCTCGTCCTCGCCGAGGAAGATGGCGTAGGGGATACCGAGCTTGTCGGCGTACTGGATCTTCTGCTTGAATTTCTTGTTCTCGGTGTAGAGCTGGGTGCGGATGCCCTGGGTCCGCAGCTCGGTGGCGAGGGTGATGGCCGCCTCCAGATCCTCGGTCATTGGGAAGATCATCACGTCCGCAGGCGAGACGCGCCGCGCGTCGTTCAGCATATTCTGCTCGTTCAGCACGTAGAACAGGCGCGTCAGGCCGATGGAAATGCCGACGCCCGGCAGCTGCTTTTCGGTATAATACTCGGCGAGGTTGTCATACCGCCCGCCGGAGCAGACCGAGCCGATCTCCGGATGGTCGATCAGCGTCGTCTCGTAGACCGTGCCGGTGTAGTAATCAAGCCCGCGCGCGATCGTGAGATCGACGGCGAAGTTCGCCTCCGGCACGCCAAAGGCCGCGAGATACCGCGTTACGGCCCGCAGCTCATCAAGGCCAAGGTCGAACGTGTCGTTCTGGCCGCGATAGCCCTCGAGCGCCGCGAGCACCTCGGCATTTTTGCCGCTGATGGAGATGAATTTCAGGATCTCCGCCGCCTGCGCTTCGGTCAGGCCGCAGTCATCGATCAGGCAAGCCGTGACCTTCTCCGGGCCGATCTTGTCGAGCTTATCCACGGTGCGCATGATGTCGCCGGCCTGCTCGGTCAGGCCCTGCATGGCGTAGAAGCCGTTTAAGATCTTGCGGTTGTTCACGCGGATCTGGAACCGCTTGAGGCCCAGCGTGGTGAACGTCTTATAGATGATGGACGGGATCTCGGCCTCGTTGACGATGGAAAGCTTGCCGTCGCCGATGATGTCGATGTCCGCCTGATAGAATTCGCGGAAGCGGCCGCGCTGCGCGCGCTCGCCGCGGTAGACCTTGCCGATCTGATAGCGGCGGAACGGGAACGCGAGGTCGTTGTAGTGCAGGGCGACGTATTTTGCCAGCGGCACGGTCAGGTCGAAGCGGAGCGCGAGATCGGCGTCGCCCTTGGTAAAGCGGTAGATCTGCTTTTCCGTCTCGCCGCCGCCCTTTGCCAGCAGGACGTCGGCCGATTCAATGGCCGGCGTGTCGAGCGGCGTGAAGCCGTAGAGCGAATAGGTCGTGCGGAGCACGTCCATGATGGCCTCCATCTGCTGCTGCGGCGCGGGCAGCAGCTCCATGAAGCCGGAGAGCGTGTGGGGTTTGATTCGTTCCATTTCCAAAGTTCCTCTCTATGATCATATCGTGTAATTACTATTGTAGGGCCGATGCGGGCGACCAATGGCCGCCCCTACGTTTACAGACGGAAGCACGATAGAATACGTAGGGGCGGGCATTGCCCGCTCGCCAAGTGCAGCGGGAAAGGCGTTTTTATAAAAAGATGCTCTCATCCCGGATGTTTGGGACGAGAGCATAACACTCCGTGGTGCCACCCAAATTCAGAAGGCGAAGCCTTCCCTCTTTCGGATATGGGATTGTCCGCTCGGCGGATGTCCTTCCCGGGTCTGCTCTGAGCGCCCTTTCAGCCATGGGGCGCCTCTCTGGCAAAGCGTTGAACCGGTACTGCTTCCGCGTCTGCACGGGAATTATCGCAGGATCTTCTTGTTTTTCATCATCATGCGCCAGTCAAGGTCGCCGCGCTGCAAGCCGAGGATCAGCATTTCTGCCGAGGCCAGATTCGTCGCCAGCGGGACGTTGTACGTGTCGCAGAGGTGGATGGTATGCACCATGCGCTGATCCTCCCAGGGGTCGGTATCGTTCGGGTCGTTGAAGAGGATGACCATGTCGACCTCGTTATAGGCAATGCGCGCGTCGATCTGCTGATGGCCGCCCTGGTTTTTCGACAGGAACAGACTCACGGGCAGACCCGTCGCCTCCGCGACCAGACGGCCTGTCGTCGCCGTGGCGGAGATGGAATGCTTGGAGAGGATGCTTTTATACGCGGTACAGAATTGAACCATCA
>ENA-UEQN01002412-UEQN01002412.1-human-gut-metagenome-genome-assembly--contig:-NODE-2412-length-13083-cov-3.787406_pt1 | contig 13083 bp, 5 predicted proteins | sample MGYA00242940_ERZ507944 | MGnify/ENA primary metagenome ERZ507944 (study PRJEB26167, sample SAMN06115449) | human gut metagenome | host: Homo sapiens | place: China:Fujian | collected 2015-08-20... | reverse complement strand
GAATCATGCGGTCCTGCCTTTGAGAGAGAAGGCCGTTACAGTCAGCATATCAACATCCCCCGGCAATCAGAAAAAAGGAGAGATCTTCTATGGAAACGCAATCGATCCCGTGGCGGGAGAAGGTGCAGCTCATCGTGCGCTTTCTGCGCGGCAGCATCCACTATTTTGTCGTGGCCCTGCTATGCGCCTGCCTCGGGATGGTATTCAATGCCCTCACGCCGCAGGTCATCCGCCTGACGGTGGACTCCATCCTCGGCGCGGAGCAGCCGTCGCTCCCGGCGTTTCTGCAGCCGCTTCTGCCGCTGCTGCAGGCGCAGAAGCTTCACGCGCTGTGGCTCGCGGCCGCGGCCGTGCTGCTGCTGGCCCTGCTGCGCGGCTTCTGCAACTATGGCCAGCGCACGCAGCTTTCGCGCGGATCGGAGTCGTTCGTCAAGCGCATCCGCGACGGGCTGTATGACCACATCCAGCACCTGAGCTTTTCGTGGCACACGGCCCACTCCACGGGCGAGATCATCCAGCGCTGCACCTCGGACGTCGACGTCATCCGCACGTTCGTGTGCAACCAGCTCGTCGAGGTCGTGCGCACGGTCTTCCTCATCATTTTATATCTCGTCATCATGTTCCGGATGAACGTGCGGCTGTCGTTCGTGGCGCTGGCGTTCATCCCGATCGTCGGCCTGTCGTCCGGTGTGTTCTACCGGCGCATCTCCGGCCGCTTTCAGGCGGCGGACGAGGCCGAGGGCGACCTGACGACCTGTGCGCAGGAGAACCTGACCGGCGTGCGCGTTGTGCGTGCCTTCGGCCGCGAGCGCTTCGAAACGGACCGCTTCTGCGAAAAGAACGAGAAATTTGCCAGCCTGTGGATCCGCCTCGGCCACCTGCTCTCGGTCTACTGGGCCTCCGGCACGCTGCTGACGTGCCTGCAGGTCATGGTCATCATCGTCTGCGGCATCGTCGAGAGCGTGCACGGCAATATGACGCTCGGCAAATTTCTCGCCTTCATCAGCTATAACGAGGCCCTGTCGTGGCCGGTGCGCTCGCTCGGCCGCGTGCTTTCGGACATGAGCAAGGCGGGCGTGTCGCTTGACCGCGTGGGCTATATCCTGCGCGCGCCGGAGGAGAAGGACGCGCCCGAGGCCGCGCCGCACAGCGCGGAGGGTGACATCGTCTTCGACCATGTGACGTTCGGCTACGGCGAGACGCCCGTGCTGCAGGACGTCTCGTTCACGATCCCGCAGGGGAGCACGTTTGCCATCCTCGGCGGCACCGGCTCGGGTAAGAGCACGCTCGTGCATCTACTCGACCGGCTGTACGACCTGCAGGAGGGCCGCATCACCATCGGCGGCGTGGACATCCGCAGCTTTACGCGCGAGAGCCTGCGCAGCCAGATCGGCCTTGTGCTGCAGGAGCCGTTCCTGTTCTCGCAGACCATCCGCGAGAACATCGCCGCCACGCGCCCCGGCGCGCCGCAGGAGGAGCTGCGCAGCGCCGCGGCCATTGCCTGCGTGGACGAGGCCATCTGCGAATTCCCGGAGGGCTATGAGACGCTCGTGGGCGAGCGCGGCGTGACGCTGTCCGGCGGGCAGAAGCAGCGCGTGGCCATTGCGCGCATGCTGATGCAGAGGGCGCCCATCATGGTGTTTGACGACTCGCTCTCGGCCGTGGACGCCGAGACGGACGCAAAGATCCGCGCCGCCCTGCACGAATCGCTCGGCAAGGCGACGGTGCTGCTCATCTCCCACCGCGTAACGACACTCATGCAGGCCGACTGCATCCTCGTGCTCGACGGCGGCCGCGTCTCGGAGCTGGGTACGCACGCCGAGCTCATCGCCAAGCCCGGCATTTACCGCGATATCTATGACATCCAGATGAGCAGCGACGACCGCCGCCTGCTCGGAAAGGAGGGAGTCTGATGCCTGCCTTTGATGAACAGGACTATACCAAATCGTTCCAATGGGGCATCTGGAAGCGCCTGATGCCCGTCATGCGGCCATACCGCCGCGATTTTGCGGGCATGTTCGCCTTCAACCTGATCACGGCCGCCATCGACGTCGTGCTGCCGCTGTTCCAGCGCTATGCCATCTCAAATTATATCGAGGCCGGGACGCTGTCGGGCCTGCTGCCCTACACACTGTGCTATTTCGGCGTCATCCTGCTGCAGGCCCTGTCCGTTGTGGCCTTTGCGCGCAACTCCATGAAGATCGAGATGTGCGCCGGGCGCGACATGCGCGCGAACCTCTTCACGCACCTGCAGACGCTGTCGTTCTCGTTCTATAACGTCACGCCGGTGGGCTATCTGCTCAGCCGCGTCATGAGCGACACCTCGCGCATCGCCTCCATGGTCGCGTGGAACCTGACGGATATCCTCTGGGCCATGTTCTATGTGCTCGGCACGTTCGCCGCGATGCTGCTGCTCAACTGGAAGCTCGCCCTTGTCGTCATCGTCATCGTGCCGGTCATCGCCGTGCTCACGGGCTATTTTCAGAATCGCATCCTGCACTGGAACCGCCGTGTCCGCAAGCTGAACTCCCGCATCACCGGCGCGTTCAACGAGGGCATCACCGGCGCGAAGACGTCGAAGACCCTCGGCATCGAGGAGCAGAACACGGCCTCGTTCCGCGCGCTGACAAAGGAGATGCACGACTGCGGCATCCGTGCCGCGCGGCTGAACGCCGTGTATATCCCCCTCGTGCTGTTCTGCTCCACGGCGGCCGTGGCCATCGTGCTGCTGCGCGGCGGCTATATGGTGCAGGAGCAGGTGCTGCAGATCGCCACGCTCTCGGCCTTCACGACCTACGCCGTCGGCATTTTCGAGCCGATCCAGATGACGGCCGCGAACATCGCAGAATTCATCTCGCTGCAGGCCTCCATTGAGCGCGTGACGGGCCTGCTGGACGAAAAGCCGCAGATCGCCGACACACCGGAGGTCATCGCCCGCTACGGCGATGCCTTCCACCCCAAGCGCGAAAACTGGGAGCCGCTGCGCGGCGACATCGAGTTCCGCGACGTCACCTTCCGCTACCCGGACGGCGGCGAGGACGTGCTGTCGCACTTCTCGCTGAAAATCCCCGCCGGAACGACCGTCGCCATCGTCGGCGAGACCGGTGCGGGCAAGAGCACGCTCGTGAACCTCGCCTGCCGCTTTTTTGAGCCGACGTCCGGCCAGATCCTCATCGACGGCCGGGACTACCGTGAGCGCAGCCAGCTGTGGCTGCACTCGAACATCGGCTATGTGCTGCAGAATCCGCACCTGTTCTCCGGCACGATCCGCGAGAACATCCGCTACGGCCGTCTGGATGCCACGGATGCCGAGGTCGAGGCAGCGGCGCGGACCGTTTCGGCCGATCAGGTCGCGGCCAAGCTCGAAAAGGGCTGGGACAGCGACGTCGGCGAGGGCGGCGACCGCCTGTCCACGGGCGAAAAGCAGCTGATCTCCTTTGCGCGCGCCGTGCTGGCCGATCCGCGCATCTTCGTGCTCGACGAGGCGACGTCCTCCATCGACACGCAGACGGAGCAGCTTATCCAGAACGCCATCGACCACCTGCTGCGCGACCGCACGTCGTTCCTGATCGCCCACCGCCTGTCCACCATCCGCAAGGCGGACCTCATCCTCGTCGTGCGCGACGGCCGCATCGTCGAGCAGGGCAGGCACCTGGAGCTGCTGCAGAAGGGCGGCTATTACCACGACCTCTATACCCGCCAGTTTGCCGAAGAAAGCGCCGCAAGAATTTTGAAGTAAGGCAGTGAAATTGTAGGGGCCGGGCTGTCCCCTCCCGGTGCCGCACCAGCGTAATAAACAGGCTGCCGTTAAAATGGTAACGGCCCCCGACTTGTCATTGCGAGGCCCCAACGGGGCCGTGGCAATCTCGGGAAGGCAGTTGCGATTTCGCCGGGAGTACCCTGTTATCCGGCTGGGTACTGCGAGATTCCCACGTCGCTTCGCTCCTCGGAATGACACATCAGGCGGGTGCCGTGGTGCACCAGTGCCCTTCTGCGGTTGGATTGTCCCCTACAAGGCGCTCAATGAGCGCCGCTACAGACGCAACCGGTTGGTACGTTTTATCGTTACCCTGTACGGGCTGCAAGTGCCTGCCCGAGATTCCCACGTCGCTTCGCTCCTCGGAATGACACATCAGGCGGGTGCTGTGGTGCACCAGTGCCCTTCTGCGGTTGAATTGTCCCCTACAAGGCGCTCAATGAGCGCCGCTACAGACGCAATCGGTTGGTACGTTTTATCGTTACCCTGTACGGGCTGCAAGTGCGCAGCTGAGCCCGGCTGTCCCCTCCCCTGCAACGTGCCAACGAACCCCCTACAAAAAACCGGGGCGGGATGATGTTCATCCCGCCCCGGTCGTTTTTTCAGGATTCCTGTTCGTCTGGGACGCGCGCCTGCTTCAGGGAACGGCCCGCGCTGCGGAAAAACACCCCTGCGGCATGGACGAGCAGCTTGCGCGTATCCTCGTCCAGCCCCTTGGCCGAGCGCAGCAGCGCCAGCGCGCGGGAAAAGCGATTCTCCTTCAATTCATGCAGCGTCTCGGCGTTCGTTTCGCACAGCATGTGGTAGACCGTGTCGATCGTCCGCTCGCGCTGCTCCGGCTCCAGCCCGGCCAGCCACTGCTTGAGCGTCCGGTCGAGGAAGCGGCTGCCGTTCGTGACGGTCTCGAGCGTAACGAAGCGGTCGCGCAGCACCTCCCAGGTATAGAGATTGTGCTGGCCGAAGCCGTCGCCCGTGCTGTGGATGATGGTATAGGCCTCCTCGTGCTCGAGCAGCATGCCGACGATGGATGACTGCGGCACAAACGTCTGCACCCGCGCGCAGATACGCTGGTAGCCCGGCAGGGCGATCACCTCGGCATCGAAGCCGGGGCCGTCGTTGTTATACACCGCTGCGATGCGCTCCTGCAGGGCTGCGGGGCAGAACGCTGCGGCATAGACCGCGAGGTTGCCGCCCTTGGAGTGGCCGCCGAGCAGGAACTCCCCCGGAAAGTGCAGCATGGCCGAGGCGGCATAACGCGCCGCGAGGCGCTGGGCCGGGACGGGGCAGGTGAAGGCCATGTTGAAATCTTCCTTCCAGCCGACGAGCGTGCCGTCCGTCCCGCGGAAGGCGACAAAATACCGCCCGTCGCCGAGGGCGACGGTGATGGCCGCAAACTGCGTCTGGCTCTCGAGGTCGATTTGGTTTACATAATCCATGATCCACATCTCGCAGAAGCGCTGACTCGCCGCAAGGGCAGGGATGAACCGCCCGTCCTCCGGCAGGAGCAGCGGCGGCTTCGAAGCGAGGAGCTGCCGCATGAGCGCGCCGACCGTCGCCCCCTCCGGCGGAACAAGCCCGTCGAGCGGCAGATAGGAAAGCCGGGACAGCACGAGCGCGTCTACGTCGCACAGCGGCACGAGATCGAGCGTCAGATCGCCGCGCCAGTCAAGATAGTCAAACACATTCGCCATGCAGAGCACCTCCTGCGCCCATGATACCATATTTCGGGGGAAAAGAAAAGCGCGAGGCGGGGCGAATAGAAACGGAAAGTTTCCGGTTGTGCGTTGCAGGGTCGGGGCATGCCCCGACCGGCGCTGCACCGGCGAACGGAACAGGCTAACATTAAAATGATAATAGCCCCCGAATTGTCATTGCGAGGAGCGAAGCGACGTGGCAATCTCGGGAAGGCAGTTGCGATTTCGCCGGGAGTACCCTGTTATCCGGCTGGGTACTGCGAGATTGCACCCCAAGGGCACTTCCTCGCGCTTCGCGCTCAGGGCGCCACGTCGGCCTACGGCCTCCTCGCAATGACAAACTTGGGGCGTTTACCATTTTAACGATGGCCTGTACGGTCCGGCGGTACCGCGCCGGGCCCGGCTGTCCGCTCCCCTGCAACGTCCCGTCGATGGCCTTCCCGCGGAATTACCGTTGCACTTTCCGCTGCCCTATGATAAGATAAGAGAAACGAAAGGGGGAAGGCCGATGCTCCGCGAGATCGTTCGCTTTGCCGTGCCCGGCTGCGCGCTGGCAGCCGCCATCTGGATGCTGGCGCGGTATTTTACCGTGCTGCGCCCGCGCGCCGGGACGACGGAATGGATCGGCCGCCTGACGCCGCCGCCGTGGCAGCCGGTTTCGGGCTGCCCGCTGCACGGGATGGACGCCCCGGCGGCCCTGCTGCTGGGCCTCGCCGTGACGGGTCTGCGCCTGCTGGAGCATTGGCTGCGCTTCCATGCCCTGCCCGTAACGCCGGGGGCGCTGCTGCCGGTCGTGTTTGCCGGGCTGGCTGCGGCCTGCGCCCATCTGCTGCTGCGCCGCCTAGTGGGCGGGATGCTGCCCGCCCTGTCCGGCGCGCTGTTCTTTGGCCTGCTGCAGGATGGCTCCCCGGCCGTGACGGCAGCGCTGCTGGGCTATGTGCTCTGGCGCACGGCAAAGCGTCGCGGCGGGGGCTGGATCGTGCTGTCCGTGATATGCTTCGCCGCCGGGCTGCTGAAGGAGCGGGCGCTGCTTCTGCTGCTGCCGCTATATCCCATCGGCTATGTCTGCACGCGGCTCTCCCGCCGCACGGGCCTCGGCCGGTCGCTTGCGCTGACGCTCCCGCTGAGTCTGCTCGGCGCGCTGGGCGTGGCCGTGCTCGGCTGGTGGATGGCGGGGCGCGGCACGCCGCTTGAGGCGCTGCGTTCTTTCCGCTTCTACGAGGCGCTTTGGCCCGCGCTGTGCGGAGCTCTCCGCGCCGCCGTGACGCTGCCGGGACGATTTTCGCCGACGGAGCTGGCGCTTAGCGCGCTTGCCGTTCTGACGCTGCCGGAGCTGCTGCACGGGCTTTGCCGCGGGCGCGACCTTCGCTGCGCGATGATCCTGCTGCTGCTCGTCTCCGCTGCGGCGCTGTGGGCCCTCTCCGGCCTGTTCCTGCTGCCGCTGCCGCTGGCCATGGCCCTCGCGTGGGTCTGGCAGAGGCTGTGCGACCGCGGCGCGGCCGTCTCTGCGGCGGTCCCGGCCGCCGTGCTGGCGCTGTGCGCCGTCTCTTCCATCCTTTTTATGTTCTGATACAGGAGGTTATCTTATGAAAATTGCAATTGCCTGTGACCACGGCGCGCTGGCGCTGAAGGAGGCCGTGAAGGCCCATCTGACCGCGCGCGGCATGGAGTGCGTGGATTTCGGCACGTTTACGAAGGACAGCTGCGACTATCCAGACTTTGCCCGCCCGGCGGCCGAGGCCGTCGCCTCCGGCGCATGTGAGCGCGGCATCGTGATGTGCACGACGGGCATCGGCGTTTCCATCACGGCGAACAAGGTGCACGGCATCCGCTGCGCCCTGCTGTCCGACCCGGTATCCGCCCGCCTGACGCGCGAGCACAACGACGCGAACATGATGGCCCTCGGCGCCGGCTTCGTCGGCGAGCTGCTGGCGCTGGAGATCGTCGACACGTTCCTTGACACTCCGTTCTCGAACGGAGAGCGCCATAAGCGCCGCATCGAAAAGCTGATGGCCGTGGAGCAGGGCTGAGACGGCTCCCCATGATTCCGTGATGCTGTAGGGGCGGGGACAGCCCCGCCCGTCCGCGAAGCGGCAATCGGACGGCCAATTCGGTGCAATGCACCGTTCCCGGCGCCATGCTCCCCTGATATGTCATTGCGAGGAGGCCGCAGGCCGACGTGGCAATCTCGGGAAGGCAGTTACGATTTTGCCGGGGCTTTCCTGTGATCCGGCCGGGTACTGCGAGATTGCCACGGCCCCTTCGGGGCCTCGCAATGACACGTCAGGGTGGTGCGGCGGTGCACCAGCGCCCTTACGCGGTTGAATTATCCCGTACAAGGCGCTCACTGAGCGCCGCTACAGGCCCCGTCGGAACCGGTTCCATTTTAACGATAGCCTGTGCGTATCGACAGCATTGCGCCGGGAGGGGCATGCCCCTCCCCTACAATGCCTATACTAAGACGCCAAATGGCCGGGGCGCAAGCCCCGGCCATGGCTTTTATACCCGCAGGGAGGAAGGATGGAAGACCTGCGGTGGGATTCTGCTTACTTTTCGAGCCAGCGCATGAGGATCGTGGCGATCTGTGCGCGGGTCGCGGTGGCCTGCGGCTCGAGGCTGGCCGTGCCGTTGGCATCGGCGACACCGTTGATGAGGCCGCTGGCAACGGCCCAGTTCAGGGCTTCCTTCGCCCAATCGGAGACCTTGGCGGCATCCGGGAAGGCGGAGAGCTTGTCTTCCTTGACAGCCTTTGCTCCGGCATAACGGTAGAGCATTGCGGCGATCTGCTCGCGGGTGATGCTGGCATCCGGCGCGAAGACATTCTTGGCGACGCCGTTGACGATGCCGTTGTTCGCGGCCCAGATGACGGCCTTCGTGTACCAGGCGTCGTCCGCCACATCGGTGAACGGGTTGACCTGCTTGCCGGTGTCGGGCTCGCCCGCTGCGCGGTAGAGCACGGTGACGAGCTGCGCGCGGGTCAGCTGGCCGTCCGGCTCGAACTTGCCGCCGCCGACGCCGTTCATCAGGCTGTTGGTCAGCGCATAGTCAACGCCCTCATGATACCATGCCTTTGCGTCAAGGTCGCTGAAGGCCTTGGACGGGCAGTTGTCGGAGTTCGCGAAGATCGGACACGTCTCGACTGCCTGGCAGACGGAGCAGGTGCGGGTCTCTTCGCCGTCCTCGAAGCAGGTGGCCTCCTTCGTGACGGTCCACTCGCCGAAGCTGTGGCCGGTGGCCGGGATGACCTCGGTGGAGATGGTCTCGCCGCAGTCCTCGCAGACAACGGTCTTGCTGCCGTCCTCGGTGCAGGTGGCTTCCACAACGATTTCTCTGGTGTGCTCGTGCTTGCAGCCCTCATAGACGATGTTGTCCTCGCCGAGGATGACTGCGTCCTTCGTGATGGTGAGCTTGGCGTCAAACGGGACAATGAGCTTGCCCTCGATGCAGAGCTTGCCGTCGATGGTAACATTGCCGCGCAGGGTGACGGTCACGCCCTCGGGGATGCAGGAGCCGTCATTGTAGCCAATGTCGGTCTTACCGTCCCAGATGACGGTGGGCAGCTCATTCAGATCGGTGAAGCCCGCGACCTTGTTGCGCTGGCTGTTCAGCACGGCGATGACCTTGGCATCCGGGCGGAAGACACGGGCGCCGATGTTGCTGAGGGAGCCGTTCAGATAAATGGTGGTCGGGCCGACCCAATACTTGGAGCTGTAGTCCGCGGTGTACATCTGCGTGCCGAAGGCCGTATCGCCGAGATACTGCAGGTTCTCCGGCAGATGGATGGTCTCGCCGTCCAGATCGCCCGCGAAGGCGGACTTGCCGATGTACTCCAGGCTGTCCGGCAGGTTGATCTTTGCATTCCTGCAGTCATAGAGTGCACTTTCCTCGACCCGCTTCAGGGTGCTGGGCAGATTGATCTCCTTGGCCTCCTTGTTGCCGTACAGGGAGTAGTAGCTCAGGTAGGTGATGCCCTCGCCGACGTTGATGGTCTTATAACGGTTGCCCGCAAAGGCGCACTGGGCCATGAATTCGATGCTGCCGGGGATGTCCAGTACGTCGGTCTGCCAGGCCGGGATCAGGCCCTGCTGCTCCAGCCGCATCTCCCAGCCAAGGTAGCCGAAGGACTGATAGCCGACGGACTTCAGGTTGGCGGGCAGCTTGCCGAAGGTACGGACATTGAACATCTGGTCAAAGGTGCGGTCGCCGGTCTTCTCGATGGTATCGGGCAGATCCAGCATGGTCAGAACCGACTGGTTCTGGAACAGGAGGCGGTCCGCCAGCTCGGTGACGGCATAGGTGCGGCCGTCGCCCTCGTTGGTAACGGTGGCCGGGATGGAGAAGGTCTCGGTCTTGGCGTCGTCGCTGATGGCAGTGACACGGACGGTGGTGTCGGAGGTGGGCATATAGCTGATGCCGTCCACGGCGAACTGACCGCCAAAGTAGGAGGTGTAGGGCGCGCCGTTGATCAGGATCTCGTGACCATAGCCGGAGTAGCGCAGGAGCTTGGCCTGCTCGGTGGTCTTAGCGTGCATGACACCGGTCTGATCCTCAAACTTGTTGTTCCAGAAGTAGAAGGCGTCCTGACCGATCTCCTTCACGCCGGAGCCGACCACGCAGTTCTCCACGCCGTCGCAGTAGATAAAGGCACGGAATCCAATGGTCCCGACGGAATCCGGAATGATGATTTCCTTGAGCTTCGTGGAGCAGAAGGCCCACGGCTCGATCTTCTGCAGGCCGTCCGGCAGGTTCAGCTTCTCGATGCCGGAGCTGTAGAAGGCAGCGTTTCCGATTTCCCTGACAGAGGACGGGATGTAGATACGCTTCAGGCTGGTGCAGCTCCAGAGCAGGCCGTTCGGGATCTTTTCCATGTTCTGCGGCAGCTCGACATAGGTGACATTGGAGCAGCCATAGAAGATGTTGGGGCCGTAGGTCTCCACCGTGGAGGGCAGGGTGATGCTCGTCAGGCCCGTGCAATTTGAGAAGGCCTTATCGCCGAGGTAGGTCAGCCCCTCCGGGAGATCGCCGTCCACCACGCCGGAGCCGCTGAAGGCGGAGTCGCCGATAAATTCAACGGAGACCGGGATGGTCAGCGGCGCCTTGGAAACACCGTTGAGCGCCATCGCACCGATGGACCTGATGCTGTCAGGCAGGTTCAGGCTGGTCAGGCCGCTTGCAAAGAAGAACGCCGCATTGCCAATGGTCTCCAGGCCCTCGGGCAGGGTGATGGAGGTGGTCTTGGAGTTGAAGTAGAAGGCCTCGGCGGCGATTGCCGTCACGCGGTAGGTCTTGCCCGCATAGCTGACGGCCGCCGGAACGACGATCTCGGCCATGGAGGAATAGGAGCCGCTGTAGTTCTGGGTCTTGTTGTTCTCCGGCAGGAGCACGACGGTGTCCGGGCCGGAAACTCTCCACCACAGGCCGTCCTCGGTCGTGAAGATCTCGCCGAGATTCCCGCACTCGCCGAAGTTCCGCTCCGTGGAAACGCCCTGACCGACCGTGACCATGCAGTAGGAGGACAGGCGGGAGAAGGCGGTGGCGGTGATGCAGACGGTGCCGTCGGACAGGCCGGTGACCTCGCCCTTTTCGTTGACGGTGGCCACGGACTCATCGGAGGAGGTCCAGGTGAAGGCAGTATCCTGCATGGAGGCGGGATAGACCTTGTAGCTCAGCTGCTTCGTCTCGCCGACGGCGATCTCGGCAGGCTCGATCTCCATGCCCTGCGGGCCGATATCGATGAAGGTCGTGGAGGTATTGTTCGCGCAGTCGCCGAGCATGATGCCGACGCGGCCGGGGTTGGCGGCCTTCAGGGACAGCTGCTGAACGAGATCAGAGGCATCGAGGACGACACGGACGGTCTCGCCTTCCTTCATGTCCTTGAATTCCTCGGCGGCTTCCAGATAGAAGAACTGCTGTGCGGAATCGATGACCCAGAGGAACTGGAGGTACTTGTTGTCGGAGACGGTGACAGCCAGCTTGAGGTCGCCGTTTTCGTCCTCGAACAGCTCGGCACTCTTCAGCTCGGGCCTGGTGTTATCGACATAGAAGGTGTAGCTCTGATAGTCGTCCACGTCAGAGCCGACGCCGCGGCCGCGGACGGAGAAGGTATACTCACCCTCGGGCGCCCAGTCGCCGACATTATAGCTGCCGTCCGCACCGGGCAGGCGGCCGTTCCAGCCCTTCTGCACAAGGGTCGCCATGGCCTGATAGCCGGTCTGCGTAACGGTGATGTAGGTCTTGCGGACAGCACCGAGGTCGCCGGAATCCCACATGGTCTCGCCCTTGGCGTTCTTGACCGTGATCTGATAGGCCTCGGAATTTCGCAGGAGGCTGGACAGATGCAGCAGCATACGGCCACCGCGCGCCGGGCCGAAGCCCATCCAGCGGCGTGCAAAGGTATCCGTGCGGTTGTTCACGCCGACGTAGTTGCCGCTCAGGGAGGCGTTGACATCGGCCAGAACGGAATAGGTAACGTTCGCGGGGCCTTCATCATAGGTGCCCTGGAAAACCTTCAGGCTGTCCCAGTCGCCGTAGAAGCCGAGGATCGGAAGGCTCAGGCTGACGCCCTCGTCGGCGGTCAGGAAGGTGTAGCCCTCGACATAGGAGCCGTTCGGGAAGTTGTCCTGATAGGCCTGCTTGCCCGTGGCGGTCAGCTCGATCTTCACGGAGAAGGTCGCGGTGCCGTTTGCTGGGGCGGTGATCTTGTTGCCGTCAGTCAGGCCGGTGTAGGTGATGGTCACCTCGTCTGCAGTCAGGTCGCGGTTGGAGTTGGAGGCAAAGCTCTCGCCGTTGATGACCTTGATCGTCTCGATCATGGCCGTGGTGTCGACGGTGTAGCTCTTGGCCTCACCGGTCATGTTGTGGACGGTCGCGGTGTAGGTATAGACGCCGTCCTTGCTGGAGCCGACCTCGGCCTTCGGGCGCTTGCAGCCCTCGACGGAGAGGTACGCGCCGGACTCGATGGCGTTTGCGATGTTGGCAACGCCTGCGCCCTGGCGGCGGATCGGGTAATAGGTGCCGTCCGGCTCCCTGGAGGGGGAAGCAGTGCTCATGAGCAGGCTGTTGACCAGATTGCCGAGCGCCTCGCCCTTGACATCGGGATAATTCTTCTCGATATACTGGCGCAGCAGCGCGGCCTCACCGGCCATGTGCGGCGTAGCCATGGAGGTACCGGAATAGACCTCATAGGCATTGTTCGCGCCGAGGACGGAGGAACGGATGCCGCCGCCGGGGGCGGAAATTTCGGGCTTGATGCTCAGGTCCGGAGCCGGGCCCTTGCTGGAGAACGAGCTGACGCCGCCGCCAACGGGGTTGTCCACAAGGCCGTAGTACTCCTTGGAGAAGGAGACCTTCTTCTCGGCAGCCGCAGCCAGCTTTTCGCTGGAAGCCTTCGTAATGGTGATGGTCGGGATGAAATACGTCTCCAGAGCGGCGTTCAGCAGGGAGCCGCTGACGTTGTCGTAGATAATGCACGCGACTGCACCGGCCTTGGAGGCGTTCTCCGCCTTCGTGCCGAAGTTCAGGGTGCCGCGCTGTACGACCGCGATCTTGCCGGTCAGGTCGAGACCCTCAAAGTCCTTCTCCTCGCCGAGGCCGGGGACCATAACGTACTCAAGCGTCTTGCCGTCCATGGTC
>ENA-UEQN01002408-UEQN01002408.1-human-gut-metagenome-genome-assembly--contig:-NODE-2408-length-13096-cov-3.084876_pt1 | contig 13096 bp, 8 predicted proteins | sample MGYA00242940_ERZ507944 | MGnify/ENA primary metagenome ERZ507944 (study PRJEB26167, sample SAMN06115449) | human gut metagenome | host: Homo sapiens | place: China:Fujian | collected 2015-08-20... | reverse complement strand
ATATTTTTATTTTTCCGGCCTGAGTTCGAGCGCGTTCAGGAAACGCACCGTGGCGTCGTCGGTCGGCGCGGAGAATGAAAGCTCAAGGCTGCCGCCCTTCACCTCCACCGGGAACTCCAGCGTCACCGGCGCGTCGAAGTCGCCCTTCTGCGCTTCGTAAAGATCGAAGTCCTTCAGCAGAACCTTGTCTCCGGCGCGCATCGTGAACCGGAAGACGCCGGGCTTGAATTTCGGCGCATAGCCGACCTTGAGCCAGAGTTTCAGCCGGTACTTTCCGTCCGGCAGCTCGAAACGGTAGCCGTCGATGTCGTAAGCTTCGCTCTGGAACAGCTTCGGGTCCGGCGTGCCGTGCACCTTCTCGATGTCGCGGACGACGTTGTTGTAACTGCCGGTGTAGCCGTAACGCGCGTCGCGGGCGAACTTGCGGTCCGGGAAGAACAGCGTGCCGTCCGCCGCACGGTAGAATTCGTAGCCGCCGCAGTTGACCGCGAAATGGTTCTCCTTCAACATCCGGCTCTGAATCGAGAGGTTCTCGAGATTCCGGTGTTTGCCGCCGAGCTGGTTCATGGCGCGCGAGAAAGCGAGCCGGTGGAGTTCGGCGTAGCGTTTCCCGCTCTCCGCCGCTTTCATCGCCGCGAGCGTTCCGCGTTCCGCGCCGCAGTCGATGCCGAGTTTTTCAAGCGCGTCGGCTGTCGCATCGAGCGAGGCGATCCGCTGCCGGTAGAAGGCTTCAAATTCAGCCGGAACCGTTACGGCAAGCCCGGTGAACTTCACCTCTCCGGGCACAAGGAAGCTTTTGAGTTCGAACGGCTTCAGGGTGACCGGAAAGACGGCCTCCTCCCCGGTCGAAAGGTCGACGGCTCCGGCCGGCGCGGGGGAGGGGGCCGCCGTGACCGGCTGCCACGCCATGCTGACCAGGTAGAAATAGGTGCCGTTATCCGTCGGCAGGTAACGCAGCGTGACCGGGTCGTCCGCGCCCGGTACGCTGCGGAACGGCAGTTTCGGCAGCGCCGAATAGGCGCGGACGAATTCGCGCGTCTCGGCCTCGCGCCCGAGCGTGCCGAGCGGCTGGGCGCCGATGACCATGCGCTGCGAATCGGCCGCCGCCAGGTTGAAGGCGAGCTCCTTCAGGAAGAAACGGCCGTGCGGTTTTACGTCGGCGTTCTGGAAGTAGCCGGCGAAATCCGGATCGAGCGGTTTCTCCCAGGTCTCGAAGTAGGCCGGATAGCTGACCGTCATTGCGGCGGCGCCCGGAACGGTGAATGGCCGCATGACCGCCGGATCGTAGAGTCCTTCGTCAAGCGCCGTCTCCGGTTTCCCCCAGTGGAAGTTCCAGCGGTACTGCGTGTTCTGGCGAATCGGCACAAGCGCGACCCGGTCGAGCGCGGCGAGCGCGGAGAGGTCGAGCCCGTTCTCTTCGTAGAGCTGCCGGCTCATCCCGGCGACGCCGCTCTCCTCAAGCGGCTTGACGAGAAAGACGGACAAATAGAGCGCGAGCTTCGGATTGACCCGGTCGAGCATCGTCCGGATTTCGGCGACGAGGTTCGTGACCTGCTCCGAGCGCCATTTCAGCCATTCGTCCCGTTTTTCACCGGTCAGGAAGCGGTAACGTTCGGCGAAACGCCCTTCTCCGGCGCCCGGAACCGCGATTCCGGTATCGGCCGTGAAGCGTCCGGCCGTGTAGTCGTCGTAGCCCTGTTCGAGCGAATTCCAGGCACCGAACTGACAGATCCAGTACTCGAACCCGTCGAAGCCGGGGCGGAGCCCTTCGTTGGCGGCGATCGATTCGAGGTGGGCGAGGAACAGCTTCCGCACGTCGGGATGGACGATGTTGAGTTTCGGCGCATTGCCGCCGAACGGACTCATGACCCGCCGCCCGGCGCTGTCGTGCAGGATCATGCCGCGCCTGTCGTACTCGTCCCAGCGCGCCGGGGCGCGGGAGATGTCCGGCAGATTCGAGTAGTTCACGATGCCGAGCACGCTTTTTCCCCGCCGGTGCATCGCGTCGACCATGTAGGCGAGTTCGGCGTAGCGGAACGGATACATGCCGTTCGACACGTAGCGCTCCTGCGGGTAATAGCTGTAATGATAACGCAGCACCGGGTAGTTCCACGCTTCCTGGCCGGTATAATCGAGGTAGCCGAGCAGCCGGTCGGTCAGGCGCTGGGTACGGAACGGCGAACTTTTTTCGGCGGCGTCGTCATAATTCAGGTTCGTCTCGAAGGTCTGGTCTTCGTCCATATTGCCGAACTGCCGGTGCGGCAGGTTTTCGGGATAGTTGATTTTAAGCTTCGGCAGCTCCCCTTCGATCGGGAGAAGCCGGACCGCCGCGACTGCCGCGGGCATGCCGTTGGCCAGCGTCCGCGCCTCGAAGTGATAGCGCTTCACTCCGGGATAGAACAGGTAGCGGACGCTCTGCATCTTGCCGGAGAGCGGATATTCGTTGCCGGACTGGATTCCGCCCTGCAGCCGGTCGCGGTGCTGCGACTGTTTCGTCTCCGGATACATGTAAAGTCCCATCATGCGCGGTTTGTCGTCCGGCCAGACGATCTCGAGCAGGACCGGCCTGCCGTTGAGGCGGCTTTCGTCGAAGTCGATCGTGAAGGAGAAACGATTCCCCTTCGACGGCGCGGCTTCGAGATACGGCCTGCCGTCGAGTGAGGCGCCCTGCGGTTCTCCGGCTTTCCGCAGCGCGGGATCGGCTGCGTCGCCGAGCTTCTTCTCGTAGAAGGGAGTGCCGGTGACGAGATCCGCGTCGGACGGCGTTTCCGCCGGCGCGTCGGCGTAGCTTTTTACCTCGAACGAACGCTGGACCGTGCCGTTCGGCGTTTCAACCAGAACCTTGAGCCGGTAGATTCCGGCCGGCAGTTTGCCGATTGCGAAGTCAAACTTGTCGGCGGCTTTGCCGTCGAAGCTGCGGCGCATGGAACGGACAGTTTCGCCGTTTTCACCGCAGAGCCGGAGTTCGAGCCGGAGCGGCGCCGGGTCGAGCCGGAGCTCGGCCGGTTCCGGGCGCGTATAGGTTCCGGGCGGCGCGATTTCGACGGAGAGAACCGCCTCCTCCTCCGGATTCACGATGGCGTTGTGAAGCAGGAGGTCGAACGGCATGTACTTGCGGTAGTCACGGTAGATCTCCTCGTCGGAGACCGGACGCCGGAAGAGCTTGAGTTCGTCGTACGAGGCGTCGGCGTTCTGCCAGGCGCCGGCGGCGGTGCCGACCAGCAGCCGGGTCATGGCCGGGAAATCCGCGTCGTTGATGTAACGCCGGACCTCCTCGGCCGAGGCGTCGTGCGGCCCGAGCGCACGGCCGTTCCAGTAGAAGGTGACGAGTCCGTCGCGGTTCCAGCTGACGGCAACCTGCTGCCAGTCGCCGTCGAACCAGCCGGAACGGCCGCGCTGGCGCATCTCGACCTTGTCCCTGCCGGGACGGCCGATGTCGGCCCGGAGCCACTCCCACTGGAAGAGGTCGAGCAGCCGCTGTCTGCCGCCGTCGTCGGCGATCAGCAGCTGGTAGGTCGGTTTCGGCCTGCCGTAGGTTTCGCCGTCCCATTCGGGACGGACCCAGAACGAGATTGCGCCGTCGCTCCCGGCGAGGCCCGGAATCGGGTAAGAGAGTTCCGGCCGCCCTCCGGCCGGGGAGAAGCGCGCAAAGCTTTCCGTGAAACGGTAGTCGCCGCCTTTGATGTTCAACTCTTTGAGTTCGAGATCGATCCGGTTCGAATAGATGCCGAGTTTTGTGAGCCTGCCGAGCTCGGGGATTGCGACCGGCATGGTTTTTCCGTTCAGCCCGAGCACGAGCTTCGCGCCATTGATCCGGAGCGTGAGCCGGTTCCACGGGGAATCGGCCGCGCCGGGCGGGAGCGGAAGGGATTGCAGGTCAATATGCCTGATTCCTTTTCCTTCCCGTCCGTGCAGCAGGTACCAGCGGCCGGCCGGCCGGGTATAGAGCTTGAGCGTATCGCCGTTTTCTCCCGTGAGGTCGAAGCCCCAGTGGCGGTCGCCCTCCGGCATCGAGGTGCGGCGGAAATCGAGCGAGAGCTCCAGCTCCGGCAGTTCCGGCAGCGCGAGCGAGAGTGCGCTGCTCCGGTCGGCATTCTTGAATTCGATGAAGCCGTCCGCCGCTTTCCAGCCGCTTCCGGCCGTGATGCCGCCCTGCGGCGGTTTGCTGCCGATGAAGACGGCTTCGCCGGAGAGACCGGGCCGGTAGGAGAGGCTGACCGCTTTGTCGGGATGGATCGTATCGCCGTTTGCTTTCTTCGCATCCGGCGTGCCGTCGAACGCGGCGTAAAACACCGGCTGCCCGACCGCCGGTGCGGCGGCCTTCGCCTCGCGCGGCAGGAGTTCGATGTCATCGAAGGCCGCATCGCGGTTGAATGCATAGAATTCGACCTTCCTGACCGTACCGAGATCGACGCTGCCGGAACCGATCAGCCGCCTGCCGGCATTGAGCTCGAAACGGCCGGGGTCGATATCGAGTTCGAGCGTTGTCCACCGGCCGCCGGAGAAGTCGATGTTTCCCGGCAGGTCCGAATTGGTCTGCGTCTGGCCGCCGAGGCTGATCAGGTGCGTGACGTTCTTTCCGCGGCTGTACAGCCGCAGCGAGTTGCCGTTCTCCCCGAAGAGGATGACGCCCCAGTGAAAGTCGCCTTTCCCCGTCGCCGCCGCCGGGAGTTCGCGTACCCGGAAGGTGAGCCGGAACGGCGCGGGCAGTTCCCGGTTCAGCTCGGCGGCGGCCATTTTGCCGCTGCCGAGGAGTTCGAGTGCTCCGTTCCTGACGGCCGAACCGGCCGGGATGCGGAAGACGGAGGAATCCGGCGCCGCATCGAAATCGGCGCGGAACAGCGGTTCGGCCGCCGCGAGCGCGATCGATGCGGAGAAAGCGAGGCAGAGCGGATAAAATTTCATGAGATCACCAGAGGGAAGCGTTGTTGATGAACCAGTGGACGCGGGTATGGGGCTTGTCGCCGTTCGGCAGGTTGTTGAAAGCGTACAGCTCGGTTTCGCGGAAGGCGCGGACGCTGCCGTCGACCATGCCGCAGATGGTTCCCTGTCCGTGTCCGTTGTAGTAGACCGGCGAGGTGGCTGTGCCGTCGCCGAGGCAGCTGCCGTGCGAGGTGGTGTAGCCGTAGGCGAAGAGCGGCCCGGCGTTGCTGAAGCCGACGGCGGGCCAGTCGGTGAAATTTTTACCGGCTGCGATCTTGTTCTCCGCCGCCCGGTTGGCGCAGACGAACATGAACACCTGAGAGGCGTTGCGGATGCTGCCGCTCTTCTTCCAGGTCGGGCATTTGGGGTGCGGCGTATCGACATTGGCGCTGTGGTTCAGAAAGTACGAGAGCGGCGCCTTGGCCCAGGTGTAACGTTCCGGCTTCATCATATCCAGCGGACAGCGGAAAACCTTGTCGGACTGGGTGTAGCGCTGCAGATTCGAGCTCCATGCTCCGCTGTTGAGGCCGGAACGGTTGTCTTCCGGGATCGAACGCGGCCCGACCGTGATGTCGTTGTTGTCGGCGAGATACATCAGATGTCCGTTGCCGATGGTTTTGAGGTTGCCGGTGCAGCCGGCGCTTTTGGCCCGGTCGCGCGCCTGGTTCAGGGCGGGCAGCAGCATCGATGCGAGAATTGCGATGATCGCAATGACGACGAGGAGCTCGATCAGCGTGAACATTTTTCTCATGACAATCTCCCGTTGAATTGTGGTGATCAATGACTGGGCAGAACGATGTCCCATTGCCAGAAAACACGTTCGCCGGGCGCGGCGACGAGTTCGAATGATGGTTCGACCGAAAAGCTGTGTCCGAGACTGTTGTTCTGGTGCCAGAACACGAGCCGGCTGATCGGCCGGTCGCAGCGGATGGCCGCCCCCGGAAGCGCGCTGCCGGCGACGAGCCATTTGCCGGAGACCGGCTGCTCCAGGGACATGTCCCGGCTGAACTCTCCCTCGGGAATCGGCAGCGGCAGCGCGTTTTCACTGTCGAAATCGGGTGTGTCGGCAAACTTGTACCAGTGGGTCTCGACATCAAGGTACGGCGGCCTGGCCGGGTCCATGTCGAATTCGGATGTCCCGCTCTTTTTGACCGGCTTCTCCTGTGTGCCGAATACGCGGTAGAACGGATGCAGCAGCACCGGGGTGCGGAGCTCCGTTCGGCCGAGATTCACGAGCTCTCCCTCGATCCGGACCCGGTTCTGTCCCGGGAAGCGGATGCGCTTGACCAGCCGGTAACGGCCGGGGGCGTTCTGGCGCATCTGGATGATCCGGCGGTCATGCGTGCCGAAAACGGCGACCTCCCACGGCAGGGGTTTCTGCAGTTCATCGAGGAACACCTGGTCCGGCCGGCGTTTGATTTCCCCGACGCCGATGCGGAGCATGCGGAGCGTCCCATCCGGATTCTCCCCGAGGGGAATCGGCTCTTCGAACTCCTCCGGGAGTCCGAATGCGGCAAAGCCCGGAATCTCCTCGATGATCGTCCAGTCGTGGATCAGGTTCTGCGCGACGGCCTTCGGTTCGAGCCGGGTGAACCAGCCCGCGCCGGAAAAGCGGCAGTTATGCGGTTCCCGCCGGATTTCGGCCGGGTTCAGCATCGCGATATCCGCCTGCGGCGTATGGAACATGATCTGTTCGCTTTCGCTCCAGGAAGAACGGCATCCCGACAGCGCGGCGAGAAAGAGCCCGCCGAGGATCAGAGTGTTCAGTTTCATCGCATCACCTCCGGTATAGGATAATCTATAACGTTATAGCAATATTATGACGCAAACCGGACGGATTGTCAAGGGTGGAACGGAAAATTCAGCAAAGAATTTATGTCCCGGAACGAAACCGGACGGCCGCGGGAGCGTTCCGGCCGCGGCGCGCTATTCCGGCAGCTTCGTACCGGTCCACGGGCAGAATTTCCAGCTGACGTGGGCCGGTTTCCCGTTCGGGCAGCGGCGCGGCACATAGAGCGAATTGAGCGGGAACTCGATTTTCGCCTGGAGCGGCTGGTTGTTTTTGCGCTTCAGATCGACCTGGAGGCCGCCGGGCTGGTAAGGGTCGAGAATCCGTTTGCCGCTGTCGGAGAGGTCGTTGAATACGAAAAACTGCAGATTGTCACCGAGCGCCCCGACCGAAGCTCCGAGCGCCGGGGCGATGGAGTCGAGCAGGTTCTTCACGTCGCCGGCGATGGTCTTGTGCGGGAACAGCTCATGCTTCTTTCCTTCGGCGTCGACCCGGTGGAATTTCGCCGTCTCCTGCAGATAAACCCGCTCATAGTAGCGGACCGGCCCGACCGGGGAGACGTTTTTTAATGATACGGCGACCACCGAGAGCGTGTTCATGGTCAGTCCGGCCTGCACCTTTTCGATCTGGTTCATCTCGGGATTCTGGCTGATGACCGCATTCCAGTACTCGTTCGGGATGTACCAGACGAAGGCGATATGATCCTTGCTGCGCGAAACGTCGAGCAGCGTCTCCTCGATCAGCTGGTCCAGATCGATCTTCTCCACCGGTTTTTTTTCGAGCGCTCCGAGCGGGAGCGCCAATATCATTGCGGAAAGGACGGCTATATATCGTTTCATACACTCCCCTGCCTTCAGATTAAGTATAGCGCAGGGGCGGGGATTTTTCAAGTCTCCTTTGGGTGATTACCGTTCAAATATCAGCAGAATCAGAGAGAGAGGCGGCAGGTCGGCCAGAATCCGGGATGGCGAAAGCGCCTTCGCTTCGCCGCCGGAGATCCGGTCGAAGCCGGTGACGCGGCCGCCCGGCACGGTCACTTCCGCCCGTTCCGCCGTCGAGCCGCCGGTCAGGATGACGCCGCACCGCCTGCCGGCTTCGAATACGGCGAAGCCGACCTTCGGATTGTCGCAGCTTGCGCCGACGGTGTCGCGGAAACGCCCGTCGAGGATCAGCGCGCGGTTGCGTTCGCGGAATGCGTTCGCCCGGGTCAGGTACTCCTTGTAATGCGGCGTTACGTCGATGAGCGCGCGGCAACGGTAGATTTCGACGTCGCTGCGGAGTCCGAGGCGGATCGCGAGGTTGACCCGGCGCTCGATGTCGCGGTCGTCGCGGATGCAGCGGTCGGTGGTGACCAGTTCCGGGAAAAGGTAACGGACGAATTCCGGGCAGTGGAACGGATTGCCGCTGTCGAAAATGTTGTGGATATAGTCGGCGTGGAAACCGGTGACGTCATTGAACCATTCGATCCCGAAACTCATCTCCGGATTGCGGCTTTTGACATATGCGCGCCGCTGCTTCAACATCTCCGCCTTGGCGGCACCGGCGGTCATGAACGGCACCCGGTGGCCGTGCGCCGGGTCGCAGCACGGCACCGACCGGTAGCCGAGCTGGTCGAAGAACACGCCGGAGCAGCCGAGCTCCGCTGCTTTGTCGACCAGTCCCTTGAGAATTTCGAGCCATTCGCCGCTGCCGGGACAGGCGGTGACGAACACCTTGCTGCCGAATTGCCGGAGCGCCGTTCCGTCGCCGCCGAACGGATAGACCTCCATATGCTCGCGGCCGGACGGGAGCTTGACCGAAACCCGTTTCCCGGCGGTTTCGTAAAATCGGGTCGCCGTGTCGATCAGCTGGCCGTTATAATAAAGGATGACATGGCCGCCTCCGGCCTGAAAGGCGGCGATCTGCTTTTTCAGTTCGTCATGGCCGCCCTCGTCTTCGGCGAAATCGTATTCGGGGTAACAGGAGTCGTGGCCTCCCGCATGCCAGCCGAACAGGAAAAGCGTGTCGATGCCGGCCGCCAGCCCGGATTTCAGGATGTCCGGCAGGTCGCGGTAGTGGAAGAGCTGCCGGCCGTACTGGTGGCGCAGGATGAGACGGTGCCAGCCGTTCATGCGGCGGACGGATTCGGGCTTTTCGGGAAATTCGATCCAGCCGTCGCACCAGGCGCGGTAGAGATCGGCGGCGCGGTGCCAGTCGCCGGAGACGGGACAGAGGCGGTATCCGGCGACCTCGGCGCTTTCGCCGGGACGCAGGAACGGATATTTCACGAGAACCGCGCCGACGGCGCCGCCGCATCTGCGCAGAAGGTGCAGCGTATTCTGGAAGGTCGGGTCGAAACTCATGAAACCGAGCGTGTCGTGCGCTTCGGCCAGCAGGAAGCAGTTCACGGCGGTCAGGCCGGGGTAGAGACAGCCGAATTCGACCGCTTTGTTGTCCTGTGCCATATAACCGGTGTGGGAGGCGTCGAGCAGGGCGGGGATGTCCGGATAACGGAAGCCGTCGCAGACCTGGCCGGTGACGAGCGCGGTCTCCGGGCGCAGCGCGAGGCCGGCGATCAGCGGAAACTGGAATTCGCGCAGCACGGCGTTCGCCGTCCGGTTCTCGAGCCTGGCGTCGAAGCAGACCTGTTCGCCGTCGAGGCGGATGACGACTTCGACGCGGAAGTCGAGCGTTCCGTTTTCGGCCGCCGCTCCGCCGTAACGGATGCGCAGCGTTCCGGCCTCCGGTTCGACTTCGATCCGGGACCGGTCCGGCAGCGCCTCGGCCTCCTGGACGATACCCTGTTCGAAGATGATGCGCCAGAGGCTCCCGCAGTTGCCGGAGCACCACTCCCGCCCGGTGGCGAGATTCCGGAGCGATACCGGATTCGCCTGTTCGTCGAACGAGATCTCAACTTTTCCGTTTGTCAGTACATGCATGGCGGATTCTCCCGATTATGGATGAAAAGACGATTCAGCCGGTGACGAGCCTGGGCGGTTCGGAGAGGCGGGCGGCAAGCTCGGAGATGGTTCGTTTGTATGTCTCGGAGGTGTTGCCGTCTGTATCGACGTTCCAGTTGGCGGCGACGGTTCCGGCGAAGGCGCGGCGGCGGAAAACGGGCCGGGCGTAGACGTGGAAATTGCCGCAGCCGCTCCGGGGAATTTCGACTTCGCGGGCGGTGCGGATGCGCCCGAGGCAGCGGAGCAGCTGTTCCCGCCCCGCCGCCGCCTCGGGCCAGACGGATGCGGAGGGGAGCCCGAGTTCGCCGATCAGCTCCCCGAGCTCCGCTTCGGGAGTGAAGGCGAGCAGGATGCGGCCGCTGCCGGTCGCATAGAGGTCGCGGAACCGGATGCGGGCGGTGTCGATATAGAACCGCGGATTGAAGTTGCTGTGGCAGAGGATGTAGCGGCAGCCGCGGCGGCGGACGGCGAACAGGACGGATTGGCCGATGCTGCGGGCGCACTCCTTTACGGCGGCGGTGACGAAACGCAGGAATTCGTCGTCGTAGAGCCGCCCCCCGGCAAGGTGGTACGGGACCGGCCCGAGCCGGTAGCCCTTGCGCGGACCCGGCTGCTCGAGATAGCCGAGCTCGGCGAGGTCGCGGAGAATCCGGGCCGCCGTCGGCTGCGGGAGCCCGAGCGCTTCGGCCGTTTCTCCCGGCAGGACCGGGTGCGGACTGTTCGCGGCATACTCGAGAACGTCGAATGTTTTCTGCAGGACCTTGATCATGATTCACAATAAGAATTTTAATTGCTGTTTTACGATATATTATGGATGAAGATGCGGGGAATGTCAAGCCGCGCTGCAGGAGAATCGGCGGATAAAAAGTCCGGATTCGCCATGTGAATTTTAATGCGGAACGGAGTGCGGTGCGAAAAAGACGGATTTTTTCGGGATCCGGGATTTGCATTCGGGAATTAACTTGTTACCTTAACTCCGTAAACAGCCTGCGTCCGGGACGGGCGCGGGCGGAAAAATAATCATTCGAGGGTGCTTTATGCAGGAGAATGCAATGACTTGGAGCGGGCGGGAACTTCTGGACTGCTTTGAACCGTATCCCGGAGCGTCGCTGACGGCGGACGGTACGGTGCGGATCGTGACGACGGCGGAGGCGCCGCGTCTGGCGTGCCGGGCCGGAGCGCTGCATCCGACCGGGAAATACCTGATCGTCGAAATGGCCGCCTGCGGCGGCGAGAGCGCGGAGCTTTTTCTGCACGGGGTCTGGTGGGAGCGGACCGGCCGGCGCATCATGCTGATCGCCGACGGGAAATTCCACCGTTACAACCTCGACCTCGGCAATGTCGACCCGGACGATGCGGAAATTTACGCGACCCACCTTCTTCCGACCGATGCGCCGGGTGCGGAGGTGAAAATCAGATCCATGCGTTTTTCGGATCTTCCGGAAGGCGAGCCCTCCATCCGCTTCCACTGGGCCGGGATGGGCGAGGCGTTCAACCGGATCGGGCAGGGGCCGCGCGAGTTTGTGGTCAGCCTCGAGAATCAGGGCGGGGAGGGCTCCCGCGACCTTGAGATTGCGGAGCTGACGCTTCCGCCGGGCGTCCGGGTCGCCGCGCAGGATGAGGCGTGGCGGAAGCTGCCGCCCATCGGTGCGAACGACTGCTGCAACGGCCGGTTTCCGCTGGAAGCCGACGCTCCGGTCAAAGGGGAGTTTGCCATCCGCCTGAAGGGGACGAACGCCCCGGCGGAGGCGTATCGCGGCACGCTCGAGTTTCTGCCGGACCTCGGGCTGCCGAAGGCCGATTACGTGCCGGAGCCGACGCCGGCCGACACCGGCGACATTGAGCTCGGCGCGCTCTACTTCCCGGGCTGGACCAGCACCGGCCGGTGGGATACGATCATCGAGACCGCGCCGGAGCGCCGTCCGCTGCTCGGCTACTACCAGGAAGGCGACCCCGAGCTGGTCGACTGGCAGATCAAGTGGGCGGTTGAGTGCGGCATCAAATTCCTGCTGGTCGACTGGTACTGGAGTGCGGGCCGGATGGGGCTTCACGAATGGCTGGACGGCTACGAGAAGTCGCGCTACAAGTCGCAGATCAAGTGGGCGATGATGTGGGCGAACCACAATCCGCCCGGCACGCACTCGGTGCAGGACCAGATCAACGTCACGCAGCACTGGATCGATCACTACTTCAACACGCCGGGCTACTACAGGATCGACGGCAAGCCCGTGGTCATGGTCTGGATGTGGGAGAATATGGACCGCGACCTCGGCGAAGGCGCTTCGACGAAGCTGCTCGAACTGTCGCAGGAGATGGCGCGCAAGGCCGGCTACCCCGGCATCTACTTCATCGACATGAAGTGGCCGGAGGCCGGCACCTCGCCCGAAATCATCGGCAAGATCAGGGAGGTCGGCTTCGACTGCACGTCGATTTACCACTATATGGAGTCCGGCGGCCGCGGCGTGAACCAGTATTTCTACCATTTCGACGACGTCGCCGCCACGAACGCCGACCACTGGGAGGCGCTGTACGAAACCGGCATCCTGCCGTTCCTGCCGAATCTGTCGACCGGCTGGGACGACCGGCCGTGGCACGGCTGCGCCGGCTGTTCGATTCCAGGCCGTACGGTTGCGGCCTTCGAGAAGATCTGCGCCGATGCGCGCGCCTTCGCGGAGCGGACCGGCATCAGGCGGCTGCTGGTCGCTCCCCTGAACGAGTGGGGGGAAGGGTCGTATGCCGAACCGAACACGGAGTTCGGCTTCGGCATGTACGAGGCGCTCCGCAAAACGTTTGCAAAGGAACCGGCCGGCGGCTGGCCGCTCTGGTACGGGCCGGAGGACGTCGGGCGGACGGCGCGGCAGTTCCGCAACCCCGAAGAGACGCGGCGGACGAAGTGGAACTTCGCGGACGGGGCGCAGGGGTGGCATGGAGAAGCGGTCCGGACGCCGGTTTCGGGCTCGCTGGAGCTCGAGCTGCGCGGAGCGAGGACGATGATTTCGGTGCCGCGCGACCTCTGCCGGACCTGGAAGCACTCGTTCCTGACGCTGAAACTGGCGGCGGCCGCGCCGGAAGGGAAGGCGGCGGTGCGCGTACTCTGGTTCAGCACTTACAGCTGCAACTGGCGGAACGGCTCCGCTCCGGTCGAAATCGTCGCCGACGGCGTGGAGCGAGAATACCGCATCCCGGTCGCTTCGGACCCGGATGCGCCGACGATCGCGACCCGGCTCGGCGTGCGTTTCGAGGCCGCTTCCGGCGCGGAGTTCCGGATTTCCGGAATGGAGCTCGAATAAAACCGGTTTCGGACGCGGAAGGCGGCTCTTTGCCGCCCTCGCGCCGGAACGGCGTAAATTTTCCGTTTTTTTGAGACAAAACGGAGAATGGCTATTTCAAAACCTTGCCTTTTGTGCTATAATATTAGCAGTGCTGAAAATGCGCTTTTATGATA
>ENA-UEQN01002407-UEQN01002407.1-human-gut-metagenome-genome-assembly--contig:-NODE-2407-length-13099-cov-4.050914_pt1 | contig 13099 bp, 8 predicted proteins | sample MGYA00242940_ERZ507944 | MGnify/ENA primary metagenome ERZ507944 (study PRJEB26167, sample SAMN06115449) | human gut metagenome | host: Homo sapiens | place: China:Fujian | collected 2015-08-20... | reverse complement strand
GTTATGGTGCGGTAGCCGAGCCTCTCATAGGTGTCCTTCAGAATTCGGCAGGTCTCTCGGGCTTCGTCCGGGCTCTGTTTCCTTTCGGAGTCGTTGACATAGATTTCTTCCCAAAAGGGGAAGAGGAAAACCCTTTCGTTGTATAGACACTTCTCGGCCGCGTTTTTCAGTTCCCGAAATACCGGCAGTCCGATCAGCCGGCAATAGCCCCAAACGTCGACTATCCCCCGGTCGAAAAAGCAGGGTTCGCCGAGGTCCGCGTGCTTCTCGAAATCGTTTCGGGATTGGAGCGACATCAGGCGGGCATACCGGGCCGTGTCGGCCCACGGAACGGCATTCCCGCCGGTTTCGGCCTGACTGCGGATGATTTTCCTGCCCGCTTCGCGGACCGTATGGTATCCCATTCCGTCCAATATGTCGAGCACGGTCGACTTGCCTCCTCCGGGCCCTCCCGTGAGGACGTAAAGATTTCGGTTTCGCATACGGGTGTTGCGGTGTTCGTGAATCATATCGACAGCTCCCGCTTCGCCGCGTCGAGGCGGACGGCTACGAACAGCAGGACCGTGAACGCGATCAGCGACGAGCCGCCGTAGCTGAAGAAAGGCAGAGGTATGCCGATCACCGGCATGATCCCGATCGTCATGCCGATGTTGACCGCGACGTGGAACAGGAAGATCGACGCTACGCAATAGCAGTAGATCCTTCCGAACGGTTCCATCTGGCGCTCGCCCATGCGGATCAGACGCAGGATCAGGATCGCGAACAGCACGACGACGGTCAGGCTGCCCAGAAAGCCCCATTCCTCGCCGACGGTGCAGAAGATGAAGTCGGTGCTCTGCTCGGGCACGAAATTGAACTTAGTCTGCGTCCCCTCCAGAAAGCCCTTGCCGCTGAAGCCGCCCGAGCCTATAGCTATTTTCGACTGATTCACGTTGTATCCCCAGTGCTTGAGGTCCGACTCGAGACCCAGCAAGTCGAGAATGCGCTTCTGCTGGTGAATCTGCATCACGTTATGGAACACGTAGTCGATCGTGCGGGTAAAGACGAGCGAACCGAAAAACAGCAGTACGAAAGTCAGCGTATTGCGTATCTTGTATCGGTAGGCGTAGACGGCGACGGCCGCGGAGGACAGCACGACGGCCGACAGGATGGCCGCGTACCAGCCGATCGGAACTCCCGCCAGCGAAGCTCCGGCATAAATCAGGATCGCTCCGAGGGCGAGTCCCGCCAAATAGATCGCCTTGCTGCGCCACAGTCCGTTGGTTGCCGCTTCGCCCGCGACACAGACCAGAATCAGCACGATCAGCAGCATCGTGGGCTCGAGCAGGAACGACAGCACGAACAGCGAGATGACCAGGAACAGCGCGACGTAGACCCAGCCGTTGAATCCCTCCCGGAAAAGCATGAACAGGAACGAGCCGTACACGAGGGCCGATCCGGTGTCGTTTTGCAGCATGACGATCGCGACCGGCAGTCCGAGGATGGCCCCTACGCGGAGCAGATCCCCGAACCGGTGTATGTCGAACGTGTAGGAACTCATGTACCGCGCCAGCGCCAGCGCCGTCGTGAACTTGACGAACTCGGTCGGCTGGAGCGCCACCGGGCCGATCATGATCCACGATTTGGCCCCGTTGACCTCTTTGCCGAAAAACAGTACGCCGATCAGCAGCAGCAACGACAGCCAGTAGAGCGGGTAAGCCAGCACATGGTAATACTTGTCGTCGATCAGCAGGATCGACAGGGCGATGAAGGCCGAGATGCCGATCCATACCATCTGCATGCCGTAGCGCTGGCCGATGTCGAATATGCTCGCGTGCGCATCGTCGTAGACGGCGGCGTATATGTTGAGCCAGCCCATCAGCACGAGCGCCGCGTATACCGCGACGGTCACCCAATCGACGCGCCCGAGCGCGAGGCTATTTTCCCTTTCGCTGCTTCTCATAGTAAGGATAGGCGATCTGCATGTTCTTGACGTAATCGACCAGCGCCGGCCGCGTGATCGTGTCGGTCAGATAGAGTTCCGTGAGCAGGCTGGCGATCGGCGCGGCGATCGTCGCGCCGAAGCGGCCGTTCTCGACATAGACCGAGACGGCGATTTTCGGGTCGTTGCGGGGCGCGAAGCAGAAAAAGGTGCTGTGATCCGCTCCGTGCGGGTTCTGCGCCGTTCCGGTCTTGCCGCAGATGTCGAGGCCCGGCACCATCGCGATGCGCCCCGTGCCGCCTTCGTTGACGGCCTTGTACATGCCCTCGACGATCGGGTCGAAGTGGCGCGCGTCGACTTTCGTGTGATGGTCCTCGTAGAAACGCGCGTCGATCGAATCCCGGTCGTGGATGCGCTTGACGACGTGCGGAATACGGTAATGGCCCCGGTTGGCCACGGTGGCCACCATGTTGGCCATCTGAAGCGGTGTGCAGCCCAGTTCGCCCTGTCCGATCGACAGCGAGATGACGGTCAGTCCGTTCCACCTTCCCCGGTAGGCCTTGTCATAAAAAGCCGCTTCGGGCACGTTGCCGTTCAGCTCGCCCGTGAAGTCCGAGCCGAGCTTACGGCCGTATCCGAAGCTGCGGACGTAGTCCGCCCACAGGTCGAACCCTTCGTCTATGTCGCCGTATTTCTTGTTTTCGATGACGTTGCGGAACACGTAGCAGAAATAAGCGTTGCACGAGTTTTGGATCGCTCCCTCCAGGTCGAGCGGAGAGTAGTGCTCATGGCATGCCATGCCTCGGCCGTACGGGTATCCGCCGTGACACGGATAAGTCTGCTCGGGGACGAGCACGCCTTCCTGCAATCCGATCAGGCCCTGCACGACCTTGAACGTCGAACCGGGCGGATAGGACGACATGACGGCCCGGTTGAACAGCGGCCGGCGCGGGTCGTCGAGCAGCTTCATGTAGTTGTTTCCCCGCTCGCGTCCGACCAGTTCGTCGGGATCGTAAGTGGGGCTGCTGGCCATAACCAGTATTTCTCCCGTAGCGGGCTCGATCGCGACGACGCTGCCTACCTTGCCCTGCATCAGCTCCTCGGCGAACGCCTGCAATCGGCCGTCGATCGTGCAGGTGATCGCGACGCCCGGCGAGGGCAGCGTGTCGTAAATGCCGTTCGCATAGGAGCCTTTGGGGATACCGTGTACGTCGACCATTTCGATCTTGACGCCCTTTTCTCCGCGAAGCACTTCTTCGTAAGCCTGCTCGATACCGCTCATGCCGATGTAGTCGCCGCTGCGGTAGTACGGGTTGCGCTCGAGGATGCGGTCGTTGACCTCGCCCACGTAGCCCAACAGGTTGCCTGCCATTTTGGTCGGGTAGGAGCGCACCGTGCGGTAGACGGTGAAGAAACCCGGAAAGCCGTGCTCCTCGAAGCGCAGCTTGACCTCCTTGGGTAGCTGTTTGAAAATGACTGAGGCTCTCCGGCGCGAGAAGTTGCTCGCTTTACGGAGCTCCTTGCGGATCTGTTCGACGCTGACGCCCAGTATACGGCTCATCGCCGCTGTGTCGAACGGTCTGATCTCGCGCGGGATGGCCATCAGATCGTAGGCTTCCTTGCTCTGCACCAGAAAGCGGCCGTTGCGATCGTACACTTCGCCTCGCGGCGGATATTGCACTGTGTAGCGCAGCACGTTGTTCGCCGCGTTCGATTTGTAACTGTCGTCGATGACCTGAATGTAGAAAAGCCTCAGCAGAAGCACGATCGCTACTGCGACAACGCTGATTTGTAGTGTCTTGACTCGCTTGAGACTGTCCACGGCTCAGATCTTTTGACGGTTGACCGAAAAAAGCTTCTGGCAGAAATAGACCAGCGGAAGCGTGACGGCCGAACTCAGCGCGATGCGAAGCGCCGTCCGGTAGAAGAAGCTCCACGAGAGGGCCTCCAACAGGAAAAAAGCCGTGCTGTGGATGAGGATCATCGCCGATGCGTAGCGGACGAACTTCTTGGCGCCGATCCGGTTGACGTTCGGCACGCCCCCGTCCTTGACTTCGTCTTTACCTACGAGCACGTTCAGCAGTGCCGGGCGGCAGAAAGCGGCCAACAGCGCCGCGACCGTATGGATGCCCGCCGTGGCCATGAAAAAGTCCAACGTGACGCCCAGCAGCAGCCCCAGTCCGAGCAGCGCCAACGGAGCGATCTCCATCGGCAGCAGGACGATGAACGCGATGCAGACCAGCGGATGGACGTACACGCTGATACCGATCCGGCTGAACAGGAAGATCTGCAGGATCACCATTACGATGAAAAGAATCGCGTATTGCAGCGTGCGGTGCATGGCTTCGTTACGTTTTTATAAAAGTTGCGCTTGTGCGCCGGTTCGTCCGGCTTCCGTGTTTTTCCCGACGCTCGATGACGCGAGACTCGGGACTTCTTGAGGCCGGTGTATGGTTTGCCCGCTTGCCGGTTTCGGCTTTGCGTCTGTTTCCCGCCGTCGTTTTTTCGTTCGGGAGACACCCTTGCATTCCGGTCCGTTGCGGTCGGGCGAGATTCCGCCGCGATGCTTCCCGGTATCTTTTCCCCGCCCGGGCTTGTTGCTTCCGGGAAAGCCGCTTGCCAAAGTGAGCGAACGGAGGGGGGAACGGAACGGCTTTCGTTCGTTCCTATTCGGCCTCCGGCGCGACGACGCTCTGCTCCAAGGCTCCGCGCTCGTCGGCGTCGATATAACGCACGGCCAATACGTTGTTCAGCGCCGCGATGTCGGTGTGCAGCCTCACTTTCACGTCGTAGTAGGTCGCATTGTTCAGCTCGAAACTCTCGACCGTGCCGATCGTCAGATCGGGCGGGAAAATCGACGAGTGGGCTGTCGTGACGATCGTGTCGCCCGCATGAATCTGCGCATATTTCGGAATTTCCGAAAGCGTCAGATGCCGGTAGCTCGTTCCGTCCCAATAGACCGAGCCGAAATAGTCGCCGCCCTTGATCTTTCCGCTGGTCCTGAAATTGCGGTTCAGCACCGACAGGCAGACCGAGAAACGGTCGGAGCATCCTACGATATATCCTGCGATCCCACCTTCGGCGACGAGCGCCATGTCGGGCCGCATGCCGTCCTCGGCGCCCCGGTCGATCGTGATGTAGTTTTCCTGCCGCGTGATCGAGTTGTTGACGACCTTCGCCGGATAGTATTCGTATTTCCGTCTCCCGGCCGTATCCGTCAGCGCGGCGGAGTCGGCGGGGCTCAGCACGGAATCGCGCGCCGTGGACGGAAGCAGTCCGTCGAGCCGGTTGCGCAGCTCGGCCAGTTCGGCGTTCAGCGCGGCGTTTTCCCTTTTGAGGCGGAAATAGCTGCCGATGCCCGACAGTTGAGAGTAAATGCCGCCCACCACGTAGTTGGAGGCGGTGATCAGCTTGGCTTTCGTGTAGCTCGTACTGTTGGCGTAGTAGTGCAGCGCGAACGCCTCGAGCACGACGAACGCGAGAACGAAGTGAATCTTTTTTATGAACAGGAAGAACTTGATCATTCCATGTTTCTCGGACGGCCGTCTATCTCATCAGGAACGAGAAGCGGCCGATATTTTTCAGCGCGATGCCCGTTCCGCGCGCGATGGCCCGCAGCGGGTCTTCGGCGATGTGGAACGGAATGTTGGTCTTTTCCGACAGCCGGCGGTCGAGCCCCTTGAGCAGCGCGCCGCCTCCGGCCAGATAGATGCCGTTGCGGGCGATGTCGGCGTACAGCTCGGGCGGGACCATCTCGAGCACCTTCATGATCGCCGCGTCGATCTTGACGAGCGACTTCTCGAGCGCGTAGGCGATCTCGTTGTACGAGACGGTCAGCACCGACGGCAGCGAGGTGAGGATGTTCGGGCCCGTCACGACGAAGTCCTCGGGCTCCTCGACCAGTTCGGGCAGCGCGGCGCCGACGGCGATCTTGATATCCTCGGCCGTACGCTCGCCGATGCGCATGTTGTGCTGCTGGCGGATGTAGGTCTGGATATCCTCGGTGAACACGTCGCCCGCGACGTTGATGCTCTCGCTGCAGACGATTCCTCCGAGCGAGATACAGGCGATTTCGGTCGTACCGCCTCCGATGTCGACGACCATGTTGCCCTCCGGAGCCTCGACGTCGAGCCCGGCTCCGAGCGCGGCGGCCATCGGCTCGTAGATCATGTATACTTCTCGGCCTCCGGCGTGCTCGGCCGAGTCGCGCACGGCGCGGATTTCGACGTTCGTCGAGCCGGAGGGGATGCAGATGACCATCTTCAGCGACGGGCTGAACAGCCGCCCGTTGGTCTTGACCATCTTGATCAGTCCGCGCAGCATGATTTCGGCCGCGTTGAAGTCGGCGATCACGCCGTCCTTCAGCGGGCGGATCGTCTTGATGTTCTGATGCGTCTTGCCGTGCATCTGGCGGGCTTTCTTGCCGATGGCCATCGGCTTGCCGGTATGTTGGTCGAGCGCGACGATCGACGGCTCGTCGACGACGATCTTGCCGTTGTTGATTATGATCGTGTTGGCTGTGCCGAGGTCGATGGCCAACTCCTGTGTCAGAGAGAATAAACCCATGTCGCTTAGTGTTTGTTCGTGTTTATTGGGAAAACGCGGCGGAGCCGCCCTGCGGACGGCCGGAGCGGCTCGCCCCGTCAGTGCTTGAAATGGCGGAGCCCGGTGAACAGCATCGCCATGCCATGGGCGTTGCAGTAGTCGATGCTCTCGTGGTCGCGGACCGAACCGCCCGGCTGGATCACCGCGTCGACGCCCTCCTTATGGGCGATCTCGACGCAGTCGCCGAACGGGAAGTAGGCGTCCGAGGCCATGACGGCTCCCTTCAGGTCGAACCCGAAGCCCTTGGCCTTGGCGATCGCCTGCTTGAGCGCGTCCACGCGCGAGGTTTGTCCGATGCCGCTCGAAAGCAACATGCCGTTCTTGGCCAGCACGATCGCGTTGCTTTTCGAGTGCTTGACGATCTTGTTCGCGAAAATCAGGTCCGCCGTCTGCTCGGCCGAAGCGTGCTTCTCGGTCGCGTAGTGCGGCTCTCCGTCTACGCCGCCTACCTTCGCGTCGCGGTCTTGTACGGCGACGCCGTTCAGCAGCGAGCGGAACAGTTGCGGGGCACGCTCCGTCTGCTTGAGGCGCAGGATAATGCGGTTTTTCTTGCTGCGGAGCGTCTCGAGCGCCGCCTCGCTGTAAGAGGGCGCGAGAATCACCTCGAAGAACAGCTTGTTGATCTCGTCGGCCGTTGCGGCGTCCACCTCGCGGTTGGTGATCAGCACGCCGCCGAAAGCCGAGACCGGATCGCCCGCCAAGGCGTCCTTCCATGCTTCCAGTACGGTCGGCCTGCTGGCGACGCCGCAGGCGTTGTTGTGCTTCATGATGACGAACGTGGGCTCCGTGAACTCGCCGATCAGACCCACGGCCGCGTCGATGTCGAGGAGGTTGTTGTACGAGATTTCCTTGCCGTTGAGCTTCTCGAACAGCCCGTCCAGATCGCCGTAGAACGTGGCGGCCTGATGCGGGTTCTCGCCGTAGCGCAGCGTCGTGCCTTGGGTCAGGCTCAGCTTGAACGAGTCGATCTTCTCCTGACGGTTGAAATAATTGAAGATGGCCGTGTCGTAGTGCGAGCTGACGTTGAACGCATGGGCCGCGAAACGGCGGCGCTGCTCGAGCGTCGTAGAGCTATGCTGCGCGTCGATGATTTCGAAGAATTCGGCGTACTGGTCGACCGAAGGTACGATCACGACGTCCTTGAAATTTTTCGCTGCGGCGCGGATCAGCGAGATGCCTCCGATGTCGATCTTCTCGATGACGTCCTGCTCGGGCGCGCCCGAAGCGACGGTCTGCTCGAACGGATAGAGGTCGACGATCACCGCGTCGATCTCGGGTATTTCGTACTGCGCCGCCTGTTCGGAGTCTTTCGGGTTGTCGCGGCGGGCGAGGATGCCGCCGAAAACTTTCGGATGGAGCGTCTTGACGCGTCCGCCGAGGATCGACGGATAGCCCGTCAGGCTTTCGACCGAGGTGGCCTTCAGACCCAGCGACTCGATGAACGAGAGGGTCCCTCCGGTGGAGTATATCGCAACGCCGTCCTCGGCGAGCTTTCTGACGATCCGTTCCAATCCGTCCTTGTAGTAAACCGAAATGAGAGCGCTTTTTATCTTTTTCACGATCGTTTGAGTTTTGTTGTTCGTTAGTCGGACAAAGATAGGAAAAAAGAGCCGGACTCCCGACAGCGAGGCGGGAGTTTTTTTAGCCCGCGGCCGGGAAGCGTCCGTTCCGTTGCGTAATATAACGCGAAAAGCGCGCCGCGCGTTGCGTTTCCGTCCGGGAAATCGGCTTTCCGGGCGGAGGCGCGTTCTTTCCTCCGGTCTGCTTTCTGTCGGCAGACGACGGAATTAGCGAATAAGTTCGTACATTTGCCGGACGCGAAACTTTTTGGCATGGCTTTCAGAATCGACAGGCAGTCCCGCTGCGCCGTGATCGGATACGGCAGCTGGGCGACCGCTCTGGTCAAGATATTGCTCGAGAACGAGACATCCGTAGGCTGGTACATCCGCAACCGCGAGGTGCTGGAGTCCGTTCGCCGCAACGAGACCAATCCGCGCTATCTGCGCGACGTGCATTTCGACACCGGTCGTCTGAGGACCTCCGACGATCTGAACGAGACGGTCCGTTCTGCCGAGGTGATCGTGCTGGCCGTTCCGTCGGTTTACCTGAAGACGACGCTCGAGCCGCTCGCCGAACCGCTTTCGGACAAGTTCGTGATTTCGGCCATCAAAGGGATCGTGCCCGGCGAGCTGGTGACCGTCGCCGAGTACGTCAACCGCCGCTACGGCGTGCCGTTCTGCCAGCTCGGCATCGTGTCGGGGCCGTGTCACGCCGAGGAGGTAGCCCTCGAACGGCTTTCCTATCTGACGGCCGTATGCAAGGAGCCCGAAAACGCGCGAGCGCTCGGCGAGAAGATCGGAACGCCCTATATCAGCGTCAGCTATTCGACCGACATCTACGGCATAGAATATGCGTCCGTGCTCAAGAACATCTACGCGATGGCCGTCGGCATCGCGCTCGGGCTGGGCTACGGCGACAACTTCATCGCCGTGCTGATCAGCAATGCGGCGATGGAGATGTCGCGCTTTATGGCCGAGACCTATCCTGCGCAGCGCGATACGTTCGCATCGGCCTATCTCGGGGACCTGCTCGTCACTTCCTATTCGCAGTTCAGCCGCAACCGCCGGTTCGGGCTGATGATCGGCAAGGGCTACTCGGTCGAGGCGGCCCGCGTGGAGATGAGTATGGTGGCCGAAGGGTATTACGCGGCCGAATGCGTGATGAGGATCAACGAACGCTACGGCGTCGAGATGCCGATCGCGCGGGCCGTCTATGGCATCCTCTACGAGGGAAAGTCTCCGGCGGCCAGCCTGAAGCTTCTGACCGGGAAACTGATATGAATCCAAATAACTTACTGTCATGGGTATTATCAATGTGAATATCGACAAGATCTACGGCCGCGCTTCGCAGGCCGAGGTCGATGCGCTGAAAGGCGAGATCGAGGCGGCCAACCGGATGCTGTACGACGGCAGCGGCAAGGGCGGCGATTTTCTGGGCTGGGTTTCCCTGCCGGGCCGGATCGGCTCCGAGGAGCTCGAAGCCGTCGAGGCGTGCGCCCGCTCGCTCGCATCGCTCGCCGATGTGATCGTCGTGATCGGGATCGGGGGATCGTACCTCGGGACGAAAGCCGTGTACGAAGCGATGAACGACTCCTTCCAGTTGTTGCGCAAGAAGCAGGACAGGCCGCTGCTGCTGTTCGCGGGGCAGAACCTGAGCGAGGACTATCTCTCGGAGCTTTTGGCCGCCGTGAAGCCCTATCGGATCGCTGCGATCGTCATTTCCAAGTCGGGCACGACGACCGAGCCGGCCGTCGCGTTCCGCCTGATCAAAGAGGAGATCGAGTCGCGCTACGGCAAGGCCGAGGCGTCCAAGCGGATCGTCGCCGTGACCGACGCCAAGCGCGGAGCCCTGCGGACACTTGCGACGCAAGAAGGCTATGCCACGTTCGAGATTCCCGATAATGTCGGCGGACGCTATTCGGTGCTGACGCCCGTCGGCCTGCTGCCGCTGGCCGCCGCCGGCGTCCGGATCGGCGAGTTGGTCCGCGGCGCGCAGGATATGGAGAAGGCCACCGGAACGGACGTGCCCTTCGAGCGGAATCCGTCGGCTCTTTACGCTGCCGCGCGGACGGCGCTCTATCGCAAGGGCTGCAAGATCGAGATTCTGGGCAGCTACGATCCGAAGCTGCTTTATGTGGCCGAGTGGTGGAAGCAGCTCTACGGCGAGAGCGAAGGCAAGGAGGGCAAAGGAATTTTCCCGGCCAGCGTGACGCTGACGGCCGACCTGCACTCGATGGGGCAGTACATTCAGCAGGGCGAGCGGACGCTGATGGAAACGATCGTCAGCATCGGTCATCCGAAGCATACGCTGAAGATCGCGTCCGATGCGGACAATCTGGACGGCCTGAACTATCTGGCGGGCAAGCGCATCGGCGAGGTGAACCGCATGGCCGAGATGGGAACGATGCTGGCCCATGTCGACGGGGGCGTGCCCAATATCCGGATCGAGCTGCCCGAGCTCGACGAGTATTATCTGGGAGCGTTGCTCTATTTCTTCGAGAAGGCCTGCGGCATGAGCGGTTATGCGCTCGGGGTCAATCCGTTCGATCAGCCCGGCGTGGAAGCCTACAAGAAGAATATGTTCGCGCTGCTCGGCAAGCCTGGCTACGAGGAGCAGGGCGAAGAGCTGCGCAAGCGGTTGTAGTTTGGGGGACGCCGACTGTCTTGTCCGGCGCATGACACGCATGGGAGGATGTCGGATCGGTTCCGGCATCCTCTCTTATATTCTGACGGCGAGGCCGGACGAGGGAGCCGGACGGCGGAGTTTTCGGTCGTTTGGCGTTTGGAACGCTCGCATGGTCGGGGGGCGGGTAATCGTCGTCCGCCGTAGAAAGACGGGGGATTTCCGGCTATCGCTTTTGTGGCCGGGAGATCGATCGAAGGGCGGACGATTCGGTCCGTTCCGCTATCGGAGCGGAACCGGGAAAGACCGTTCCGGATTTTGCTCGGGCCGGGCGATTGTCCGCCCCGGATACCGGCAGACGGAGCCTTGCACGGATGACGGATCGGACATGACCGAGCCCCGTTCGCTCCGAGCTCGGCGCGGCTTGCCGTCGTTTCGCGGCGAAATGAATTTTAAATAATTTTATGAAACCCTTCGCAATGCGACGAAATTTCGCTAAATTTGGGCCGCGAGGGAAATCCGGCCGCCTGTCGGCGGAAAAGCCCGGGACGGCTTCGGAAGGGCTTCGACGACGGGTGTCGGGCGAAAGTTGCCGCGAGAGGACGAGTTACGCATTTACTAACATAAAACGAATCAGTTATGGTTAACTACAAGGATTTGGGTCTGGTGAACACCCGCGAGATGTTCAAGAAGGCCATCGCAGGGCAGTATGCGATCGCTGCGTTCAACTTCAACAACATGGAGCAGATGCAGGCCATCATTCAGGCTGCGGTCGAGACCAAGTCGCCCGTCATTCTGCAGGTGTCGAGCGGCGCTCGCAAGTACGCCAATCAGACGCTGCTGCGCTATATGGCTCAGGGGGCCGTCGAGTACGCCAAGGAGCTGGGCTGCGCCCATCCGCAGATCGTGCTGCACCTCGATCACGGCGACTCGTTCGAGCTTTGCAAATCGTGCATCGACATGGGCTTCTCGTCGGTGATGATCGACGGCTCGCATTTCCCCTACGAGGAAAATATCGCGTTGACGAAGAAAGTGGTCGACTATGCTCATCAGTTCGACGTGACGGTCGAAGGCGAGCTCGGCGTACTGGCCGGCATCGAGGATGACGTGAAGGCCGAACATCATACCTATACGCAGCCCGAGGAGGTCATCGACTTCGTATCGCGCACCGGCGTCGACTCGCTGGCCATCTCGATCGGCACCTCGCACGGTGCCAACAAGTTCACGCCCGAGCAGTGCACCCGCGACGCGAACGGCGTTTTGGTTCCGCCCCCCTTGCGTTTCGATATCCTGAAGGAGATCGAGAAGAAGATCCCCGGATTCCCGATCGTGCTGCACGGCTCGTCGTCGGTGCCTCAGGATCTGGTAGCTATCATCAACAAGTACGGCGGTGCACTGAAGGATGCCATCGGCATTCCCGAGGACCAGCTCCGCGAGGCTGCCAAGTCGGCCGTCTGCAAGATCAATATCGACTCCGACGGCCGCCTGGCCATGACGGCTGCCGTTCGCGAGGTGTTGGCCACGAAGCCTGCCGAGTTCGATCCGCGCAAGTACCTCGGTCCGGCTCGCGACTGGCTGCGCGAACTTTATAAAAAGAAGCTGATCAACGTGTTGGGATCGGCTGGTAAGATGGAATGCTAATCTGTAATTTCCGATAGGAAGGGGAGAGGGTCGCCGTCGGGCGGCTCTTTCTTTTTATACGGTTTTATACGGTTGATCCGCTTGAGACGATTGCGCAGCGGGATGGTCCGGGACGCGTTCTGCCTGTGGTGCCCCGGATCGGCTTACGTCGTCGGTTCGTTTTCTGCGGGGATCGTTCCGGCCGGTCGCTCGGTCCGATGAGGATCGTGCCGGGGCCGACCGTTGATTCCGGTCTGCCGTACCGGATGGCTCGGGCCGGGAGCGTGCGTTTCGCGGAAAAGCGAGACTCGCTTCGTTGCTGTCCGGCCATTGAAATTCATTCGCTATTGGAAGGTACTCGTCGTTCCGGTCTTACGGTTCGGAATGCCGGATTTCGCTTCCTGCCTGCGGACGGACTGCCTTGTATGTGCAGGACCGGATCTTGCGAGTGCGTAGAGATGCGTTCCTGCTCCTTCGCTTTGCTCGGAAAAACGGGGATGGACGCCGTCCTTAGCTGCTTTCGCTCCGTTTCTCGTCGACTGTCTTTGCGGCGATTGTCGGGAGCGGCCGTTTCCGGGCGTTCGGCAGACCTCTTGTCCGAAATCCGTTCGGGGATGAGCCGTGCGTGCAGGAATACTTGCTTTTTCGGTCCGTCGTTCCGTTCGGCTCTCGTCGGAATCAGCCGCTTGGGACACGACCGCAGGAAAGTTCCGCTTTTCGTTCGTCCGGGGAAGCGCGGGGAAATTATCTTTCGTCCGTTTCGGAAATTCC
>ENA-UEQN01002404-UEQN01002404.1-human-gut-metagenome-genome-assembly--contig:-NODE-2404-length-13101-cov-16.625154_pt1 | contig 13101 bp, 13 predicted proteins | sample MGYA00242940_ERZ507944 | MGnify/ENA primary metagenome ERZ507944 (study PRJEB26167, sample SAMN06115449) | human gut metagenome | host: Homo sapiens | place: China:Fujian | collected 2015-08-20... | reverse complement strand
CAAAACCCTGCTGGGCTATGAAAAAGGGCCCGACGGGAATCCTGTGATCATTCCGGAGGAAGCAGAAACTGTCCGCCGGATTTTTGAATGGTACCTTGCCGGAAAAAGCGTCCGGGATATCCGTCTGGCGCTGGTGGCCGGCGGGTTCCGGAACGCCGTTGGAACCACAGACTGGACCACCAGCAACCTGCGATCCATCCTCTCCAATGAAAAATATTGCGGAGACGCCCTGCTCCAGAAAACCTTCGTTAAGGACTGCATCAGCAAAAAATCGATCCCAAACACAGGGCAGCTCCCCATGTACCTCATAGAGAACCACCACGAGGGCATCGTCAGCCGCGAGAAGTACGATGCGGTGCAGGCGGAGATGGCGCGGCGCAAGGCGGCAAAAAGTCCCTCCAAGAGAGCCTCCACCGGTCTTTCAGCCTACACCAGCCGCTACGCCCTCTCGGACCGTCTGGTGTGCGGCGAGTGCGGAACGCTGTACCGCCGCTGCACATGGACGCGCCCCGATGGAAAGCGCGTCGTATGGCGCTGTGTGAGCCGCCTGGACTACGGCAAGAAATACTGCCACAGCTCGCCCACGCTGGACGAGGCACCGCTCCAGCAGGCGATCATAGCCGCACTCAACACCGTCCTGCCGGACTTGGATGGCCGCATCCGCCAAATCACGGAGGCGTTGGAGGCGGAGGTCATCCCGTTCCCCGGCAGCGGCATGAGCCTTGGCGACATCGACCGCAGACTGGCAGAGTTGGAGGCACAGTTCCAAAAACTGCTGGAAAAGGCGGCGGATGATCCCATCGCCTATGGGGATCAGTTCAAGGAGATACTGGACGAGCAGACCGCGCTCAAGGAGCTGCGGGCAACCATCCTTGCCGAGAATGAGGAACACGCTGAAGCGGATCGGCGCATCAGGGATGCCGCGGGGATGCTGGAAAACGCCGTACCCCACATCGCGGAATGGGACGAGAGTGCCATCCGGCAGCTGGTGGCACAGGTGAAGGTGCTGTCCAAGAACGAGATCAGCGTGACGCTCAAGAGCGGCATCGAGATCCGCCAGAGCATATCAGACTAAAAAAGGAGATGGAAAAATGGTATTTGTGACCGGTGACCTCCACGGAAATTTTGAGCGATTTAAACCAAAATACTTTCCCGAACAGGCGCGGATGACAAAGCAGGACATTATGATCTGCGCAGGAGACTTCGGCGGCGTTTGGTTTGGCGACAGCCGCGACGATGAAACGCTGGACCGGCTGGAACGCCTGCCCTTCACGCTGGCCTTCGTCTGCGGCAACCACGAAAACTATGATGCGCTGGAAAGATACCCTGTGGCGGAGTGGCACGGCGGAAAGGTACACCGCATCCGCCCCCATGTGCTGCACCTGACGCGCGGTCAGATCTTCGAGCTGGAGAGTTACCGCTTCTTTACGATGGGCGGTGCCAAAAGCCATGACATCGAGGATGGGATTTTAGAGCCGGATGCCCCGGATTTTGAGCGAAGGCTCATGATGCTCCAGCGCAAGCCCAGAGCGAGATATCGCGTCAACCACATCTCGTGGTGGGCGCAGGAACTGCCCTCCGATGGGGAATACGCCGAGGCGCGGCGAAGCCTTGACGCGGTCGGCTGGCATGTGGACTACATCATCACCCACTGTGCTCCCACCAGCATTGCCCTCATGGGGACCCGTCACAACGAGGCGGACCGGCTCACGGACTTCCTGCAAGAGGTACGGGAAAGAGCAAAATATCACTACTGGCTGTTCGGCCATTATCATGACAACAAAGCCATAGACGAAAAGCACATCCTGCTCTGGGAGCAGATCGTGCGGATCATCTGAAGCAGGTCAAAGCAGAGGAAAACACGGTGACACCGCCGTGCTTTTCTCTGCTTTGAACGTTGATCAGGCGCACCGCGCCGGAAAGGAGAAAGCCCATGAACATTCGCAAACCCACAGATTACGTCACCATGTTCACCACACTGGACACGCTTATGGCGGCGCAGCTCCCGCAGATGGAGTTATACCGCGAGATCGGTCGAGTGGTCAGCGGCAGGAGCGAAAAAGGTGCGGCTGTCGCGGCGTCGGAATACCTGCAAGCGGCCTATCCCGCAGCCGATGGCTTTTCTCCCCGCAATGTGCGCCGGATGCGGGCGTTTTACGCAGCCTACGAGAAAACTCCTGAAATCATACGGCTGGCGATGCACCTCGGCTGGACGCGGAATGTGGCGATTTTAGAGGGATGCGGCAGCAGCGAGGAACGGGCGTGGTACATCCGAGCCGCACTGCGTTTTGGATGGAAAAAAGCGAAACTGCTGGATGCCATAGAATCTCAGGCGTGGCTGCATTCTACTCTCGACGAGCAAGCGATTTCCTGCTATACTGGTGAAAAAGAAATATCCCAGGAGAGCGAATGTAATGAAAAAGATACTCTTTGTGTGTCATGGAAATATCTGCCGCAGCCCCATGGCCGAGTTCGTGATGAAGGACTTGGTGAAGAAAGCGGGACTGGCACCGCAATTTCATATCGAATCGGCGGCCACCAGCCGGGAGGAGATCGGCAACCCGGTCTATCCCCCGGCGCGGCGCAAGCTGGCGGAGCATGGGATCTCCTGCGATGGCCACGCGGCGCGCCAGCTCACCAATCAGGATTACGACAAGTACGACCTGCTGATTGGCATGGACAGCGCGAACCTGCGGAATATGCACCGCATCTGCGGCGGCGACTTCGCCGGCAAGCTGCACCTCCTGATGGACTACACCGACCACCCCCGCGATGTTGCCGACCCGTGGTACACCGGCGATTTCGAGGCGACATGGCGGGATGTGCTGGAAGGATGTCAAGGTCTACTGAGAGAGGCAAAACTTATGTAGACTTTCCCCAAAAATGTGCTATAATAAGCATAGAAAGTTGCATTATAAAGACGATATAGCCTGCGGAGGATGACTAATGAAGGTCGAATACTATGTGACTGATGCCACAACAGGAATTCCTGTATGGGCGGAAATAAGGAAGGCAACACAATTCGACTATAAGAAAACCGTTGAAGAACAATGGCAGACAAGCTGGCTATCCGATTTCATTCAGACGGACTCATTGGAGAAGTACGCACTTGAAATTGCGGCAACCGGAGAATTAGTTGGACTTGGTGCATACAGGGATATGCCGGAAGGCGTTCTGGTATATGTTGAATATATCGAAAGCGCACCGCATAGTAATCCTACATTAGCTGGTCGGCGTAAATATAAAGGCATTGGAGCAGCGTTGCTTGCCTATGGCATTCAGTTATCGATCGACTACGGATACGGTGGAGCGATTTATTTAAAGGCAAAAACTTCAGAAATCAGGGAACACTATATTCGGGATTTTGGAGCAATTCCATTCAGCAGATTAGATCCATACCTGCTTTTGATCGATGGAGAAGCGGCAAGAGAGTTATTTTCGCAATATTTGAAGGAGGAGTAATCATGTTACAGGAAAAGTATGCAAAACTGGACGACTTAGCAGCGCCGAACTGTTATGTTGCGCCTCCGACCAGTGAGGATCTGTCCTATGTCGTTCATTTCCGTCAGATATGCAAGCGGTACAATATTGACTTTTCATCTGCCGATTCTGATGAGAAGAATTTTGTGATGAAAATGGCGGAAAAGAGCTTTATGCCAAAGCGAGCCTGACATATAAAATCCATTATGCCGCAAGCGACTGAAAGGAACGAACGAGTCACACTTTTCGATTAAACGGACTTGTAAGCATTTTCAAGCGCCTGCGGCGTTCTTATTGTTCAGTGCATGATACGGTTACATAAGGCAGCAAATTTGTTGAAAACCTTGCCGCCGACATCAAAATTTCTTCCCCGGACACCACCGGCTACTCCGTGAGAAACCTGAAATATATGGCAAAGTTCGCAGCAGCTTATTCCGGTGGTGAATTTGTGCAACAGCCTGTTGCACAAATCCCGTAGGGACATAATGTTGCGTTATTGGACAAGCTCTTCGATAGCAAAGAACGCCTTTGGTACACGGAGAAGATCGCAGAGAATGAACCACACCGACCGCCCCGGCGATGTTGCCGACCCGTGGTACACAGGCAATTTCGAGGCCACTTGGCGGGATGTGCTGGAAGGGTGTCAGGGGCTACTGAGAGAGGCAAAACTTATATTATATATTCCTTATTAAAAAGCTGGCTGCGAGGAGGTATGTATGAAGCGTTTTTTTGCAATGTTACTTTTTTTATCCATTACTTTCCTGGGAGGATGTACACAAACCGCAACAAAGATAAGTGAAAATTCAGACGAGACTATCCAGCCGTCAGTCGAATTGTCATTCTCTGATGACATGCTTTCTCATAACAATAATGCCTCCGATGCAATCTGCTATGATTGGCTGGAAGCTCAAATTCATCAGTTCAGTATAGATGATGTAAAAAACGCTTTTTTTGCAGATGATCCTATCATATCGGACGAAAACAGCGATTATGGAAGCTATAGCCTCTATGTAGCTTTAGGATTATCTGGTGCCTATCTCCAGATGGAATATAACAGCACGACCAGACAGACGATATTTTATAAGACACCATGGTATGATCCTAAAGTGCATTTGCTTGTAAAAGACTATCCTGCGGATATTGATTCGTTTAACAAGAACAACATAGACAAGTTGCCACAGGGAGAAGATTTGGCGTTTGCAACAGTCCAAGAAGCAGAAGATTCCGTAAGAAAGGTACTGGAACTATTGGGCTGTGAAAACGTGGGGACAGCAGAAGTATATTCATTAAGTCCAGAAATCCTGACCTCACTGGATGAGAGTATACGCAGAGTAGACGATGATGGAAATGACATGCCGATGCAGACTTGGACTGACGAGGACGCCTGCTACTACATCGTGTTTCGGGAGGAATATGATGGCCTTGTATTTTCCCGAGAGGGTATCCAATGGGCTGGAACCAACATCGTTGCATATTACTCTGCCAGAGGAATCGAATACATGTCTATCAGCACACCTCTTGAAGTAACAGCGACAGGACAGCAAATTGAAGTTCCATCCGTGGAAGATGCCAAAGCAATGATCACCGATAAGTATAATAGTATCATCATGACAGCTCCAGCGACCGTAGAGGAAATATCATTGGAATATATTATGGCAGTCGACCAAGGCGCCTTGGTTCCATCCTGGCGGATCATTGTTGATGAAAGTACTGCACAAATTCCCTATAAATGTTGTGTACGATTTGACGCCCTGACTGGAAAGGAACTTACATGGTGATCCAAAAAAGTGAAAGCGTCATGAACGGCTTTTTTCAGGCCTTTCGGATGGAAGTTCTGCGCGCTATTCAAAATTCCTTTTTTCCAACAACATATTTTGCAATTCTGATTACGCTTTTCCTGAATATTTACCTCTATACTACAACAGATAGTTATGTTTCTGTAGCGTATTTACTGGAGTATTCCTTTATTGGATCCTTGACGATGCTCTTCTATGTTTGGGGTGTTTTGCCGCATGGTCTTTCTTATTGTGTAGACAAACGAAGTGGTTTTTTGCGACAAATTGGGAATCGATGCCCTGTCAGGAATTACTGCATTGCAAAATGCTGTGCGGCTTTTTTGACATCCGCCTTGACTATGGCTATGTCGATAAGCACTTTCCTGTGGCTCCTTTCCTTTTTTCGCCCGTTAGATAATGATGTTTACTTAGACGCTTCAGGCTATCGACTGTGGTATCCAAGCCACCCTCTTTTTTACTTTATAATCGCTGCTACAATTCTCTCTTTGGGCAGCGGACTGTTTAGCATAGTCGCTCTTTGGATTTCCAGTTATATTCAAAACAGTTTCGCCATTATGGCTTCGCCGCTGTTGCTCTATTATACCCAAAGCATCATATTTAATAAATTGGGACTCAATGGACTGCGGTTTCTTAGCTTTTCCTCCGTTTTTCATTTCACTCCAGGCTTTTCATCCCCAGCGGCAAATTTCTTCTATACATGCGGCTATTTGCTGACATTGGCAGTTTTTTTTGGATGGCTATTTATCAAAAGCGTGGAAAAGAGGTGGCAGTATGATTAGTATAAAATGCGGCTTAAACACATTTTTGAAATGGAAAGGGAATCCCAAGATATGGGTAGTTGGCTTATTCCTGATTTTCTATGTCTACAATCTTACCGCTCCAATTGTGAAATTTTGCAAGGAAGTAAATTATGCAGTGAGTCCGTGGCTTTTCCCATATTTCTTTTCCAATCCAACAACTCTCCTGCTTTTTATGCTGGCATTTGTGCTTTATCTATGTGATGCCCCTTTTTTGGATCAGCAACAGGTTTTTGTTCTGCTTCGGACGGGACGACAAAAGTGGACAGTAGGCCAGCTTCTGTATGTTGCGGCTGCTTCTTTCGCTTTTTTTCTGGCCATTTTTTTCCTATCACTTATATTTACCTGGCCGCATCTTCAATTTATGAACGATTGGGGAAAAATTATTGGCACCCTCACTCAAACAAATGCGGGACAAAGCTATGGAATAATGACTCTTTCATTCAACCTCATGAACAACTATGCGCCCATTACTGCCATGCTGCTATCCTTTACCCTAATGTGTGGCATTGGTATATTGCTGGGGAATTTCATGTTCTTTGTTAATCTGTGGGGGAATAGATCCTTGGGCGTTGGAGGTGCCACCGCACTTGTTCTATTGCCGGCTTTGCTTCATTTTGAGGGGTTTTATAAATTTTCCTACCTATCACCAGTTTCATGGGGGAATCTGTCTCTTATGGCAAGCGGTCTTGCGACACGGCTTACGCCCCCTTATGCATACAAAGCGCTTTTACTTTGTAATATGGTACTGATAGCTGCGATTTTTACGACGATCCATAAGAGTGATCTCACAGTTGAGGAGGTTGTGCGATGAGCGATTGCATCATTGTCGTGGACCATGCCGAAAAACGTTTCGGTGAGCAGGTCGCTTTACGGGATGTGTCGGTTTCTTTTGAAGCCGGTAAAATACATGGCATTATTGGCAGAAATGGCTCTGGAAAAACGGTGCTTTTCAAATGTATTGTTGGATTGATGCCACTGACCAGTGGGAGTATTCAAGTAAATGGCCGGCACATAGAAACTGGCAAGACTGTCCCAGATGATATTGGCGCAATTATTGAAACACCTGGATTTCTCCCCAACTACTCCGGTTTTCGCAACCTGAAGTTTTTGGCTACTCTGCGGGGGCGTATTAAAGATGCAGAGATCCGAAAAGCTATGCAACAAGTTGGATTGGATCCTGAAAGCCGCAAGCATGTTGGAAAATATTCCCTTGGTATGCGGCAGCGTCTGGGTATTGCACAGGCAATTATGGAGCATCCGAAACTTTTGGTATTGGACGAGCCGATGAATGGATTAGATAATAATGGCGTTCGCGAAATGAGAGAACTATTTATAGCTTTAAAAAAAGAGGGAACAACAATTTTAATGGCAACGCATAGTTCTGACGATGTGAGGGAACTGTGTGATACAGTCCATGAGATGGATTGCGGAGTAATCAGTAAACGGGATGACCTTAATTCATTTCCAACAACTTAGGCGGAAGATATGCCACACAATATGTAAAATAGCATTGCCCACCGTTTTTCTGACAGAAAAATACGCCCTACGCTGAACAAGCCCTACGCCTTATAAGGCGCAGGGCTTGCTACTGCTTTTTTGAGATGAATCTGCAAAAGTAACCAAACTGTTACTTTGCCGTCAGAGTGACGGTTTTAGAACGGGAGTCGGAATCTCCGCCTGCATCTTCCGCAAAAACGCTAACTTCGACCCGATACCGTGTGCCGGTTTCGCCATCGAAATAAATTGTATTCGCATAAGAAGTAGCGTTTTTCTTAGACATTCCAGAATCATCTTTATTAAGACTTTCCACAAGTGTGGTTCCATTTTCGTAAATTTTGATTTGCTCAACGCCGATTTGTTTCATCAATCCGTTGCCTGTAACAGAAACCTCAATTGCGATTTCGCCGCCCTTATTTGCTGTGATATCTATTGAATGTTTGAGAATTTGACTACTGGCTTTGGTAGCGGCAAACGCCGAACTTGCCAGCAGCAGAGAAAATGTCAGGATCAACGCTACCATGCGCCCTAATTTTTTCATTATGTTTACTCCTCATAAATAGAATCAATTGCCTTTGTGAGGTCCGATTTAGGAAGCGAGGTGCTTATCGAACATTCAAGATCATCAATGCACCACGCCGCTGTGTACACACTGAGATTTGAAAATATGTAATGCTCAATACCATTAGTCGTATAGACTTCCACGTTGCCCTCATCTTTTTCGTAGAGAGTACTATATATTTGGCTTTTATGCCTGATAACCGAATATGATAAAAAATCTGTTCCGTCCGAATATGCAGCATCTACTTGAAGGTTTCCTGAAGAACCAAATTCATAAACGGAAATTTCATCCAACAGCTTGAAGCCATCTGGCATCCATTTGGGGATGACGTTTTCCTTAATTCCATTCTGGACTAAAATATCCCTTATATCGTTTCCAGAAGTAATAACCGGGCCAGGGGAGGGATACATCAAAGAGCTGGATTCCACAGGAGTTTCCGGCGTAAAGCCAAACTGCTCCGCCGACCACTGCCCCACCATCTGGAAAAGATTTGCGTATCCGGCCACGGGAATCGTTAAAGCAGCAATCAGACAAATAATGGTTGCTGCGACCAGCAGACTCCTGCGGAGAAACGGCCTTTTATGGATTGATTTTTTACATATGGCGCTGTTCGGCATGACAGCCAAGCAGTGGCGTGATGCCCATCCAGATCTCAAAGGCAACATCCGTGACTATGCCAATGTTTCCCAGCTTGTATGCTTATCCAATCTGGAAAACCTGAATGCAGTTTTCATCAGCGAAGGAATGACGCAGGCGGAGAGATTGGCAAAGCTCAACGCCATCGCCATCAGCCAAATGAAGGTGCTGACGGAGGATCACAGGTTGCTGCAGCTTGACGCAGCCGAGGATACACAATCGAAACACGATTGAATTTCTTTGAACTGTGAGAGCTATTCGACACCCCGGAATTTAACCCCGTCGAATTCGACGGGGTAGCATATGGGGCAACAAATTTGTTGAAAATCTTGCCGCCGACATCAAAATTTCTTCCCCGGACACCACCGGCTACTCCGTGAGCAACCTGAAATATATGGCAAAGTCCGCGGCAGCTTATCCCGGTGATGAGTTTGTGCAGCAGCCTGTTGCACAAATCCCGTAGGGACACAATGTCGAGTTAACGGAAGAAGCAACTCGTGCAAAATTTGCACAAGTTGCTGACAGCGGAAAAACCTATCTTGACTACGCGACCAGACAGGCAGACGTCATATTCCTATGACGATGGAAGATTGGGCGTCTAAGCTGGATGCGTTTCTGCAATTCAACGATGCTGAGATTTTACAGGACAAAGGTAAGGTCACAGCAGCCATAGCCAAGGCGTTTGCGGAAAGCGAATTTGAAAAATAGCGTGTCATTCAGGACAAAAATTATCAGAGTGACTTCGACCAATTGATGGTGGAAACGGCTGAAACAAAATATCCGAATTGAGGTGATTTGCCAAAAGTCCTCGAAATCGTCCGATTTCGAGGACTTTTGCTTTTCATAAGTTCCGTTTTTAGGGTGTTGCTTTTTTCTGACCCAAACGCTGACCCCAACGGGAGCGGGTAGCGGAAAGCATCAGACGGCACGGGATAGGATATTGCCCATGGTCTGGGCGGCTTTGAGTTGGGCGTCGGTGGTGACATGAGCGTAGGTATCCAGCGTGAAGCCTGCCGAGTAGTGGCCCAGCATCGAGGATACGGTTTTCACGTCCACGCCGTTCTGGAGCGCCATCGTCGCGAAGGTGTGACGGAGATCGTGGAATCGGATGCGGGGCAGCCCAGCCCGTTTCAGCACCCGCTGGAGCATGTGCAGGACGCTGTCCGGCGACATGGGGCCTCCGGTGGGGGACGGGAACACCCACTCGCTGTTCCCTACTCTGCATTTTTGCATTTTCAGTACGCTTATCGCGTCTGCTGACAACGGCAGCGTGCGGTAGGCGTTTTTCGTTTTCAGCGGGGCTTCGACTACTTTGCCATTCTGCCGGGAAATGGCCCGTTGAATTTTCAGCACGCCACGGTTGAGGTCAACGTCCGTCCATTTCAGTCCCAGCAGTTCGCCCCGCCGAAGTCCGGTAGCGAGGTCGAGGTAGTAGAGCTCGTACACGCCGCTGTCTCTGGCCTCTTGGAAGAAGGCGCTGAGTTGGTCGGCGGTCAGCGTTTTCATCTCCTTGTGTTCGACTTTCGGCAAGGCGCAGCCCTGTGTCGGGTTGCGGGTTACCAACTTCTGCTCCATGGCGAGGTTGTACGCCGAGCCGATCATCTGATGGATGTTCCGCACCGTTTTGGGAGCCAGACCTTTCGGTTTCTTTTTCGCTTCAATGCGGTCAACCCGCCCGCCGTCCAGTAGGTGCTTGTAGAACCGTTGTAAGTCCAGAGAAGTCAGGTCTGCCAGCGGGATGCCGCCGATCTGCGGCTTGATGTGGTTTTTCAGAAAGCCTTGTGAGGTTTTGAAGGTCGATGGGCGCAGCTTGATTTTTGCGTAGTTTTCCATCCAGACCTCCAGCCAACTCCCCACCGTGTAGGTCTTGGCCCGTCCGTAGTCGATGCCGACGTTTTCCTCGATGGCTTTCTTCAGCTTTTGCAGCACGCTGTCCGGTGACATGGGGCCTCCGGTGGGCGATGGGAATACCCATTCGCTGTTACCCGTTTTTCTTCTTTGTTGCATCAGAACGTTTATCGCATCTGCAGACAGCGGCAGGGTGCGGTAGGCATTTTTTGTTTTCAGCGGCATCTCAATGATCTTGCCGTCGATGCGCCCGAGCTGCCGCCGAACCCGAAGGTCTCCTTTTTCCAAATCAATGTCTGACCATTTTACTGTCCACCGTAGCAATGTGCTGAAAGCGGCAGACAAATGACAATCACCTCCCAGCGGTGTTTACATAGAAAACGCCGGGCAGATGCACACTCTGCTCGGCCTTTTTCATGGATTGGTGCGTTTTCAAGTACATTTTAGGATGCCTTTGTAGAATGGCATTTGTTCGTTACAACAAAAAACAGACAGGAGCATGACAATGGAGCTCATCCCTGCCATGATCCCCAATGGCCTTCCGGAGGATATCCGCAGGGCGTACGAAAATTCCCACAAAGAATGAGCAAGCGGAGAATAATCTGAATCTTTTGTCCTCGTTAATTGTTTGCATGATTGAATCCTCACGCTTGACCCAGTTTTGACCCAGAATCCGAAAAAAGCGGGCAGGGCTGGACGGAAACAACGGAAAATCCGCCGAGCGGACGGTGGCAAACAGCACAAATCGGAGCCGAAACGGCTCCGATTTGTGCGTGAGACAACCTACGGACCAGAAGGCCGGGGGTTCGAATCCCTCACGGCGTACCAAAAGTCCTCGAAATCGTCTGATTTCGAGGACTTTTGCTTTTCATAAGTTGCCATTTTTGGTGTGCCGCCTTTCTCTGACCCAAACGCTGACCCCAACGGGAGCGGATAGCGGAAAGGTCTATACCGCACGGGATAGGATACTCCCCATGGTCTGGGCGGCTTTGAGTTGGGCGTCGGTGGTCACATGAGCGTAGGTGTCCAGCGTAAAGCCCGCCGAGTAGTGACCCAGCATCGAGGACACCGTTTTCACGTCCACGCCGTTCTGGAGCGCCATCGTCGCGAAGGTGTGACGGAGATCGTGGAATCGGATGCGAGGCAGCCCTGCCCGTTTTAGCACCCGCTGGAGCATGTGCAGGACGCTGTCCGGGGACATGGGGCCTCCTGTTGGTGACGGGAACACCCATTCGCTGTTACCCACCTTGCACTTTTGCATTTTCAGTACGCTTATCGCGTCTGCCGACAGGGGCAGGGTGCGGTAGGCGTTTTTCGTTTTCAGCGGAGCCTCGACCACTTTGCCGTTCTGCCGGGAAATGGCCCGCTGGATTTTCAGCACGCCACGGTCGAGGTCGATGTCCGTCCACTTTAGACCCAGCAGTTCGCCGCGCCGTAGCCCGGTGGCGAGGTCGAGGTAGTAGAGTTCGTACACGCCGCTGTCCCTGGCTTCTTGGAAGAAGGTGCTGAGTTGGTCGGCGGTCAGCGTCCGCATCTCCTTGTGCTCCACCTTTGGCAAGGCGCAGCCCTGTGTTGGATTTTTCGTGACGAGGCGCTGCTCCATGGCAAGATTGTACGCCGAGCCGATCATCTGATGGATGTTCCGCACCGTTTTTGGCGCCAGACCTTTCGGCTTCTTTTTCGCTTCGATGCGGTCTACCCGGCCACCGTCCAGCAGATGCTTGTAGAATCGCTGCAAGTCCAGAGAAGTGAGGTCTGCCAGTGGGATGTTGCCGATCTGCGGCTTGATGTGATTCTTGAGGAAACCTTGGCTGGTCTTGAACGTGGACGGGCGCAGCTTGATTTTCGCGTAGTTTTCCAGCCAGACTTCCAGCCAGCTACCCACCGTGTAGGTCTTAGCCCGTCCGTAGTCGATGCCGACGTTTTCCTCGATGGCTTTTTTCAGTTTTTCTTTGACTTCTGTCTGCGTTTTCCCCAGCACATTCTTGATGATGGCCTTGCCTGTCTCCGGATCGTGACCGACTGTGTAGCGCCCCTCCCATCGGCCATCCTTGCGCTTTCGGATGTTCCCTTCCCCGTTTGCTCGTCTTTTTGGCATGGTATCAGCCCCTTTCGCAACGAACAATATCGTAACCAACAGAGGAAAGCTATCCAAAGGCGGAACTGTTATCAGAAAGTTATCATTTGAAGGGGACGCCCTATCTTTGTCTATGGCGGCGCAATTTTTGCGCTGCCAGGGCGTCCTCTTTGGTTACAGCGGTGCAATTTTTGGACGGTTGAAAGTCTCTTTTCATTGACTGCGGTGACTCAAAACATGCTTGCCCTGCACCATTGATCACGCGAAGGTGATTACCTCGATTTCCTTCCGAAACGGCCACAAGGCACCACCAAAATCCTTGGGACACCTGCGTTTGCGGGAACCAAGACGCCAGCCGCTCTGAAATTTTCTTCAAAAGGCGCCACAACCGACTGCGCTGAAACC
>ENA-UEQN01002400-UEQN01002400.1-human-gut-metagenome-genome-assembly--contig:-NODE-2400-length-13108-cov-4.359527_pt1 | contig 13108 bp, 11 predicted proteins | sample MGYA00242940_ERZ507944 | MGnify/ENA primary metagenome ERZ507944 (study PRJEB26167, sample SAMN06115449) | human gut metagenome | host: Homo sapiens | place: China:Fujian | collected 2015-08-20... | reverse complement strand
AACGGCGTCGCCATGGTGCATCAGGAGCTCAATCAGGCGCTCAAGCGCTCGGTCATGGACAACCTCTGGCTGGGCCGGTACCCGAAAACAGCCGGTTTCGTGGTCAACGAAAAGAAAATGTACCACGATACCGTTGAAATCTTCAAAGAGCTCGGCATTGACGTCGATCCGCACCGGATCATGAGCACAATGCCGGTTTCGCAGCGTCAAATGGTGGAAATTGCGAAGGCGGTTTCCTATCACTCGAAAATTATTGTATTTGATGAGCCGACGTCGTCGCTGACGGAGGAAGAGGTGGAGCATCTGTTCCGCATCATCAACATGCTCCGCGATCGCGGTCTTGGCATCATCTACATTTCTCATAAAATGGCGGAGATCAAGCGCATCTCCGATGAAATTACCATCATGCGCGACGGCCAGCATATCGCGACGAAGCCCGCCGCAGAGCTGGAGATGAACGACATCATCCGCCTGATGGTCGGCCGTGAGCTGGGCAACCAATTCCCAGAGAAGACGAATAAGCCGGGCGAGACCTATCTCGAGGTCAAAAATCTTTCCGGCATGTATAACCAGCTGCACGACGTGTCCTTTACGGCGCGGCGCGGCGAGATTCTGGGGCTGGCTGGTCTGGACGGCAGCGGCCGGACGGAGACGCTGGAGACGATTTTCGGCGTGGCTACGCGTAAAACCGGAACGATTTTGCTGGGCGGCAGGGAATGCAGGAACAAAAACCCGCGCCAGTCGATTAAGAACCGCTTCGCGCTTCTGACCGAGGAGCGCCGCGCGACCGGTATCTTCTCAATCCTGAACATCCGGGAAAATACGGTCATCTCCAGCCTCAACAAGCATAAGCGCTTCGGTTTTGTGCTGAGCTCGAAGTCCATGAAGGCCGATACCAAGTGGTCGATCGATGCGATGCACACGAAGACACCCTCGCAGGAAACCAAGATCCGTGCGCTCTCCGGCGGCAACCAGCAGAAGGTCATCATTGGCCGCTGGCTTCTGACGGACCCGGAGGTTTTGCTGCTTGACGAGCCGACGCGCGGCATTGATGTTGGTGCGAAATATGAAATTTATCAGCTGATCCTCGACCTTGCGAACCGAGGCAAGACGGTTCTGATGGTTTCGTCTGAAATGCCGGAGCTGCTCGGCGTGTGCGACCGGATTCTGGTCATGTCCGGCGGACAGCTTGCTGGTGAGGTGGACGCGAAAACCGCGACGCAGGAAGATATCATGCGCCTTGCGGCCAAGTATGTATAAACAGGAGGTCAAACTATGGCAAATCCTTTGAAAAACATGCAGCGGACAAGAGAAGAATACAGAAGCATGGATCGGCTGGATCGCCGCCGCTTCTGGAGTGACAGCATTCTCAATAACGCGCTGTACATCCTGATGTTCGTCTTTGTCGTCTATACTGCAATCAAGAACAAAAACTTCTTAGCCCCGGGTTCGATTGTTAATATTCTCTCCCTCGTCGCGGCCTCTCTTCCGATGGCGCTCGGTATCGCGGGCTGTATCGTCCTGACCGGCACCGACCTTTCCGGCGGCCGTGTGGTCGGCCTGACCTCCGCAATTGCGGGCGCTCTTTTGCAGGACCGCACAATCTCGAGAAAGTTCTTCTCGAGTCTGCCGGAGATCACCGGCGGCTGGATTCTGCTGACGATTCTGTGCGTCGTGCTTATCGGCGCGATCATCGGCATGGTCAACGGTTTCTTTGTCGCGAAGTTCAGCCTGCATCCGTTCATCGTCACGCTGGCAACGCAGCTGATCACCTACGGCTTGATCCTAATTTTCTTCATGCTCAACGAGAACAACGGCCAGCCGGTTTCCGGTCTGTCCCAGGAGTATAAGAATGTCATTTCCGCGCCGATGATTCAGTTTACGACCAAGTCCGGCGCGCCGATTTCCATCCCGTGGTATGTTTTGTACGCGGCCATCTTCGTATTCATCATGTGGTTCATCTGGAACAAGACCGCGTTCGGCAAGAACATGTTTGCCGTCGGCTCCAACGCCGATGCGGCGCGTGTTTCCGGCGTCAACGTGTTCTGGACGACCGTTCTGGTCCATACACTTGCGGGCGCGATGTACGGCGTGACCGGCTTCATTGAGGGCGCGCGTATCAGCTCCATCACGCAGTCGGCCGGCCTTAACTACGAGTGCGACGCCATCGCGGCGTGCGTCATCGGCGGCGTTTCGTTCGTCGGCGGCACCGGCAAGATCAGCGGCATTGTCCTCGGCGTGTTCATCCTGCGTATCATCTTCGTTGCGCTGTCCATGCTCGGCATCAATGCGAACATGCAGTACATCATCAAGGGCGCAATCATTCTCGCGGCCTGCTCGCTGGATATGCGGAAATATCTGGTCAGAAAATAAGACCTGCTTTTTCAGGGGGAGATGCTTGCATCTCCCTCTTTTTTGTGGGGCTGCTTCCGGTTTACTTTTTGGGGCAAAGCCGCTATAATGGAGCCGAAGAAACGAAAGCGGAAAAGAGAGAACGAGATGGCTGACGTTGGAATTGTATTTCAAAAAATGCTGGTGCTGCTGCTCATGATGAGTGTTGGCTTTCTTGCGGGGAAGACGGGCGTTATGACGCAGCAGAGCAATCACTGCCTGTCGGTGCTCATCAACAAGGTGACCATGCCGTGCTTGCTGCTGCATGCGTCGGTCAGCGGCGAACGCGTGCTGGGAAATGGTGACGTGCTGCTTTTGACAGGGCTCTATTTTGCGGGCTTCGCGCTTCTCATTGCGCTGGCAAGGCTCTACCGGCTGGCGCTGCATCCGGCGCGGGAGGACGGCGGCGTGTATGAGCTGCTGATGATCTTTCCAAACAGCGCGTTTATCGGCATCCCGGTCGCAGCGGCGATTTATGGCTCTACGGCGGTGTTTGGAATTTCTCTTCTGAATCTGCCGTTTTACGTTGCGCTCTATTGCTACGGTGTCAGTCTGATTCAGGGCGTCCCGATGGGGAAGGTCGATCTCAAGCAGATTTTCTCGCCGCTCATGATCACGTCGATCCTTGGTCTGGCGCTCTACCTCTGCAACATCCGGCTGCTGGACCTTCTGGCAGAGCCGATGCAGACCATCGGCCAGATTTCAACGCCCGGCGCGATGATGCTCATCGGCTCTACGCTGGCGGATGTGCCGCTCAAAAAGGCGGTATGCAATTGGCGGCTGCTTCTTCTGGCGGCGGGAAGGCTGCTCCTTGCGCCGGTTGCGGTGCATCTGGTGTTCTCGCTTTTCGTAAAGGACGAGATGCTGCTGGGGCTTGTGACGCTGATTGCGGCGATGCCGTCGGCATCCTTTGTGAGCCTGCTTGCGGCAGAGTATGAGAAAAACGAGGTGCTGGCGGCGGAAGGCGTATTTTTGACGACGATTCTCTCGGTCGTGACGATCCCGCTGATGACGATGCTGTTGCTGTAAAACCGGCTCTGGCGGATGCTGCATGCAATTTTTACGGAAACTTTACGCAAAGGGATGTTAAAATCTATATATCTTGCAGGATTTTTTTCAGAACTTGTCCGGGATACATTGCAAAAGCTGAAAATATCTGCTATATTATTTTCGGCATGAGTTCATATGATGGGGGATATACTATGAATACGCAGCATCTGCAATATCTGATTGAAATAGAACGAACCCGCTCCGTTTCCCAGGCTGCGGAAAATCTGTTCATCGGCCAGCCCAACCTCAGCCGCATTCTGCATGAGATGGAAGCAAACCTTGGCTTCAAGATTTTTGAGCGGACCAGCAAGGGCGTTCGCTCGACCGAGCGCGGTGCAATTTTTTTGCAGCACGCCAAGAGCATCATCCGCGAGCTTGAGCGCATCGATGCGCTGGGACCGCGCCACCCGGTAGAAAATAGGCTCCGCATCTGCATCCCGCGCGCGGCGTTCATCCTTGATCTGACGGCGGACTATCTCAACACGCTGCCGACCGACCAGAATCTCGACTCGGTAGTGCGCGAGTGTCATGCGCGGCAGGCAATCGAAATGCTGGAAAACGGCGAGGTCGAGGTCGGCATCATCCGCTTCCGCAGCGAATACCGTGATTATTTTGAAGAGCAGAGCGTCTCGCGCGGCTTCGGATTCCAGATTCTCAGCCGCTACCGCTATCAGCTGCTGCTGCCGCAGACGCACGCGCTGGCAGATAAGCAGCTTATCACGGGGCAGGATTTGGCAGGACTTCCCGAGATTGTCCACGGCGATACGTTCCGAAAAGGGCCGAAGGTGGAAGAAGGCCTGCGGCGGAAGATTTATACCGTTGACCGCCTTGCGCAGCTGCGGCTTCTGGAGACGATTCCGGGCGCCTATATGTGGTGCGCGCCGATTCCGGACCGGTGCCTTGCGCGCTGGAGCCTCGTGCAGAAGCCGAGCAACATCAACCAGACCGTCTACCACGACGCGCTGGTTTACCAGCTGCAATACGACATGACGCAGATTGAACGCGGCTTTGTTGAGTTTGTGCAGCAGCGGTATCAGAAATAAGCATATCCGGCGTTTTTTTGATGGAAACGGATGCCTGATACAAAATATGGGTTATATAAAAACTGACATAGTGGGAATGAAAAATACATTTCCCTTCTATGTCAGTTTTCGTTATAATTCAGTATGAAAGAACCGATATAAATTTATCGGTAAATAGAGAACGATTAAAAAGGACGGGATCGATTATGAGTAAGATTACTGTGATTGGCGCGGGCAGTGTCGGTGCGACCATTGCCAACGACCTGATGATTCAGGGTACGGCTTCCGAGATCGTGCTGGTCGACATCAACAAGCAGAAGGCGTTCGGTGAGGCGCTGGACATCTATCAGGGCGCGCCGTTCTGTTCTCCCGCCATCGTCCGTTCGGGCGACTATGAGGCGGCGGCAAACTCCGACATCGTGATCATCACCTCCGGCCTTCCGAGAAAGCCCGGCCAGACCCGGCTGGAGCTTGCGCAGGTGAACGTCAACATCCTCAAGGACATCACCCCGCAGATTGTGCGCGTCGCGCCGAAGGCCATCTATATCCTCGTTTCGAATCCCGTGGACGTGCTGACCTATGTGTTCCACAAAATTTCCGGGCTTCCCGAGCACCAGATCATCGGCTCGGGCACGATTCTTGACACCAGCCGTCTCCAGTCCGCGCTTGCCAAGCGCTTTTTCATCAGTCCGAAGAATGTACACGCGCACGTCTACGGTGAGCATGGCGATTCTTCGTTCGTGCCCTGGTCGCTGGTGCACATCGCGAACAACCACGTGAACGTCTACAAGGACTCGTCTCCCGACCGCGAGCGCATTACCTGGAAGGGTGAAGAGGAGTATGAGGCCATCGAGCAGTTTGTCAAGACCTCCGGCGGGCAGGTCATCAAGGCCAAGGGTGCGACGTTCTACGCGGTCGCAATGTCGGTCTGCCACCTGTGCAAGTGCGTCATGAGTACGGCAGGTACGGCGCTGACCGTCTCCACAATGATGCACGGCGAGTACGGCGTGGAGGATGTGTGCCTTTCGACGCTGGCGCTCGTCGATACCACAGGTGTGCGCGGCAAGATCATGAACCATCTGACGGACGAAGAGGTTTCGAAGCTGCAAAACAGCGCGAACAAGCTCAAGGAAGTCATCAGCCAGATCACGTACTGAGGAGGCGCTTGCATGGACTACCGCATTGAACACGATTCCATGGGCGAAGTGAAGGTCCCGGCGGACAAATACTGGGGCGCGCAGACCGAGCGCAGCCACGAGAATTTCCCCATCGGTGTAGGTCTTGAGACTATGCCGCGCGAGATCACAAGAGCCTTTGGCGTCCTGAAGCTGGCCGCGGCCAGAGCCAACCACGCGCTAAAGCCTGAAAAAATGACAGACGAAAAGCTGGCGGCCATTGAGCAGGCGGCGACCGAGGTCATGGAGGGAAAGCTTTTTGCGCATTTTCCGCTCGTCGTCTGGCAGACCGGCTCCGGCACGCAGTCGAACATGAACGCCAACGAAGTCATCGCCAACCGCGGAAATGAAATCACGGGCAAAAAGCTTCTGCACCCGAACGACGATATCAACATGTCCCAGTCGTCCAACGACACGTTCCCGACCGCGATGCACATTGCGGCGGTGGAAGCCATCGAAGAGCAGGTTCTGCCTGCCGTCGACAAGCTGACGGCGACGCTTCGAAGACTCGAGGCGGAAAACGAGGGCGTGGTAAAGTCCGGCCGGACCCATTTGCAGGATGCAACGCCTATTAAATTCTCGCAGGAAATCTCCGGTTGGAGAAGTTCGCTTGAAAAAGATCGGCAGATGCTGCTTTTATCGCTCGATGGGCTTCGCGAGCTCGCGCTGGGCGGCACGGCCGTCGGCACGGGACTCAACGCCCCCAAGGGCTTTGATGTGAAGGTCGCGCAGGAGATCTCCAACATCACGGGCCGGGACTTCCGCACGGCGGAGAATAAATTCCACGCGCTGACCTCGAAGGACGAGCTGGTCTTTGCGCACGGCGCGCTCAAGGCCTTAGCGGCGGATATGATGAAGATCGCAAACGACGTGCGCTGGCTGGCCTCCGGGCCGAGAGACGGTCTTGGTGAGATTTTTATCCCCGAAAACGAGCCGGGCTCCTCCATCATGCCGGGCAAGGTCAACCCCACGCAGTGCGAGGCGGTGACGATGGTCGCCGTGCAGGTGATGGGCAACGATGTGGCCGTTTCGATGGCCGCGTCTCAGGGCAATTTCGAGCTCAACGTCTTCATGCCGGTCTGCATCTATAATTTCCTGCAATCCGCGCGGCTGCTTTCCGAGGCCATTGTGTCCTTCAACGACCGCTGCGCCTGCGGCATTACGGCAAATCGCGAGAAGATGGCACATAATCTTCACAACTCGCTCATGCTCGTCACCGCACTCAACCCCTACATCGGCTATGAAAACGCCGCCAAGACGGCGAAAAAGGCCTACAAGGAGAATATCTCGCTCAAAGAGGCCTGCGTGGCGCTGGGCTTTTTGACGGCTGAAAAATTTGACGAGGTATTCCACCCGGAACAGATGGTATAACCGGAGGCTGACATATGAAATTTCAATACTTCCCCGGCTGCACGCTCAAGACAAAGGGCGTGCGGCTGGATACGTGCGCCAGAAAGGCGGCGCTGGCACTCGGCTTTACGCTCGAAGAGCTTCCCGAATGGCAGTGCTGCGGCGCAGTATATCCGATGGCGCGCGATGAGATTGCGACAAGGCTATCTTCCGTGCGCGCGCTCGTGGCCGCAAGAGAGGCGGGAGAGCCGCTTGTGACGCTGTGCTCGGCATGTCATCATGTGATCAAGCGCGTGAACGGCGACATGAAACATGACGCGGATATCCGCGCGAAGGTCAACAATTACTTAAAGCTCGATCCCCCCTACGCGGGCGAAACCGAGGTGCTGCATTACCTGGAGGTGCTGCGGGACAAAATCGGCTGGGAGAATGTCAAAGCCGCGGTCAAAAGACCTCTCACGGGAAGAAAGATCGGCGCGTATTACGGCTGTCTACTTCTTCGCCCGAGCCGGGAGATGTGCTTCGACGATCCCGAGAACCCGACCATTTTGGAGGACTTCATCCGCGCCATCGGCGCAGAGCCGGTCTACTACGGCCTTCGCAACGAGTGCTGCGGCGGCTACACGACGATTGAGAACCGGCAGTATGCCCACAAGCAGGCGCAGAGAATTGCAGATAATGCAAAGACGGCGGGCGCGGAATGCCTGATTACAGCATGTCCTCTGTGTCTTTACAATCTGACGCAGAATACGGACGGCGGGCTTCCGGTCCGGTATTTTACAGAGCTTCTGGCGCAGGCGCTCGGTGTAGAGGAGGCGTGAGATGGAACAGAATATGATGGATACCATTGCGCGCATCTCCGGTGTGAATTCGAGGAAATGCATGCGCTGCGGAAAATGCACGGCCTCCTGTCCTGCGTTCGACGAGATGGAGTACCACCCGCACCAGTTTGTCTCCATGGTCGAAAACGGCCGAATTGACGAGCTTTTGGCCTCCCGGGGCATTTATACGTGCCTGAGCTGCTTTGCCTGCGTGGAGCGGTGCCCGAGAAACGTCGAGCCCGCGAAGCTCATCGAGGCCGTCCGGCTGGCGGTGATCCGCAAGCAGGGCGAAAATCACCTGCACGCGGAGCAAATTCCGGCCATGCTGGATGACGAGCTGCCGCAGCAGGCGATCGTGAGCGCGTTCCGGAAATACAAGCGGTAAAGGAGGGGGAACATGCAGAAAATTGGCGTATTTGTCTGCCACTGCGGCACGAACATTGCCGCGACGGTGGATGTTGAGAAGGTCGCCCAGACGCTTGGGAAAGAGCCAGGCGTGGTGTTTGCGACCGACTATCCCTACATGTGCTCCCAGACCGGCCAGCAGATGATTCAGGATAAAATTCACGAGCTGGGGCTCACGGGCGTGGTCATCTGTTCATGCTCGCCCCGGATGCATGAGCAGACGTTCCGCAAGGCCTGCCACAAGGCGGGGCTCAACGACTACATGGTTGAGATTGCGAACATCCGCGAGCAGTGCTCCTGGATTCATAAGGACAAGCAGGAAGCGACTGAGAAGGCCGTCATTTTGGGCAGAGCCGCGATTGCAAAGGTGCAGCTGAACGCGCCGCTGACCGCCGGAACCAGCCCCGTTACGAAGCGGGCGCTTGTCATCGGCGGCGGCATTGCGGGCATTCAGACGGCGCTCGATATCGCAGAGGCGGGTTTCGAGGTCGATATCGTCGAGAAGCAGCCGACCATCGGCGGCAAAATGACGCAGATCGACAAGACGTTCCCGACGCTTGACTGCGCGGCGTGCATTTTGACCCCAAAAATGGTCGACTGCGCGCAGAACGAAAAAATTCACATCTACGCCTACTCGGAGGTCGAACAGGTGGGCGGCTTCGTCGGCAACTTCCACGTGAAAATTCGCCGCAAGGCCCGCTTTGTAAACGAGGACGTCTGCACCGGCTGCGGCGCGTGCACGGAAAAGTGTCCGCAGAAAAAAGTGCCAAACGCGTTTAACCTCGGGTTAGACACCCGGCGCGCGATTTACATCCCCTTTGCGCAGGCGGTTCCGAAGGTTGCGACGATCGACCCAGACTACTGCAACATGCTCAAAAACGGCAAGTGCGGCGTGTGCGCGAAGGTCTGCACGGCGGGCGCGATTGATTATAAGCAGAAAGATACGATCATCGAGCGCGAATACGGCGCGATCGTCGCCGCGACGGGCTTTAACCCGATTGATCTTTCACAGTTCGACGAGTTTGCCTACTCGAAGAGCCCGGACGTTGTTTCGAGTCTGGAGTTTGAGCGGCTCATGAACGCGGCAGGCCCCACGGGCGGAACGCTGCTTCGTCCGTCTGACGGCGCGCACCCGAAGACCATCGTCTTTGTCCAGTGTGTGGGCTCGCGGTGCGAAGACGCGCAGAAGGGCAAGAGCTACTGCTCGAAAATCTGCTGCATGTATACGGCAAAGCACGCCATGCTCTGCCGCGAAAAATATCCCGATACGGACGTGTACGTGTTCTATATCGACGTGCGCACCCCGGGCAAGAACTTCGATGAGTTCTATCGCCGCGCCGTCGAGGAATACCGCGTGCACTACATCAAGGGCATGGTGGGAAAAGTCGTGCCCGAAAACGGAAAGCTCAAGGTGCAGGCCTCTGACTTGCTTGATAACCGGCAGCTGCACATCGACGCGGACATGGTCGTCCTCGCGGCGGCGATCGAGCCCGATAAATCCGCACGCTCGGTCGCGACGATGCTGACGGCCTCCATGGATACGAACGACTTCTTTACGGAAGCGCACCCGAAACTCCGTCCGGTCGAAAGCCCGACGGCGGGCGTGTTCCTGTCCGGCACGTGTCAGGGCCCGAAGGATATCCCCGAGACGGTCGCGCAGGCCTCCGCTGCGGCGGCGAAGGTGATTGGCCTTCTTTGCAAGGATTCTTTGACCTGCAACCCGTGCGTGGCCGAGCCGAACGAGCTCATGTGCAACGGCTGCTCGAACTGCGAAAAGGTCTGTCCCTACGGCGCGATTACGTACATCGACAAGGAGTTCCGCGGCCCGAATCGCACGACGCTCATTCGCCGCGTGGCGCAGGTGAACCCGGCAGTCTGTCAGGGCTGCGGCGCGTGCACCGTGGCGTGCATGTCCGGCGCGATGGACCTCAAGGGCTTTTCCAACAAACAGATCATGGCGGAGGTGGACGCAATATGCAGGTAACCTGGAAACCGACGATTGTGGCGTTCTGCTGCAACTGGTGCTCCTACGCGGGCGCGGACCTGTCCGGTACGAACCGGCTGCAATACCCCGCCAATGTCAAAATCATCCGCATTCCGTGCTCGTGCCGCCTGAACCCGATGTTCATTCTCCGCGCGTTCCAGAAGGGCGCGGACGGCGTGATTCTCTGCGGCTGCCATCCCGGCGACTGCCACTATACGACCGGCAACTACTACGCCCGGCGGCGCATGACGCTGCTATTCTCGATGCTCGACTTCCTCGGCATTGAAAAAGGACGCACGCGCGTTGAATGGGTCTCGGCGGCGGAGGGCGCGAAGTTTGCCGCGACGATGAACGAATTTGTCAAGACCATCACGGAGCTGGGCGAGAACCGCAGATTGGAGGACCTCAGATGCAAGGAGTAAAGGAGAAAGCCTTAGAGCTGCTGGCATCCGGGAAGGCGCAGCGGGTGCTTGGTTGGAAGACGGGCGAGTTTTTCTACGATCTGACTCCCGGCGTATTTGAAAGCGCGGAGGAGGTCGAGCGGGAATTTGAGTACGGCGTGTTCGCGGGTGCGAATCTCTCCAAGTACTGCATCGCCGAGAGCAAAAAAGATGGCGTGACGGCGGTATTTTTAAAGCCGTGCGATACATATTCTTTTGTCCAGCTCTTGAAGGAATATAAAGTCAAGCGGGAAAAGTTTTATATCGTTGGCGTACAGTGCGACGGCATGTGCGACATGGAAAAAATCCGCGCTGCCGGCATTTCCGGTGCGACCGCAGTCTCGGAAGACGGCGATACCTTAAAAATTTCCACGATCTACGGCGAAGAGACGATGAAAAAGGCGGACGCGCTGCTTCTCAAGTGCAAGACCTGCAAGAGTAAAAAGCTCGTGATCTTCGACGAGCTGCTGGGCGAGCAGGGGGAAGACTGTCCCGAGAGTCATCGGTTTGATGAGGTCGAGCGGCTGGAACGGTTAAGCCCCGAAGAGCGGTTCTCGTTCTGGCGCGGGGAGCTCTCGCGCTGCATCCGCTGCAACGCCTGCCGGAACGTCTGTCCTGCCTGCACGTGCGAGACGTGCGTGTTCGACAATCATAACCTTGGAACCGACAACAAGGCGGCGGCCAGCGACTTTGAGGAGAACTTCTTCCACATCATCCGGGCGTTCCACGTGACCTCCCGCTGCACGGACTGCGGCGAGTGCTCGCGCGTCTGTCCGCAGCATATCCCGCTGCATCTTCTCAACCGCAAGTTCATCAAGGACACGAACGAGCTCTACGGCACGTATCAGGCTGGCGCAGACTTAGAGTCCCGGCCGCCTCTGATGGACTTCCGCAAGGACGACTGCGAGGCGTCTGTGGTCTATGAGAGAGGGGGCGTGAAGGGATGAAGAAGCTTGCTTTGAAAGAACTGGACAGTCTCTTTGCCGCCATCGCGGCGCAGCAGGCGCTCTATCTGCCGCAGGACGACGCGGCCGGTCAGGCGCAGTTTGCTGCCTGGAAGGAGGGCGCGGCGCTCTCCAAGCGGCTCAATACCGCGCGCTCGGCCAAGGATCTATTCTTCCCGCAGGTGGAGAACCTCGCAGGCTTCAAGCGCGAGGGAAAGTCCATTGAAATTTTTGAGACGCGCGAAGACGTCCGGCCGTTCACGGTCTTTGGCGTGCGTGCGTGCGACGCGAGAAGCTTTGAAATTCTCGACAAGGTATTTCTGAAAGAGCCGGTCGACACGTTCTACGCTTCCCGGCGCGAGATGGGAACCGTTATCACGCTCGCCTGCACGAAGCCGGACGAGACCTGCTTCTGCCGGAGCTTCGACATTGACCCTGCCAATCCTGCGGGCGACGTGTCGTGCTGGATGGATGAGGAAACTCTCTACTGGCAGGCCAATACCGCGAAGGGTGAGACGCTCACAAGTGAGCTTCCCATGCTTGAAGACGGCGGTGAGGAAGCTGTGAAGGCCCTGCAGGAAGAGCTGCATGTAATTTTAGAAAAACTGCCGCTGGCCCAGCTCGATTTGAGCAAGGTCGGGGCAGGAAAAACCGAAGCGCTGTTTAACCGGCCGGAGTGGAAGAGCCTGTCTGAAAGCTGCCTTGGCTGCGGTACCTGCACGTTCGTGTGCCCGACCTGCCAATGCTACGATGTGCAGGAATTCAATACCGGCAAAACCGTCCGGCGCTTCCGCTGCTGGGACAGCTGCATGTACTCCGACTTTACCAAAATGTCGGCCGGTCAACCGAGACCCACGCAGCTCGAGCGCTTCCGGCAGCGTTTTATGCACAAGCTGGTCTATTTCCCGGACAATAACGACGGGCAGTTTGGCTGCGTCGGCTGCGGACGGTGCTTGCAGAAGTGTCCGATTCATATGAACATTGTAAAGGTCATCAAAACGATGGGAGGCGGCGACGATGCGAAATGACCCTTTGATCCCGAAACTTGCCGTTGTGACAGATATCCGCGTCGACACGCCGGACGTGAAAACCTTCCGCGTGGTGGGATTAAGCGGCAAAAAGCCCTTCGAGCACATCCCCGGCCAGTGCGCGATGCTGTCTGTTCCCGGCGTGGGCGAGGCGCTGTTTTCCATCACCTCGAGCCCCACGGAGGAGGCATTTGTCGAGTTTTCCATCAAAAAGTGCGGCTGCGTCACAAACTGGCTCCACGACATGGAGCCGGGACAGGAGATTACGATCCGCGGCCCCTACGGAAACGGCTTTCCCGTCGATACCGCGTTCGCGGGCAAGGATCTGCTGTTCATCGCGGGCGGCATTGGCTTAGCCCCGCTGCACTCGGTCATCAACTACTGCCGCCATTACCGAAGCCGTTACGGCAAAATTGACATTGTCTACGGTTCGCGCTCCAAGGAAGACCTCGTCGACTATCCGGAAATCGAAGCGGTTTGGTGCAAGGAAGACGGCAT
>ENA-UEQN01002396-UEQN01002396.1-human-gut-metagenome-genome-assembly--contig:-NODE-2396-length-13115-cov-3.984507_pt1 | contig 13115 bp, 10 predicted proteins | sample MGYA00242940_ERZ507944 | MGnify/ENA primary metagenome ERZ507944 (study PRJEB26167, sample SAMN06115449) | human gut metagenome | host: Homo sapiens | place: China:Fujian | collected 2015-08-20... | reverse complement strand
CGGCAGATATTTCTCAATAATTTCATATGGTTGTGTTTATTATAGATTGACATTTTCTACAGTCAGCCGGATCAAAGCGAATACGGCATAATTGATCATATCGTAATAGTTTGCGTCGATGCCTTCCGAAATTAAGGTGTTGCCCTGATTATCTTCGATCTGTTTCGTACGGTTGATTTTCATCAGGATCAGGTCGGTATAAGAACTGGTCCGCATACTTCGCCACGCTTCACCGTAATCGTGATTTTTATCCAGCATCAGGGCTTTGGCTTTTTGAAAATAGTTTTCATATAATTGGGAAATCCGTTGCTGATCGGTCGGGATATCTTCTCCCGGTCCTAATTCCTGCTGAATCAGCCCCATGATGGAGTAATTGACGATACCGATAAATTCAGGGACAATCCCTTCGTTGATTTTGCAGACCCCTTTTTCTTCGATACTCCGGATCCGGTTGGCTTTAATAAATATTTGGTCGGTGATCGATGTCGGCCGTAAAATTCTCCAGGCCATTCCATAGTCGTGCATCTTTTTGGTAAAGATATCGCTGCATGTTCCGATCACTATATCGTATTCTTGAGCTGTTTCAGGCATAGTGTTAAATAATTAAAAACGTACCGATAAAATCGGGTTTATAGACTTTACAGACAAAATAAAAACGGTACGATAAATTTGTTATTATTTTGAACGTGTAAAATTAATGAATAGATTTGAGAAGTAAAAAAGATTGAGGTGAAAGATTGAGGATTAGAAAGAAAGATGGAAAAGAAAAAAGAACTATAATAAATTGAAAGCATTGAAAACAATAAAGTTAGGAAATCAGGAATTGGATTTTACTGTTCCGGCAGTGATGGGGATACTGAATGTAACTCCAGACTCTTTTTATGATGGTGGAAGATACCTGAGTGAGGTAAAAATTGTCGAACGCATTCATCAGATTATGGATGAAGGGGCGGACATGATCGATGTCGGGGCTTATTCTACCCGTCCCGGAGCCGATTATGTAGACGATCGGGAAGAAATCAGACGTTTGTTGCAGGCGGTGGAACTGATTCGGAAACATTATCCGGAGGCGATCGTTTCGATCGATACTTTCCGGGCAAAAGTAGCCGAAGAAATCGTCGCTGCTCAGGGACCTGTTATCGTGAACGATATTTCGGGAGGAACGATGGATGAGGGGATGTTTGATTATGTGGCCCGGACCGGTGTGCCTTACATCATGATGCATATCCAGGGGACTCCACAGACGATGCAGAAAAATCCTCATTATGAAAATATCGTAAAAGAAGTAAGGAAATTTCTGACAGATCGGATCGCTTGCCTGAATGCCGAAGGTTTTGATAATATTATTCTGGATCCCGGCTTCGGTTTCGGTAAGACTTTGGCACACAACTATGAGCTGATGAATGGGTTGGAGCATTTTCAGGACCTCGGTTATCCCCTGTTGGTCGGAATTTCCAGAAAATCGATGATTTACAAATTGCTGGGTAATTCACCGGCAGAAGCATTGAACGGTACCGCTGTGTTGAATACGGTCTCTTTACTGAAAGGAGCGAATATTTTAAGGGTGCACGATGTCGGAGAAGCTTGTGAAGCGGTAAAGATCTTCAAGGCATTGTCCGGAGAAATGTAATGCCCCATTTTTGGTAACTGGCTTTCCTTGCAGAAACCGATCGGAAGACCGGCGGAGTTAAAGTTCGGGTTCAGGACCGAAGTGTGTAACTTCGCCGGTCAGCCTTTGGGGCTTTTAATCGGTTTTCAGGGTTCCCAGAAGAGGAGCGATGATTTGCCAAAGGACGATCCCGACAGTCACCGAGATATTGAAAGAGTGTTTCGTCCCGAATTGGGGAATCTCTATACAACCGTCGGACAGATCGATTACCTCTTGTTGCACTCCCTTGACCTCATTCCCGAAGATCAGCGCATATTTCTGACCGGGTGACAGAGAAAAGTTTTCCAGCGAAGTGGTATTTTCGGCTTGTTCGATGGCAAAAATCCGATAACCTTCCTTTTTCAACCGATCGACCGCTTCTGTGGTATCTTTGACATATTCCCAATCGACCGCATCTTCGGCTCCCAGGGCAGTTTTATGCACTTCCCTGTTTTCCGGAGTGGAGGTGATACCGCAGAGAAAGATTTTTTCGATGCGGAAAGCGTCGGAGGTTCGGAAGACCGAACCTACATTATTCTGACTGCGGACATGATCCAATAGGATGACCACCGGGAGCTTGGGAGCTTTTTTGAAGGCTTCGGTACTGATCCGGTTCAATTCTTCGTTTTGTAATTTTCGAAAGTTCGTCATGGCGTCTCTTATTGTGTGTTGGCAATTTCTCCGATGAGTGTGGCGGAAGTACAATCCTTGATTTTAACCTGAATCAAAGAACCGATCGGAATATTTTTAGCCGGAAAAACGATTACTTTATTCTGACTACTCCGTCCGAACATCTCGTCGGAGCTCTTTTTAGATACGCCTTCTACCAATACTTCGAAAGTTTTACCGATATCGCGGCGGTTACTTTCCAGCGACCATCCGGTTTGCAGGTCGATCAATTCCTGCAGACGCCTGCCTTTCGTGGTTTCGTCGATGTTATCCGGGAGGCTTTTGGAAGCTTGGGTACCGGGGCGTTCCGAATATTTGAACATATATGCCAGATCGAACCCCACTTCCCGCATCAATTCCAGTGTTTGCCGGTAATCTTCTTCGCTTTCGTTATGGAAGCCCACAAATACATCTGTCGAGATGCCGCAATCGGGGACGATGCGGCGAATGGCAGCGATCCGGTCGAGATACCATTCCCGTGTATATTTGCGGTTCATATCTTTCAGGACAGAATTACTTCCCGATTGTACCGGCAGGTGAATGGCTTTGCAGATATTGGGCCAACGGGCGATCGTTTCCAGAGTTTTATCGCTCATGTCTTTGGGATGTGAGGTGGCGAAACGAATCCGCATATCCGGGACCGTACGGGCTACTAATTCCAGAAGAGCCGGAAAGTCGACCCTCGTTTGTTCGTCTTTATAAAGATAGGAATTGACGTTTTGTCCCAATAAAGTGACTTCTTTGTATCCCCGGCGTTGCAAATCGATCACCTCGCCGACGATACTGTGCGGACTCCGGCTGCGTTCCCGTCCACGGGTATACGGGACAATACAGTACGTACAAAAATTGTTACATCCCCGCATGATAGATACGAAGCCCGAAATCGCCGTCTCGTCTATGCGCGAGGGGCAAATGTCTTTATAAGTCTCGGTGGTAGAAAGTTCGATATTGATGGCTTTTTTGCCTTGTGCTGCCTGTTCGATCAATAGAGGCAGGTCCATATAAGCATCGGGACCGACGACGATATTGACATTTTTCTCTTCTTCGAAGAGTTTCGCCCCCAGGCGTTCGGCCATACAACCCATCACGCCTACCAGGAGGTGAGGGTTGCGTTTCCGGATTTCCGAGAATCCCTGTACCCGGCCTCTTACCCTTTGTTCGGCATTTTCCCGTACAGAACAAGTATTCACCAGAATGACATCCGCTTCGTTCTTATCGGTTGTATGTTCGAAGCCGGCGGCGGTCAGAATGGCTGCTACAACTTCGCTATCAGCCACATTCATCTGGCAACCATAGGTTTCTATATAAAATTTTTTTACCATAATTTTTGTTGTTTCTTTCTCTCCGAATAGATCGTCCTATTGTTTTTAATCTACCGCAAAAGTAATATTTTCAAATGGAAGAGCTGTCTGATTCATAAATTTTATGGCTGAATGACTAAAGCTTACCGATAAATTTTGCCTGTTGCTGATCAGATAACTAAAAATGGATTATTTTTGGCGTTAAAATTCAATTTTATGAACGTAAAAGCCAAGGGATATATTTTAGGCGCTGTTGCTGCGGCCACTTATGGGATGAATCCGTTGTTTGCCTTGCCGTTGTATAAGGCAGGAATGAATCCGGATTCGGTACTTTTTTCCGTTATCTTTTTGCCATACCTGTGTTGGGGATGATGATCGTGGCGAGAGGGAGAAGTTTTAAGCTGAAACGTAAAGAGGTGTTACCCTTGATTATTATGGGATTACTGGTTGCCCTTTCTTCGCTGGCTTTGTTTCAAAGTTATAACTATATGGATGTGGGTATTGCCTCTACTTTGTTGTTTGTCTATCCTATTCTGGTGGCATTGATTATGTGGGGCGCATTTAAAGAAAAATTGACCTTACCGACAGTATTATGTATTTTACTGGCCTTGGGGGGGATCGGACTGCTATATAAAAGCGGTGACGGTAGCACGCTTAGCCTGACAGGAATTATTTTGGTGATGGTTTCTGCCCTTTCCTATGCCATTTATATTGTAGGAGTGAACCAGTCGACCCTGAAGAATTTAGCGACACTTCCGTTGACTTTTTACGTTTTACTCTTTGGTTTGGGCTTATTTTTGGTCCGGGTCGATTTCGGACAGAGTCTTCATGTGGCCGATACCTGGTATTTGTGGGGAAATCTGGTCGCTTTAGCTATTTTTCCAACGGCGGTTTCATTTCTTTGCACTACCCAGGCCATACAATATATCGGCTCCACCCCAACAGCTATCCTGGGAGCTTTAGAGCCTCTGACCGCCGTTTTCTTCGGTGTGGTCGTTTTCGGTGAATCATTGACGTTGCGGTTGAGTTGCGGTATGTTGATGATTATTCTCGCAGTCACTCTGATTATTGCAGGAGGAAATGTTACCATTTATCTGGTGCGTTTCAGGAAATTATTTCCCAGACTCCCCATCAAAAGAAAAAAATGATTTCTGATAACACAGTAGAAGTTTCAGGACGATATCGATTAAAAGAAAGAAAAATATTCCTTCTAAATGGGCTTTTCTGAGATTAATAAATAGAAACGCAAACGGATTGTTCCTCAGGGCGAAAGTTAGATTGGGAGGATAACTTTATAATGCTGAGGAACTTGGTGCTGAAAATGATTGTTTTCACGCTCACAGTATGTCCTCCTGTTTATCGAACCGGATTCTTCCCAAACCTTCTGGACTTCCCGGAGATGCGTGTTGCGGGTTCTTCCTTTCCTGCTTTTCCCGGAATGAAGTAGGCGTGCTGCAGGGTATATCGGATGCGCCGGATTTGGTCTGGCGTGATGCCGGTCAGGAAACTGTAACTGTAGTCCATGATGTTGTCGGAATAATACTGGATGCCGTTGGCATCGGTACGCTTGAAATTGGTATACCCGTTCAACTCCTGCATATATGCATTACGGTCGTACCAGGGGGTGTCTTCGCAATAGTCCCCTCCCTGGCCGAACACATGTGCCAGCCCTAAGAAATGTCCGGCTTCATGGGCGAATGTGCTTATGCTATTGGCGGTCAGCACAGCTTGCTTATTTAGGAATATGCCTGTAGCCAGTCCGGGTTTATAAATGTCACATCCGGGAAGCAGTTCATTTTCATCGAAGAAAGGGAAATACGAGAATCCTGCGAATATGCTGTATTCATCCTCGTACACATTCGTAATCGGGCATACCCACACGTTCAGTGCGTGTTCCATGTCCCAGACGTACCGGTCCTCCAGTTCGGCGTTTGCACTATCTATCTCCACGGGTTCTTTTTCGTATATCATGCCCGGAGTGGATAGCGGTTTCCCGTCCGGGGCATGCGTGGCAGGTGCAAAGCGCACACCTGTATCCTCCTGTCCCGGGATTCCGAAGTAGTTGCTGTACACGCGGTTGGCATAATCCAGTTGTTCTTTGAGCATCCACTCCTTGACCGGATAGGATCCGTCGGCATCCGGAAAGAGGTGGAATATTACCGGAATCGTGTAGGCGTCGGTAGTTTCCTCCATCGGGGCGGTGAAGTTGGAGCGTACCTCCATCGTGTTGGAAAAGTATTCTGCCTTGTCCGTCTTCACGTAACCCCGGATATGGTACGTCGTTCCGGGCATCAGGTGGTAAAGGGCGAGGCAATTCCAGATCAGCGGGCCGCTTTCCCAGTCCCATTGCTGGAACGTATCATGTTCCGAGTAGTCGTAGATAAGCGTGTAATCGCTGAGGTCAGGCTCCGTGCTCCCGTTTGAGTAGCATCCGCCCATGTACAGTATCTTTTCGTCTGCGGGCAGGTTTTCCATGACGAGGTAAGCCGTGTATAAGTGGGGATAAATGCCTTGTTCGTCTTCCTGATACTCCACGATATTTTCTTCGTCCATGTGTATGGTAAATCCGGAGGGTTCAGGCTCCGGTTCGGGAACTATGGGTCCTTCGGTGCATGCTGCCGATCCGAAGAACAGCAAGACCCATGCCAAGGGTTTATACCAGTCTGACATGCTGTCACATATGTCCGAGAATTTATTACATTCCTTTCTAATCATATTTCTAATCAATTTTATTTAAATAAAAAGTTTCCATATAAGGGTAACACCAGTGTTTCTTGGTTTCACAGGTTCTTGTTTTTTCTTGCCAGGCATGTATACAATCCACCGCCCTGTACTTGTTCCGGCCGGGATGAATACATTTCTCCGGCAAGCTTGAAATCCATCGGGGAGGGATTGTTCTGCGCAGTTTCCAACCTCCCATGATACTGCATCCATCAGTCCGCCTTGCTTGCCGGTGGCGGACGGCTTGTGGCCGGACTTCCCGGCCTTGTACATTGCCTAGGGAATCGTGATTGCACCTTTTGCAAGCCCCACACGGCAATGCCGCGGACAAAGGGGGAGCTTCCTTTCCTTGCAGGCTGTGATTTTCATGTGCAAAGCCCGCTTATAGGCAAACCGGCAACAGCCGGAGGTGCCTGCCAACAAGACCTTCGGCTCCTCTGTCGGACAGATTCTATATTCTATGGCACGTAACATATTGCAAATGTAATGATTTAAAGAAGAAAGCCAATGATACAAAAAGAATACATTTCAAAGAAGTATTCAAAATTTCTCATCAGGTGCCATGTGATGTTTGTGTATAAATACTTCTAATCTCCTTACCGGGCCGGGAAAGAATCCCGGTGTATCTGTGAACAAACAAGGTAACAGGGTATCCTGTTACTATCCTGCTTATCGCTGTTAAGGCGGGCGAATAGCCCGACAGGAAAGATTTTCAGGCGGTATCGAAAATACCGAGGGTTACAGATGTTGATTCTAACCGCTGTAACCCTGATAGCCTAAAGCGTCTTGATTTTGTTTTTAGAATCTGATTCCCAACGTGATTCGGGCTTCATTACTTAGGTATTTGTTTTTTACAGGTTCGGCTTGAATGTCGTAGTAGGAATAAAATACGGTTTCATTCTCCGAGAACTTATGAATAAATGCTGCATCACAATAGAACATACCGAAATTGAGGCCGGCTCCTGCAGTAAAAGCCTGAATGCGGTTATAATTTTTATGAGTTTCGTTGTGGTAGGGGGAATCCCAGAATGCATAACCGGCCCGCAGGCTGAACAGACTGTTGAAACGATATTCGGCACCAACCCTGAAATTATGGGTGGCACGAAGATAATCTTCGATGTCCTGGTTGGTGGTTTGTTCCATAGAACCGTCATAATCGTCTTCAATCTCGCTGATATTGGCATTCTGGTAATTGACATATTCGTAATCGACACTGACGATAGCCTTTTGGTTGAGTACCGTGGCCATGCTTAACATAGCCCGCCAGGGGGTACGCATATTAAAGTCTATCGAATAGTCCGGACTGTAAAAATCGAACTCGTAGCCCTCTCTGCCATTTGACGGATCTTGTGACGTATAGAAAGACGAGTATATCGAAGTGGCCATGCTGTAATTCATATTGTACCAGGTCGGGGTATGGATGGCAGCTCCTAACCGGATTTCCGGGATAGGACGATAAATTACCCCGAATTTCAGATTGGTACCCACTCCATTCATTTTCTTATATTCATAATAAGTATAATAATCTAATCCACTGGGTGAATTTTCGGGGGGAGCTTCCGTATACCCGGAATGCATTTTATACCAAATGGACTGAATACCGATGGTCAATCCCAGGTACAATTTGTCTTTATAATTGGTACCGAAAGAAAAAGCATATTCTCCCTGGTTACCGTCTTCTTTCATGCGTTTGGTCTGGGCCACAATTTCTCCATTATGGAGGATAGAGTGATAGTAGCCGAAATTAGGATCTTCTTCATCCTCGTTCCGGTTGATCAGGTAACATTGATAAGCCAGATAGCTGCTGAAAGAATTCAATTCGTCGGAGGGATAATCTCCGCTGCTTGCGGCCAATACGTCCAGCAAAGAGGTGGAGGAGTTCCAGATCACCTGATCGGTTTTTCGGTTGAAATTATTCAAATTGGTATAATTGATACCGAAATTGATGCCTTTCCAGTCGAAGTTGGGAGAATAAAAAGCGAATACAGCTCCCAGATCTCCCAATTGGAAAGAATTATCTTTAGGACTATAGTCGGTAGCCTTGGTGTTGGCAAAATTTAAACTGGGCGTAATGGAGATTTCCGATTTCCTGAAAACGCCGATACCGGCCGGGTTAGAACTTAGGGTAGACAGATCACCCCCCAAAGCTCCGAAGGCACCCGCCATACCTGCCGAACGGGCTGTTCCCCAGTTCTGTGTCCTTGAAAATTGTACGGCATCCTCGAAAGTCTGGGCTTGTGAAGCAAATGTGAATCCCAGAAGAACGGATAATATGATTACTTTTTTCATAATGTGCTGGTTTAAGTTTATCTTCTAGTTGGACGATTTACTGTGCCCCGGGAGGAACCACCCGAACTCCGGGAAGGCGATGAACTCCGGGAAGGCGAATAGCTGCTGCCTGAACTTCGGGAAGGGGTATAACTGCTACCCGAACTCCGGGAGGCCGATGAAGGTCTCCGGGGAACATAATTCGAAGAACTGTTGTTATTATAAGTCGGTCTGTAACTATTTTGAGGACGATTATAAGTTTTTACATTACCTGAACCGCTACCGGCCGGACGGGTATACCTGTTGTTCGTAGTGGTTGAAGGCCGGGTTGTGGTAGACGGCCGGTTAGTCGTTGTTGATGGCCGCGTTGTCGTTGTCGGGCGATTCGTCGTTGTCGATGGCCGTGTGGTTGTCGACGGCCGGGTTACCGGACGTGTTCCCCCTTGTGAGGGGCTGGACGTATTGGTTCCCGGGCGTATATTCGAGCCTGTATTCGGCCGGGTGATCGTTCCTGGGCGGGTAGTTGTCGTATTCGGCCGTGTCGTACCTGTCGGCCGGTTGATACCGGAAGTATTGGGGCGTGTTGTACCCGGACGGTTAACCGTTCCGGTTGAATTGCCCGGACGGGTGGTTGTTCCTGTTCCTGGCCGTAAAGAGTTACTGGTGCCCGGGCGTAACACACTTCCTGTACCCGGACGGGTGCTGTTCGGGCGGTTCAACCCATTGTTGCTGTTGGGCCGATTTCCGTTGGGGCGTATGCCGCTTACTCCGCCTCCGAATCCAGGCCGTTGTCCTGCCCAATGAGGCCGGTTGGGCCTGTTGGGATAATGACCGCTTCCACCGCCCCAGTGCGGATAATCCCAACCGGGATGTCCCCAATGTGGGTGATGCCAGTGTGGATAACCCCATCCCGGATAGTAACCACCGTACCAGGGGCGATACCAGGGATCGTACCAACCTCCGTACCAAGGATCGTACCAACCTGAATTCCATCCGAATCCGATGCTCCAGCCCGGACCGCCCCAGCCCAGATTCAGACTCCAGTTGAAACGGTTGTTGAAAGTAGCGTCGAAAGCCCAACTGTCGAAGCGGGGATTGTTCCATACGATGGTCCAGATATATTTCGGATAAGTACCGAAAAGCAGGGAAGAATATAAATTGATGTTCGTATTGGACGGAAACCACCAGTAACGTCCGTTATCTGTATAGACATTCCAATCCGAATCGAACGAAAGGTTGAGGGCTATTTCCTGCCCATTGCTGAAATTGGCGAATCCTTCGGGATACATGTTGATGATCCGTTGTATTTCTGTCAAATCGCTGGCCGGGCCCCGGTAGCCTCCGATCCAGTATCCGGTATTTTCGTACAAGGTCATATCGATCTCTTCATTGTTGGCAAGCTTCTCTTCTGCTTCCCGGGTCAAGCTTTGGATATTCACTTGCTCCAATTGCCCGCTACGGGCATTGATCTTCATGCTGTTACTACTCGAGAAGGTGGCAGGCGGTGTACTGCTACCTGCCGAACGGGGGATTTCCCCGGCTAAGACAGTCGGATCGACCGGTTGTTCGGTCCCGATATCATGTCCGGTAAGATTTTCTACTTCCCGGATAGCCAGCGCTTTTTTTCCGGGGACGTAATAGATATCGTCCTCCATGATAGAGCTGAAATTCCGGGTAGTGGAACAGGATACTATTATAAAAGCAAGACCTGCTATGTATAAAGAAAATTTCATATCGTTTTATTTATTCGTTTTATTATTAGTATCAAAAAGTATACCAAGAAAAAATTTGCTATTGTTTTTACTATTCTTTTTTAACCTGTTGCCGATCATGGAATAAAAATAATCAAATTCGGTCACATCTACTATTTTTTTCTTTAAATTTGCTCCCGTTTTATCAAATAATAAGAAGATGGGCAAGTTTTTAACATCAAGAAGCGAAGATTACTCACAATGGTATAATGAATTAGTGGTAAAAGCCGGTTTGGCCGAACAGTCCGTAGTGAGAGGATGTATGGTGATCAAGCCTTACGGATATGCGATCTGGGAGAAGATCCAGCGTCAGTTGGACGATATGTTTAAACAAACAGGGCATGTCAATGCTTATTTCCCGTTGTTGATTCCCAAATCTTTTTTCTCTAAGGAAGCCGATCATGTTGAGGGGTTTGCAAAAGAATGTGCTGTTGTGACGCATTATCGCTTGAAAAATGACCCGAACGGAGGAGGAGTTGTTGTCGATCCGGCAGCAAAATTGGAAGAAGAGTATATCATTCGTCCGACTTCGGAGACCATCATCTGGAATACTTATAAAAACTGGATACAATCCTATCGGGATCTGCCGATTTTGTGTAATCAGTGGGCTAATGTGATGCGTTGGGAAATGCGTACCCGGATGTTTTTGCGTACGGCTGAATTTTTGTGGCAGGAAGGACATACAGCCCATGCTACGAAAGAAGAGGCATTGGAAGAGGCCAATAAGATGGTGAGGGTGTATGCCGATTTTGCACAAAATTGGATGGCTGTTCCCGTCATTATGGGCTCGAAGAGTGAGAGCGAGCGGTTTGCAGGTGCCCTGGAAACCTTTACGATCGAAGCTCTGATGCAGGATGGAAAAGCTTTACAAGCCGGTACTTCGCACTTCCTCGGACAGAATTTTGCCAAAGCTTTCGATGTACAGTTCACCAATGCTGAGGGAAAACTCGAATACGTGTGGGCAACTTCGTGGGGGGTATCGACCCGTTTGATGGGCGCTCTGATCATGGCTCATTCGGATGATAACGGTTTGGTATTGCCTCCGAAATTAGCACCTTTGCAGGTGGTTATCGTGCCGATCTATAAAGGGGCCGAAGGATTGAAAAAAATCAGCGATAAAGTACAGGGGCTGATCGAAAAACTGAGAGCTAAAGGAATCTCCGTAAAATATGACGATCGCGATACCCAGAAACCGGGGTGGAAATTTGCCGATTACGAGTTGAAAGGTGTGCCTGTGCGTTTAGCGATGGGAGAACGGGATTTGGAAAACGGTACCATCGAAGTGGCTCGCCGCGATACTTTGACGAAAGAAACTTTGCCTTTGGAGGGTATTGTCGGACATATAGAAAAATTGTTAGAGGATATCCAGGAAAATATTTATAAGAAAGCATTGGATTTCCGCAATAGTATGATCACTAAAGTGGATTCGTACGATGAATTTAAAAATCTACTGGAAAGTAAAGGCGGATTTTTCCTTTGTCATTGGGATGGTACTGCAGAAACTGAAGAAAAGATAAAAGCCGATACCAAAGCGACGATCCGTTGTATTCCTTTCGATAGCCCTGAAGAAGAAGGAAAAGATATGGTGACCGGTAAACCGTCTCATCGGAGAGTGTTGATTGCGAAAGCCTATTAATGTAATATGTAAAAAGCTAAAAGCTGGCAGGTAAGTTTGCTGTTTTTAGCTTATAGCTTTTTACTTTTAGCTTTTTTGCTTTTTATGATGAATGTTACTGACCGTTTTTTGAAGTATGTAGGTTATGGTACTCAGTCTGACCCGAATACGGGATTGAATCCCAGTACACCGGGACAGATGGAGTTTGCCCATGTATTGAAGGAAGAGATGGAAGCTATAGGTATCCAGGAGGTGGAACTGGATGAATACGGCTATGTGATGGGAGTTATACCTTCTACTGTGGAACGGGAAACGCCGGCTATCGGGTTTATCGCCCATATGGATACCAGCCCCGAAATGAGTGGCAGGCATGTGAATCCCCGGATTATCGAGAATTATGCGGGCAATGATATTGTGCTGAATAAAGAGAAGGGAATCGTACTTTCGACGGAGGAATTTCCGGAATTGATGAATTATGTGGGGCAAACATTGATCACTACAGATGGGAATACCTTGTTGGGTGCGGACGATAAAGCCGGAATCGCCGAGATTTTGACCGCAGCCGAATATCTGATCGGACATCCCGAAGTTAAACACGGTAAAATATGCATCTGTTTCACTCCCGATGAGGAAATAGGGGAAGGGCCCGATCATTTTAATGTAAAAAAATTCGGAGCTAAGTTTGCCTATACGATGGATGGAGGAGAGATCGGAGAATTGGAATTTGAGAATTTTAATGCCGCTAATGCCCGGATCGTTTTCAAAGGACGGAATATTCATCCCGGGTATGCGAAGAATAAAATGGTCAATTCGATTGCTGTAGCCAATGAGTTTATGGCTAGTCTGCCTAAAAAAGAAGTGCCTGAAAATACTTCCGGTTACGAAGGTTTTTTCCATGTGTATTCGATAAAGGGAGATGTGGAAACTACCGAGATCGAAATCCTGATCCGTGATTTTGACCGGGAACGTTTTGAATGGCGCAAAAATACGATCGAGAACGGGGTGCGTGAATTTTCCAAACGTTTTGGGCTGAAAATCGAGTTGGAATTGAAGGATCAGTATAGCAATATGCGTGAAAAGATCGAACCTTGTATGGAAATCGTAGAATGGGCAAGAGAGGCGATACAGGATGCCGGAGTACA
>ENA-UEQN01002395-UEQN01002395.1-human-gut-metagenome-genome-assembly--contig:-NODE-2395-length-13120-cov-13.830790_pt1 | contig 13120 bp, 17 predicted proteins | sample MGYA00242940_ERZ507944 | MGnify/ENA primary metagenome ERZ507944 (study PRJEB26167, sample SAMN06115449) | human gut metagenome | host: Homo sapiens | place: China:Fujian | collected 2015-08-20... | reverse complement strand
GCCATTGACCGCATCCCGGAAGAACTGGCGGGCAAGTCCCCCAAGGAAATTCGTGCGGAGCTTTCCAAGACCCGTTCGGCAATGAACGAGATCGGCTCCCGTGTGGCGGAGGAAATCTACCGCCGCCGTGCAGAGAGAAGCAAGGAACAGGAAAGGTGAGGTGCATCAGATGAAAGAGGAACGCTATCACGTCGCCTTGGACGATTACGAACACGGGATTATCATCCGCTCCCTGAACGACACCAAGACCGAGCTGAAAAACAGAGGCAAGACCACCGACGCCGTGGACGACCTCATCATCAAGTTCGGCTATGCCCCAAAGAAAAAGTTCAAGGTGGTTGAGAGAAAGGATTGCTCCTGCCGTGAATCAAGGTAACGACCGGCAGGCGGCGGTCATCCTCTCCCTTATCGGTATCATTCCCGTGGTATGGCTCGGACTTCTCATCGCTCCGTCCGTCAAGGGCGGGCTGCCGGAGATATTGACGAGCCTGATGAACGCGATGAACGCCCCGTTCCATATCGAGCTTTGCGAGGACAGTGTAAAAGCTGTCCTCGTTTTGCTTCTCTGCTACGGAATGGGCGTCGGCATCTACTTCTCCACACGCAGGAACTACCGCAGGCGGGAGGAACACGGCTCGGCAAAATGGGGCAGCGCCAGTGCCGTGAACAAAAAGTACGCACAGCAGCCCAAGAGCGAAAACAAGCTGCTGACGCAGAATGTGGCAATCGGGCTGAACGCCAAGAAACACCGCCGAAACCTCAACACGCTGGTAATCGGCGGTTCAGGTGCCGGCAAGACGAGGTTTTTCTGCAAGCCGAATCTGATGCAGTGCTGCCGCAATTCCTATTTCGTGCTTGACCCCAAAGGGGAGATCGTTCGAGATGTGGGCGAGCTGCTGTCACAGAAAGAGTATGAAGTCCGGGTGCTTGACCTGATCTCTATGGAAAAGAGCCATTGCTACAATCCCTTCGTCTATCTGCAAAGCGACAACGACATCCAACGGCTTGTCACCAATCTGTTCAAGGCGACCACGCCGAAGGGTAGTCAATCCAATGATCCCTTTTGGGACACCTCGGCTTCCATGCTGCTGTCGGCACTGGTTTACTACCTTCACTATGAAGCGCCGGAGGACGAGCAGAACTTTGCAATGGTTATGGAGATGCTCCGTGCCGGCGCAATCGAAAACGAGGAGGATTCCAGACCAACGCCGCTGGATTACCTGTTTGCCGACTTGGAGATGGACAGGCCCGACCATATTGCCTTGAAGTATTATCGCTCCTATCACGCAGGCTCGGCTAAGACACTGAAATCCATTCAGATCACCCTTGCAGCAAGACTGGAAAAATTCAACCTTGAAAGCCTTGCCTCCCTGACCTGCACCGACGAGCTTGACCTTGCCACAATGGGCGAGAAAAAGGTGGCGCTGTTTGCCATCATCCCGGACAACGATTCCAGCTTCAACTTCCTTGTGTCCATCCTATACACCCAGCTTTTCCAGCAGTTGTTTTATTCCGCCGACCACATACACGGCGGAGCCTTGCCTGTACCCGTCCACTTTCTCATGGACGAGTTTGCGAACGTTTCATTGCCGGACGACTTTGACAAGATACTGTCCGTTATGCGCTCCCGTGGCGTGTCGGTTAGTATCATCTTGCAGAACTTGGCGCAGCTCAAAGCCCTGTTTGAGAAGCAGTGGGAGTCCATTGTCGGCAACTGCGACGAGTTTCTTTATCTCGGCGGCAATGAGCAATCCACGCACAAGTATGTATCGGAGCTGCTGGGGAAATCGACCATAGACACCAACACCTACGGCAAAAGCTCAGGGCGCAGCGGCAATTACAGCACCAACTACCAAATCAGCGGTAGAGAGCTTCTCACGCCCGACGAGGTTCGTATGCTGGACAACCAATACGCCATCCTTTTTATCCGTGGCGAGCGTCCGGTGCTTGATTTCAAGTACGACATCCTGAAGCATCCGAATGTGGCGCTTACCGCAGACGGGAAAGCCGGGGTTTATCAGCACGGTGCTGTCAGGAGCGACATTGCGACCATCGAGGTCACATACCTTGACCCAAAAACCCTGCCCGACACGGAAGTGCCGGAAACCGATTATGTGTTACTGTCCGATGAGGACTTTGACGAAAAACGAACTTCAAAATAACGGAGGAAACGAATATGAACATCTTTAAGAAAAACACCAAAAAGCATACCACTAAGCTGCCTATGACCGGCAAGGTCAGAAAGGGCTTCCGCATCTACTGCACCGCCATTATGGGCGCTGCGCTCATTCTCGGCACCTCGGTCACGGCATTCGCTGCCGGCGACCCCATTACCGTTATCAACAACCTGTCCAGTTTTATCTTCGGGCTGATCCGAGCCATCGGTCTTATCCTGCTGGGCTTCGGCGTGGTGCAGGTCGGCTTGTCCCTCAAGTCCCACGACCCCTCCCAGCGAGCCAACGGCTTTCTGACACTTGCGGGCGGCGTCATCATTACCTTTGCCAAGGAGATCCTCGACCTGATCGTCGGCTGAGCAAACCCACCGTGGGGCGTTCCCGGACTTTCGGGGACGCCCCAATTCTTTGAAAGGAGGTGCTTTTCGTGAGCGACAACTGGGTCGTACAGAACCTTGAAAACGCATTGGAAACCTGGAATGAAAAATTAGCCGAGATCTGGCAGCTCATCACGACAACGCCGCAGGACTTCAAGGGCGGCGGGATTTGGGGCGTGATCGTCAATATCAATGGTGCGGTGCAGGCAATCGGGCTTGCCCTGCTTGTGCTGTTCTTCGTTGTGGGCGTGGTAAAGACCTGCGGCTCGTTTACGGAGGTCAAGAAGCCGGAACACGCCCTGAAGCTCTTTATACGCTTTGCCATTGCCAAAGGAGCCATCACCTACGGTATGGAACTGATGCTCGCCCTGTTCAACATCGTGCAGGGGACGATCTCTACCATTATGAGTTCGGCGGGCTTTTCTTCGCCGCAACAGACAACGCTGCCGGCTGAAATGATCACCACCATCGAGGACTGCGGCTTCTTTGAATCAATCCCACTATGGGCGGTGACGCTCATCGGTGGGCTGTTTATCACCGTGATGTCCTTCATCCTCATTATGACCGTGTACGGGCGCTTCTTTAAGCTGTATATGTATACGGCGCTTGCGCCCATCCCCCTGTCTACCTTTGCCGGTGAGCCTTCGCAGAATGTGGGCAAATCCTTCATCAAAAGCTACTGTGCTGTTTGCTTGGAGGGCGCAGTCATTGTGTTGTCCTGCATCATCTTCTCCCTGTTTGCATCCTCGCCGCCCGTGGTCAATCCCGATGCAGCGGCGGTAACGCAGGTGTGGAGCTATGTGGGAGAGTTGCTCTTTAATATGCTCGTCCTCGTAGGCGCAGTCAAGATGAGCGACCGCATTATCCGTGAGATGATGGGGCTGTAAGGAGTGTGCAATGAAACGAAACACAAAAATCTATTCACCCTTCAAGGGATACACCCTTGAGGACTGCTATTGCAGATACTGTCTTTACTACGGCGGCAAACGCAGGCGGAGGGTTCTCTGCCTTGCCGATGTGTGCGTCTGCAAAAGTGAAATTGAGGAAGCACGCCGCCGGGAAAGGAAAAGACGATGAACCAAGACGAATTACAAAACACCGTCCTGTGCGGCGATGCACTGGAGATGCTGAAAAGGCTTCCTGACGAGTGCGTACAGATGTGCGTCACCAGCCCTCCCTACTACGGGCTTCGTGACTACGGTGCCGAGGGACAGATCGGCTGTGAACAAACGCCGTTTGAATATATAGACCGCCTGACCGAAATCTTCCGTGAGGTGCGCCGTGTGCTGAAAAGCAACGGGACACTTTGGCTGAACATTGCCGACAGCTACGCCGGAAGCGGCAAGGGCGTTTGGAGCAAAAGCCTTGCCGAACGCCCCAAAAGCAAACAGACCTACCACAGCCTCAATACCGATGAGAACGCCGCACTCCCAAAGAAATGGGACGGCATTAAGGAAAAGGATATGATCGGTATCCCGTGGCAGCTTGCCTTTGCACTTCGTGCGGACGGTTGGTATCTGCGGAGTGATATTATCTGGCAGAAGCCTAACTGCCTGCCGGAGGCTGTGAAGGACAGGCCGACCAAATCCTATGAGCATATCTTCCTGCTCTCCAAATCGCCCCACTACTATTACGATGCTGCGGCGATCTCCGAGCCGGTCGCACAGGTCACGGTGGAGCGCAACAAGCGGGCGGTCAGCGATAGGACGAAATACGCAAAGGGCGTCGGCGGCGCAAAGCCGCAGGCACTCTTTCTGCCCCGTTCCCACAGCGAACTGCCGACAAAGCGCAACAAGCGGGATGTGTGGAGCGTCAGCACCAATTCCCATAGGGGTTACGGTCACTTTGCCATGTACCCCGAACGGCTGATCGAGCCGTGCATTTTGGCAGGCTCGCCGGAGCAGGGGCTTGTCCTTGACCCGTTCTTCGGCAGCGGCACGACGGGAGCCGTGTGCAAGCGGCTCTCCCGCCGCTATCTCGGCATCGAGCTGAACCCCGAATACTGCGAGACAGCAAAAACAAGAATCCAACAGACGAAGGAGGAACTGTATCTTGGAAGTAAAAATCAACCGTGAAATACGCAACTATACGGAAGCGATGTTCTTTGGACTGTCCCTCAGACAGTTCATTTTTTCTGTCCTTGCCTGCGGCGTTGCGGTGGGCGTGTATTTCCTGCTCAAGCCCCATTTCGGCACGGAAACGGTATCGTGGATGTGCATTTTAGCCGCCGCACCCTTTGCGGCGCTGGGTTTTATTAAGTACAACGGAATGACCGCAGAGAAGTTTGTGTGGGCGTGGATCAAATCGGAGTTTCTGCTGCCGAAGAAGCTCGTGTTCCGCTCCACCAACACCTATTTTGAGCTGATGAGGCCCGGTATGGAACTCAAGAAGAAGGAGGTATTGAAAGCCAATGATTAAAACACTGAATATCCTGCTCAAGCAGGACAAGGAACGCTTCGTCGTACCCAAGGGCGTACAGGATGTCATTCTCGTCAAAACGATTTACGATGACGGCATCTTTCAGGTGGGCAGGGACAAGTTCACCAAGTCCTTCAAGTTTACCGACATCAACTATGCCGTCGCCAGCCGTGAGGACAAGGAGGCGATGTTCCTCGAATACTCCGAGCTGCTCAATTCCCTTGACAGCGGGGCGACCACCAAAATTACCATCAACAACCGCCGCCTGAACCGGCTGGACTTCGAGAAAACCATCCTTATGCCCCTCAAGGGCGACGCCCTCGACGAGTACCGGGAGGAATACAACAAAATGCTTCTTGAGCGTGCGACGGGCGCAAACGCCTACACACAGGAGAAGTATATTACCATCTCCGTGAACAAGAAGAATGTGGAGGAAGCGAGAAGCTATTTTGCCCGTGTGGGCGCAGACCTGATTGCCCACTTCGGCAGGCTCGGTAGCAAGTGCGTGGAGATGGAAGCAGACGAACGCCTCCGTATCTTCCACGACTTCTACCGTGCGGGAGAGGAAACCTGCTTCCGCTTTGATATGAAGGAAACCCGCAAAAAGGGACACGATTTCAAGGACTTCATCTGCCCCGACTCGATGGAGTTTGAAAAGGACTATTTCAAGATCGGGGAACGCTACGGCAGGGTGCTGTTCCTGCGTGAGTATGCGTCGTATATCAAGGACGCTATGGTGGCGGAGCTGACTGACCTCAACCGCAACCTGATGCTGTCCATTGATGTGGTTCCCGTTCCCACCGATGAAGCGGTGCGGGAAGCGGAAAACCGTTTGCTGGGCGTGGAAACCAATGTGACCAACTGGCAGCGCAGGCAGAACTCCAACAACAACTTCTCTGCACAGGTTCCCTATGACCTTGAACAGCAGCGCAAGGAGATGAAGGAATTTCTCGATGACCTGACCACCCGTGACCAGCGTATGATGTTCGCCGTCCTCACGATGGTACACACGGCGGACAGCAAGGAGCAACTCGACAGCGACACCGAAGCTCTGCTGACCACCGCAAGAAAGCACCTTTGCCAGTTCGGAGTGCTGAAGTTCCAGCAGCTTGACGGGCTGAATACGGTGATGCCCTTCGGCACTCGGAAGATCGACACCTTCCGCACCCTCACCACCGAGAGCCTTGCGGTGTTTATCCCGTTCCGTGTGCAGGACATCTACCACGAGAACGGCATTTACTACGGGCAGAATGTCATTTCCAAAAATATGATCATTGCCGACCGCAGGCAGCTTCTCAACGGCAACGAGTTTATCCTCGGCGTGTCGGGCGGCGGCAAGTCCTTTGCCGCAAAGGGCGAGATCATCAATCAGATGCTCTCCGGCAATGCAGATATTATCATCATCGACCCCGAACGGGAGTATTCGCAGCTTGTAAAGGCAATGGGCGGCGAGATCATCAACATTTCCGCCACCTCGCCCACCCACATCAATGCGATGGATATGAACAGGGAGTACGGCGACGGTGCAAACCCCGTTATCCTGAAATCCGAGTTCATTATGTCCCTGTGTGAGCAGCTCATCGGCGGCAACAACCTTGGTGCAGTGCAGAAATCCATCATCGACCGCTGCACGGCAAGCGTTTACCGCGCCTATCAGCAGAACGACTACAAGGGCGAGGTCCCCACCTTGCAGGACTTCCGGGCGGAGCTGCTGAAACAGACCGAGCCGGAGGCACAGGAGATCGCCCTTGCCATCGAGCTGTTTACCAACGGCTCTTTGAACACCTTTGCCAAGCACACCAATGTGGATACCGACAACCGGCTCATCTGCTACGACATCCTTGACCTCGGCAAGCAGCTTATGCCCATCGGGATGCTGGTGGTATTGGACTCCATCCTCAACCGCATTACGCAGAACCGTGCAAAGGGCAAAAATACCTTCATCTTCATTGATGAGATCTATCTCCTATTCCAGCACGAATACAGCGCCAACTTCCTGTTCACGCTTTGGAAGCGGGTACGAAAGTACGGTGCTTATGCGTCCGGCATCACGCAGAATGTGGACGACCTCTTGCAGAGCCACACGGCGAGAACGATGCTTGCAAACTCCGAGTTCATCATTATGCTCAATCAGGCGTCCACCGACCGCATTGAGCTGGCAAAGCTCCTGAACATCTCGGACACCCAGCTTTCGTATATCACCAATGTGGACGCAGGACACGGACTCATCAAGGTCGGCTCCAGCCTTGTGCCGTTTGCCAACAAGTTCCCCAAAAACACAAAGCTCTACAGGCTGATGACCACCAAATTATCCGACATTGCGAATTGACAAAGCTGGCAACAAAGAAAGGAAATCCAATGAAAAAGACAATTTCAATTATTCTCATTGCGGTGTTTGCTGCCGTCCTCGGCTCAAGCACCTTTTATATTGTCCGGCACAACAAGGAGGCGGACAAGCAGGCGGAATTATATCACAACCTTGCTTCCGTGGTGGAGGCCGCAGCGCAGACGGATGCCGAAGCGGAAACCGCCGAGCCGATTCCGTATTCCGAGGAAAAGACGCTGCTGCCGGAGCTTGCCGAGCTGTTCGGACAGAACGGCGATTTGGTGGGCTGGATCAGCATTGCGGATACCAACATCAACTATCCCGTGATGCAGTCTGTAAACGAGCCGAACTTCTACCTGAAGCACGGCTTTGACAAGGAATACTCCGAGTACGGCTGTCCTTATGTGCAGGAGGACTGCGATGTGCAAAAGCCCTCCGACAACCTTGTGATCTACGGGCATCACATGAAAAACGGCTCCATGTTCGCCCATCTCGACAAGTTCAAGAGCGAGCGCTTTTGGAACGAGCATAAGACCATCACCTTCAACACCCTGACCGACAAACAGGAATATGAAATTATTGCCGTGTTCCGCACGGTGGTCTATACCGACAGCCCCGATGCTTTCAAGTATTACCGCTTCGTGGATGCGGAAAGCGCCGAGGAGTTCGACCGCTATATTGCCAAGTGCAAGGAGCTGTCTTTCTATGATACCGGCATGACTGCCGCATACGGCGACAAGCTCATTACGCTGTCCACCTGCGAGTACAGCCGCAACAACGGCCGCCTTGTGGTGGTGGCAAAGCGTATAGTAGAGGGCGGTGATGCGGATGCTGCCCAGACTCACGCCGAAGCAGCGGCAGAAAGCCAACGCCTTGATTAAACGCCTGTGCGCCAACTATGACGGCGGCAACTGTCTTGTGCTGGATGACGGTGAGTCTTGCGTCTGTGTACAGAGCATTTCCTATTCGCTACTGTGTAAGTATTTCCGCAATGCCATATTGCCGGCAGAGCCGATGCTGGAGGCAGCTATTCTCGGCACACGCTTTGAACGATGTGTGTCCTGCGGTGCGCCCATCCTCAAGAAAGGCAATCGCAAGAAATACTGCGGCAAGTGCGCCGTAAGAGCCTACAAAAAACAGCAGGCAGAGTATGCCCGCAGGAAACGGGCAGAGTCGAAAAATAGGGGCTGAAAAGTCAGTCGTAGTAAGGCTTTTCAGCTCCCGCACTTTGAGGGGCAAGGCCTTGATACCTTTGCCCCGCTTTTTCAATTCAGGGGCGTTTTGGTGCGCCCCGGAAAGGAGAGAAAATGCCTAAAATCAAAACAAGAGATGTAGTGAAAGGCACCATCAAGAAAATAGACAAGGCGGCGATTGCCGCCGACCGGATGCGCTCCGCCTATGTGCAGACCAAGGAGAAGGCGGAACACGCCACCCATCCCGAAGAACACAGCGCAGAGGAATATGCCTCCGACCGCATCGAGGGCGGCGTAGACCGCATGACCCACGAAGCGGCGCATCAGTTCGATAAGCAGGGACGCAAGGGGCTGGCGGAAACCAAGCGGAATGTATCCAAGGCAAAGGACAGCATCAGGCAGTTCAAAAAAAAGCGGGCGGCGGAATCGCTGAAAAGGCAGTTTGTCCGTGCTTCCGGTAATAAGACCATTAAGGCGGTGGAGCAGACGGAAAAGACCGTCAAGCAATCCGCCCGTTCTGCCGGGAAGAAAACCGTCAAGACAGTAGGCAAAGGCACGACGAAAGCGGCGCAGAAATCGGTCAAGACCACAAAGACCGCCATTAAAACCACCCGGCAGGCGGCAAAGACGGCGCAGAAAACCGCACAGGCGACGGTTAAGGCTTCACAGAAAGCGGCGCAGGCCGCCAAAGCCGCAGCCAAAGCGACCGCAGCCGGTGTGAAAGCCGCCGTCAAAGCAACCGTTGCGGCGGTCAAGGCGATCATAGCGGCAGCAAAAGCATTGGTAGCGGCCATTGCCGCAGGTGGCTGGGTCGCCGTTGTGGTTATCATTGTCATCTGCCTGATTGCCTTGATTTGCGGTTCTGTGTTTGGGATATTCTTCTCCGGTGAGGATTCCGGCACGGGACAGTCCATGCGGACAGCCGTGCAGGAGATCAACACGGATTACGACAACCGGCTGTTGGGGATACGAAACGGCACTTCCTATGATACACTTGAAATGTCGGGAAGCCGTGCCGTATGGAAGGAGGTACTTGCGGTTTACTCGGTCAAGGTCAACACCGATCCTGACAACCCGCAGGAGGTTGCCACGATGGACGACACCAAAAAGCAGCTTCTCAAGGATATATTTTGGGAGATGAACGATATATCCTCCCGCACGGAAAGCCATTCGGAAACGGTCATCACCGAAACCGATGACGGTAACGGCAACATCGTGCAGACCGAAACCACCGAAACGAGAACCACGCTGTATATCACCGTGTCGCATAAGACGGTGGAGGAAATGGCTGACCAATACGGCTTCAATGAAGAACAGCGAGAGTATCTTGCGGAGCTGCTGGAGGACAAGAACAACTCCCTTTGGGCGGCTGTCCTCTACGGCATCCGATACAGCGATGATCAGATCGTGACCGTTGCCTTGTCGCAGGTGGGCAATGTAGGCGGCGAGCCTTACTGGTCTTGGTACGGTTTCGGTTCCCGTGTGGAGTGGTGTGCCTGCTTCGTGAGCTGGTGTGCCAACGAGTGCGGATATATTGAAACCGGCGTTATCCCGAAGTTTGCAGGCTGTGTGAACGGTGTGCAATGGTTCAAGGACAGAGGTCAATGGATGGACGGCTCTGCCGAGCCTGTTCCCGGAATGATTATCTTCTTTGATTGGGATAATAAAGGTTTGTCAGGTCCGCAGGACGGACTATCTGACCATGTAGGCATCGTGCAAAAGGTAGAAAACGGCATCGTTTATACCGTGGAGGGCAACTCCGGCGATAGCTGCCGTGTCAATCAGTACAGCATAGGACATTACGAGGTGCTTGGGTATGGAGTACCTCAGTATTAGCCTGCACGGTATTGCACGAAAAGAGGGAAATGGCTGCCTGCGAGGGCAGCCAATACATACCCTGATGTGAGGAAAATGCGACAATTCGTTAAAACCAACGTCCGTGTGGGCTTGCTTTTATTCGGATATTCGTATATAATGTATCGTGTTGAGTATTATCCATGCGGAGGTGCGGTATGAACGGGATCAAGGGCTATATCTCCATTCGGGAGGCGTCCTACCGTTGGGGCGTGTCGGAGCGGCGGGTCAATCAGTATTGCGCCGAGGGGCGGATCCCCGGCGCGTCCCGGTTCGGGCGTTCATGGGCGATCCCGGAAAACGCGGAAAAGCCGTCCGACCCGCGCTTTCAAGGACAGCACCGTGATCCGGCAGGACAAGCACCTGACGGATCCCCCTCTGCATTGGAAGCATCCGCAAAAAGGAAGTGAACGTTATGACCTGCGACGAGAGCTTATACCGCCAATATCTTAGCGGCGATGACGCGGGGCTGGAGGCCCTGATGAAAAAATACGGCGACCCCCTGACCCTGTATATCGATGGCTATCTGCACGACGTTCACGAGGCGGAGGAGCTGATGCTGGACGTTTTCGCCTATCTGTTCACCAAAAAGCCGAAGATACGGGGCGGCGGCTTCAAGGCGTATCTCTATAAGGCGGCGCGGCACATGGCGCTGCGCCGCAAGAGCAAGCGGAGACGCCTGTTCAGTCTGGACGAGCTGGCGGAGGAGCCGGAGGGTCGGTTGCTGGCGGAGGAGGTCATACGGACGGAGGAGCGCAACCGCGTCCTGCATTTCTGCATGGGCGAAATGAACCCGGACTATCGGGAAGTCCTGTATCTCATCTATTTTGAGGACATGAGCTACGCGCAGGCGGCGGAGGTCACGGGAAAAACGGTGAAGCAGATCACCAACATGGTGTATCGCGGAAAAGAGAGCCTGCGAAGGCTGCTGGAACGGGAGGGGATCACAAATGCGCAGTCATGAGGAACGGGTCGTGGAGACCAAGCGGCGCATTGCTGCAATGGAAAGGAAAAAACGGCTGCGGCGCAATACGGTCACTATGGCTTCCGCCGTGGCGGCGTGCCTTGTGCTGCTCATCGGCGCGTCCCTCGCCATGCCCGGCATTGCCGAAAGCATCCAAACAGGCGATTATTCCGGCTTTGAAACGGCGGCAAGCATCTTTCACGGCGGCGCGGCCTTGGGATACATCGTCATCGGACTTCTGGCGTTTTTACTCGGCGTGTGTGTGACCGTTTTGTGCTTCCGGCTGCGGCAGATGAGCCGTGAGGACGGGCAGGACAAGGAAAGCGAGGATGCGCATGGAGCTGATTGAGAACCTGCTGCAACTGCTGGTCACGTTCGTCGGCGCGCTGCTCTCGGGTGTCGCCTACCGGAAAAGCGGGCGGCAGGCGTATTTTCTGCTGCTGTGCTTCTACGGCTGCTTTGCCCTTGGCGCGCTCTACTGGACGCTGTATCTGCTGCTGTTCGATACCACACCGCGCGTCTTTTATGTGTCGGAGTTCGGCTGGGTAGCGAGCGTAATTTTCCTGCGCATTTTGCAAGCCACGCTCGCCAGTCAGGACGAGCGCAGCTTCCGCTGCCGCAGGGCATGGCTCGCGCCTGCGTTCGACGTGCCGCTGCTGGTATTCTACTGCACCTTTGGGGACATTCTCTCCAACCTGATCTGGTGCGGCATGATGATATGGCTCTCCTTCTGCGCCATTCGTGGACTGGTCTACGCCAATGGGCAGACGGACGCGGCGCGGAATATGCGGTGGTTTCACATCGGCGTGCTGTGCTTTGTGTGCGCAGAGTATCTGCTCTGGACGGCGGGCTGCTTCTGGCCGGATACCTCACCCGCAAGCCCCACCTTCTGGTGCGATATGCTGCTGACGCTTGCGATTCTGGGGCTGCTGCCCGCCACGAGAAGGGCGGTGGCAGCATGACCTACATCGAAAATATCTTCCTGTGCATGGTGTCTCCGCTGCTGGTAGCTGCTTTGTGCATGGGCAGGCGGCAGCTCCGCTTCTTCCTGTTCTGCATTGCCGGAATGGGGGTGTGCCTGCTTTCGGCCTATATCAACACCTTCCTTGCGGCAGTGTGTCAGGCGGACGCCCTTGCCGCCACGGCGGAGATCGCGCCGGTGGTGGAGGAACTGATGAAGCTACTGCCGCTGGTGTTCTATCTTCTGGTGTTTGAGCCAGAGGGGGATAAAATCAAGGCTGCCGCCATCACGGTTGCCCTCGCCTTCGCCACCTTTGAAAACGTGTGCTATCTCATCCAAAACGGCGCGGACCGCTTCTCCTTCATCTTCTTCCGGGGCTTCGGCACGGGAGCCATGCACGTCCTCTGCGGCCTGATCGTGGGCGGCGGGCTTGCCTATGCGTGGCGGCGGACGTGGCTTAAAATAGCCGGTACGTGTGGGCTGCTGGGCGCGGCCATCACCCTCCACGCCATCTATAATCTGCTCATTGCTTACGGCGGCGCGGCGCAGTATGTGGCCTACGTCCTGCCGGTGCTGCTGGTAGCGGCGGGAAGATGGTCCGCTTTCCGCTTATCGCAGAGGAAATAACCGAACATTTACTCTCTGAGAGCTGCTTTTTGGCGGCTCTCAAATTTTTTTGAAAAATTTTGCGTTTTGGGTGAGAGTTTTTTCGATTTTTTGTACCTATATAAGTGAAGGGGTTTTTAAGCCACATTTCAAAAAATCCAGAGAGGAGGTTCAAACGAAATGTACGATACCGCAAGACGGGTCGCACTCGTCAAGCAGCGGGTGCGGGAAAACACCCGCCGGAGGC
>ENA-UEQN01002394-UEQN01002394.1-human-gut-metagenome-genome-assembly--contig:-NODE-2394-length-13121-cov-4.115839_pt1 | contig 13121 bp, 12 predicted proteins | sample MGYA00242940_ERZ507944 | MGnify/ENA primary metagenome ERZ507944 (study PRJEB26167, sample SAMN06115449) | human gut metagenome | host: Homo sapiens | place: China:Fujian | collected 2015-08-20... | reverse complement strand
ATAAAGAAAAATACCTGTCCGGCATTTGCCAGCAAAAACAGATTTTTTACTACATTGTAATCCTCTCTGTAAAAGAGATATACGTAAATATGAGAACCAAGTGTTGTTCCGGCAATCAATATAACGGCAAGCGCTGACAATGCAGCAAATACACCAGTTAACATCTTCTTTGTGATTTTTCCCTGATAGCGTGCAAGATGACCTGTGATAACACCATTTAACGGTGTTGAGATCAAAGAACTCATCTTTCCGACAGTACTTGCAATAAAGAAGTAATAGGAAGCTGCATCTCCGGCTGTCATAGGAAGCACAACACGGTCTGTGTATGTTACAAAATCTGACAGCAGATATGCCGATGACAGTGACACACATGTTTTTGCATCTTCCCTAAAAAATTGGCTTTTTTCAAAAAAAGGCTTGATTTGTCGGAAAACGGTGCTATACTAGGCACAAATCACAGGAACACCTGTGAACAACGAAATAACAGTCAAACTCAAAGATATAGAGGCGCGGAACCAATCAGTCGCCTGCCCGAGACGCTCAAACGTTGATGACGGCATGCAAAAGGTGCTTCCGCCGAAATGGTACGGCTTTTGAGAGCCGCTGCTGTTGGGCGTACAGAGAAGATCTGTACGACTGTCGCAATATTTTTTGCGGAGTGCTATATTCGATTTGCAGACGATACGGTTTTTCCGGTTCCAACGGTCGAAGCACTTTGCTTTGGCCGTTTTTTGTTGGGGAAAATTTAAGGAGGAACATCCCATGAGAAGAATCGTATCCATCGTTTTAGCAGCAGCTATCCTGTGTCTGGCGCTGACCGCCTGCGGTTCGCGGCAGAAGACCGACCTCTCGAAGGCCACCACCATCGCAGACCTCAAGGGTGCGGTCATCGCCGGTCAGGCTGGCACGTTCCACTTAGACGTCATCGACCAGATCGACGGCGTCGAGAAGAAGTCCTACCCCGACTTTACAGACCTTCTGAACGCCCTGAAGTCCGGCGCGATCGATGGCTATGTCGCCGAAGAGCCCACGGCGCTTGAGGTTTGCGGCAAGGACGATACGCTGACCTATCTGCCGTTTGTCAACAATGACACCGGCTTTACCGCAACGGACGCGGAAACGGGCATTGCTGTTGCGTTCCAGACCGGATCGAGCATGGTCGCAACCGTCAACGATATTCTTGCCACCATCCCCACCGAGACCCGTCAGGCGCTGATGGCGCAGATGGTGAGCCTTAGTGCAGACCCCGATACGCAGTCGAGTGAAGCAATTGCCCTTCAGTCTTCCAACACCGACACCTCGAACGGTGTGTTCCGCATCGCGATGGAATGCGCCTACGCCCCCTTCAACTGGACGCAGACAACCGACGCGAACGGCGCAGTTCCCATCTCCGGCAAGGATAACCTCTACGCCAGCGGCTACGATGTGCAGGTCGCAAAGTACATTGCCGCCGAACTCGGCATGAGCCTTGAGGTCTACTCCTACGAGTGGGATTCGCTGATCGCCGCCGTCCAGTCCGGCGCGGTTGACGCGATCATCGCCGGCATGAGCCCCACGGCCGAGCGTGAGGAGCAGGTCGACTTCACCGACTGCTACTACAACAGCAACCTCGTGGTCATCATCAAGAAGTAAGCGATTTCAAGCAAGAATCAGAAAATACGAACGGAACGGATGAGATAAGATGGAATTTATCAGAGAAGTACTCGGAATCATCAGCCAGTATTACAGCTACCTGCTTTCCGGCGTCGGCTATACGATGCTCATTGCCCTGATCGGTACAGCCGCCGGCTTCCTGATCGGTCTGCTTACGGGCGTCATCCGCACTGCGCCGAAATCGAAAAATGCAGTACTCCGCGCGCTCCATAAGATCGTCAACGCCATCATCGCCGTCTACATTGAGGTCTTCCGCGGTACGCCGATGATGGTCCAGGCGATGGTCATCTACTGGGGCTACGCCTTTTTGAATGACGGCGCGACGCTGCCGCTCATTCCTGCGGGCCTGTTCATCGCCTCCATCAACACCGGCGCTTACATGGCCGAGATCGTCCGCGGCGGCATCATCTCCGTCGACCGCGGACAGCTCGAGGGTGCGTACTCCGTCGGCATGACGCACGCGCAGGCGATGGTCAAGGTCGTCATCCCGCAGGTGCTTCAGAACATTCTGCCGTCCATCAGCAACGAGTTTGTTATCAACATCAAGGATACCTCGGTGCTGAATGTCATCGGCGTGACGGAGCTCTACTACATGGCGGGCGTCATTAAGCGCATCAATTTGCAGACGTTCCAGGTCTACACGGTCATCTGCATTTTGTACTTCATCCTGACCTTCACAGTCACACGGCTCCTGCGGCTTGCCGAAAAGAAGCTCGCGGGGTCTGACAACTACACGATCTGCGGCAGCGGCTCTGATTCACAGGCCGAAATTCACATCCGGGAGGCGCAGTAAGATGGAAGAGATTTTAAGACTCGAGCATCTGGAAAAGACGTTCGGCACCCATCAGGTGCTGCGCGACATCAGCTTCTCGGTAAACAAGGGCGATGTGATCAGCATCATCGGCTCGTCCGGCTCCGGCAAGAGCACGATGCTCCGCTGCGTGAACCTGCTCGAAGAGCCGACCGGCGGCAAGATCGTCTTTGAGGGTAAGGACATCGCGGGAAAAGAGCTGAATTTGTCGCAGTACCGCGCGCGCGTGGGCATGGTGTTCCAGCAGTTCAACCTCTTCAACAACATGAACGCGCTCGAGAACTGCGTCTGCCCGCAGCTGACGGTGCTGCACCGGAAACGCGAGGAGGCCGAGAAAATCGCGCGGGATTACTTAGAGCGCGTCGGCATGTCCGCTTACTGCAACGCCCGCCCTGCGCAGCTCTCCGGCGGCCAGAAGCAGCGCGTGGCAATCGCGCGGACGCTCTCGATGAACCCTGATATCATCCTCTTCGACGAACCGACGAGCGCGCTCGACCCCGAGATGGTCGGAGAAGTGCTCGATGTGATGAAGCGCCTCGCGGGCGAGGGCTTTACGATGCTGGTCGTGACGCACGAGATGGCGTTTGCGCGCGACGTGTCGAGCCGGGTCATCTTCATGGACGGCGGCGTGATCTTAGAGGACGCTGCGCCCGAGGAGATCTTCAACAACCCCAAGCAGGCCAGAACCAGAGAGTTTTTGAGTCGGTATTTGTCCCGATGAAGTGAGCCAAAAGGGCAGACGGACATTTTTTAAAATATTCCAGCATCCAAAAGGGCTTGCTGCCTGCAACGAGTGGGCGGCAGGCCCTTCGTTTTGCCGGAAAGTCTGCGGCAAAAGCACGGAAATGGGAAAATCCCGGCGACCGGTCACGGTCGTCGGGATTTTGTATCCTTCTTGGAAAGCGCGCGGCGGCGAAAAAAGGCTGAATGTGTATGTTTGCGTGAAGTGTTTGCAGGCAAGATGGAAGGCGGTTAGGGTGTATCTGAAAACAGCACTTAGATGTGCAAAATGCTGAAAGTGACACACGAAGCTGTGACCATAACAAAAGCGAGAAAGGAGGCATCCCGTTTGTCATAGCGTGTCTCAGCGCGGCGAAATTCCTTGCGCCGATTGAAGAAACGCTCTACTACATTCCGCCTTTTATTCGTCTCCTTACCGCCGTATGCACGCAATCTTGAAAGATATATCTTAATAAGCGCATGGAAGGCGTTGTAAAGTAGTTTTTTCAAAAAAACGCTGCAAAAGGAAGACGCTTTCAGAGGGAAATCCACCTCTGAAAGCGTCTGTATTGGTTGTTTAGACGATTCGTTTGTGCAAATTTCTATTGCATTTCAATTTGCGGCAAACCCTTTTGTAATAAGTCTGCGGCAGAAATCAGCTCTGCAGGCACTTCACAGTCCACAGCCGGTTGTAGCCGTCCTTGTTGCTGACGAAGCCTTCAACATACTTGGTGCAGGCCTCGACCGTAAGCGGATGGCAGATGTACAGCTGCGTGCAGTTTTCATAGATGATCTGGTTGAGCTCGGAGTAGACCTCCTTACGTGCTTCGGGATCGCTCAGACTGCGGCCCTTCTCGATCAGTTCATCTGCCTTGGGATTGTCGAAGAAGGAGCGGTTGCCGGGCTTGCCCTTCTGTGTGGAGTGGTAGCACGGATAGTAGGTGTAATCGGCGTCACCGGTGGAAGTGATCCATGCGGAGAAGCCCATGTCATGCTCGTGTTCGTTCAGAGCCTGAATGTACGTCGCCTGCTCATAGGTGCGGATATCGACGTTGATGTTGAGTTCCTTGAGCATCTGCTGGACGACCTGACAGATCTCGAGACGCTGCTGAGACTGGTTGGTAACCATGATGAGGTCGCAGCCGTTGGGATAGGAGGACTCAGCCATGAGCTGCTTTGCTTTCTCCAGATCGTAGTCATAAGTCGGGGTCGGGGTGTAGCAGGCAACGATCGGCGCGATCATGCTGTCAGCAAGCGTGGCGCTGCCATGAAGGATGGTATCGATGATCTTCTGGCGGTCAATGGCGTAGCAAATGGCCTGACGAACCTTCAGATCATAGGTGGGACGATCCGCATCGACCAGATTGAAGAAGTAGTTGAAGCAGGTCATGGACGGCTGTGCATACTTGACCAGATCGGGGTTGGCGTCAATCTTGGCTACGTCGTTGGCCTCAATGGAGTAGGCAATGTCGACCTCACCCATTTCCAGAGCGATGACGCGCTGTGCGGCCTCAGGGATGACCTTCATGACAAGGTTCTTGGTCGCGGGCTTGCCCATGAAGTACTCGTCAAACGCCTCGAGCTTGACAGAGTCGGACGGGTTCCATTCGACCATCTTGTACGGACCGGAGCCGATGGGATGCTGAGAGAAATATTCATCGCCGTTGGCCTCGATGTAGGCCTTGGGCACGATGGCAGAGAAGGGCATCGAAAGGTTATTCAGGATCGGAGCGTAAGGCTCTGCGCAGTGGATGACAATGGTGTTCTCACCGGTGATTTCCACACTCTCGATGAAGCTGACGATGTAGTTGACATAGTTGGAGGCGATCGCACGATCAAGCGACCACTTGACATCCTCAACAGTCAAGTCGCTTCCATCGTGGAACTTGACGCCCTGACGGATGGTAAACTCCCAATCCTTGTCGTTGAGCTGCTGATAGCTCTCAGCAAGCAGCGGCTGGGGGTCGCCGTCACCGATGACTTCCAGCAGTGTGCTGAAAATGTTGCAAGTGACCGTAACGGCGGCAGTTTCCTTGCCGATGTGCGGGTCCATCGAGGTCACGTCTGCACTCTGAGCCCAAACGACGGTGTCCTTGTAGTTGCCGTTGGCATCTGTCTGCTGGGTGTCCTGGGTGGCGGCATCGGCGCTGTTATTCTGGTTGCTGTCGGTTGACTTGCTGCAGCTGGTCAGCACCAGACAAAGCAGCGTACAGGCGGCGAGAAGAAGTGCGAGAAGTCGATGTTTCATAATGTTCCTCCTTATATTTGCGTTCTTTTCTTGGCGTTTACGCCATTGCATCCTTGAATTGCGCGGCCTTGATGCAGGCTACGCTGTGACCGGGCTCGATCTCGCACAGCGGGATGTCGCCTGCAGTGCACTCCGGTGTGGCATACGGGCAACGCTTTGCAAACCGACAGCCGGGTTTGGGGTTGATTGGAGATGAAAGCTCGCCTTTGAGCGGAATCTTGTTCATTTTGACCCGCGGATCCGGGATCGGAATGGCGGACAGCAGCGCCTTTGTGTAGGGATGCACCGGCGCACGGAAGAGCTGCTTTGCATCGCAGATTTCCACAACCTGTCCCAGATACATGACCATGATCTGGTTGGACAGATGCTTGACAACGCTCAAATCGTGAGTAATAAACAGATAGGTAAGCCCCATTTCCTCCTGAATATCCTGCATCAGATTTAAAATCTGCGCCTGAATAGAGACATCCAGCGCGGAGACCGGCTCATCACAGACAATGAACTTCGGCTCGAGTGCAAGCGCACGACCGATGCCGATTCTCTGCCGGCGACCGCCGTCAAGCTCATGCGGATAGGCATTCACAAGACGCTGGGCAAGACCGACGCGGTCCATAACCTGACGTACATGGCGGTTAAGCGCCTCTTTGTCGCTGGGCTTATACTTGCCCTGAATCAGAAGCGGCTCCGCGATGGTCTGGCTGACGGTCATGCGGGGGTTGATGGATGCAAACGGGTCCTGGAAGATGATCTGCATGTCCTCACGCAGCTTCTTCATCTCTTGCTTGCTGCATGCGGTGACGTCCTTGCCATCAAAAATCACCTTGCCGTCGGTCGGCTCATGCAGGCGAAGGATGGTACGTCCCAACGTGGACTTGCCGCAGCCAGATTCGCCAACAACGCCGAGCGTTTCACCCTTTGCGAGGGTAAAGTTGACGTCATCTACGGCATGGAGCTGACCGGAGGCGGTCTGAAAATATTTTTTCAGGTGTTCAACACTCAGAATGGTTTGCTTCGATGCGCTCATTTCTGCTCACCTCCTGCGTTGGTATTTTCGGCGCGGAAGCAGCGGACCAGATGCCCGTTTCCAACGTCTATCATTTCCGGGTGCTCCTCGCGGCAGCGGTCGGTCGCGTACTGACAGCGCGTGCAGAATTTGCAACCCGTCGGCAGATTGGTGGGATCCGGCATCAGACCTTCAATCGGCACAAGGCGGTTCACATCCTCATTCAGCTTGGGAATGGAGTTGAACAAGCCCTGTGTATAGGGGTGCATGCGGTTTTCAAAGATCGTAAATACGTCTGCATATTCTACGACTTCGCCGCCATAGATGATCGCGACCTGTTCACAGGTCTGCGCTACGATGCCAAGATCGTGCGTGATGAGGATCATCGACATGTCAAGCTTTTTACGAAGCGCCTGGATGGTGTCAAGCACCTGCGCCTGAATGGTGACGTCCAGCGCTGTGGTTGGCTCGTCTGCCAGCAGGATTTTCGGGTTGAGAACCAGCGAGATGGCGATGATGACGCGCTGTTTCATGCCGCCGGAGAACTGGTGCGGGTAATCATTTGCACGTTCGCGGCTGATGCCGACGGTCTCCAGCATTTCCAGCGCCTTTTCCCATGCCTTCTTCTTGCCGATTTTCTCATGCGCCATGACCGCCTCGGCAATCTGGTCGCCAACCGTCGTGACGGGGTTAAGGCTGGTCATGGGGTCCTGGAAGATCATGGAGATCTCTTTGCCGCGGATGGATTGCCGATGCTTTTCCTTCATCGTCAGAAGGTCTTCACCGCGATAGAGAATCTTACCGCTGACAATCTTGCCCGGTGGACACTGGATCAAACCCATGATGCTGCGCGCCAGCATTGTTTTGCCCGCGCCGGTCTCGCCGACGAGACCCAGTGTTTCGCCCTCGCGAAGCGTCAAGGACAGACCATTGAGCGCGTGGACGCATCCGCTGTCGGTGTCATACTGAATGACAAGGTCTTCTATTTTCAGAATGTCGCTCATAGCAGGCCTCCTAGTTCTTCATACGCGGATCGAGCGCATCACGCAGGCCGTCGCCGATGATGTTCAGGATCAGAATGGTAATCATAATCGCGGCACCGGGCATAACGGTGATGTGCCATGCGTCACGGATGTAAGTACGGGCGTTGGAAAGCATTGCGCCCCATTCTGGCATCGGAGCCTGAATGCCCATGCCGATGAAGGAAAGGCCAGCGATGGAAAGAATCGCGCTTGCCATGCCCATCGTGACCTGAACGATCATGGGGGACAGGGCGTTGGGAACGATGTAGCGGAAAATGATGCGTGCATCGCTCGCGCCAGCCGATCGGGCGGCCTCGACGAATTCCTGATCCTTGATCGTCAGTACCTGTGCGCGAATGACGCGTGCGAAGGTCGGCGTCTGGGAGATGGCAATGGCAAGAACGACATTGACGAGGCTGGGACCCATTGCTGCGACGATCGCCACAGCCAGCAGCGTCGTCGGAATTGCAAGAAAAACGTCCATGATGCGCATGAGGAGCGTGTCCATCATGTTGTAGTAGCCTGCGACTGCGCCAATGATGCCGCCGAGTACCGACGCGCCGAGTACGGCAAACGCACCCATAAACAGCGAGTACCGCGTGCCCCAGATGATGCGAAGCAGGATGTCGCGGCCAAACTCATCCATACCGAGGATGTGTTCCTTTGAGGGCGGCTGCAGGCGCTGCAGCAAATCCTGAGAAATGACGTACTTGTCGTAAAAGGAGTTGTTCGTGACAAGGTCGATGATGATCGTGGTGATCGCCATCAGCGCCAGAAGAATGAAAATAGCGAGTGCGCCAAGCGCGAGCTTGTTCTTCTTAAAGCGATACCATGCTTCTGCACCGAGCGTGCGGCTCTGATAAGGCATATTCTGTGCTTTTTTCATGGTCATGCCTCCTGTTTCTTTGCACGCAGGGCGAGCTTCTTGCCGTTCTTTTTGTACTGCGACTTGATGCGCGGGTCAACAAATGCGTAGAGAATGTCAACGAGCAGATTGACGACCGAGAAACTGACCGACATCAAAATGACGGAGCCGAGTACGGCTGGCGTGTCCTTCGTCTTGATTGCATCGAGCATATAGCGTCCGACGCCGGGCCAGGAGAATACGGTTTCGGTCAGCATGGAGCCGCCGAGCAAATGACCGAACTGCAGGCCTGCGCTGGTGATGATGGGAATGAGCGCATTTTTCAGCATATGACGCGTCGTGACCTGCGATTCGGAGATGCCTTTTGCACGGGCAGTAGAGACATAGTCCTGACGCATGGTCTCCAACACACTCGAGCGCGTCATACGCATGATGGTCGCCATGATACCAGTGCCCAGTGTCACCGCTGGGAGGATCAGGCTCTTAAGCATCGGACCGGTGTCCTCGCCCATACCCTGTGACGGCAGCCAACGCAGCTTCAGCGCGAACAGGATGACCAGCAGCAGACCAAGCCAGAAGTTCGGCATAGACACCGAAATCAGTCCGCCGACGGATGCGACATTATCCAACAGGGTATATTGCTTTTTTGCTGACAATATACCCAGTGGTATGCCGAAAAGCAACGCGATGAGCATACTGCTCAAAGCCAGAAGGATCGTGTTGGGGAAGCGCGAGAGAATCTGGTCAGAGACGCTTAGCTTTGTCTTGTAGGACTTGCCGAAGTCTCCATGCAGCAGATCCCAGATATAATTGACATACCGCTCAAGGAACGGCTTATCCAGACCAAGCTCTGAGCGCATGGCCTCGGCTGCTTCTTCCGTTGCGTTGTCGCCAAGTACGACCAAAACCGGATCGCCGGGGGCGAGTGACAAGATGGAGAAGACCAGGAAGGTCACGCCGATCAGCACTGGGATCAGCAGCAACAATCGCTTGAGAATCAATCGAAACATAGTTTACCCCCTATTCTTTGCCTGCCAGGCAGCAGACTTATTCAAATGTACCCTTGACAAGTACCTGCTTGTCCTGCATCATGATGCGGCCCTTTGCCAGCATGGTGTCGATCTGATAGCCCTCGTCCAGAAGAACCAGATCAGCATCACTGCCCTCGGCGATGCAGCCCTTGCGCGGATACAGCTCCAGTGCACGGGCGACGTTTGAGGTAATGAAGGGCAGCGCCTTTTCCAGAGCAACGCCCTGCTGGGTCACCATTTCGTAGACCACGCGGTAGAGGTTTGCCATGTCGCCGACACCCATACCGACAATGTGCTCATGCTTTTCGTCCCATTTCGGCATGCTTCCGTTGGAGTCGGAGCTGATGGTCAATAATTCGGGAACAGCCGTTTCCATCAGACCGGGGAAAAACTCCGAAACGCCGGCCTTCGCGGTGATATCTGCGTAACCACCCATGTGCGTAAACTGCGAAGCCTCCTCCAGCCGGCGGCCGAGATGTGTCGGGCGGAAATGGGAGATGGGAATATCGGTCGTGCGGACGATGTCCATGAGCGGCTCAATGCCTTCTGGCGAGGCACCGACATGCACGTGCAGCTCACCGACCTTGCCGGAGACGAGCGACGCCATGCGGATGTCAGAAACCAGACGGATCAGCTCATCGCGGGTGGGATGGCTGCATCTGTGATCAGCAATGGCGAGCTTACAGCCAATGATCTCGGAGATGTAGAGAATATCGTTTGCCACAGAGTCCGTGATGGTTCTGGGCGGATATGCGTAGGAGTTCGTCAGGCAGTAAGCCGTGATACCCTCGTTGTTGAGCGCCTTGGTTTTTGCCAGCAGCAACTCAGGACTCTTGGTGTAGCCGTCGGTTCCGAGCAGACCGACGAGCGTCGTCACGCCGGAGGTAACGGCCTTGGAAAGCTGGAATTCCGGCGTCCGGGTTTCGAAACCGCCCTCACCGCCGCCGCCGACGATGTGAACGTGCTGGTCGATGAAACCGGGAACGAGCATCTTGCCCGCCGCGTCGATCACGGTCAGATCGTCGCGCCACGGCTCGATGCAGTCCGCGATCTCAAGAATCTTGTCATAGGCCAGCAGAACGTCCTTTTTGCCAAGAGCCTTTGGCGCAAACACCTGTGCATTTTTGATCAGAATCATTGAAAATTTCCTCCTGTGTTCATTTTAACGTTTGACGCTCTATCTCAGCGCGAACAAACTGTTGATCCCTCTGCGGAATGCCGAACTTTTTCTCGAGCTGCTCGATCCGCACCTGTGCGGTCAAAAATCTCTCACGGTCGCTGAGCAGAAGCCCAGAAGCGAGTACCTCGATCATCGCGATCATCGAGGTGACAGAGTTATAAAACACATCGTGTTCCGTGTTGCAGGTCAGAGACATGTCACACGCCTGCGCCACCGGAGAGGTCAAGCTGTCTGTGATGGAGATGCATGTGATCCCGGCCTGCCGCAGATGCTGTGCCAGTTGGATGGTCAGCTCTGCGTATAAGGGGATACTGATGAGGACAAAGACATCCTCCTTTGTGGCGTGCACGAGCTGATCACAGGTCTGCTTTTTATCCGAAGTATCGACCAGATGGGCCTCACGACCGATACGCTTGAGTTGATAGAGAAAAAAATCCGCTACGATCCGCGTGAGATGATGTCCCGCGACAAAGATGCGCCGCGCATGGTTCATCTGGTAAACGATCTGCATGAAACTTTCCGTATCTAGATACTGGAATGTCATATCGAGTCCGCGCTTTTCGCCGTCGATGATCTTGCGGCAAGTGTCGTTTACATCGGTCGAGCGCGCGAGCGACATACGAACCTTTTCGTTCGGGCTCAGACGCATGCGCACATACTCCTGAAGCTGGCGACGGAAAGCCAGAAAACCCTGACAGCCCATATTGCTGCAAAATTTCAGAACGGTCGCATCTGTTGTGTGCGTTGTCTGTGCAAACTCGCGCAGTGTCTGGAAGCTTGCCTTATCCGGATGCTCTAGGCAGTAGTCTGCAATCCGTTTTTGAACGGAGCTGACTTCCGAATATCTGGCGCGGATCGTTTCCATAATATCCATGCAGTCACCCCTTTACAGTTCTGTCATTCGTGGCGTCTCAGGCAAGAATTCCGATGGCAGACCGAACACTTCAAAGTAGCGGCACATTTGCATTGGTGCAAATTTTTCTGTGGAGTAATGCGTACCGCCGAGAAGATTGACGGCGCTTGCCTTGGCAGCCTCGTGAATGGCGTCCACCCAGGGTACCTCCGGATTCGTCACGCCGGTTATAAAGGTGTTGACGCCCCAGTCGCGGAGCTGCTCATAAATCTGTGTGTTTTTTGCGCCGCCTGCCATGATGGCAAAGCGCCCGCGCGAAAGCACGTCCTCTGCGTAGTTGTAGAGCTTGACAGCATGCCCGACGACGCGTTCCATCGCCTGCGCAAGCTCTGTCGCCGTTGAAAACGGCGAGGTGCAGACAACACCCATGCGCACCAGATTCTGCTCAAAGAAGGAATCATACGGCTCAGCGCCAAGTGCCCTTGCAAGGTTCACACCGGGAGAAAACGGGCTGTTGCGGTCAAGCGGAATGTGATAGGTAAACAGTGAGATGCGCCGCTCCTTCAGAAAATCGAGCCATTTCTGCGGGATCTGCGGTGGTGGATCCGCCGTGTTCAGCCGCTGCGGCTTCGGGTGATGCGTAAAGAGCATGCAGGTGTTGGCGTCCAGCCGTTCCAACTGCTCAAAAACCTCCGGGCTTGCGAAGGTCGCGGTATATACACGTGTAATTTCCTCGGTGTTATCCTCCTGAAGCCCGATCACCGGAAAGACCTCTGTGCAGGTCTGCGGCTGGAAAGTCCACTCCAGCCAGCGGTAGAGCGTAGATGATTTCATCGCACGTCCCTCACTCTGCATCCAGCGGAATCTTTTCAAGGGCGCGCATAAAGTCAACAAGGAAATCCGCCGTCGTGTTCAGCATCTCTGTGCCCCATTCCACCGTAGCGGTAGAGGGATGGTCGGGTCCGTACCAGCTATTGTCGGTGATCTTGCGGTTGGTGCGCGGCAGCGGCAGGGAAATGCCGTGGAATTCGACTCTGCGCAAACCGCAGGCGTGCAGCTCGTCGGTCGGGTCCTTCGGCGCGTTGTCGCAGATCAGATCCTTGCGCACAAGCTTCGGGTCGATCGCCAACATTGCAGCTGTTTCCTCGCCGGCACCGTGCCCGCCCTTCCACGCAGGGTTGAGATCGCCAGCGACGGTCCACCAGTTGAACACCGTGCCGACAGCGTTTTTGCGGTCAAGATATCCGCATACCTTTTCCAAAGCGTGCGTGTTGCCGCCGTGACCGTTCAGAATGACAAAATAGCGGCAGCCCCACCGATACAGGCAATCACAAATGCGCTGCATAACAGCCTCCAGCAGATCGGAGCCAATGCTGACGGCACCAGGCCAGTCCAGATGCCAGTCACAATCGCCATAAGGGAGGGTCGGCAGGATCAGAACGTCGGACTTCTGCTCTACCAACTCAAGGAGCTTCATTGGGATTAGCGTGTCAGTTCCGAGCGCATTGTGCAGACCGTGACACGCAATGCTGCCCACGCTGAGCAGCGCGATTTTATGATCTTTGAAATAGGCCTCTACTTCCGGGGAATTCATTCGTTCCAGACGCATCATCTTTCCTCCAGTTATTTATTTGCAACTTAAAGCATTCGCTATAGTTCTATATATAAGATATAGCGAATATTGCATGTTGTGCCAATGCCTTTTTCTGCTTTTTTACAATTTTTGAGTAAATAT
>ENA-UEQN01002391-UEQN01002391.1-human-gut-metagenome-genome-assembly--contig:-NODE-2391-length-13123-cov-6.197149_pt1 | contig 13123 bp, 16 predicted proteins | sample MGYA00242940_ERZ507944 | MGnify/ENA primary metagenome ERZ507944 (study PRJEB26167, sample SAMN06115449) | human gut metagenome | host: Homo sapiens | place: China:Fujian | collected 2015-08-20... | reverse complement strand
AACGGGATACTACCGCCCTGCGTAAGTTGAACGAGATAAATGATGAGTTAAGTACCAAACTCAAACAAGCGATGGATGATTTTATTCGGGATAATCCAACCAGTTTTGTGTCTATGCATGTTATTTCAGAAATATCCCGTGCAACAGGTGAATATTTGGCGTTGGCAAAAAAATGGTTCGGATACATGAATGCCTCTGTGAAATCTTCTTTAATCGGAAAAAGGATTGCTAAAAATTTGGAGTATGCTTCCAAAGGCGAGTTGATAGGAAAACCTGCCGGCGATTTTGAACAGCCTACAGCAGATGGAAAACCGGTCAGACTCTCTGATTATCGCGGTAAGTACGTGCTCTTGGATTTTTGGGCAAGCTGGTGTGGTCCCTGTCGTGCGGAAAATCCGCATGTATTAGCCGCTTACAAACGGTTTCATGATAAAGGGTTTGACGTTCTTGCTGTTTCGCTTGACACTGATGCTGACAAATGGAAAAAGGCTATTGAGGAGGATGCGTTACCCTGGACTCATGTATCTGATTTGAAACGTAAAAATGCAGCAGTAGAGCAATTCGGTGTTTCCGGTATCCCGGATAATTTTCTGATAGGACCTGATGGCATAGTCATCGCCAGAGGTTTACGGGGAGATGCTCTGATGATGAAATTGGAGGAGATATTTAAAGTGAAGTAAACACCTATGAAACGAATCGTTTTTATGATATGCCTGTTGGGCGGGTGGATGACGTGTTGCTTCGCCCAAGGCATTGTTTTCTGCGAATTGACTCTTGAGGCGGCCTGTCGGCAAGCAGACTCCGAGGGAAAGTATGTTTTCGTGGATTGTTATACTTCCTGGTGCGGTCCTTGTCGGCAGATGGCGACAAGGGAGTTTGTGAAGCCGGAGGCCGGCACCTATTTCAACGAAAAATTCGTCTGTGTGAAGTATGATATGGAACGCGGTGAAGGCATACAGTTGAGAGAGCGGTTCAAAGTTACGGCTTATCCTACTTTTTTACTGTTGAAATCCAACGGGACGGAAATCGGACGTCTGGTCGGAGGAAACGAACTTCTTCCTTTTATTGAGAAAGTGGAATATCTGCTGAAGCCTGAGAATTCCCTTAGTCTGAAGAAAGAACGTTTTAAAGCCGGACAATTGAACAAAAAAGAAATGATGGAATATGTGGATGGTCTTTTCAACGCTTTGGATGTCGAATATTGTACGGTTGCCGATTCCTTGTTTAATCTGTTAAGCGATGAGGAACGGCTGGCGCCGGAATATTGGAATATTTTCACCTATCGCCTGATGTTTCCGAAAGGACGTTATTTCGACTATTTGGAAGCACATCAGGCTGATTTTGTTCGTTTCGTGGGAGAAGAGAAGGTGGATGGACTTCTTGCGCGATGCTATAAAACTGCTCTGGTTCCTTTCACGAACGCAACGATGTCTTCCAATAAATTCCAGGAGTTGGACGAGGTATTGGCTAGTTTGAAAGAATCCTCTTTCAAAGATAAACCCGTTATCGAACGAATGGCGGAGGTTGCCCAGGCCCGTTGCCAGAATGATGCCAAACGTCTGTTAAAGGTTCTGACACAGTTGATGGATGAACAGAACATGGATGTTTTCCGGCTGTGTATGCGGGCTCCTTTGCTGATAGACGCCACTTCTATGACCTCAAAGGAACGCAAGGCGTTTGTCCGCTTGGGTGACCGATATGCGGAAATGTGTCCGCCTGAATCGCAAGCACAAGTCCAAGAGATGTATAACCCTTTAAGAAACTATAGAAAATCATGAAAAAACAATCATTATTCTACAATATCATTTGTGTGTTGGCCCTGACGGCATGTTCGTCATCAACACGCTATGTTATCAGCGGAACAGTGCCGGAAGACCTGAACGGTAAATATATATATATGTTGCGGAATGGGAATTTCCGCTATGGAGAACGTAATACTAACTTAGATAGCGCATGGGTAGAGAATGGAAAATTCCGTTTTATCGGTAATGTGGAAGGAAACGCCGTGCGGTTTATCTCTACAAGTCAGCAAGCATTTACATTCATTTTAGAGCCGGGAGAGATTATGTTCGACATAACCGATGAAATGAGTTTGAAAGGTACTCCTTTGAATGACGAACTGACACAATATCGGAAAGCATTGAAAGGAGTTGAAGAAAAGTATCGGGAAATAAATGAGGCGGTTAAAGCCGATCCTGCGTTTGTGAAAACTGAACGTTTCAGGACAATGAATGAAGAAGCACGTCAGATGAAAAAAGGTATTTGTACTTCTGTTATTGTAAAACACAAGGACAATGCTTTGGGCGAATACGTGTTGAGAGAGTGGTTGATATCCTGTCAAAAACTGGAAGAATTTGATACAGCTTATGATTTATTGGAGCGTCGTCCAGTTGACTTCGGGCCGCTGAAAGGTGATATTATGCGTTGGGAGGAAGTTCGTAAAAGCATGCCGGGAATGATGTTTACCGATTTCACGATTACAGACGGCAATGTGGATGGTACACCTGTTTCATTATCCGATTATGTCGGAAAAGGTAAATAGTCGTCCCTTAAAAATATCTTTATTCGCTGATATTCAATAATTTAATCTATAGAAAGTTTTGATAAATCTGCAAGTTTTATTATCTTTATGGTGAGAAACTTGCAGATTTTATGATTAAAAATACGAATAATAGCCCTTCCTTATTCAGCAACCTGTCTGACATGCTGAACCAATCGCACCCACTTTACCAGTTGGCAGAAAAAATAGACTGGGGTAAATTTGAGACAGCTTTTCAATCTTTGTATTGTCAGGATAACGGCCGTCCCGGCAAACCAATCCGTTTGATGTGCGGTTTGCTCATTCTGAAGCACCTTCGTAATCTGTCAGACGAGTCTTTGGTGGAACAATGGAGTGAAAACGCTTATTATCAGTATTTTTGTGGAATGCAGGAGTTCACTCCGTCAGCCCCGTGTGCCTCTTCAGAACTGGTCCATTTCCGCAGACGTATCGGTGAGGAGGGAATTGAACTTATCTTTCAGGAAAGCATTCGTGTGAATAACGAGAATGATGAAGACCACCATCATGATACTGCCTTTATTGATTCTACCGTTCAGGAAAAGAATATCACTTACCCCACGGATGCAAAGTTGCATAAGAAGATCGTGAAGAAAGTTCTTGGCATCGTGAAAAAGCTGGGCCTTCCTCTGCGTCAAAGCTATACCTTTGTGTTGAAGGAGATCTATCGTGACCAACGTTTTCGGAATCATCCCAAGAATAGGAAAAAGGCTCTTAAGGCAGACAGGCGTTTACGTACAATAGCAGGAAGGTTGGTCAGGGAACTGAAACGTAATCTTAGAGAGCGTCACGACTATGATAAATTGCTCCAGCTCTTTGAAACCATTCTTTCCCAAAGGCGTAATAGCCGGAAAAAACTCTATTCCATTCATGAGCCGAAAGTACAATGTATCAGCAAGGGCAAAGAACATAAGAAATACGAATTCGGCAACAAGGTATCCATCATACGTTCTGTCACAGGCATTATTCTTGGAGCCATGTCCTTTCGCAATGAATATGACGGTCATACCATCGAGGCTTCTTTGGAACAGGTAGAACGGTTAACCGGAAGAAAGATTGAAGTACTGGCTTGTGATAGAGGATACAGAGGCAAGAAGGAAATTAACGGGACGAAGATTATGATTCCCGATGTACCCAAGAAATCAGACAGCCGTTATCAGAAACAGAAGAAACATAAGCTTTTCCGCAAGCGTGCAGGTATAGAACCAACAATAGGTCACTTGAAGTCAGATTACCGATTGGGCCGCAACTTTTATAAAGGTGTGGTAGGAGATTCTGTAAACCTACTTCTGGCGGCAGCGGCCTATAACTTCAAAAGAGCCATGAAAGCTCTTTTTGGTATGATTCAATCGAGTAGGAGGAAAACGAAGCAGTTTTCTTCCTACTTTCGTTTTCCGACCTCTCACACCACCACGCATGCGGTTCCGCACGTGGCGGTTCTTTATTTGGGATACCATTTGAGGTACTCGTCATAGAGTGTTGGATATCCGGCGACTTTCAATCGTTCGTTAGTCATAGAACTGTGTGTTACCCAGCTGTCAGCTATACGCCAGTAACCCAATCGACTATAACCCCATTCATGGGCTTTCCTTCTAGGGATTCCACAGCGAATCAGGTTTGATATTCTCGTCTTAGGGTTCTTCCAGGATTTCCATATACACATACGTATGCGACGACGTAGCCATTCGTCTGTTTCCAAGAGAAGACGTTTCATATGGGCAAGGTGATAATAGCCCATCCAGCCTCTTATATACTCATTTAGTTTTTGTTTCCTACGTTCATAACCCATTCCGTTGCTACGACCTGTCAGTGCTTTCAGACGGGATTTCAGCTTGGCTTTGGATTGGGGATGCACGCATAATTCAAATTTACCTTTGGAGTTATAAAAGGAATAACCTAAGTATTTTACGCCTGTGACAGAGGAGACTATTGTCTTTTCTCTGTTTACTCGCAGATGAAGCTTACCCTCTATGAATCGGGTAATGGACTCTTTGGTTTGTTCCGCTGCGCTTTTACTTCGGCAGAATATCATGGAATCATCGGCATAGCGCACAAAGAGGTGACCTCTTCGGGTGAGTTCCTTGTCAAGTTCATTAAGCATGATGTTACTTAAAAGGGGACTTAAAGGACCACCTTGGGGAGTACCCTCGCTGCTCGCCTCGAACATACCGTGATTCATTATTCCGCTTCGGAGGTATTTGTGGATAAGACTGACCACTCTTCCATCCTTTATTGTACGGCTCAGAATCTCTATCAGACGGCTGTGGCATACCGTATCGAAGAACCGCTCAAGGTCAAGGTCTACAACATACTTGTAGCCTGAGTTGACGATGTCTTTCGCCCTGTGCAGGGCAGCATGGCAACCACGTCTGGGACGGAAACCGAAACTGTTCCGGCTAAACTGAGGTTCGTAGATGGGGGTCAGTACCTGGTGGATGGCTTGCTGTACCAACCGGTCTACCACGGTAGGTATTCCTAACTGACGCGTCTTGCCGTTGTCCTTCGGGATTTCCACTCTAAGGACAGGATTGGGACGGTAGCTGCCGTCAAGCAAAGAGCATATCAGACTTTTCTTGTTGGCGAGAAGCCATGGGAGAAGGTCATCACATGACATCCTGTCGATTCCACCACACCCCTTGTTTCTGATTACAGACTTATAAGCCTTGTTCAGATTTTCGGGTGAAAGAAGTGATTCTAACAGATGCTCTCCGTCAAATGGTACTTCCACGACATTGTCTTCAACCATCCATATGCAGGTCTGCGCTCCCGCATACCATTCAGATTCCGTCTTAGCTCTCTGAGGGCAGCCTGAAACTTCAGTCCCAGTTTTGTGCATTCTTTCCTGCATACGGTAGTTTTCAATTATTATCGTTTAAATAAAGTTCTGTCCTTCACAAACTTATCGACACGTTTGCTACTATGACTTCTGCTGACTTCTCACGGCAAGCTTTACTCCGCTGATTCCGATTTTTCCAATATTCTCATGCGTCCGTGAGACCTCCTCGGATAAGGGTATTAACTTTCAATCTTATGTCTGCTTCATTTACACTAACCGTTCCGAATAGCTATAGGGCTTTAGTTTGTTTTGCAACCTTACCCACGGTTATATGCCTTATATGAAGTTTCTGTGCGTCAGACCAGATGTTTGCCGCAAGCTTCTTTCAGATTCCAACTCGCGATGGACACCCTTGCTATAGGCTGTATGATTCCCGCTATTAGGGCTCATTCGGGACTTGCACCCGTTAGCTAATACTCATGCCGAGCATACAAAAATTTGCGAGATACTGTCTGTGAACAATATCTCGCAAAAATGGGCTTTTTAAGGGACGACTAAATATGTATTGGTGGATTTCTGGGCAAGCTGGTGTGGTTGGTGTCGGGCAGAATTTCCCGTATTGAAAGAGGTATATGCCAAATATAAAGATCAGAATTTCGAATTACTCGGTATAGCCGTAAACGACGACAGAGAAAAAACATTGAAGGCGATGAAAGAGGACGGTGTGACCTGGCCACAAATCCTCAATACGGGAAAAGTCGCTATGGAAGCTTATGGCATAGCAGGTATTCCGGAAATTATCCTTTTTGCTCCGGATGGCAAAATTCTTGCACGTGGTCTCCGTGGTGATGAATTGAAAGCCAAAGTGGTGGAAGTAATGGAATAATAAATTCGTAGAAGTTGCCATATTCTTCACCAATGTGTGGAAGGACGATACGTCAGCCTAGCAAAAGGCTTGCGACAAAATTTTGGAAGAGTTGAAGAGTCGGCCGATAGAGTAATATTTTATGTGATATTTGGTGTAAAAGCCTTTCGGTTCCTGCCATTGTGGGAATCGGGAGGCTTTTTTCCGCAAAGATATACCGGCAGATTTGTTTGCGGGCCTTAAATTTACTGTTATGAGTGAAATTTTACGACCTGAGTTTCCGTTAGGTTCAGTAACCTACCGGCATGTCCGAGACGGTATTTTTATCCGTCAGGACGATTATTATAGAAAATGTTTGTACACCGATTTGCTTTGGGTGGAGGCATCGGGCAGTTACAGCGATATCCATTTGCGCGACCGTTCGCGTATCGTCGTCGCCTTGCGCATCGGAGTGATGGGCCGTTACCTGCCTGCCAGCCATTTTGTGCGGATTCACCGGAGCTATGTGGTCAGTCTGTTCGATATCGACACGTTTGTCGGCAACATGTTGCGTATCGGCGACAAGTGGTTCCCGATAGGGCGTTTGTACCGCCCTGGAGTTCTTGCCCTGCTGAACATTCTGAACTATGTTTGCAGGTCTCCGGAAGACGGAGGGTGATGAATTGATTTATTTACTTTCCTGTGGATGATTTTGCCGGCATTTTTCAGGTTTTTTCCTAGTCTTTTTCTGGTGTATTTCAGGTGTTCTCCTGCATTATCGCCGATTTATCCCTGCATATACCTCCGTTACAACTCCCATTGGGAGCGGCGCTAAAAGGAAGGAGAAAAGAGGGAGTGATAGTATTATTGCCTGACAAGAGTAGAAGGATAGCCGTTGTATTATCCTGAAAAAAGTTTACTGTAAATCTAAGTAAACCTATGTCAGAATCCTTAAAAATCATTAAACGTAATCATTATCCAGTTCGGGTAAGATTGTCTGCAGTTCGAGATCGATTGATCAATGAACTTGATTACGCGGAAGTTCTAACGAAGTATGGGGTCAGTTCTTCAACTTTTGGGAATTGGTTAAAGAAATATAAACGTGTCATGTCGGAAGAAAGCTATAAACGCTTATCTTTATCGTTCCATGATCCCAAAACTTTATTATCTATGACAGACAAGGAACGTCAGGAGTTAGAACATTTACGCACAGAGGTGGAAAAACAGAGGGTACTGGTAGAAGCTTACGAGTTAATGCTTGAGTTGGCAAAAGGGCGTCTTCACTTTGATGTAAAAAAAAACTACGAGGAGATGCTGTCAGCGGGATTGTTGAACGACAAAAAGCCCGGTCGGGGAAAGCGATGACGGAATACCTGTGCACCTCTTTAGGCTACAGCAAGCAGGCTTATTACAAAAGTCTCCGTTCGTGTAATGACAAGGAAGAACGTGAGCGTTACGTTCTTTCCATCGTTGAAGAGCTCCGTCGCGATTTGCCCCGCCTTGGTGTGTATAAGCTTTGGAGGATGTTAAATGATAACGGTTTGCCGGTAGGCAGGGATTGGCTTTTTCGTTTGCTCCACCGTCACGACTTGCTAGTAAAGATGAAGAAGTACCGTGTCGTCACTACCGATTCGCGCGCTTGGCGCCACCAGTACCCGAACCTGGTGAAAGGTTACTGCGTGGAACGTGCGAACCAGGTATGGGTTAGCGACATCACTTACCTGGTAACGGGGAAAGGGGTTGTTTACCTTTCCTTGGTGACGGACGCTTACTCGAGACGGATCATGGGGTGGGAAGTCTATCCGACACTTGATTCCGCCGGTCCGGTAAAAGCCTTGTACCGCGCTTTGGAAACCGGGGGAGCTGTTTCTTTCAAGGACTTGATCCACCACTCGGACCGGAGTGGTCAATATTGTTCGGCATTATATACCGGGATATTGAAATTACATGGGATAAGAGTCAGTGTGCCCCAGGACGGGTCTCCCTATGACAACGCCATCGCCGAGAGGGTTAACGGCATTTTAAAGAGGGAATGGCTGAACGATATCCCCTTGAAGGATATCAATGACGCCAGGCGAAACATCGAAAGGGTCATTGATATATACAACAAGAAAAGACCACACCTGGCCGTTTGTTGTCAAGTGCCGGCGCAAGCCTATAAGGACAACAGGAAAAAATTTGCACGGGTGATATTTTGAAACGGAAGATTTTCCTTTCACGCGGGGAATTCCCCGCGTGAAAGGAAAACAAAGTAAACCATAGATAGGAATTATCATTTTTGATTGTAAACTTGTAGCAGGAAATTATCATAACAAGATAATGTATAATTTATTAAATGTTAAATTAAGTAAACATATTTCAAGAAACTACACGTTGAAATGTATCTTTTCATTCTATGAAGAATATAAAGGGGGTCGTGAAGAAAATCCGCAGTCTGTAAATTGAAATTGTTCTGTTCCCGGAGCGGGGATATTTTTGCTTCCGACATTTGATTTCGGCCGGAATCTTTAGTATTCACCTTTTAAATGCTCTGAATGATGGCAAAGACAGAAAATTTGTTGCAAGGCCGTTTAGGCAACTTGATTTTTTACCAAGTAAAAGGGGTGACCCGGATACGTTCGGTCCCACTGATGGTTCGTAATCCTGAAACGCCGGCACAACAGGCTGTCCGCAAGCGTCTGATAGTTTCCGTACAGTTTTACCGGCGTCTGAAAGATACCCCTTTGAAGGCTGTCTGGCAGGTTGCTGCCCGGGATACGCTGGTAAACGGCTATAACCTTTTCCTGAAACGGAATATCCATGCTTTCAATGACCGTACGCTTAGCACGCCTTCCGCTTTAAGCATGACCTGCGGCAACCTGCCCCGGATGAATGACTTGCGGATGACCGGACGGTCGGATCGGACGGTGACGCTGGCTTGGAACAATAGCTTAGAGGCTGATGGCCGGACGGCCGCAGATCGGTTGCAGGTAGTGGCTCTTTTCGACCAGCGGATGTACTCGCCGGTGTGGTTAAAAGGGGTACAGGCATGCCGGGGCGACCGAAAAGCGGTGATTGACCTGGAACAGGAGAATTTTCACCAGGCCCATCTGTATTGTTTTTTCCGTTCGCCCGATGGCGGGGCGTTTTCTGCTTCCGCCTATGTATGTGTTCCCGGAAACGGGGGACAGAAAGTACCAGAAGTCTAACGATAAAATTGTAATCATCATGAAAGGGATTTTAGAAACGGTGGCGAGCGTGGTGGAACGCCTTTCCCTCTCTTCGGCAGAAAAGAAACGTTTGAAACAGGAACTGGAAACCGCCTTGTTGGAGAATGAATGCCAGAGGGTGGAAATGCAGGCCCGTGTCGTCGGGGAGGAAGCCCGGGGTAACTGGTTACAGCGGTCGTGGCGTCCGGTGCTGATGCTTGCTTTTGCGGTGGTGATATTGGCGGGGATGTTTACCGACTTGCCGGTGTTGGCCGATACCTCCCGGTTCTGGGATTTGCTGGAAATCGGGTTGGGCGGATATATCGTCGGACGTTTCCGGATGAGAAAGTAAGTGAAGAACAGTTCATAAAGTTTATAAAGTTGTAAAGTTTATAAAGTTTTGGACCCCTGCGGGGCACTTGTTGACTGCTGTTTGCACAGCCGATGGATAAAAGCCTGTCCGAAGGACACCCTTGTACTTTGTAACCTGATGAACTTTAGAAACTTTACAAACCCTAAATTATTGATAATTATGGAAATCTTGAAACATCGTTTGGTGGATGGTGGCGTGCAGCATCTGGTTTGCCGGAAAAACAGCCGGAAGCTGTCAGGTTCCGATATGATTGTGGTACACTACACGGCCGGGACAAGTGCACGCACGGCAGCCGAGTTCCTGGCAAAAGAAGAAGTGAAAGCCTCGGCGCATTTGGTCATTGGCCGGCAGGGCGAATTGTTCCAGCTGGTGCCTTTCGATACGGAGGCCTGGCACGCCGGGCGGAGCTGTTATGGCGGGCGGGCGAATCTGAACCGTTATTCTATCGGCATCGAGTTGGACAATCTGGGGCGTTTACAGTTGCAGGAGGGACGTTTCGTGGCGGAGTGCGGCGTGGAAGTCGCTCCGGCGGATGTTTATGTCGACGATACGGGTGAAGTGGCGACTTTCTGGCATCGTTATACAGAACGGCAGAAAAGGTTGCTCCGGGAAATATGCCGGTTACTGAAACAACATTATCCCATCCGTTACGTCGTAGGACATTCGGATATCACCGACCGGAAACAGGACCCCGGTCCTGAATTGCACGGATTTATGTGCAAGTGATTCATTATGTTAATTTTAAATTTAAAAATCATGGCAGAATTTAATTCTTATTTACTTGGAAAAGCGAGAAAATCAGTCGGTAACCTGACTATCGTTTATGCAAAAGGAAAAAATATCGTACGGGCGAAAGTGTTCGGGCGGAAAGACAATCCGACGCCGGAGGTATTGATGCAGCGGATGAGGGTAAGGCTCCTCGGTAGATTTGCCCGCCGTATCCTGCCGGTCATCCGTAAAGGCTTTGCAGGAGTGGGTAAGGGAACGGCTTACAACGCTTTTATGGCGGCCAATATGAAACAGGTGACGGTGGATGAGGACATGACCGGGAGCATTGATTTCGAAACTCTGCAATTGGCCTCAGGTTTACTGTATACGCCCCGGGTGGAAGTGACCTGTGAGGAGGATCCGGTGGTGTATCGTTTCGTCCAGACGGCGGAGGAGGCCGAAGAAGGGTTTGCCGCGTTGGACGATAAAGTGTACGGCGTATTGTTGGAAACGGCACTGCAACGGGTGCGTCTGGTGGCATTGAAAAACAGGGGTATCGCCGGGGAAACGGAAGTCCCTTTACCTGACGGATGGAATGCGGCCAAGGTTAATGTGTATTGCTTTGTCATGTCCGGGAATGAACGGATGGTTTCGGACAGTATCTTTCTGCCGGTTTCAACCCAAGCGTAAAGTATGGCGATCTGCTATTTTATTTTAGGAACGGGTATTACTCTGGGCCTGAATTCCTGGATAGGGAATTTTGCGGAAGATTTCTGGGCCGGAGTAGTGAGTATTCTCGGCGGTGTCGCCGGCAGTATGGCGGTTGCCTGGTTGAGGCATAAGTGGGAAAAGAGAAAACCGTGATTTTTCAGGCAACAGGGATCGATAACTCTGTCTGTATGACCGCTCAATCGCAACATTTGCGGTTGGGCGGTTGTTTTGTCAGTATAGTTTTCTTTGATTTTTTTATTGATAAAATCGGGGAATGGGTTATAATTGCTATATTTGTATAATATAAGATGCGGTTCGGCAAAATCAATCCAACCAGTTTGTTGTTTTTGCTCTCGCCTTTCACTATATTTGTCCATCATAGATGTTTTCGATATGGCGGAAGAACCGGAGAATTTCTTATACGGTATCAATACCAAGCAGGAAAAGGCATGGCAATATTTATATGCGGAGTATTATTCTCCGCTTTGTTGTTATGCTTTGAAAATTCTGAAAGACAGGGAATATGCTATGGATGTGGTGCAGGGGATCATTGTCCGGTGTTGGTGCTGAACAAGGTGCTTGGCATCGTGCTGATTACAAGAACGGTTCCGGAGACCTGCCCTCAATGATTATGGGTATGGCAATGAACGTTGCTGCATACTGTGTTGGTTTTGACATCGTAAACGTTATCGCGGTTGATATGCCTACTGCATTCTTCCAGTTCCTGGATTCTGTATATGCTGATTTGTGTGGCCGCGAAGGTTTTCCGATGGCTGTCACTCCTTTTGCCGATTCGCTGGCATTGAGTAATGTCTGGTTTGATAAGGCGTATACGGTAGCTCCTGCTAGTATGCCTGCGCGTTGTTCCATGTTTACAGGACGTTATCCGACTGCTACGCATGTCCGTACGAACCACAACACTCCCGATATGTATTATAAGAAAGATATGCTCGAAGTGTTTAAAGAACAAGGATATAAGACGGCATTAGTGGGAAAGAACCATGCGCATGTGAAAGGGAAAGATTTTGATTATTGTGAGGAATATTTTCATTGGGGAAAGAATCAGCGTGATACGCAGGAAGATAAGGACTTTGCATTTTTTCTGAATAATAAAGCGAGCGTCAAAACGCTGGAGGTAGTATTTTACGTTGAGGTCTACCAGGTGATATTTCATTGAGAACGTGTAGGCGCTGTTTTTCAGGAAATGGAGAAACTTGGTGTCGGATGCTTCATTCATTTCATGAAAGTATTCCCATTGCGACGCGTAGTGGGAGTAGAAATCTTGCAGGGAGGGTTGCGTGTGACGAAAATACCGGTGAATGTCCGCATCCAGTTCTTCGGGACGGATAACCAGGTTGTGCAGTTGTTCGTCGTACACATCGTAGGCTATTCCCTGCAATTTTTCGTAATAAATGTCTTGCAGGTGTTTGAGCCTAATACTCTCTGTTCTCTTGTTCATGGGCGTGAGCGATGATGCGGAGTTCGTTTCGGTAATTCTCTATGATATGTGCAGTCTCTCCTAAAATTCGTTTGATCTTGCTTTTTTGCGATGAGCTTAAGAAAAGATGCTCCTTTGTATATGCTGTTTCCCGCTCGGAGATTGTTTTATATTCCACTTCCATTTGATGCAGCAAGTCGATCACTTCCTGCAATGTAAATTCGAACGGAGTGTTGCCATCCTGTTGTGCAGGCAAAGGATCACAATTGTCATAACATAGTAACGGATATTCCTGATTGTTGACGAAAACAGACCGTCTTCCTTTTCGGAGGGAATAGATATTCTTTTGCGCGATATTTCTGTTTTTTACAAAATCGTAGGCTTTTAGGATTTTGTTGACCGGACGGAATTTATCTTGTTGGATATAAAACAGTCGGTTGCTGTCTTTCTTCAAAGACTGGTAATCGGAAGCAAAAATGAGTAGATTTCCGGCAATGTGATAACCTTCTATGCGATGATAGAAGGTGT
>ENA-UEQN01002386-UEQN01002386.1-human-gut-metagenome-genome-assembly--contig:-NODE-2386-length-13131-cov-3.772254_pt1 | contig 13131 bp, 10 predicted proteins | sample MGYA00242940_ERZ507944 | MGnify/ENA primary metagenome ERZ507944 (study PRJEB26167, sample SAMN06115449) | human gut metagenome | host: Homo sapiens | place: China:Fujian | collected 2015-08-20... | reverse complement strand
TCATTTTTGTGATGTCTCCATTATACCTGTTTATTCTAAGCTCGTCAATGCAAAATGCCCTCGCGGGAAACTTTTGTCGTTTTTGAAGAAAACTGCCAGCATGGATTATCCGCAGGGCAGGCATTCCTAAGTCCGCTGGTGCAGGCGGGGGCGGTTTGGTGAATAGTGAATAATGTAACGGTACAAGCATGCTCCGACCCTACAACACAAAACACCGCCCGGTGGGAGCTTTGCTCCCGCCGGGCGGTCGTGCGAAAGGGGGTCGTCTGTTTGACTCAGCCAATGGCCTCGGTGCGGTAGATGAACTTCACGCTGCCGTCCATTGCGGCATCCAGGCCGGAATAGGTCTGGTAGTCGCCGGAGATACCGGCCAGCGCGCGGGCGCGCTCCAGCAGCGGCTCCACATCGCCGTCCATAGCGTCGACGAGCTTCTGGAAGCCCTCCTCATTGAGCTGCTTCAGACCGTCGGACAGCTGCATCGCGCCGTCGCGCAGAGCCGTCACGCCGTCGATGAGGGCGGATGCGCCGCTGCTCAGCGTGGCCGTGCCGTCTGCCAGACGGCTTGCACCGGCATAGAGGCTGGAAGCGCCGTTCTGCAGGCTGGCTGCGCCGTTCTGCAGCTTCGCAGCACCCGCGGCCGCACTGTCCACGCCGCCGGTGTAGGCCTGCAGGCCGACATAGAACTGATAATAGCCGTCAAGCTGGGATTTCAGGGCGCTGATGCTGGCTGCACCGGAGCTTGCCTGCTCCAGAGCCGCCGTGATCTGATCCTGCACCTCGGGAGAATTCATGTTCTGGTCGATGAGCGTCTGGATCTGCGCCGCAGTCTGCTGGTCGATGAGGGCCGCGATATCGGCGCTTGCCATCTGCGCGGCGGCCTGCTGGGAGATGAGCGCCTGCACATCGTCGGAGGCCATCTGGGCGTTGATCGCAGCCTCGATCTGTGCCTGCTGCTCCTCCGAGATCGTGCCGTCGGCAATACCGGCCGCATATGTCTCCGGGGTCAGGCCCATGGCCGCAAGGACCTTCGCCGTGACCTGCTCACGGACCGCAGCCGTGACCTGCTCGGTCACATTCTGCTGCACGGCGGCAGTAACAGCCGCGCGGATGGTCGCTTCCTGTGCATTGACGGCAGCCGTTACCTTGGCAAGAGCCGTCTGATAAGCCTGCTCATAAACGGCGGTCTGATCGAGAGAAGCCAGCGCGCCGTTGAGCACCTCGGCATAGTTGCCGATCGTCAGCTGCGGGATGCTGAGGCCCGCTGCGTTGATCTGCGTCGTGGCAGCGGCCAGCAGAGACTGGAACACCTGCTGCGCGCCCGCATTCAGGGCTGCGCTCTGGCCGGACAGGGTGGAAAGGCCGCCGTTCAGGGTCTGCATGCCGTTTGCCAGCTCGGCAGCGCCTGCGTTCAGGCTGCCCGCGCCGGTCTTCAGGGCGGCAGCGCCGTTGTTCAGCGTGCCGACGCCGTCCACGAGCGTCTGGGACTTCTCAAGCAGGGTCTCAAGGCCCTCATACAGCTCGGAAGAGCCGTCGAGGAGCTGCTGCATGGCGTCGGTCAGCTTGGCGAAGGATGCCTTCAGGTCGTCGACCGTCTCAAAGTCGCTGTCCTGCAGCGCGCTGAAGACGGAGTTCGTTGCGATCGTCAGGGTCGTGTCCAGTGCGAAGTTCGTCACGTCGGCGCTGACCTCGACATAGTCCGGCAGCTCCAGCGTATCGCGCTCGATGTTCAGGTCGTCCTGCAGTCCCGGGAAGGCGATGCCGACGACAACGGTGTGCGAGCCGTCATTCACGACGCGGCCGTTCGTGACCTCGATGTTCGTGAAGCGCTCGTTGTCCAGCAGCATGCCGGTCAGCGCGGCAAACGGGACATAGAGCGTCTCCTCCTTGCCGTCCACGGTCGCGGTCGTCGTGCAGTGGTTCTCATAGTCGAAGCGGATGGTCACCTTGCCGCTCTTGCCCGCCAGCTCGGCCGGGGCAATGTCCTTGCCGTCGAGCTGGTAGCTGATGTTCATGGTCACGGGCAGCTCCGTTTCGCTCTTGCCCTGATAGTAGATGTCATTGCCCTGCGCATCCCACGTCAGGCTCGTGCCGTTCGCGGTCCACGTCTCGTCGCCCTTGACGTTCTCGATGTCCGTCAGGTCCGAGATATCCTGCAGGCTCGTTTCCTTGTTCGGATTTTTGAGCCAGTCGCTGACGATCACGCTCTGCTGCTTGCCGTCGGCTCCGGCGATGACATAAACGGTCTCTTCCTTTGAGGCGCGCTCCTCCGCCGCAGCGGAGGCCGCCTTCGTATCCTGCGGGGCGTGCAGCGCCCCATTCTCCGCATGGACCGACGCGCCGGTGATCGTGCAGATCAGCGCAGCGCACAGGCAGCCGGAGAGAATTTTATATCCGGTCTTTGTCATGATCTTCGTTCCTCCTGTCTTCGATTCTCAGCGGGCAGAAGCGTCCTGCTTCTCCGCGTGTTTTCTGGAATGATTGCAATGGCGCATGCCAAGCGTCGTGGCGCACACGAGCCGGTCGCACAGAAGCAGCAGTGCCGGCAGGATGAGGATGACGCAGAGCATACTGACGATGGCGCCGCGCGCCATAAGCATGCACATCGAGCTGATGATGTCGATGTCGGAATAGATGGCCACGCCGAACGTTGCGGCGAACAGGCCCATGCCGCTGACGATGATCGAGGGGATCGACGTCGAAAGCGCGGTGATAACGGCAGGCCGCTTCTCCTTGCCCGCAAGGCGCTCGGCCTTATAGCGGGTCGTCATCAGGATGGCGTAGTCCACAGTCGCGCCAAGCTGGATCGTGCTGATGCAGATCGGGGCGATGAACGGCAGCGACTGGCCGAGGAAATGCGGCAGGCCGAGGTTGATGAAAATGGCCAGCTCAATGACGGCGATGAGCAGGAACGGCAGCGAGATGCTGCGCTCCACGAGCAGGATGATGAGGAAGATCGCAAGGATCGACACCGCGTTGACGACCTTGAAGTCGTGGTCGGTCGTTTCGATCATGTCCTTCATGCACGGGGCCTCGCCGATGAGCATACCGGTCGGGTCATATTTCTTCAGAATGGCATTGAGCGAATCGATCTGGGCATTCACTTCGTCGCTCGCGACCTTGTACTCGGAGTTGATGAGCAGCAGCTCCCATTTTTCGCTCTTGAGAATAGAGCGGACGGAATCCGGCAGGATCTCCTCCGGCACGCCGGCGCCGACAACGGATTCGAGACCGAGGACGTATTTCACGCCGTCCACCTGCTCCATATCGGAGATCATGCTGCGCACCTGCTTCGACGGCAGGGACGCGTCCACGAGCATCATGTGCGTTGAGGCAATATCGAACTCCTCGGAGAGCTTGCTGTTTGCGATAACATACTCCATGTCCTCCGGCAGGCACTGGCCCATGTCGTAGTACACTTCGTCGTTCGTCCTGTCATAGGCGAAGTAGAACACCGGAGCCAGCACCACGAACAGCGCCAGGAACACCGGGAACACCTTCGTCACGCCCTTGGCCAAGCCATCCATCTTCGGAAGGATGGAGCGGTGGCGCGTCTTCTGCAGGGGCTTGTCGAGCAGCAGGATGAGCGACGGCAGGACCGTCACGCAGGACAGCACACCGAGCAGGACGCCCTTCGCCATCACGATGCCGAGGTCGCGTCCCAGCGTGAATGACATGAAGCACAGGGCCAGGAAGCCCGCGATCGTCGTGATGGAGCTGCCGACGACGGACGTCAGCGTGGCGCTGATGGCGTGAGCCATGGCCTCGCATTTATCGGGGTAGATCGCGCGCTGCTCATTGTAGCTGTGCCACAGGAAGATGGAATAGTCCATCGTCACGGCCAGCTGCAGCACGGCGGACAGTGCCTTGGTGATGTAGGAAATCTCGCCCATGAACCAGTTGCTGCCGAGGTTCAGCAGAATGGCGGCGCCGATGCTGGCAAGGAACACGAACGGGATGAGCCAGCTGTCAAGGAAGACCATCATGGCCACGCACGCCAGCACAACGGCAATGGCAACGTAGATCGGCTCCTCCTGCTCGCACAGGTCCTTCAGGTCCGTCACGAGGGCGGACATGCCGGACACGAAGCACTGCTTGCCCGCAATGGAGCGAATCTCACGGATGGCGTCCATTGTCTCGTCCGCGGAGGTCGCGGTGTCGAAAAACACGGCCATCATCGTCGCGTCGCCGGTGTTAAAGGCGTCATAGAGCTTGTCGGGCAGAAGCTGCATCGGAATGGACGTGTCCATCAGGGAGTTGTACCACAGGACTGTCTCCACATGCTCGACGGATTCGAGCTTTTCCTGCAGGGCGGCAACGTCCTTTTCCGGCATATTCTCCACGACGATGAAGGAGAATGCACCCTTGCCGAAGTCCTCCAGCAGCGCGTTCTGCCCGATGACAGTGTCCATATCGTCCGGCAGATAATTGAGCATGTCGTAGTTGATCCGGGTCTCCAGCATGCCGAACACAGCCGGGATCATCAGGATCACCGTGAGGATCAGGATCGCGACGCGGCCGCGCACGACCGCTTTGGAAAATCGCATGGTTTAACCTCTTTTCTCATAAAATTCCGCATCCAGAACATCGGGCTGCTGGTGCCGGATGATCTTGATCATGCTGCACGCGACGCAGAGGTTCAGGATGCCCTCTGCCAGCATCGCGATGCCGAGCAGGACCAGCAGCGCCCGCGCGCCGTCCATCGGGCGGAACACGAGCAGCAGCCCGGCCAGACAGGCCGCAATCGCAAGCGTCAGGATCAGCCACCACGGCCGCAGGCCGAAGCGCTTGGAATCCGATGCCGCCTGGATCTTGAACAGTCCGTCGGCCAAAATGCAGATGCCGAGCACCAGACAGAAGAAGCTCACAAGCTGCACGGGACGCACAAGCACGATCAGCCCGAGCACGATCAGCAGGATCCCATAGGCCAGATCGAACTGAAACGCCAGCCGGTACAGATCGCGGGAAAAATACCCCATCAGCTTCACCGCGCCGAATCCGATCATCATGCAGCCCACCAGAATGCCGAGCAGCTTCATGGAAAAGTCGGGCACCGCAATGAGCAGCACACCGAACACGCAGTACAGCGCAGAAAGGACGATGTAGCTCGTCTTCGCCGCGCGCATGAATTTCACGGAACGCATGAAAGCACCTCCTTCGATTTTTGGGCAGCCCCGCCGGGCCTGCCCCTTGGAACAGTCCAGAGTATACCCCATCGCCCACCCCCGCGCCATAGACAATGCCGCTCCCCTGCCGGATTTTCAGACACGGAGGCGGTTTTGCCTAACGGAAGGGCTAAAAAACGACACCGCCCCCCCCGAATTGTCATTGCGAGGCCCCGAAGGGGCCGTGCAATCTCTGGAAGGCACTGCCGTTTTGTACCCGCCGCCATTAAAATGGCAAAAACCAAAAGTCAGCCTGTAGCGGCGGTCACTGCGCAGCCGTTGGCGGCTTTGCCGCCTTACGGATGCGGCGTGCCCTTTACGGGCAGTGAGCGCCATGCAGGCTGAAGGTTTGGTGGCACAATCGCCGACCGCACATGCCGTTGTAGGGGAGCGGACAGCCGGGCCCGGCGCGGTACTCACGACTGGTACAGGCTGGCGTTAAAAAGGCTTCAGCCCCAGGTTTGTCATTGCGAGGAGGCCGCAGGCCGACGTGGCAATCTCGGGAAGGCAGTTGCGATTTCGCCATAACCTACCTGTTATCCACATGGGTACTGCGAGATTCCCACGTCGCTTCGCTCCTCGGAATGACAAGCTTGAATGTCTCGCGCCGCTGAATTAACACTTCAAAACCTGCAGTTGCCTACAGCGCTCAGGGAACGCCGCTGCAAACTGGCTTTGGGTTCCCATCATCTTAATTAATGGCAGCCGACACCAATCTCCGCTGCAATTCCCTATTGTGCACTTTTTATACACCATCCGCATTCTTTCCCTTATGCAAAAGTATACATGTTATTTAATTTTTGATTATTGTAGTGATTTGTATCGTTTCTTTTGTATCACATTTATTCCAACCCCCGTTCTTCTATACGCATTACAGTCACAATATACGTATATCTTCCTCAGTAATTTCTATGTTATCTGTATTATTTTTTTGCTTCAAACGTCTTGTGGGAGTCACTTGCATATGGTATACTCAAGTTGCAGATATCCTGCATTTCTTTGGAATTGCTGACTTACTATTGGAAGGAGTGGATCAAATATCATGAAGCGTTCAACGATTCTCTGTTCTTTGCTGCCGGTTCTGCTTGTCCTGTCCCTGTGCGCCTGTTCCGCCTCCCCGTCCGGTGCCTCTGACGGCGCTGAAACTCCCAACAACATCTTCCACGAACTCACCCTCTCCGCCGTAACGGAAGGTCAAGTCTCCGTTCTGGATGCCCGCGGCAGCCGGATCCTCTATGTGCGGGAGGAGAAGCTGCTCTCGAAGGACGGTGGCTACGCCTACTATGAGACAAAGCAGGTCGGCATTTACGATGTCAATGCGCAGAAATCACTTGCCGTATGGGAACCGGAGACGCCTGGCAACTACTTTGGCGGGGCCCTGCTGGATGGAGATGCCGCCATTCTCGCCCTCCAGCTGGACTACACCAACGCCTCCCCCGCACAGTTTGCGGCCATGTACTTCGGCGGCCCACAGCGCAGCCTCGTAGAGCTCACCGGTGAACTGCAGTGGCTGCTCCCCTTCTCCGGCAAGGAGGCTCTGGCCAGCTATCGTACAGAGGAAGGCGCTTTCGGCGTCTACCGTCTCTCCGCTGACGGCTGCACGGATGCTCTGCTGCTGCAGGCCGATGCGAACACCGAGCCGATGGGCGGCGATCTTGCCGTCTGCGGCGACCGCTTCTGCTATGCCTATGCCAAAAATGGCCAAGTCACCCTGTGCACCGTCTCCGCCGACGGCACGCAGGACGCTCTCACCCTGCCGGAGTCTGCGAAGCTGGACTCGTTCTGGCTGGCCGATGGCGGCCCGCTCGTCTGCCAATATGTCGAAAAGGACAGCAAGGCGCAGCGGCTGCTCACGCGCTATGCCTCTGGCGAGACGCACGAGGTCACACGTCCGGCAGCAGACGGCGCGCTGTATCAGCTCCGCTTTGCAAACGGCTGCGGCTTTGCCGTGAATGGCAGCTGGGGGCTTCAGCTCCTGCAGCTCTCCGAGGATGGCACGGTCAGCTGCCGTGGCGTAACCGGGCTGCCCGATGAGCTCAGCTCCGTGCAAGTCCGCATTCTGTCCTGCGGCGACGGCAGCTTCTGCCTGTTCTACCCCGAGGCACAGCGGCTATTCCGCGCCGTACCAACTAGCTGATATCGTTTCCCATGCCGCGGCCTTTTGGGCCGCGGCAGTTTTAGCGCCGCGAGACTGCCGGATTTGTCATTGCGAGGGCGCTTTGCGCCCGTGGCTGGGACTTTTTCCATTTACCGTACTGCATATTATTGAAAATTACGGGATATTTTCTGTAAAAATATTGACAGGAACATTATGGTGTGATATGTTGGACATATCGGAAGGGAATACTTGTCAAACGTTCAATTGGAACGGAAGGAGAAAATGCCCATGAAAAACCCGAGATATTGGAAATTACTGGCTTTCACGATTACAGTCATCGCCATTTCCTCTCTCCTGTTCGGCTGCACAAAGCAGAAATCGGAACCGATGACAAACATCTGGGTTTCTCCCTACTACATTAGTAATTGGCTATACAACGCGGAAGGCAAATACCTGCATACAGGAGATAACGGCGCGGTAACAGCGGATTCTACGATGGAAATTCTGCATGAGAGTACCTGGCCAATGGGCGCTACGGCTTCAATGCCAAAGTATCTGATTCCAGATACGGAAAAGCTGCGTTTTGAAGTCACGGTGGAAAACGCCTCGATGCGGGTGGAGTCCAATGAGGTTTTTGTCTGGCTCAATCTGAAAAGCGAGACCGATGATCAGTGGCTGGAGCTGACAACGACCGGCTTCCGTCTGAAGGGCAAAGTAACCTCATACAATGCAAGAGGATATTTTAAGCAAGCGGTCTTTCCGAGCATAGATGAGTTCTATTACGACTTGGCCGGCGGGCAGGAGAGCGACCTGCAGGTATACTGGCAGGACAATACGCTCCGGATCGTCTCCAAAAGTCCCGGTGAAGTTACGCTGCATTTAAAAGATTTGCGTGACACCTACCAATTCCCGGCAGGCGGCTGTGTGATCACGGACTTTGCCGGCGGGAAGATCATCGTCCAATAATCAAAAACAGTTCCCGGCCCGGCGGCATCCCCGCCGGGCCGGTGTTTGCCTGTAGCGGTGGTCACTGCGCAGCCGTTGGCGGCTTTGCCGCCTTACGGATGCGGCGTGCCCTTTACGGGCGGTGACCGCCATTGGCAGTTGCAGATTCCCGCGCACTCCGCCGACCGCACCGGCTCCCAGATTTGTCATTGCGAGGGCGCTTTGCGCCCGTGGCAATCTCGGGAAGGCAGTTACGTTTTCGCCGGAAGTGCCCAATTATCCGGCCAAGTACTGCGAGATTCCCACGTCGCTTCGCTCCTCGGAATGACACGTCAAGCGAGTGCAGCGGTGCACCAGTGCCTTTCTGCCGTTGAATGCTCCCCCTACTGGGCGGTCACTGACCGCCGCTACATTTTCCTCTCGTCCGGCGGGTTGTGCAGGGATCGCCGCTGCGGACGCAACCGGCCTATCCATCCTGACCGATACTCTGTACATCATGCAGGCACGCAGCCGGGCCATTCCGATTCTTTTCCCGCAGCCTGTTTTTCCTGTTGCTTTTTCCGCGTTTTTCCGGCATAATATAGGCATCTACTATTGAGAAAGGCGGAAGGTTCCCATGGAGCTTCTGAAGGAACGGATCCGGAAGGAAGGCAAGATCCTGCCCGGAAACATTGTGAAGGTGGATGGTTTCCTGAATCATCGCATCGACGTACCACTGATGGAGCAGATCGCGCAGGAATTCAGGCGCGTGTTTGCCGGCAAGGACATCACCCTTGTGCTGACGGCCGAAGCCAGCGGCATCGCCCTGGCCACAATCTGCGCGCAGGCCTTCGGCGTGCCGATGGTGTTCGCCAAGAAGGCCAAGAGCGACAACATCGAGGGCGGCCTCTATCAGAGCGACATTCTTTCCTATACCTATAAGAAGAAGGTCACGCTGCTTGTCTCCAAGGAGTGGCTCAGTGCCTCGGACAAGGTCCTCATCATCGATGACTTCATGGCGCGCGGTGAGGCCATGCGCGGCCTGTGCGACATCGTGAAGGAGGCCGGGGCCGAGCTCGTCGGCATCGGCGTCGCGGTGGAAAAGGGCTTCCAGCACGGCGGTGACCGCCTGCGTGAGGCCGGTATCCCGCTGCATTCGCTCGCCATCATCGAAAGCGCGGACGAAAACGGCTTTGTCTTCCGGGAGGAATGAGCATGGAAACGATTCTCGTTCTGGACTTTGGCGGGCAGTATAACCAGCTCATCGCCCGCCGTGTCCGTGAGTGCAATGTATACTGCGAGGTCAAGCCCTACACGACCCCGCTGGAGGAGCTCAAGGCCATGCAGCCCAAGGGCTTTATCTTCACCGGCGGCCCGAACAGCGTCTATGACGCCGCCTCCCCGAAGGTCGATCCCGCCATCTTCACGCTGGGCGTACCGGTCCTCGGCATCTGCTACGGCTGCCAGCTCATGGCCCAGACACTCGGCGGCGAGGTCACGGCTGCGCAGGACAGCACGGCCCGCGAATACGGCCGCACGGAGACGCACTTCTCCCCCTGCCGCCTGTTCGAGGGCCTGCCCGAGCAGAGCGTCACCTGGATGAGCCACGGCGACTTCATCGCCCGCCTGCCCGAGGGCTTCCGCGCCTGTGCCGTCACGGAGCATTGCCCCACCGGCGCCATCGCTGACGAGGCCCGCGGCTTCTACGGCGTGCAGTTCCACCCGGAGGTCAACCACACCGAGCACGGCCAGGATATGATCCGCAACTTCCTCTACCGCGTCTGCGGCTGCACCGGCACCTGGAACATGGGCGACTATATGCGCTCCTCCATCGCCGCCATCCGCGAGAAGGTCGGCAGCGGCAAGGTCCTGCTGGCCCTGTCCGGCGGCGTGGACAGCTCCGTTGCCGCCGCGCTCATCGCAGAGGCCGTCGGCGACCAGCTCACCTGCGTCTTCGTCGACCACGGCCTGATGCGCAAGAACGAGGGCGACGAGGTCGAGGCCGCGTTCCGGAAGTGGGACCTGCACTTCGTCCGCGTCGATGCCGAGGCCCGCTTCCTCGGCAAGCTCGCCGGGGTCACGGAGCCGGAGCGCAAGCGCAAGATCATCGGTGAGGAATTTATCCGCGTCTTTGAGGACGAGGCCAAGAAGATCGGGCGCGTCGACTATCTCGCCCAGGGCACGATCTACCCCGACGTCATCGAGTCCGGCGCGGGCGATGCTGCCGTCATCAAGAGCCACCACAACGTTGGCGGCCTTCCTGACTTCGTCGACTTCAAGGAGATCATCGAGCCGCTGCGCCTGCTGTTCAAGGACGAGGTCCGCCAGCTCGGCCGCGAGCTCGGCCTGCCGGAATATCTGGTCATGCGCCAGCCCTTCCCCGGCCCCGGCCTTGCCATCCGCGTCCTCGGCGAGATCACGCGCGAGAAGCTCGATACCCTGCGCGATGCCGACGCCATCTTCCGCGAGGAGCTGGCAAACGCAGGCCTCGCCTACAGCGTCAGCCAGTATTTCGCCGTGCTGACAAATATGCGCTCCGTCGGCGTCATGGGCGACAGCCGCACCTACGACTATACCCTCGCCCTCCGCGGCGTCACCACCACCGACTTCATGACCGCCGATTGGGCTCGTATCCCCTACGACGTCCTCGACCGCACCTCCGCCCGCATCGTCAATGAGGTCCCCCATATTAACCGCATCGTCTACGATATCACCAGTAAACCCCCAGCGACGATTGAGTGGGAATAATCCCCGAAAGGCTGAAAAGCCTTGAAAATGCTGGACTTTTTGGTTACGGAATTGCCCCGTGACAACAAAATGGCAACATTATTTGAATGATTGCGATAACAAAAAGCGCTATCTGATTTGAAGTCAAGTCAGATAGCGCTTTTTCTTTGTTTTTAGTCAGCCTTCAATTGGTCCTTGAACGCCTCCACCATTGCATCGCTGAGCTGCTGGGACGGGACTTTCACATAGCCGGACGCTTCGTCATATTTCGGGTAGTTATAACGCCACTTGTCGTAGTCCTCCCGGTTGATTTCGCCGTTGCGATGCCTTTCGGCTTGTCGCCTGCAATTCACAGACAGTACACCCTCTCGGCAGCTTGAGCAATTTTTATAAAGATTATTTCTCTAACCTCTGGAAATGCTTCATTTTGAGACAGCCCCGTTTTTTTATTCATTTCGGTTGATCCAAATATCAAGATAGACGCTTACTGGGCTCCTGCCCAATCCTTCCATGCAGCGAGGTACGCAAAGCTGGGCCAGAAACCGTCCCGGCGAAGAAGCATTTGGGAAAGACGCTCTCTTTCGGCACAGTCGGGATGCCAAAGCAGACCGTACAAGGTAATGCCATATTCCAGATCGTCTTCTTCCCTCTCCAGCATTTCCAGCGCCGCTGCAAGCGGCGTTGTACCGCTCCAGACCCGCATGGCCTTTTCGTAAGCAGTATGATGCCCCACCGCCATAGCCGGGCGATAGTACTTCAGAAGAGTCGGCGCTTTCTCTGTCCGGACAGCGCTCAGCGTGTGCCAGTAAAGAACCGCAATCCCCATTTCATCATCGCATAAAGGCATACAGCCCTCAAAAGCTTCCATTGCCTGCTCGTACCGTCCGGCGTAATACTGGGCAAGGCCGATCCGATAGAGGCAGTCCAGCTTTTCCGCACCCAAAGTCAGGCATTTTTCGAAGTCAGCGATGGCAGGATCACTTTGCAGCGTCGTCAGGTACCGTCCCGCCCGAAGGCGGAGCAGGGACAGATTTTCCGGCTCCAAATTCAGCCCCTCCGTATAGGCATCAATGGCCTCCCGGTAACGAAGCTGCCTGGAAAGAGCCTTCCCCAATGCACAGAATTTTTCAACGGAGTCTGGCAAGGACTTTGCCTGCCTGATTGCCTGGGAGTCGGGAATTCCGGCGGGAAGATTGAGAATCTGGCTTTCTATCCCGGCGTGCAGAGCATCAAACGGGTATTCCATCACAGCCCCCTTGTATACGGACGGTAACAGGCGGAGCAGACGATTTCACCGTTTTGAAGGTGGGCAAAGCTCTCGGCAAATCGCTCTCCGCACACAGAGCAGGTAACGGTCTTGAAGATCCGGGCCTCCTCCGGCACCGGTGCCGGAGCTTTCTTCACGTCGAACATCTCGTGAAAATCCCCATCCATGAGCCACGCCAGCCGTTCGTCCTTGGTTTTCTCCGGTGTTGGGCGCAGAACAAGGCGGAAGGACTTTCCGTCCGAACGGCGGTAAAAGGAGAAGGCGTTTTTTCCCTGTAGATTAAAAATCAGGTTGCCCTTTCCCACAGTACAGGACAGCAGCGCCTGAATGGCATCCACACCGCAGGCGTCGGTCTCGGCAACGCACACGATCTTCTCGTCCTCGGATGGGCTATCACATCCGAACAGCTCCCACGCATACAGCACCGCCCGAAAGCCGACTGCAAGGCCTCCGCAGCCGTGGCCATGGAATGCTACACATTGCTGCCACAAAGATTCCAGTTCCTTTTGCATCGTATGACCTCCTATTTTTCCTGAATGGCAGCCTGTCGGTGTTCAAAATACAGGCTGATGAGATAGAATGACAGCGAGAGCAGCATGATGCACACACCCGGCGACAGCAGATACTCATATGCCTGCCGGAGAAAAGCGCCCCGCTTGTAGGCAAAGTTGATCATCGTGCCCCAAGTGGGATAATAAAGGTCGCCAAAGCCGAGAAAGCTCAGCGTAGACTCCATCATGATACAGCTGTTGACCCCCAAAAGGAAACGGGAGAGCAGCACGTCGTACAGGTTGGGAATAATGTGGTGCAGAACAATATGCCCATGACGGTATCCCTGGATCACGCAATTTTCAATAAAAGGCTGGGCATTCAGGTGAATGACCTTTGCACGGACATTCCGGGCCGTCCCCACCCAGCTGAATGCAGCGATCAGGAGAATCAGATTTCGACTG
>ENA-UEQN01002367-UEQN01002367.1-human-gut-metagenome-genome-assembly--contig:-NODE-2367-length-13249-cov-2.885894_pt1 | contig 13249 bp, 9 predicted proteins | sample MGYA00242940_ERZ507944 | MGnify/ENA primary metagenome ERZ507944 (study PRJEB26167, sample SAMN06115449) | human gut metagenome | host: Homo sapiens | place: China:Fujian | collected 2015-08-20... | reverse complement strand
CCCTCCACGTTCTGCGGGGCGCCGTCGATGCGGAGGATGTTGTGGCTGGCGGGGCCGAGGCGGAAGAGCTTCCAGCGGTCGCCCTCCCGGCTGCCGTCCCAGAGCTGAAAACGGGTCGCCTCGATCTTCGTATAGTTCTCCATGCCGAGATCGACCGCCCAGCGGCGGCCTTCGGATTCGAAGACGAAGGAGCCGCCGTCCATATGGCCGTGCGGCCCGGCCGGAGATCCGGCTTTGAGCCCGACCCAGGCCGCTTTCGAAGTGTGGTCGGAGCGCAGAATGCCGATCGGCACGATCGACCCGTCGCCGCTGTAATAGGAGAGCGGCGGCTTCCCTGATTCCGCCGGGATATCGAGATAGAGCAGCGCGAGCGGCAGCAGGCGGTTGCCTCCCCGTTCGACGGATTTCGGACGCGCTGCCGCGACATCGGCGAAAAGCTTCCGCTCGACGGCGTCGAACCAGTCGGACCGGCCGAATTTTTTCGCCAGATAGATCATCGCGAACGAAGCGCCGCGCCGGGTGTTGCAGTCGGCATAGTTGAACGGCTGCCCGGAGGGGCCGGTCGTCGCTTGGATAAAATCCCCGGTGACGGAAAATCCGGGTTGCGCGGCAAGCCCGAAGTCCTCGCCGAAGGCGGCGTCGAGCATGGCGAGCAGAACCGCCGTGAACTCCGTTCCGTATCCCCAGTACATCGGCCCTTCGGGATAGGCGCCGTTCGGAGCGTAGCCGGCCTTCATCGAGCGCGGCAGATTTTCAAGCGCGCGCCGGACCGTTTTTTCGGCCAGCGCCGGCTCGAGGTCGGCGACGGCGAGCGCTCCGGCGACCATGCCGGCATGGCAGACCGGATTCCAGTTGTTGCTGCCGGCAATCCACCACTGCTTTCCCTGATAAGAGGGCTTGAGCCCCTTGTCGACGATGGCGCGTTCGATCAGGGAGCGTTCGTCCGGAGTCAGCAGTTCATACAGCCAGTCGTAGCCGATGGAAAGGGCGAGGGTCATTTCGCCGACGTCGAGATAGTGGGACGGATTCCAGTCGGAGTAACCGGCCGCATTGGTCATTTCGCGGATCGCACGGTCCGCATATTTGCGTTCGCCGCTGAGCAGCCAGGCTGCCGCGAGCGTGTTGATGCGGTACAGCACGTTCCGGCTGGCGGAGAGCAGCCGGCGCCCCTCCATCTTCCTCGGCTGCGGCGGATAGCCGAGCAGGAGCTCCGCATCGTGCAGAAGGCGCGCTTTGAAAGCCTTCCCCTCCGGCGACGCCGCATTGCGTTTCAGGACGGAAAATCCGAATTCCCCGACCAGCAGCCGGGGGTGGGCGGAACTGATTCGATCCATGGGAATCTCCTGTGATCCACGAAAAGTGGCCCCCCTTCCTCCTTCGCCGAGGCCGGGAGGACAAGTCGGGCTTGTCATCCTCTGCGCTTGTGCGGCGGATGATACTTTTCGGGGGCCCCGTTCTCTGAAATGATTGTGCCCGGCATTGCATGTCGTGCGCGTCTCAAAAGACCATGCCCGACACTGCGTGTCTGGCTCGTCTCCGGTGTTCCGTGCGGCTCCGCCGTATTTACTCTTTCGGGGGAGGCATTGTCCGTCTTGACGGGATTGACACACCGTCCCGTTCGCACCGGCTGCGAGGAGCATTCCGGCGGCAGTGCATGTCGTCAATGATTTTACGATACGGCGCATGGCGCCCGTTCTCCCGGCTTGTCATGAATCCGCGTTACGGTAATGAAATATAGCACACAGAAAAACGGCTTCCAGCGGCGAACCGTTTTTTTTCGATTTTTTTCAACCGGCGGACGTCTGCTGTGCCATCGATAGCACATTTTCTTGAATTTTTTTTTGAAACGACTTGCTTTTCATCGGGGAAGCACCTATTTTAATGATAATGCCAACGATGGCATTGGAATGGAACACGATACCGGGGATTTATGGCGGCAACACTGAAAATGGTGGCAGAGGCGGCGAATGTGTCGATCCGCACGGCCGGGCGGGCGCTTTCGGGTTCCGGGCCGGTGAAATCCGAGGTGGCGAAGCGGGTGCTCGCCGCCGCGCGGGAGCTGCACTATGTGCCGAACGCCGCCGCCCGCAACCTCAAGCAGCAGGCGAGCCGGATTGTCGGAATCATTTCCGGGAAGAGCTTTTTCAATGAATGCGGCCAGCGCCGGGTCAGGATGCTCGAAGAGGCCCTGCGCGAGGCGAAGCACTACACGCTGCTCGGCGGACTGCCGGGGAGCCAGGAGGAGCTGAACGAGCTGCTGCGGAGCTGGACCGGCATCGTCGAAGCGGTGATCTTCCTGGCCTGGCCGCCCGGCTGGAATGCGGAACGGCTTTCGAGTCTGCCGATCCGTTTTCTGTTCATCGACTGCGAGCTTTCCGGCGACGGATACGACCGGATCGAGACCGACCGGACGAGCGGGGTCGCCGCCGCCGTGACGGAGCTGATCCGGGCCGGCCGCCGCCGCATCGTCCGGGTCGGCATGGACGGCGCCGTCGGGCGCCGCGCCGGATTCGAGCAGGCGGTCGCCGCCGCCGGAGAAATCACGAGCGGTTTTATCGCGACGGAGGGGCTGGAATTCGCCGACGGCTTTACGGCCGGAGATGCGATCATCGCCTTCGGGGCGGATGCGGTTTTCTTCGATACCGACCGCATGGCGCTCGGCTTCTACCGTTATGCGAGCGAACGCGGTGTGACGATTCCGGAGAAGGTCGCCGTGGCCGGCTTCGACGACGACGCCGCCGGAGCGTTTGCGATTCCGGCGCTGACCACGGTCGCGCACCCCGACGCCGAAACCGTGGCGCGCGCCGTCGAAAAGATCCTTTCTCCGGCAGAGGGGGCCCCGGAGCTGGTCGTTTACCCCGCCCGGCTGGTGCGCCGGGAGAGCATTTCGTCCTGAACATCCTAAAAACAAGGAGATTACAATCAAATGAAGAAACGTTACTGCATCGTCGGGACCGGCGGCCGGTCGGAAATGTACATCAAGGCGATCCTGAATAAGTTTCAGGACCGGGCCGAGCTGGTCGGGTTCTGCGACTCGAACCGGAAGCGGATGGAGTATTACAACAACGTCTTCCTCAAGAAGCATTGCAACAACCATCCCGATATTCCGACCTACATGGCGCAGGATTTCGATAAAATGATCGCCGAGTGCAAGCCGGACATCGTCATCGTGACTTCGATGGACCGCACCCACCACAAGTACACCTGCCGCGCCATGGAGCTCGGCTGCGACGTGATCAGCGAGAAGCCGATGACCATCGACGCCGAGAAGTGCCAGCAGATCATCGACACGAAAAAGCGCACCGGCAGGAACCTGACCGTCACCTTCAACTACCGTTACGCGCCGCGCAACAGCAAGGTCAAGGAGGTGCTGAAGTCCGGTATCGTCGGCGAGATCACCAGCGTTCACTTCGAGTGGCTGCTCGACACCTGCCACGGCGCGGACTACTTCCGCCGCTGGCACCGCAACAAGGTCAACTCCGGCGGCCTGATGGTCCACAAGGCGACGCACCACTTCGACCTGGTGAACTGGTGGATCGACTCCGAACCGGTGACCGTGTTCGCGATGGGAGATTTGAAGTTCTACGGCAAGATCAACGCCGAAAAGCGCGGCATCACCGAGTTTTACAGCCGCGCCCGCGGCAGCGAAGTCGCGGCGAAGGACCCGTTCGCCCTGAAGGTGAACGAGAAGGACGAGGCGCTGATGGGCCTCTACTACAATGCCGAATCCGAGGACGGCTACTACCGCGACCAGAGCGTGTTCGGCGACGGGATCAGCATCGAGGACAATATGGGCGTCATGGTCCGCTACAAGAACAACGTCGTCATGACTTACAGCCTCTGCGCGCATTGCCCGTGGGAGGGCTACCGGGTCGTCTTCAACGGCACGAAGGGACGGCTTGAGTTCAATGTGGTCGAGCGCTCGTTCTGCGACGCCGAGGGCGAGGATTTCAACAGCTTCGGCATGCGGGAGCTCGCCGAGGACCGCTCGAAGCTTTCGCCCGAGATCATCTTCCAGCCGCACTGGGGGAAACCGCAGGTCATCGAATACACGACCGACACGCTGGCCGGGCACGGCGGCGGCGACGACCGGCTGCTGAAGCACCTGTTCGTCGGAGTCGACGAGGATCCGCTCGGCCTCGCCGCCGGCTATATCGACGGCGCGAAGTCGATCCTGACCGGCATCGGCGCGAACCTCTCGATGCAGACCGGCGAGCCGGTCAACGTGCAGAAGCTGATTCAGTGGTAAAAAACGGCGGCTGCGGCAGCAGTCGTCCGGCGGCGGATTTCGACGGAAATCCGCCGTTTTTCATTTCGCGGCTTGAAAAGCGCTCCCGGGCGGATAGATTAAAAACAAATCGGTCAGTGGAGTTCGAAGGGGAAACTTCAACGGAGGTGCGCTTATGTTTTGTTCGAATTGCGGCAGCCGGCTTCCGGACGGCGGCAAATTCTGTCCGAATTGCGGAGCCTCTGCGGAGAATCCGGCGCCCTCCGCTCCCGTTCCGGCGCAGCAGAACATCCATGTCGTGATTCAGCCGCCGCCGGCTCCGCCGCGAAGCCGGGTCGCTTATGTGCTGTTGGCTTTTTTCTTCGGCTGGGCCGGAATCCACAACTTCTATGCGAAGCGGACCGGTTCCGCGGTGGCGCAGCTGCTGATGTCGCTGCTCTCCTGCGGGCTTCTCGTTCCGGCCGTCGGCATCTGGGTCATCGTCGAAATGCTGGCGGTCAGCCGGGACGGCAGAGGAGTCCCGATGAGCGGGAACGGCGTCGTTCTTGCCGTGATCCTTCTGGTGGTTTCAATTCCTCTTATGGCGATACTGGTGTTTTCTGCCGGCATAAGACTTCCGGCTCCGAATCAGGCCAGAGACCGGGCCTGGGCGTTCGCCTGTGCGTCAAACTTGAAACAGATCGGCATCGGGCTTGCCGTGTATGCCTCTGAATATGATTCCTGGTATCCGCCGCAAAATAACGCTGCCGGACTGAATCTGCTGGAGATACCGACTGACCAGGCGTTTTATATCTGTCCGGCCACGGATACCGTTCCGGCGAACGGGGAACTGGCCGACATCCATTGCGACTACCTCTATCTGGGCGGTGCGGGGCGGTTCGACTGGGTGGAGGATTGTCCGGTCGCGTTCGAGCGTCCCGGCAGCCACCGGAACAACTTCATCAACGTGCTGTACGGCGACGGCAGAGTGACGGGGAGCTGTTATCCGGCGTCGGTCAGCACCCCGAAAAAGCTGCTGGAATATCTGGAACGGGAGACTGCGAATCCGAAGGCGAAGGCGTTCCTGAAGGCGAAAACAGCGGAATTCTGAACCGGAGGGCCCAAGGATGGCGGAAAACGGGGAATCGACGTGCGCGAAATGCGGCCGCAAAATCACCGCGGCCGATATCAACTGCCCGCTTTGCGGTGCTTTGACGGCTCCCGGCCGGCTGGAGCCGAAGAGCCGGGTCGCTTATGTGCTGCTGGCTTTTTTCTTCGGCTGGGCCGGAATCCACAACTTCTATGCGAAGCGGACCGGGGAAGGGCTCTGGGCGGTGGAGCTCTGGGTGCTGATCGAGATGTTCACCGTATCGCGGGACGGCCGGAACGTTCCGATGCGCGGCCGCGGCGTTCTGACCGCGGCGATTCTGCTTGCCGCCGGCGCATTGCTGTTTTTCGGGGCGGTCGGGGGTGCGGTCGGCTATCCGTTCTATCTCCGCTGCCGGCAGGAGGCTGCGCTGACCGGCTGCCGGGAGCACCTGAGCAGGATCGGGGCCGCCCTCCTGCTGTATGCAGACGAAAACGGCGGCGCATTTCCGGCTGCGGACGGAATTCCGGGATTCGAGGCGCTGCCGCTGGCGGAGGCGGAGGTATGGGTGTGTCCGTCCGGCTCGGAGCAAGTCGACTTCAGGCGGCTTTCCCGGCGCAACTGCAGCTATGTTTATCTCGGCGGAGCGGACCGGGAACAGGCAGAGTGTCCGGTCGCTTTCGAACTGCCCGGCAACCACGCACGGAACCGCGTGAATATCCTGTACGCCGACGGCCGGGTCGAAACGCACGTCTTCCCCGGTTCCGTCCGCTCCGCCGTCGAAGTAATCGGGGTGCTCGCCGATCTCGAACCCGATCCGGAACTCAAAGCCTTTCTGCTCCGGAAGCGGTGAAACTTCTTCCCGTGCCGGGGGAGAGGCAGCGGACCTCGACGAGGCTGTCGTCGGTCAGAAAGACGACTGAATTCTTCACATTGCCCGGGAAGACGCCCCGGGCGCACGGGAAGAGCAGCCGCGGCGACTGCTCCGGCGCACTCAGCCGGAAATGGACCGCCATCTTGTTGGCCGCCCAGCCGCCCGCTCCCCAGAAATTGTCGCCCTCGATCCAGAACGGCCCCGAGAAATTCAGCCGTTTCCCCCACGGCGAAGCGAGGCCGAGTTTCTTCAGGATCGCCTCGTCGCCCCAGCCGTAGAGCTCTTTCTTTCCGGTCCTGACGTCATAGCGCCGAGGCAGAGCAGATCGCGCTGCTGGGTGAAGAACGCCTGTCCGTGCGATGACATGACCAGCGTGCGGCCGTCGGCGGCGTTGCAGAACAGGCGGTTCGCCTCCCCGGTTTCCGTGTCGAACTCCCAGAAGCCGGAAGGGCCTCGGCCGTTGGCAACCGTATGGAAATAGAGTTTGCCGCTGCCGATTTTGCGCCCGAGCCCGGAGACGGTGAAGGTCGATGCCGCCCGGTCGAACAAATTCTGCTTTTCCGCCGCCGGGCGGTCGGTGGCGATATGCGTTTTCATATCCTTGCCGTCGAGGCGGCAGGAGATGAGCCGGATGAACTTCGGGGAGAAGTTGTCGCCGTCCGCGATAAAAGCGTAGACGCGCCCGCGGTTCAGCGTCATCGACATGACGCGGCCGGGCAGGTTTTCGATGATCTGCGGTTTGCCCGGGGAGGTCCGGGCGATGACGATCTGGCTGCCGGTCCCGATGAGGACGCAGTTGTCGATGGCGTTCATCGGGATGTTTCTGGACGGAAGGTTATCCAGTTGCAGCAGATCGTGCGGGAATTCATAAAGCTGCTTCACCCGGCGCGCGCCGGAGTCCCACATCGAGAGCGTCAGTCTGCGGCCGCGGGCCGGGACGCCGAGGATGAAGCCGTTCCTTCCGTCGAAAGCCCACCCGCGGATCGAACCCTTCTCCCACGCCCAGCCGTAACGCGTGAAGCGGTAGCCGGGGTTGAAAGAAGCGAGTTTGTCGATATCCAGGGAGGAAAATTCGCGGTGCAGAACCTTCGCCCACTTTCCGCGGTGCATTTCGAGCGCATCGACCTGCTGCTTTTTGAGCAGCCCGAAAAGCGCGGCGGGCGAGGCGTTCGCCGCGGACTCCGGATCATCTGCCGGAAGCGTCCGGGAGCGGCGGAACGCGACCGTTCCGGCAACAGCCTTCTGCTCCTCCCGTGAGTCGAGCAAACTCCAGATTGCGCTGTGAGCCTCGGCATCCCGGCAGTGCGGCGGCAGCTTGTGCAGCGCATCCGCATAGGCGTTACGGAGCTGCTCCGCCTCGGAACCGGACAGCGGCAGCCGGAGCCGGTAATCGAGCGTAAGTCCGAGCGCCTTCCAGGCGCTGCCGGGGGAGGCGGTCAGCTTCCGGGCGAATTCCCGCAGAATCTTCCGCTGCGGCTCCGCCCCCGGCGGCAACAGTTCCACGACCGGCATAAATTCCGCGCCGAACGACAGAACGGCACGGTAAAACGCTTCGTCCTCATTTCCCGGCGCATCTGCCGCCATCGCTTCGAGCGCGGGAACGGCCTCCTTCAGGAATGCATCGTCATCGAAATAGAGGGACGGCGACAGCGATTCAAGCGGCGCGGAAACACGCGGAGGCGGCAGGTCGGGCCGAAAGCCGCAGAGAATGAGCGGGCGGCAGCCGCTGAGCCACGCCGCGACCTCTTCGCGCAGCGCCGCCGGGCATTCGCGGGATTCGTAGAGCCGTCGCAGCAGCCCGCGGAACAGGCGGGCGGCTTCGGTTTCGGAACTCGCCGGCGGGAGCTCCTCAAGCAGTGCGGCGGCTTCCCGGAGCGAGGCGAACTGCTCTTCCGGCTCCGCATTGAGGACACCCCGGCTGTTCAGGGCGGCGCGAAGCGCGAACACGGGGCTCTGCGCCTTTCCCGCCGCGAGCATGCCGGCGGCGGCGGCCTTGCGCGTATTCTCCCGGAAACGGCCGGTTTTCCAAAGATATTCGCACTCCGCCAGGAGGCGCGGATACTCCGCCGCGGCGGACGGCGCCGGGCCGGGTGTGACGCCCAGATGAGCAGCCAGATCGTTCAGCATGGCTTCGACCGGGGTTCCGGCGGCCGGATACTCGCGGCCGTACCGCTCCGCCCCGTTGCCGTCGAAGGCCCGGAGGCGGATGCGGAACGATTCTCCGTCCGGCAGGAATTCGAGCTGCAGCAGCGTCTGGTCGTGCGGGAGCCTGCCGCCGATTCCGGTCAGGCGCGTCTCTTCGGCCAGGTCGTTCATCTCGCTTTTTCCGGCGGTGATGATGCCGGGCAGATAGCGGAGTCGAAGCTCCAGCGCGGCGGCGATATGCGCGGCGGCGGCGCGGCGGTTCAGCGGGAGCTCCGTAAAAAACGTTTCCGCCACGGCGGCGAACTTCTGTTTCTCCGGGCTGCCGGCGTTCAGCGCCGCGTCGCGGAGCGCCTGGAGCAGCACCTGTTCCGCCTCTCCCGGCGCGGCCGGAAGCGACCGGTCGACCAGCCGGCAGCTGCTCTGCCGGTCGAACACGGCGACGCGGGCCGGACGGAAAGAGCTGTCGTTCAGATGAAAACCGGCCGCGACGACGACGATCAGCCCTTCCTCCCCGGTCTCTTCCAGCAGAATCCGCCCGGCCGTTCCCGCCGGGACGAGCGGGCGCTCGGCGAGCGGGGCGAAGTCGATCCCCTCCGGCCGCAGTTCAGCCGCGCTTTTCAGAAACGGCAGCATCCTTTCATCTTCGCAGACGAGGACGGTCTCGACGGCGGCGGCGGCAAACGCGGCGAGAACGGCGGCGAACAGAACGGCGGAACGGAACATCGGAACGGCGACTCCTTATCGGGTTGCGGGAAACGGCATTTACCTTGCCGCTTCGACGAAAGTGACCACGACCCGGCGGGTGCGCGGCCCGTCGAATTCACACAGGTAGATGCCCTGCCAGGTGCCGAGATGCAGCCTGCCGTTCCGCACCGGAACCGTGACGGAAAAGCCCATGAGCGACGATTTCAGGTGGGCGGCGCTGTTTCCTTCGGCGTGACGGTAATAACTTTCGTGCTGCGGCACGAGCGCGTCGAGTTTGGCCAGCAGGTCGTGCTGCACGTCCGGATCGGCGTTTTCGTTGACCGTCAGCGCGGCCGTGGTGTGGAGGGAGTGGACCGAACAGAGCCCCGAACCCAGATCCGGCGGGACCAGTGCGGCAATCCGGCGGGTGATATCGACCAGCTCGCAGCATTCGCGCGTGACAACGGTGATTTCAGGCATCAGACATCCTCTTTTCCGGCGGGTTGAAAGGTCTTTTTTTCGACAAGACGGCGATGCCTGTACCCGCCCAGACAAGCACACCGCCGATGGCGAAACACACGCCCTGAATTCTGCGCGTCGTCATCCCCATATCGTAAATGTAATGGGTCAGCCAGATTGCCGGAATCATCAAAAGAGAGACTGCCAGAAGCATGACAAAGCAGAAAACAACGGCATAAGTCCAATAATACAGTTTTTTCCGCATGTCGGTAACCCGGCGGATCAGGAGTGAAAGCGGAATGGCGATCGCGGAAAAGAGGGTAAACAGAAGCAGAAATTTCCCGATGGTAGGCTGATCCAACGCTCCGCCCGCATGGATGGTATTGAACGGCTCGCCGGCCAGAATATCCGAAACCATCTTGAAGTAATCGCCGGTCGCCAATGCTGCCGGGAGACGAAAAAAGAAATCGCCTCCCCACCATATGAGGAAAATGAAAAACGGCATCCACAAGGCCGGAATCCACCAGACTCCGATTTTCTGCCGCCAGTGCAAAATTTTTTCGTTCATGGTCACTCCTCCGCCGGGACGGCCGCCTCCTGAACCTTCTGCATGGTCCGGTAGAGAACATGGCCGGTTTGAGGTTTGAGCGTCCGGAGCTGCGAGAAGTCGAAGGCCGCACAGCTTCGCGCCGCCAGAGAAAGCCCGAGCAGCTCGTTCATGACCGCCCGGTCCATGCCGATGCGCTCGAACTCCTTCCGCATGACGGGGGGAATCTCGTCGATGCTGCGGATGCGGCTGAACACGGTCAGAATCATCCTGGCCGCGTCGATGTTGATCCCGGTTTCGGCAACTTCGCGGGCCGCTTCGTTCAGAATGACCGGCGGCGGCGCGGAACGCCCGGCCGGGGACGGCGCGGCGGCCTGCCGCGGCGGAACGGAAAAGTTCGGGGAGTCCGCCGGCTGTCCGACTTTCGGAACCGGACGGGTCGTCGTGTCGCGGCGCGGTTTGCCGACATGGGTTTTTACCGGTGCGTTGGTCACATTCGGCATCGGCGGCAGAACCGGGTGCTTCGCATCCGGCATGGGCGGATTATGGTATTCGCCCGACCGCAGGACCCGGCGTGAAACGGAGAGCATCAGCAGAACGATGAACATCAGCAGCACCAGAAACATCGCGATGCCCAGCAATAAAAGCCACTGCGCCATATTCATTCTCTCCTTTCCCGTACAAAGTTGCGGTCATACGGCCATAAGATATTGCGGACCGGCCGGAAAAGCAAGGCCGGAACGCAAAAAAGCCCGATTATCCCGCCTCCGCCCCCTGAATCGAACGGGCGATGACCATGTCCTGCCAGGCTGTTTCGAGCGTTGCAAAGCGGGCCGACCAGCCCGAAATGCGGACGGCGAGATTCGGATAGCGTTCCGGGTGCGCCTTCGCATCGACCAGCATCTCGCGGCTGACCGCATCGACCTGAAGATAGTATCCGCCGAGCCCGATAAAGCTTTTCAGCAGCCCTTCGAGCATCGCGACTCCGGACGGGGACGCAAGCGCGGCCGCGTCGAACCGCAAATCGAGCGGGCAGCCGTTCGGAATCTGCGTGAAGTCGTTCCGGCAGCAGGATTTGACGACGGCGCCGGGCCCGTTGCGGTCGGTGCCGGGAGACGGAGCGAGGTTGCCGGACAAATAATCGTGCGCGCGCCTGCCGAACGGCGTGGCCAGCCGGGAGGGCGCAAATTCGACTTCGCGCCCGAAGGTACTGATTCCGGCCGGATGCAGCAGGCCGTCCCGCTCCCGGAACTCCGCGGCGGCGGCGGCAAAACCGGAGACCACCCGCGCCAGCATCGCGTCGGCCGCTTCGTCGTCGTTTCCGTACCAGACGGCGCAGCGTTCGAACATCCGGCGCAGCCGCTCGTCCCCGCCGAAATCCCGCAGCAGGATGCCGCGCAGTTCGTTGAGCGTGCAGCACTCGTCCTCATAGACCAGCTTGCGGACGGCGGTGAACGAGTTCGCCACATCCGGCAGCCCGCCCGCGTGCAGCGCAACGACATTGTACTTCGCTCCGCGCCGGTTGTACGGCCGCCCGGAACGGATGCAGGAAGGCATCAGCAGCGACAGCAGCGGCGTCGGCGCGGCCCGGTCCAGGGCGTTGAAACTGCCGGAGCAGCCTGCGCAAACCTGTTCGAGCCGCCGCCTGAGCGCAGCGGAATAGGCCGCGAACAGCGATTCGAAGTCCGGATAATTGCAGTCGGCGAAAAACACGTCCTGCCAGACCTGAAGCGCATCGAACGGGCAGTAGCTGAAGGCGGTTTCGCCCGGAATCAGCGTCTCCCAGCAGCCGTCGTTCGTAAAATCGCACGCCTCTTTTTCGGGATAGCCGAACTTCACGAGGGCGGCGATGACGACCTCTTCATTGTAGATCGAGACGATTCCTCCGCCGCGGCTCTGAAGCTCGGCGACCCGGCGCAGCAGCGGCGGCGGACTCTTCCGCGACAGCCGGACGCCGAGCGGAAAATCGCTGATGTGAAGCTCTTCGACGATGTCGAAAATCAGCATGGTGACCCGGTTGCAGACTTCGCGCCCGTCGCGGCCGGTTCCGGCCAGGATCACATTCTGATAGAACTGCGCGTCGCCGCCGGCGACCCGGCGGCCCGTGATCCACTCGGTGCCCTTGATCCAGAAGCAGGCCAGAATTTCGCGGGCTTCTCCGAGGTCGAGCCGCCCGGCTTCGAGATCGGCGTCGAGAAAGGGCCCGAGCAATTCGTCAATCCGCCCGAGACCGGACCAGTTCCCGGCGAGGCGCTGAAAGGTCCAGAACAGCCAGAGCGACTGGACCGCTTCGAAAAAATCGCGCGGCGGACGCTCCGGCACCTGTGTGAGCGCGGCGGCGATCCGCGGAAAAAACGGCGACTCTTCGAGACGCTCCGCCAGCTCCGCCCGGTAGCGCTCCACCCAGAGCCGCATCGCCCCGATGCACGCCGCAAGCTCGTCATAAAAAGGTGCTCCCTCCGGATTGGCGCGCCGCCCGGCGGCGATATCGGCCTCGAGTCCGGCGAGGCCGCCCGTCACCGCGTGCCGGAAATCCGCCGTCACATGGCTGACCGACGGCCGGTCGGTGCCGGGGAAGCGGTGAAAGGTCGCCTCCAGCCAGCGCGCCGCTCCGGCCAGCCGTTCGTCGGGAGAGAGCGCCGTCTCCGCCTCCGCCGCCAGCCGCCGCAGCTGAACCGGATACGGTTCGTCTCCGGCAGCCTGCGGCGCGGGCCGGAGCGTCGAACCGATCTCCCCGGACAGATAGCGGGCGGCGAGTTCACGGGTCGCGGCCGAAAGCCGACGCGGCGTCCGGTCGCCCAGCGGGTTGAAGGAATGCAGCATCCGGGACCTCCTGATTTACCTTATTATCCTCTTGCCCGCCGCCGTCACGGACGGCGCAGCGGCGGCAGCTCCAGCCGCATCCGTTCGGCATTCGCAAACTGCCAGAGCGCCGGGTCGCGGGCCAGTTTCTTCACCAGGGAACTCGGTGTGCAGCCGATTTTCGCGGCGACGGCTTTGAGCTCCCACTTCTCCTCCGCCGCCACGTCGAGAATATGGGCGAGCCAGAGCGGATATCCGGCGTGTCCGAGCGCGCATTCGAAACGTTCCGGGGGCTGCGCGGGAGTTTCGCGTTCGCCGAAGGCGACGGCGATCCGGAGCTTGGCGAGCGCGGCGGCGCGGTTCCGGTGCTGGCTGCGCTCGGTGCAGTCGGCGGCGGTGTAGGCGGTTCCGGCCAGGCGGACCCGTGCGGCTCGACATTCGTCT
>ENA-UEQN01002359-UEQN01002359.1-human-gut-metagenome-genome-assembly--contig:-NODE-2359-length-13282-cov-28.088376_pt1 | contig 13282 bp, 8 predicted proteins | sample MGYA00242940_ERZ507944 | MGnify/ENA primary metagenome ERZ507944 (study PRJEB26167, sample SAMN06115449) | human gut metagenome | host: Homo sapiens | place: China:Fujian | collected 2015-08-20... | reverse complement strand
ATCATCGGAGATGTAAAAATGGGACGGGATTGCAGCATCTGGTTCAGTACCGTGCTGCGCGGAGATGTCAACTCCATCCGCATCGGAAACGGTGTAAACATCCAAGACGGAAGCGTACTGCACACCTTATACGAGAAATCCACCATTGAAATAGGCGACCATGTATCCGTAGGCCACAATGTAACCATCCACGGAGCTGCAATCAGGGATTATGCACTTATAGGCATGGGGTCTACCATTCTGGACCATGTCGTAGTAGGCGAAGGCGCCATTGTAGCCGCCGGCTCATTGGTACTTAGCAACACCATAATAGAACCGGGAAGCATCTGGGGTGGCGTACCTGCCAAATTCATCAAAAAGGTAGACCCCGAACAGGCAAAAGAACTAAACCAGAAGATTGCACACAACTACCTGATGTACTCAAGCTGGTACAAGGAGTAAAGGTATCGGCTCCTCTAAAAAGGAGACTGCCTACATATAGGAAAAATGAAAGCGTCACAACTCATTTTTTGAGAAGACAAACTTTTAACTTGAAATTAGAACATCCTAAAAGACTAAAGAAAAGAGTCGTATCATTACTCTCAAAACGGAGTTTGATACGACCCTTTTAGAGGTTATAATTACAGTCTGTAACTTTTCAGAGTCTCGTTTTAGTTTTGACAACCCCTCATATTTTTTATGGAAAAGAGGTCTTTGGCAACCTCTTCAACAGTCTAAAAGTTTATCATGCCCAAAACTTTGTCCGTTGCTCCGGCATTACCGGTTACATAAGTCCCCGCATTCGTACCGGTCTCGCGCAAGAAGCTTTCATCTTCCAGCATACGGTCGAGCAACGCTTTCAGTTCTTCATAACTCTTGACAGAGAACCCGCCTTTTGCCTCCAGGAGCTGAACGGCTTCCTGGAATTTCTGGTACTTCGGCCCAAAGATTACCGGAATGCCATATACGGCAGCTTCCAACGTATTATGGATACCCACTCCGAACCCGCCGCCGATATAGGCAATCTCTCCATAGCGATAGATGGAGGAAAGCAGGCCGAAGCAGTCTATTATCAGGCAATCCGCCTTACGGACATTCTTTTCGTCGGCACGGGTATAACGCACATACGGACGCTTCAGCTTACGGATTATCTCTACCAAATGATTTTCGTCGATTACATGCGGAGCGATAATCAGCTTTACTTCCGGATGCTGATTAAAGTATTCGATAAACAAATCCTCGTCGGGCTGCCAGGAACTTCCGGCAACAAAAGTCATCGTATTGTTCTTGAACAACTCAACCAAAGGCAAGTCTTTAGCCTCTTCCCGAATTTGAAGCACGCGGTCAAAACGGGTATCCCCCACCACAGTCACCCGGTTGATACCAATCTTCGCCAGATAACGCTTGGAGCGCTCGTTCTGCACGAAGATGTGGTCGAAGTTGCGCAGCACGTTCCTATACGTACCGCCGTACCATTTAAAGAAAATCTGCCCGCGGCGAAAGATGGAAGACACGCTATAAACGGGGATGCGGCGCTTATGCAACTCATCCAGGTAGTTCTTCCAAAACTCATACTTGATAAAAAACGCCATGCAGGGATTCACCAGGTCAAGAAACTTCCTCACATTGCGCGGTTTGTCGAAAGGCAGATAACACACGATATCCGCCCCCCGGTAGTTCTTGCGCACTTCATAGCCCGACGGCGAAAAGAATGTCAGCAAAATACGATAATCCGGATATTTGGCACGTATCTTCTCAATCAGCGGGCGTCCCTGTTCAAACTCTCCCAAAGAGGCAGCGTGAAACCAGATATAACGCGCATCCTTCTCCAACTGCTGCCGAAGAAGTTCGTACACTACCCAGTGCCCCTTCATCATCTTCCGCGGTTTACGGCTGAAAGGAGCCACCAGGTGCACCGCAATATCATAGAGTATTATTGCTAAATTATAAAACATACTTTTCTCCGCTTCAACTTATTTCAGAACGTCGATGGCACGCTGTATGCGGGCAAGCGTCTCTTCTTTGCCCAACAATGCGGTAATATCGAACATATGCGGTCCTTTACACTCTCCTACCACTGCCAGCCGGAAAGCATTCATCACATTACCCATGTGATATCCTTTCTCCGTAATCCAGCCGATAACTACATCTTCCGACGGTTTAGAGGAGAAATCTCCAATGCCCCGAAGCACTTCCATCAATTCCGTCATGATGCGCGGAGTATCTTCCGACCAACGTTTCTTCACATCCTTCTCGGCATACTGTTCAGGAGCAACAAAGAAGAAACGTGCCTGATCCCACAGTTCCTTCACGAAGTTGACGCGACCCTTTACCAGGGAGACTACCGTAGTAAGGAACGCATCGCTGTATGCACCAAGGTCTACACCGTGCTCTTTCAGTACCGGCTTGAAAAGTTCCGCAAGCTCCTCGTCCGATTTCTGAAGAATATATTCATGGTTAAACCAGATACCTTTCTTATAGTCGAACTTAGCGCCCGATTTGCTGCAATGACTCAGATTGAACAGTTTTACAAGTTCATCCATCGACATCAGTTCCTGGTCGTTACCCGGGTTCCAGCCCAGCAAGGCAAGGAAATTGATAACAGCTTCCGGCAGATAGCCCGATTCGCGATAGCCCGAAGACACTTCGCCCGACTTGGGGTCGTGCCATTCCAGCGGAAATACCGGGAAGCCCAGACGGTCGCCGTCGCGCTTGCTGAGCTTACCGTTACCTTCGGGCTTCAGCAACAGCGGCAGGTGTGCGAACGCTGGCATCGTATCTTCCCAACCGAAAGCACGGTACAGCAGCACATGCAGCGGAGCGGAAGGCAGCCACTCTTCACCGCGGATAACGTGGGAAACTTCCATCAAATGGTCATCCACAATATTCGCCAGGTGATAGGTAGGCAGTTCGTCCGCCGATTTGTGAAGCACCTTATCGTCAAGGATAGACGAGTTTATCACGACCTCGCCACGTATCAAGTCGTTCACATGCACATCTTCGTCCGGCTCTATCTTGAAACGGACCACATACTGCCTGCCTTCGGCAATCAGCGCGTCCACTTCCTCTTTGGGCATCGTCAGCGAATTACGCATCTGCATGCGCGTAGAAGCGTCGTACTGGAAATTGGCAATCTCCGCACGCTTGGCTTCCAGCTCCTGCGGAGTATCGAAAGCGATATATGCCTTGCCGGCATCCAGCAACACCTGTACATACTTCTTGTATATGTCGCGGCGTTCGGACTGACGGTACGGACCATGTTCTCCACCAAAGCTGACACCCTCGTCAAAAGGAATGCCCAACCACTTGAAAGACTCCAATATATATTCTTCCGCCCCCGGCACAAACCGGTTGGAATCGGTATCCTCAATGCGGAAAATCAAATCTCCTCCATGCTGACGGGCAAAGAGATAATTATACAACGCAGTGCGCACACCACCGATGTGCAACGCCCCCGTAGGACTCGGGGCAAAACGGACTCTGACTTTTCTTTCTGTCATAATCTATCTTACTTATAACTAAATTAGACGGCAAAATTAAACCTTTTTTTCCATACTATTGTTTTTTTTTGTACTTTTCGCAAAAATTTCAACCGATATGAACTATTTCAAAGGTAAAAACAAAGAGTTCTCGTTCAGAGATTTGATATATAAGGCACTTATTTTTATAGGTACGGTGGGAGTTATTGTCTATTTCCTGCCGAGAGACGGTAAGTTTAATTATCAGTTTGACATTGACAAACCCTGGAAGTACGGGCAACTGATGGCAACCTTCGACTTCCCCATCTACAAAGACGACCAAGTCGTAAAAAAAGAGCAAGACAGCATTCTGGCCTCTTTCCAACCCTATTTCCAATTGGACAAGAGCACCGGGAAAGAGGCGCTCAAGAAACTGAAGAACGACTATCAGACTCATCTGCGCGACATTCTGCCCTCTTCCGATTACATCCGCCATATCGAAAAAATACTATCCGAGGTGTACCGGGCGGGCATCCTTTCCACTGAAGAACTTGCCCGGCTGCACAAAGACAGCACATCTGCCGTTATGGTGGTAGACGACAAGCTTGCCAACCAACGGAGCATCGACAAACTCTACTCCGTAAAGCAGGCATATGCCTACCTGCTTACGGCCGACACCGTACACTATCGCCCGAACATACTCCGGCAGTGTTCCCTCAACGAATACCTCTCTCCCAACCTCACCTACGATGCCCGGCGGACAGAGACCGCCAAGGAAGAAATCCTCGACAACTATTCATGGGCAAACGGCATTGTACTGAGCGGGCAGAAAATCATCGACCGCGGCGAGATAGTGAGCCGGGAGACCTACAATATCCTCGAAAGCCTGCGCAAAGAGTCCATCCAGCGCAGCGAGTCCATCGGCCAGAAACAACTGATGCTGGCAGGGCAGATTCTGTATGTCGGCATCTTCATATTGTGCTTCATGCTTTATCTCGACCTCTTCCGCAAAGATTATTACAACCGCAAAGGCAACCTCGCGCTGCTTTTCACCCTTATCATGTTCTATTGTGTGGTAACGGCCGTTATGGTAACAAACAATATATTCAACGTATACATCATTCCCTATGCCATGCTGCCCGTCATTATCCGCGTGTTTCTCGACTCACGGACAGCCTTTCTCACACAGGTCGTCACAATACTGATTTGTTCCATCTGCCTGCGCTATCCGCACGAGTTCATCCTGCTGCAACTAACGGCAGGTTTGGTTGCGATTTTCAGTTTGAGAGAATTATCGCAACGCTCGCAGTTGTTCCGCACGGCTATCCTGGTGATTCTGACTTATGCAGCCGTTTATTTCGCTTTTGAACTGATAACGGAAAACGACCTTTCCAAACTGAACGGCAGTATGTACACCTACTTCGTGATAAACGGCGTGTTGCTGCTTTTCACGTATCCGTTGCTCTTCCTGGTGGAAAAGACCTTCGGCTTCACTTCGAATGTTACTCTGGTGGAATTGTCCAACATCAACAACAGTTTGCTGCGGCGCATGTCGGAAACCGTACCCGGCACATTCCAGCATTCCATGCAGGTAGCCAACCTCGCAGCCGAAGCAGCCAACCGCATCGGCGCAAACAGCCAGTTGGTGCGTACAGGCGCTTTATACCATGACATCGGCAAAATGGAGAATCCGGCATTCTTTACCGAAAACCAGTCGGGCGGTGTCAATCCGCACAAGAATCTCGGTTACGAACAGAGTGCGCAAGTCGTCATCGGACATGTAACGGACGGATTGAAACTGGCCGAGAAGAACAACCTGCCTAAAGTCATCAAGGATTTCATTACTACTCACCACGGTAGGGGAAAGACTAAATACTTCTACATATCCTGGAAAAACGAGCATCCCGGCGAGGAACCCGACAACGAGTCATTCACCTATCCCGGTCCCAACCCTTTCAGCAAGGAGCAAGCCATCCTGATGATGGCGGATTCCGTAGAGGCAGCCTCGCGCAGCCTGCCCGAATATACGGAAGAGAGCATCAGCAACCTGGTAGACAAGATTATCGATTCGCAGGTGGAGGAAGGTTATTTCAGGGAGTGCCCCGTCACGTTCAAGGACATAGCAACGGTAAAAGCCGTTTTCAAAGAAAAATTGAAAACCATCTACCACACCCGCATCAGTTACCCGGAACTTAAAAAGCAAGACCTATGAAAATCAGTACCAAAGAACAGCAAAGAGCGGAATTTCTGTTGCAAAGCCAACGGATTCAACTGCATCAGATTGAAAGTTTCAGTTTCATGGAACGATACCCCCGGCAGGCGCATAAGGATATCCCGGCAGGAAAAGCCAAATACGGTCCCGGAATATTCGTTTTCCACCTAAAGGAAAAGCAGGATAAAGTAATATACATGCCTCCCTTCAGGCATCCTTCATCACTCGTCCGCTTTCTGGTGTCGCAAGGAGTGCCTTTTGCCAATTATGTTCCGCGCGGACGGAGCATGGAAACCCTCCCGGAGGAAACTTACCGGCGTCCCTCGCTGTATATGTTTTGGTTCTTCATATTATTCCTCATGTTCCTGATATTGGGTTACTATTCCGTCGGCATCGATGCATGGTGGGGATTCATTCCGGCCATCCTGTCCTTCGGACTGAGCCTTTTCTTCATTTGCATGCTGATGACCCGGTTCTGCTACCTGACGCTGGACAACGAGAACCTCACCGTACACAGTGCAGGCAGGACAATCCGCTATCCGTATGCAGACCTGCGCAAGGTCAACTTCGATTTTGCCCGGGAACAGACTTTCACCCACATCATGGAATTGCTCGACAAGGACTACCGTTACCGTCTTTTCTACATCGGCCGGGTTTCAAGGAAAAAGCTGAATGAGATTGCCGAACGGTTGCAACAGGCCGGAGTGGATGCAACGTGCAGCCTCAACGACAACAAGCGTTTTTATCATGACAACAGGCATTGAGCGGTGATTATTCGCCAACCGCTCCGAGCAATCCTGCACAGGCGTCTTCCAATATATCGAGTACGTATTCAAACCCCTCGGCTCCGCCATAATAAGGGTCGGGCACGTAATCGGCATGGGCAAACTTAGTACAGTATTCCGTCATGCGATGTATCTTTCCGCATGCTTCCACAGAAGGGGCACGCTCTTTCAAATCATCAATATTACGGTCATCCATTCCGATAATCAAATCGAACTCATAGAAATCATCCGTACGTACCGGACGGGAACGGTGCGTCAGGTTGTAACCCCGACGGGCGGCATGGGCACGCATCCTGCTGTCGGGCAGCTCTCCCTGATGATAGGAAAGAATACCTGCCGAGTCGATAACGAACTCATCTTCACGCCCAGCCTCTTCTATCAAATGCCTCATCACCCCTTCCGCCGAAGAAGAGCGGCAAATGTTGCCCAGGCAAACAAACAATATCTTTTTCTTCTCTTTCATACTCAAACACATATTAAACATTCCGCAACCCGCACTACGGCTATCTACATCGGGTCTACATCATAATATACAATCAGCGACTTGAAACGGTCTTCCATTATCATCTCCTTCTGTACCTGCAGCAACAATTCGCGGACACGCGCCATAGGAGCTTTGGTTTCAATCTTCACTACAATTTTGCGGATAAACAGCGTCTGCACACGTGCCACCGGCGGTTTATCCGGCCCTAACACCCGATTGCCGAAGATGGCACGCAGCTTGCCCGCCATAGTCTGCGCCATCAAATCGAGCAGGGACTCATTGCGGTTCTTCAGATACACATATATGAGGCGATAATAAGGGGGATAATGAAACATCTGCCGCTCGGCAAGCTGTCCGTCGACCATGCCTTCGTAGTCATTGGCAATTACCTGAGGGATGATAGGATGCTCAATGCTCTTGGTCTGCAGCACTACCCTGCCCCTTTTATTCTTCCGTCCGGCACGCCCTGCCACCTGCGCCATCAACTGGAAAGCACGCTCATAGGCACGAAAATCCGGATAGTTCAGCATCGTATCCGCATTCAGAATGCCTACCACGCTTACGTGGTCGAAGTCCAGCCCTTTGGAAACCATTTGCGTACCGATAAGAATATCCGTCTTTCCCTGTTCAAAATCGGCGATGATACGCTCGTAGGCCGCGCGTGTGCGGGTGGTATCCAAATCCATACGGGCAACGGTCGCTTCGGGAAACAAGAGTTTGACGTCGTCCTCTATCTTTTCCGTACCGAAACCGCGGTTGCGCAAGTCCGTTCCTTCGCAAGCGGGACAGATGCGGGGCAGTTGATAGGTATATCCGCAATAGTGGCAGGTCAGTTGGTTCAGTCCTTTATGATAGGTCAGGCTGACATCACAGTTCTTACATTTGGGAACCCACCCGCACGTATGGCATTCTATCATCGGGGCAAACCCCCTGCGGTTCTGAAACAGAATGACCTGTTCTTTCCGTTCCAGTGCCTCGCGGACATATTGCAGCAACAAAGGGGAAAAGGGCCCGTTCATCCGCTTCTTGCGCTGCAACTCCTTGATGTCTACCGGAATAATCTCCGGCAACTGTATCTCCTTGTACCTCTCCTTCAGCTCCACCAGCCCGTACTTTCCGGACATGGCGTTGTGCCAGGTTTCTATGGAAGGAGTCGCCGTGCCCAGCAGGGTCTTGGCGCCATACAGCGCAGCCAGCACAGTGGCGGCATTACGTGCATGGTAGCGGGGGGCGGGGTCCTGTTGCTTATATGTGTTTTCGTGCTCCTCGTCCACGATAACCAGGCCCAGCTTGCGGAAGGGCAGGAACACGGAAGAACGCACTCCCAGAATGATGTCATATCCGCTGTCCGAAAGCTGTTTCTGCCAGATTTCCACCCGTTCGGCATCCGGAAACTTGGAGTGATAGATGCCCAGACGCGAACCGAACACCCGTTGCAGCCTTTCTGTAATCTGTGTAGTCAGCGCTATTTCCGGCAACAGATACAGCACCTGCTTCCCTTGCCGGATAACTTTTTCTATCAGATGGATGTAAATCTCCGTCTTTCCGCTGGACGTGACTCCATGCAGCAAACAGACATTCTTTGTCCGGAAACTTTCCACAATGCTGTCGTATGCCCGCTGCTGATGCCCGTTCAAAGGATTTAAAGGGAGGGTTGTCCGGGCAGCGGCTGCATTCAGCCTGCCTATTTCCTGCTGGTATACCTCAAAGACCCCGCGTTCCACCAACCCGTTGAACACGGCAGGCGTAGCGGAAGTCCGCTGCAAAAGTTCCTTCTTGGTGACTTCTTTCGGCGTTTTGCCCAAACAGGCGGAAAGTTCGATGTACTTCATCAGCAAGTCCAACTGTTTGGGAGCGCGGCGCTGCAATTCGTCAAAGAAGAAGTGCAGACGGTGTTCGTTGCCTGCCGCTTCCGTCAGGCGTACGCGGGTCTCGGTCTTGGGCTTGTAGGTGCGCTTCAGTTCTTCTTTCACAAAGACCGCCTCTTTATCCAGCAAGGATTTAATTACAGACAGGATATTCCTGATGCCGCTCTCCTTCTCCAGTTTCGTAATGCACTGTTCCGGCTCCGCGGCAAGCAGGTCCAATATCTTCTGTTCCTTTTCGGGCAGTTGCACATCCGATTCGAAATCGGGGTTATACTCCACGATGGTCTCGCTCTCCAGCTTCAGTCCTGAAGGAAGCGCCGCTTTATAGACATCGCCCCGGGTACAGAGATAATAATCCGCCAGCCAGTCCCAAAACCTGAACTGCTCGGGCAGCAGGATGGGATGCGCATCCAGCAGGGCACTCACTTCCTTTACCTCGTACCCGGCCGGTGCGGAATAGTGTATGTTCTGCACAATAGCCGTATAGTATTTCTTCCGTCCGAAAGGAACGACCACCCGGCAGCCAATCTGTACACTCCCCGCCATATCCTCCGGCAGCGAGTATGTAAAGCAGGCATGCAGGGGAAGGGGCAATATGACATCTACGAACTTTTCCATTGCAACGGCAAAGATAACGTAAAAAAACGGCGTTGCCAATCAAAATCGGCAACGCCATACAGAGATAATCCCGTTATATCTTTAGAACAGGTAAGCAGCGGAAATCTGCCAGGTCTTATTCTTTGTTCCGATAGCCTCACTGGCACTCTTCCAGGTGAACGAGTCGCCGCAAGGAATCGTATAGTTGAAACCTATCTGCAAATGCCGAACCAGTTTCACACCGGCTCCCACATTGATACCCACCTGCGCTTTCTTGCTTTCCAGCTTTCTTCCATCTTCAAAATTCTTATCACCCTTGAAGTTGAAGAAGAAGTCCGGACCGGCCGCTACATAAATACCCAGCATACTGCCCAGACCGATGGAATATTTCAGATTGACAGGTATGTCCAGCCCCGATTGCTTCATATCAAGGCCTTCCATCTTATCGCCTTTCTGAGAATACAGTAACGCACCGTCCACTCCCAGTCCTATAACGGGAATCGTTATTTCCGCCATAGGTCCGAAAAAGAATCCGGTAGAGTTGTCTTTCATTCCTTCGAACTTGAGTTTCGACAAGTTCACACCGCCTTTCACACCAAACTTAATCAACTGAGCTTGGGCAGGCATAGCCAATGCCATGCAGCATACAGCTATCATAAAAACACTAAAGAACTTTTTCATAATTCAATACGTTTAAATTTCGCGGACAAATATATGCAAATTATCCCTTAAAAAAACAACAGGCATTCCGAATTGTTCAAAATTAAAACAAGAGTTCCGGTGCGTCACCGGTGGAAAACCGTCCCAATCTCCAGCCCGGAACATTCCGTATGCCGGTGTTTTTCCACGACATCCCTTATGTATAAAGGAGAAATACCCTATGCAAAAACCTGCTATGCCACATCGTTTTCCTCGTCCTGCAACTGCGGGCTGTACGGCCCGCATATGGAAACCGTACGGCCCGCAACCGGCAACCGGAGAGCCCGCAACTGGAAAACGAGGTTTTACATCCGGCTTTCCTACATTATACATGCTGTAAAACAACAAAACCAATGAGCTACAGTGACATTAAGCCGCAGAGTTTGGAACGCTCCGCCCTTGAAAAACAGAGGCTTTTAACCGCCGTTAACAAATTTCGTTTCACATAGGTTTTACATCTGAGTATAAGCCTGTTACAACAAACAAGAAGGATAAAAGTGACGACCGGAAGTGACGACAAACAATTGGTCAACACTCTCGTCACCATTGTCAACACCCTCTCTATCCCCCTTCTGTAAAGGGATAGAACGCTACCGGTGACGAGTGACGAGAAAAAACGTATTTTCTTTTTTAGGAGATTAAAAATGCAAGATAGGCATCGGAAAGCATAGATTGACTACCTTTGCAAAACATTATTCAAAAAAATACATTTCTTTATTACGGAGTATGATAGAAATCAGGAAAACAGAGATTGCAGAACTCGGCATCCTTATGGAGCTTTTTGAACAGGGAAAGCGCATCATGCGCAAAAGCGGAAACATGAAGCAGTGGACCGGCGGCTATCCCAATGAAGAACTTGTAAAGAAGGACATCGAGAACGGAAACAGCTACGTATGCCTCGATGAAGAACGGAACATAGTAGGGACTTTCACTTTCATACAAGGGAACGACCCTACTTACGCCCGAATTTACGAAGGAGCATGGAGTGACGACACGCGTCCCTACGGCGTCATCCACCGCCTGGCAAGCACGGAGCAAAGCAAAGGAGTGGCATCCGCCTGCCTGCAATGGTGCTACCGCCAGATTCCCAACCTACGGGCAGACACGCACCGCGACAACCATATCCTGCAACATATCCTCAAAAAGCACGGCTTCCAATATTGCGGCATCATATACCTGCTGAATGGAGACGAACGGCTGGCTTTCCAGAAGCTGTAGCGACGGCACACGCACCAAACTCATACGGGCCGGCTGCCGCCGTATTTCTTCTTCAGCTCCTCCACGGTTGTTCCGGTGAAATACTCTTCCACGAAATCCCAACGCTGGCTGTCGGTCAGAGTATCCGTACCGAAGAAAAAGGAGAACAGCTCAATCTGCTCCTCGAAGATACGTTCGTTCGTGTCCAGTATAAGATTATGATATTCGTCGGAATCCGCCAACTGTTGCAGAAGTTCCGGGTTATCGAACCGTACATGCACGCAAGGCGTACCGCCTCCCTCGACGCTGAACGACAGGCAGTCGAGCATGGAAAGAAGGTTGAGCAACATATTCAAATCGGAGAACGGAGTGCAATAGAACTGCAAGCGGTCGCCCCTGTTGCCTGCGATACGCTGGGCGAACAGCTTCTGATAACGGGACAGAAGCAGGTCGAAACCTTTGGTGACGGTAAACGAGAGCTCGTTCGAGTCTTTCTTCTTGACGCTGCTGATGTAACTTACGCTGCGCCCCTCCTCGGTGCGGCTTTCCAGCAACGAACCGATGAAACGTTTGGCCGACGGCACATCCATGCCGTGCTCGGCAAACACTGCACGCAACTCCTCCTCGTCGAAACGGCCTTTCGACTTCAGCAAAGCTGTTTTCAGCATCAATACCAGGCTCTTGAACAAGGCATCCATGCGCTGGCGGATAACCGTTGCATCCTCTTTCAGCAATACCTCGTGCTTGCCCACCGAAACAGCACGTGAACCTTCCCACAACATGCCGCTGTTCAGTTTCTGCTTGAACTCCCTGTATCCCAACTCCGGAAAACGCTCTTCCCAAAGAGTGTCCAAACGGGCACGGTAGACTCCCTCTTCACCGTCCACCCTGGTAAGATAGGCCTGAAATTCGCGTGCAAAGGCATCGCCCGTCTTGTCCTGGATGTAACCCTCCGTCAACAGATTTTGCGGACTTACCTCCAGCAGACGTGTGCCGTAGCGTTGCTCCAAGTCATCCTCCAGCCACAGCAGGGCCGTTTTGATAAGCTGCCCCAACTCGGCCTCGTACTCCAGCTTATTCTTGGTACGCGGCAGCTTCACCACGAACTCAAAGTCGGACAGGGAAACAAGTATCTCTTCCTTCTTCCCTTTCATCCGATATACCTCCATGAGTTTCTTCAGGATAAGTTCCAACTGGTCCTGCCCGATGTTGCCGGTCTGGTGCAGACGCTTCATGTAATAAAAGTCGCGTTCGTGATAATCGGTGGCGGCAATACCCTGCACATCCGCATCACGGGCGGCACGGCCTATTTCCTGAATGTAATCGACAAACGTGCTGGAAGGCGCCACGTGGTAAACACGGTCGATGTCGCTGATGTCCACTCCCATGCCGAAAGCTTTTGTAGCAACAATCATCCGCTTCGTGCCCTCTTTAAAGTCCCTGACGATGGCAGCCTTCTGCGCCTTGTCCTTCTTGCCGTAGTAAGAGGCCACCAGACGCCAGTCGGCAGGAGCCACCCAGGTCTTGATACGCATATCTATGCCACCGGCAAAAGGATAGTAAAGCAGCGCCTTATGCCCGTCGAGAAACTCCTCCACACGCCCGGATATGACGCGTTGCTTGCCTTTGTCATAAGTCTCCCCCTCTTCCAATGTGAGCCGGCGGATGTCAAAACCGATGTTCTTGCGTCTGACCGTACCTACATAAAGTATGCAAGGTTCCATTTGCAGGGAGCGGATGGTATCGAATACCATATCGTTGCCGCCTTTAGGGTTCCACACGGCAGTGGCGGTAAGGGCAAACAGAGGGAACGAATAACCGAGGTTCTGCTTCAATGCGCCCAAATAACGCCCCAGAAACCAATAGTCCACGCGGAACTCTTTGCCCCAGGTGGTTACCGTATGCGCCTCATCGACAACAACCATACCGATGCGGCGGTTGCCGATAAAATGTCTGATGTCGTAGGAGAGCAACAGCTCCGGTGAAAGATAGAACAAGTCGAT
>ENA-UEQN01002358-UEQN01002358.1-human-gut-metagenome-genome-assembly--contig:-NODE-2358-length-13287-cov-5.352460_pt1 | contig 13287 bp, 12 predicted proteins | sample MGYA00242940_ERZ507944 | MGnify/ENA primary metagenome ERZ507944 (study PRJEB26167, sample SAMN06115449) | human gut metagenome | host: Homo sapiens | place: China:Fujian | collected 2015-08-20... | reverse complement strand
GGAGATGTTAACAACAGAAAGAATATTTCTATTTATCAGGGACTGAAAGAAGCAGGTGTAAAACTTGTAATTAATCTTACAGGGTGGTATAATATAAGCAGAAAATTTATGACTTCTTTTGAGAGAGTGGGTGCTATACCCGCTCTTTCCGCTTATTTAAGATAAATTACAGACCGGAGGTGAGTATTGTGCAGAAGGAAGCTCTGGAAGCTTTGATTGCTGATTTGGTAACGCCGCTCTTAGATGGTACCGATCTGACTTTGGTAGATGTAGAATATGTGCGTGAAAAAGATTGGTATCTGCGTATCTACATTGATAAACCGGGTGGAGTTGAAATCGACGATTGCCAATTAGTAAGTGAAAAACTGACTACAGTTTTAGATGAAAAAGATCCGATTAAAGAGAAATATTACCTGGAAGTTTCATCACCAGGCATTGACCGCCCGTTGAAAAAAGATAAAGATTTTACAGCAGCTTATGGAAGTAAAGTTGATATTTCCTTTTTTGCTCCGTGGGAAGGCTTAAAAGACCTGGTTGGAATTTTAATAAGTCACAGCGATGAGACAATAGAAATAAAAACGATTATCAAGGGAAAAGAAGCCAAAAATCCGGTCAGCATTGACCGAAAACTTATCGCAATGATCAGACCGCATATTGATTTTTAAAGATTATAAAGTATAGGAGGATTAAGAAACGTGAACGCAGATTTTATTCTGGCAATAGGGGAATTGGGAAAAGAGAAGGGGATTGATCCGGAACTCCTGTTCCAGGCGGTCGAAGAAGCTCTTGTAACAGCTTATAAAAAGAATTTTGGTTCTAACCAGAATGTCCGTGTTGATATGAACAAAGTAACAGGTGAACTTCACATATATGCACAGCGTCATATTGTGGCAGAGGTAGGCGACGATCCTAATGAGATTTCTCTGGAGGAAGCCCGTAAAATAGATCCTCGCTATGAAGTCGATGATATTGTAGAAACTGAGGTGACTCCACGTAACTTTGGTCGTATTGCAGCACAAAATGCCAAACAGGTTGTTGTACAGCGTATCCGTGAAGCAGAACGCGGCATGGTTTTCGAGAAATTTTCCAGCAGAGAGAATGATATCGTAACCGGTATCATTCAACGTATGGAAAATAAAAATGTTTATATTGATTTAGGTAAGGCCGAGGCTATTTTGACTCCTAACGAGCAGATCCCCGGAGAAATTTATCAATATCATGATAGGATGAAAACCTATATCGTGGAAGTAAAAAAGACAAGCAAAGGCCCACAGATTATGGTTTCCCGAACACATCCGGGATTGCTGAAAAGACTGTTCGAGCTGGAAGTTCCTGAAATTCACGACGGATTGGTCGAGATTAAGTCAGTAGCTCGTGAACCTGGTATGCGTTCTAAGATATCCGTTTATACTAAGGATGAGAATATTGATCCGGTCGGCGCCTGTGTTGGACATAAAGGTATGCGTGTTCAGACTATTGTTAATGAGCTGCGCGGTGAAAAAATCGATATCGTCAAATACAGTTCCGAGCCTGACCAATATGTGGCTAATGCCTTATCGCCAGCTAAGGTTGTCAGTACTGAAGTTCTGGAAGAAGAAAAAATCTGCCGCGTTATAGTGCCTGACTATCAGTTGTCTCTGGCAATTGGTAAAGAAGGACAAAACGCACGTCTGGCAGCGAAGCTGACAGGCTGGAAGATAGATATCAAAAGTGAATCTCAGGCTGCCGAAGAAGCAGAACAGGGAGCACAAGAAGTTGGTGTAGCCTATGAAGCAGACGAAGATTAAAAAGATCCCTCAACGTAAATGTGTGGGCTGTAATGAAATGAAAGAGAAAAAAGCTCTGCTGAGAATAGTACGTTCTCCGGAAGGTGAGATAAGCCTTGATTTGACTGGGAAAAAGGCAGGTCGTGGAGCTTATGTTTGCCAATCTAAAGAATGCATCACAAAAGCAGTGAAGGAAAAACGTTTGGAACGGGCCTTGGAAAAGCCGGTCAGCGAAGAAGTTTATGCCAAATTGCTGGAGGATTTGCCTGATGGCGAATAATGGTGTGACTTTTGCCTTAGGATTGGCACAGAAAGCAGGTAAACTGGCATCAGGCGACTATGCTGTAAGATCTGCTCTGAAAAACGGTAAAGCTAAGCTATTGCTTGTGGCCGCAGATGCTGCTGAAAATTCTAAAAAAGATATGTATTTTATGGCAGAGATGTCTGATACACCCGTGGTTGAATGCCTGACCAGAGATGAACTGGGCTGGGCGATTGGCAAGGCTAAAAGAACCGCAGTAGTTGTTTTGGATAACAGCTTTGCGAATATGATAAATAAAAATATATGACATAAATACGCTTGGAGGTGGATGAATGGGTAAGCATAGAGTATATGAGATAGCAAAAGAACTTGGTAAAACAAACCAGGAAGTAATCGATATTTTAGCTAAAAATAACATTCAGGTAAAAAGTACGTTAAGCACTGTAGACGATACGGTTAGAGATTTGGTAGTGAAAAACTCGGCCAGGAAGCCTGTACAGGAGAAGAAGGCTGCTCCTGCACCGCAACATATAGTGAAAAAAGAGCCGGTTAAGCAGGCTGAAGCTGCTCCGAAGCAGGTGCAAACTCAACCGAATTCCGCTGCGAATACACAGCGTCCGCAGCAACAACAGGGTCAGCGTCCCAACAATCAGGGTCCGCGTCCTGCTGCCGTTAATCATCAGCAGGGGCAGAACGCAGGTCAAAACCGTCCTAATCAGGGCATCAGCCAGCAGAATCGTCCTAACAACCAACAAGGTCAGCGCCCACAGCAACAGCAGGGGCAACGTCCTAATACCCAAAATCAAGGTCAGAGGTTTAATCAAAACCGTCCTAACCAGGGCGTTAATACGCAAAATCGTCCCAATAATCAACAGGGACAACGCCCGCAGCAGGGAAACAGACCGCAGCAGCGTCCTCAGGGGGGCATTTATATAGGCCCGCGCGGGCAGCAGCCTGGTCAGCATAATGCTAACGCAGCGCGCCCGCAGCAGCAGGGTAATGCGCGCCCGCAACAGGGAAATATGAATAACAATAATAATGCACGTCCGCAGCAAGGCGGTACCGGTGCACAGCGTCCGCAGGCCAATACTGCTCGTCCTGCTGGTGCCAATAATAAACCTTTTAATAAAAATGCCCGTAAAGATAAACCGCAGATCAAAGGTTCTTATGCAACTAAAGACAGCCGTCCTAACCGCAGTAATAATCATATGGGACGCAGTAATAAACGCCAGGGCGGCAATAATAATGTTCCGCGCGTGCAGCAGCCTGTAGTAGAGGTTCAGAAACCTACTTATGTAGAGATCGGCGAAACTATCAATGTCAAAGATTTTGCCAACCTGCTGAAACGTGAAGTCAGCGAAGTTATCAAATCTTTGTTCATGTTGGGCGTGATCGTTACTATCAATCAGGATATCGACTTTGATACGGCATTGTTGGTCGGCAGTGAATTTGATGTCGAAGTTGCCGCGTTACCGCCGGAAGAGGATCCGACTGAAATTCCGGAAGTGGAAGATGATCCGGCTAAACGTTTGCCGAGGCCGCCGGTAATCACTGTTATGGGTCACGTTGACCATGGTAAAACTTCTCTGCTTGACGCTATTCGCAAGGCTAATGTTACAGCAAGAGAAGCTGGCGGTATTACGCAGCATATCGGTGCTTATCAGGTTAATTATCAGGGCAAAAAGATTGTTTTCCTTGATACTCCCGGTCACGAAGCTTTTACAGCTATGCGTGCGCGTGGAGCACAGGTAACAGATGTTGCTATTTTGGTAGTTGCTGCAGATGACGGTGTTATGCCGCAGACGCTCGAAGCTATTAACCATGCAAAAGCAGCGAAGGTACCTATTATCGTTGCCATTAATAAAATGGATCGTCCCGGAGCTAATCCGGATCATGTAAAACAGCAGCTTGCTGAGCATGAGCTGATCCCGGAAGACTGGGGCGGCGATACTATCATGGTTCCGGTTTCCGCACATCAGAAAACAGGTATTTCCGAACTGTTGGAAATGATTCTGCTGGTTGCAGAAATGCAGGATCTGAAAGCTAATCCAAGTCTGCCTGCTCATGGTACGATTATTGAAGCGCAGCTTGATAAAGGCCGCGGCCCTGTCGCTACTGTTTTAGTTCAGCGCGGCACTTTGCAGATCGGTGATACTATTATTGCCGGTACTGCTTATGGCAAGGTGCGTGCAATGGTCAATGACCGTGGTGAAAAAGTCAAAAAAGCACTGCCTTCTACGCCTGTAGAGGTTTTAGGCTTGAACGATGTGCCGCTGGCAGGTGATATTCTTGATTCTACTGATGAAAAGATTGCCCGCAGTGTTGCTGAAAAGCGTGTTGCGAAAAAACGTATTGAAGAAATTCAGCAGAATTCCAAAGTTTCGCTGGATGATTTGTTCCAACGTATTCAAGAGGGCGAGATTAAAGACCTGAATATCGTCGTTAAAGCCGACGTTCAAGGTACTATCGAAGCTTTGCGTTCTTCTTTGCAGAATATAAAAAATGACGAAGTTAAAGTCGTTGTTGTACATGCTGGTGTAGGTGCTATTACCGAGTCCGATGTTATGCTGGCCTCAGCCGCCAATGCCCTCATTATCGGCTTTAATGTTCGTCCTGATGCTAACGCCCGTAAAGCAGCGGAAGCAGAGAAGGTAGATATTCGGACTTACCGCGTTATTTATGACGCTTTGAATGACGTTGAAGCTGCTATTAAAGGTATGCTGGCACCGAAATTCCAGGAGACTATCCAGGGCCGTGTAGAGGTTCGTCAGATGATCACTATTTCGAAAATGCTGATTGCTGGCTGCTATGTGCTGGAAGGTAAGATCACCAATACTTCTAAAGTGCGCGTAGTTAGAGACGGTATCGTCATCAACGAAGACGAAATCGACACTTTACGACGTTTCAAAGACGATGTGAAGGAAGTTGCTGCAGGCTATGAATGCGGTGTTACTTTGGAAAAATTCCGCGATTTGAAAGAAGGCGACGTGTTCGAAGTCTTCACTATGGAAGAAGTCGCCGTCGAATAGGTGAACTATGGCTAGATTAAGAGTAGAAAAAGTACAGGAAGCAATCAAACAGGAGCTTAGTAAAATGCTGCTGATGGATATCAAAGATCCACGGATCCAGTTTGTTACCATTACTGGTGTTGAGCTTACTGATGATATGAGCATTGCTAAAGTATATGTCAGTCTTTATGGTCCGGAAAAGGATCATGAAGCCGCCTGGCAGGGATTGAATAAAGCACTTGGTTTTATGCGTACGGAAATAGCAAAGCGGATTCGCCTCCGCTTTGCTCCTAATTTGATTTTAGTAAAAGATATTTCGATGGAGTATAGTGCACATATCGAGGGATTGCTGAAGAAAATCAAAGAAGAGGAAGGTTCCTCGCATGAGTAAGCATTGTTCCCTGCAGGAAACAGCCGCTTTACTGCAGGCTGCCAATAAAATAGTATTATGTTCTCATGTGAGCCCAGACGGTGATACGCTGGGCTCTGCTTTGAGTTTGATGAAAGCTTTGCAGAAGCTTGGGAAAGATGTCATTGTGACTGTTGATGATGAAATCTCAAAGGTCTATAAATTTTTACCCGGTATCGAAAGCTTTGTCCGTTTTCAAAATGATGAGCGGATAGCTGCGGATCTGTTAGTCGTGATCGACGCCAGTTCTTTAGATAGAGCCGGTAACGTGTCACAGTGTGTCAGTGCTCCTAAAACACTCAATATCGACCATCATATTTCTAATACCGAATATGCCGATTATTTGTATCTTGATACAGCTGCGGCTGCTACCGGTGAAATTATGTATGAGTTGATTGATACATTAGGAGTTGAAGTGGATCTGGAGATGGCAACGTGTATCTATACGGCGCTGTATACGGACTGCGGTTCTTTCAAATATTCTAATACGATGCCGAAAACGATGCGGATAGCTGCAGCTTTATTGGAAATAGGGGTAAAACCCAATGAAATTTCTGACAGTATGGAGATTAAGCCGCGCTCTAATATCGAGATGCTGACAAAGGTTCTGGAAACATTGACCTTTGATGCTGATGGTAAAATTGCATATATTTCTATTAATAACGAAATGTATGACAAAGATGTTGATACAGATACCTTCATTTCTTATCCAAGGTATATTGAAGGCGTCGAAGTTGCTATTATGTTTAAAGCTGTGGAAAAAGTTGTTACCCGTGTCAGTATGCGGTCTCGTAACCTTGATGTTTCTGAAATCGCTATTACCTTCGGCGGCGGCGGTCATCTGCGCGCGGCAGGCTGTACTATCGAAGCCTCTTTACCTGAAGCGCAGCAGCAGCTTTTGAAAGCCTTAAAGGAAAAATTAGTATGACATCAGGCATTTTGAATGTACTCAAGCCCTGTGGAATGACGTCTCACGATGTGGTCGGCTTTCTGCGCAGGACTTTGCAAACTAAGAAAATCGGACACGGCGGCACACTTGATCCTGATGCCGCGGGAGTACTGCCTGTTTTTATCGGTACGGCAACAAGGCTGTTGGAATATGCAGTCGAAGGCCGTAAAAATTACCGGGCTGAACTGAAATTCGGTATCAAGACAGACACAGGAGACGACAGTGGTACGATCATTGCCAGTTCAGAGGTTCGTGTTGTTACTGAAGCCGAAATTCAAGAAACTCTGCAAAAATTTATCGGTGAACAAAAACAGATTCCGCCCATGTATTCTGCTATAAAAAAAGATGGTCAGAAGCTTTATCAGCTGGCACGGCAGGGGATTGAAGTTGAACGGGAAGCACGGAGCATTACTATTGATGCTTTAGAGCTGCTTCATAAAACTGGTACTTCTTTAACACTTGATATTGTATGTTCAAAAGGAACTTATGTAAGGACTTTGCTGGAAGATATTGCGGCAGAACTTGGTATGTGCGGCACAATGAGCTTTTTATTACGCAAACAGGTAGGAGATTTTTACCTGTCAGAGGCCAAAACTCTGGAAGATATTGCCGCTGCACCGTATGCTTATCTGCTTCCTGCCGAAGCAGCAGTGCAGGATTTACAGGAACTGGTTTTGACAGATAAGCAGGCGCTGCGGATTACTCAGGGGGTAAAAACCACTGTGCGAGGCATTTCAAACGGTACATACCGCTTGAAAACGATTACAGGTGATTTTCTTGGCATTGGCAGTGCAGAGTCCGAGCTCGTTAAAGCTGAAAAAATATTGAAACAATTTCAAGCAGATGCGGAAATGATTTAGATTGAGGCAGATATGGAAATCATTACTTCATTAGAAGCTGTGAAAACTGAATATAGTCCCAGTGTTATTGCTTTGGGAACTTTTGATGGGCTGCATTTAGGTCATCAGGATATTATAAAAACAGCACGTGATTATGCCCAAAAGCATGGTTTGAAGCTGATTGTTTTTACATTCAGCAATCATCCCTTATCCTTGATCAAGCCTGATTTAGTGCCAGTGCGAATTATTACGCAGCAGCAAAAAATAAAATACCTGGAAAAATTAGGCGTTGATATTTTGGTGAACGTACCTTTTGATCATGATTTAGCTGGATTATCGCCGGATGAGTTTTTGAAAAAACTGGCTGTATTTAATTATCGATGCTTAGTAGTAGGTGAAAATTTCAGCTATGGTTTTTTAGGCAGCGGTAAAACAGATACTTTGCAGCGTACCGGATTGCACGATCACTTTACCGTGATTATCAGGCAACTGGTCAAATGCGGTAAAAACGTTATCAGCAGTACTGGCATCAGAAGTCTGATTCAGGCAGGGCATGTGGAGCATGCTAATCAGATGCTGGGGCGTGCTTATGCGCTCACCGGTATAGTTACGCATGGGGCGCAGCGCGGCAGGACAATTGGTTTTCCAACTGCGAATATCGAACTGCAGCGCAGTGAAACTGCTGTGCCGGCAACTGGTGGTTATGCGGTCAAGGTCAAGGTAGGCGATAAGCTGTATTTCGGTATGGCCAATATCGGCAATAACCCTACTTTTGGCGATGTGGAGCATGCACGTCTGGAGGTAAATCTGTTTGATTTTAAAGGCGACCTGTATGGCAGGGAGATCACTGTTTACTTTTATAAATATATACGTGGTGAAGAAAAGTTTGCCAGTATCGATGAGCTGAAAGCACGTATTACTGAAGACCGCGAAAATATTAAAAACTATTTCCAATATTACAAAAAATAGTTGTCTTTAAAAGTCAAGTGTGGTATACTACATAAGTACTTTAACCAAGGCTTGGATGCTCGCTTCTCCAACGACCTCTATGCTTTGGGGATTATAAAAAAATGGAGGAATTACAATGTTAACAGCTGAAAGAAAACAACAACTCATTATTGAAAATGCACGTCATGAAGGCGACACCGGATCTCCGGAAGTACAAATCGCTGTTTTGAGCGAACGCATCAAATATTTGACCGAGCATCTGAAAGCCAATCACAAAGATTTCGGTACTCAGAAAGCATTGATCAAATTAGTTGGAAAACGCCGGGCATTGCTTGACTATTTGAAAGACCGCGACATTGAAAGATATCGTGCTATCATTAAAGCTTTGAATATACGTAAATAAAAATACGTTTTCCCAAGCCCGGCGACAACCGGGCTTGTTTCTATCCTCCCTCCTCCCTCCGAAAAAGAATTCCGTTAAAACATTTTATTTTTAACCGTTAAGTTATTATGAACGTTATTGAAAAGAACATTACTCTGGCTGACGGAAGAGTAATTACGCTGGAAACCGGCAAATTGGCAAAACAGGCAGATGGTGCTGTGATGCTGAAAATGGGCAATACGATGTTGCTCGCGACTGTGGTTTCTGCTCAGGATGCAGGTCCTGATGTAGATTTTATGCCCTTGTCTGTAGATTATAAAGAAAAATTCGCCTCTGTCGGACGTTTCCCGGGAGGTTTTACACGGAGAGAAGGAAAATCTTCGGATTACGAAATATTGGTATCCCGTTTAGTCGACCGGGCATTGCGTCCTCTGTTCCCGGACGATTATCATGCAGAGACTTTTGTACAGGTGACCCTGTATTCGGCCGATGAAGAATCGATGCCGGATGCATTGGCCGGACTCGCTGCATCGGCAGCTTTGGCTGTCAGCGATATCCCTTTCCATGGTCCGATCTCCGAGGTACGGGTTGCCCGTATCCAGGGAGAATTTGTGATCAATCCGACGGCTTCCGCTTTGAAAGAGGCCGATCTGGATATCATGGTCGGAGCTACCTATGAAAATATTATGATGGTAGAAGGCGAGATGAACGAAGTTTCTGAAAAAGAAATGCTGGACGCCATCAAGTTTGCACATGCAGCTATTAAAGAACAGTGTGTAGCTCAGCAAGAACTGGCTGCTGCTGTCGGAAAAGAAAAACGGACGTATTGTCACGAAGTGAACGATGAGGAACTGCGTAAGGATATTTGGGACAAGTGTTACCAAAAAGCCTATGATGTGGCACGGCAGTGTAATGCAAACAAACACCTGCGTGGCGAATTGTTGGACAATGTACGGGCCGAATACCTGGCTTCTCTGCCTGAAGAAGAGCAGATCGAAAAAGCCATGTTGGTGGGACGTTATTACCACGATGTGGAAAAAGAAGCGATGCGCCGGATGATTTTGGACGAAGGGGTACGTCTGGATGGACGTACTACCGAACAGATCCGGCCGATCTGGTGTGAAGTAGGTTATCTGCCCGGACCTCACGGATCTTCGATCTTTACCCGCGGTGAGACACAGTCTTTGTCGTCTGTTACCCTGGGAACGAAACTGGATGAGAAAATTATCGATGAGGCTACTATTCAGGGAAAAGAAAGATTTTTATTGCACTATAATTTCCCGCCGTTCTCAACCGGAGAGGCTAAAGCTTCACGGGGAGTAGGACGTCGTGAGATCGGTCACGGGAACCTGGCTTTACGGGCATTGAAACGGATGATTCCGGAAGATTTCCCTTATACGGTCCGCGTGGTATCCGATATTCTGGAATCCAACGGTTCGTCTTCCATGGCTACCGTATGTGCCGGAACGCTGGCTTTGATGGATGCCGGTGTACCGATGAAAAAACCGGTGACAGGTATCGCTATGGGATTGATTACCGATAAAGGGTGTGCTAAATATGCTGTATTGTCCGATATCCTGGGCGACGAGGATCACCTGGGCGATATGGACTTCAAAGTAACAGGAACCCGTGACGGTATTACCGCTACCCAGATGGATATCAAGGTAGACGGACTTTCTTATGAAATTATGGAACAGGCTTTGGAACAAGCGAAACGAGGACGGATGCATATCATGGATATCATCACCGAAACCATGCCGGCTCCGCGTGAAGACCTGAAACCGCACGCTCCCCGTATTGTTACCGTTACTATCGACAAAGATCAGATCGGTGCGCTGATTGGTCCCGGAGGAAAGATTATCCAGGATATTCAGGAAAAATCAGGTGCTACCATCAATATTGAAGAAGTTGGTAATAAAGGTATTGTCGACGTTTCGGCTACCAATAAGGAATCGATCGATAAGGCGCTGGCACGGATTCGGGCTATCGTCGCTAAACCGGAAGTTGGTGAGGTGTACGACGGTATTGTAAAATCGATTATGCCTTTCGGTGCTTTTATTGAAATCCTGCCGGGAAAAGACGGTTTGTTGCATGTCTCTGAAATTGATTACAAACGGATCGAGAAAGTAGAGGATGTATTGAAAGAAGGCGATCATATTCAGGTGAAATTACTGGAAGTGGATCCTAAAACCGGAAAATTACGTTTGTCACACAAGGCATTGCTGCCGAAACCGGAAGGTTATCAGGAAAGATCAGAGCGTCCGCGTGGTGATAGAAATGACCGGGGTGAAAGACGGGAACGTCCGGAAAGACACGATCGTGGCGAAAGACGTGAACGTCCCGAACGTCGTGAATCACGGCCTGAAAGAACAGAAGACAATCAGGAAACCGGTAGTGAGGAATAATGGATACGAAGTGATTTATCGCCCGGAACCAGTCTCGGTTCCGGGTTTTTTTATCGGTGTTTGCCGCGGAGGTATTGCTCCAGTTCTTCGATTTCCGGCAAAGTGAGCGGGTTGTAATTCATGCCGCTATGGATCATGATTTCACAGGCCATTTCCAGAAATTCAGCTTTTTCAATCGTACTTTTCAAATCTTTTCCGGCGTATACTTGTCCGTGTTTTTCCAGAAGTGCAGCATCGTGATTGAGCAGGGCTTCGCTGACAGCCTTCGCTAATTCGGCCGAACCGGGACGATAGTAGGGGACGATGGCTATTTCTCTCCCGCAATAACAGGGGATTTCTATACTGACATTGAAATTATCGGGTTTCTTTTTCATGCAGGCAATCGTCGTGGCATAAATACTTTGACAATGCAATACGACATTTACATCAGAGCGGTTTTGCAGGATTTGTAAATGAAAGCCGCTTTCCATAGAAGGGTGGATACCGTTTGTGATTTCACCGGTCGCGACCCGGCAAATGGAGATTTGGCCGGCTTGCAGTTCGGGAAGCCAGGAGCCTGTTGCCGAGATCAGGGCGAATTCGCCGATACGCCAGGATAGATTACCACTGCTGCAACGGGTCAACCGCCGTTCGCCGGTTTGATGTGCAGCTGCCAGGAATTGTTCAATGTGTTTATCTGTAATTTCCATAAATCCGGTTACTGAAAAGGTTTATTTATCGATGGGCTAAGTTAAGCAATATGTCTGAATTCGGTGGTTGTTTTTCAGAGAATAACTCATTCCTGAATGAACGCTGTAACAAAACAAAAATAAATGGAATTACTACGATCGGGTTTGCCCAGTTATTATTATATTTGTAAGCTACAAACAGAGTATGATATGGAGAATAGACTTACAGTGGGATTTACTCATGGAGATGTCAATGGTATTGGCTATGAGTTGATCATTAAAATGATGGCAGAAAACCGGATCTGCGAAGTATGTACCCCGGTATTGTTCGGATCCTCGAAGGTGGCTGCTTATCATCGGAAAGCTTTAAATATAGAAAATTTCAGTTTGAATAGTATTCAGAATGCCCGTGATGCGAATCCGAAAAGGTGTAATATCGTCAATTGTGTCGACGATGCGATCAAAGTGGATTTGGGCCAGGAGACGCCGGAATCGGACGATGCGGCGGTGCTGGCATTGAAGGCTGCTCTGACTGCTTTGGACCGGAATGAGATCGATGTCCTGGTAGGAGCTCCTCAAGGGTGCAATTCCTTTAAGCCCGCAGCGAGTTGTCCGGTATTTTTTAGCGAAAGATATGAAACCCGTAATGTCATGCCGCTGTTGGTGGGTGAAAAGATGAAGATGGGATTCGTTACCAATCATCTGCCGTTCCGGGATATTGCCGGAAATATTACGGTCAACAATATTTACTATAAACTGAAGTTGCTGGATGCTTGTCTGAAGAAAGATTTTACCATCCGGAAGCCCCGGATTGCCGTGTTGGGACTCAATCCCCATTCCGGCGAGAACTGTATGTATGGGGAAGAAGAGAAGAATGTGATTATTCCGGCGATCGAACGAGCCCGGGATAATGAGATCATGGCTTTGGGACCTTATGCGCCGGACGGATTGTTCAGTGGTGTAGAATTTGAAAAATTCGATGTTATTCTGGCCATGTATCACGACCAGGGGATGATTCCTTTCAAAACGATAGAGGGTAATGAAGGAGCGGTGTTATTGGCAGGATTACCTATTGTATATACCTCTACGGTGCATGGTATGGCGTATGATATTACCGGACAGGGTATAGCGGATGAATCGGGTATGCGCAATGCGCTTTATCTGGCTATCGATGTGTATAATAACCGGCAGATGAATGCCGAGTTAGCCCAGAATCCCCTGAGACATTACGACATCGCTTCCAATAGTAACGAAAGCGATTTGAATGTCGAGCAGATTGCCGGAATTGAAAAAGAGATGGAATAATACACTCCCAAGTTTTGACGCTGATTAGCCAACTAATTCACAAAGAATTGAACATGAATTGGTTGGCTGATTTTGTGTTATTTCCCGAATGTCCCTATTTTGTAAAAAGTTTTCAATATTCTATGATATACCCGAAGAGTATTTTTGCAGCATGCTGTTGTATCGAGAGCGATATAGTTTCCTTGTCGGGGTATGTAGCAGTCCCATTTTCCGAATATTCCAATTCAGGCGGAAATCGAATAGAAATCCACAACAAACAGCTTTAGGATAATGTGATTGTCAGTGAGAGGACGATTACCATCAGGTATTGGAAAAGGGTTTTGAGGAGTTTCTTCATGGAAATTTG
>ENA-UEQN01002357-UEQN01002357.1-human-gut-metagenome-genome-assembly--contig:-NODE-2357-length-13291-cov-4.855532_pt1 | contig 13291 bp, 8 predicted proteins | sample MGYA00242940_ERZ507944 | MGnify/ENA primary metagenome ERZ507944 (study PRJEB26167, sample SAMN06115449) | human gut metagenome | host: Homo sapiens | place: China:Fujian | collected 2015-08-20... | reverse complement strand
GTAATTTTTTTAAAGCTTCTCCATTGAAAAAAACTTCCACATCGTAGTTACGTCCGACCGTCTTCATCATTTCTTCCAGGGATTCTTTGTTAAAGAAGTAAATGCCGTCCTTCCAGCTTATAAATTCTTTAGGATTCACTTGCAATAATTCCGGTTTCTCCCCCCGACGTCCGGCCCTGACCTGTTCTCCGGGTTTCATAACTATTTCCCCCTGTTTCAAATTCTTGCCGGCTGACAGCTCCTTTCACCAAGGTAGTCACAACCCGTTCTTCATCTTCATAATCCCGGATATTGAACTCTGTACCCAAGACCCGGATCTCCCCGGATGAACCGGAAACAATGAAAGGATGTGCTGTATCTCTTTCAACAGCGAAATAAGCCTCTCCCGATAAAAATACCCGCCGTTGCGAACCGTTGAAACGAACCGGATATTTCAGCTTCGAACCGGCATTCAGCCAAACCCGGGTACCGTCGCCCAAGACCAGCGAATACTCACCTCCACGCGGGACGGTCAATTCATTGTACAGGACTTGTGGTTCTGCTGTCTGTGATTGGGAAGAATAAACCAATTGTCCGTCGTGGTACTGAATCCGGGTACCGTCTTTTTCAGCTATAGGAGCCACTTCTTCTCCCAAATTTATTTTTTCTCCATTGGCCAGGGTCACCACCGCTTTCGGTTTTACAATTCCGATCTCTTCCGACAAGGGTATCGAAGCGGGTTGCCACCAAACGAATAGTCCGACCCCTCCACCGACCAACAACGGAATCAGCAACGAGGCCACCCATCTCCAGCGACGGCGGCCGATAGACCGTTTTCCGGCCGTCATGCTCCAAAATCGCCGGTAAGCTTTATCCGTCTCAAAAATATCCGGTTCTTCCAATGCATTCTTTATCCACTCCCGGTCCTCAAATTCCCGGGCATACTTGTCCAACCCTGTCGTTTCTTTCATATGCCTGTATTCCTCGAGCTCCGAATCTTTCATCCGCCCCAACCAATATTCGAATATCAGATCGACAACCCTACCGATATCATATCCACGACGCTTCATGCTTTTTCAGATTTTTGTTATTTTTATATATTAAATCCGAAAAAGAAAAAAAGTATAACAGAAAAATGATTTTTTTTTGAAAAAATAGCTTGTACTCCCCACGCCGCTCTCTTTCGGCTATTGTTCAGCGAGCCATGCCTCGATTTTTTCTGCCGAGGCATCCTTGAGTATTACCCGTTTCCCGCTATCGAGCAGGTAGAGGGTGGGCATTGCCTTGAGATCATATACCTGTTCACGGGTAAGCCGTTTTCCCTCGTCATAACCATCGATCCAACGGGCGGGAAAGATCGCTTTTTCCCAGGCCGGCGTTTTACCCTCCACACACACGGATAGCAGGCATAACCGTCCGGCCTTCATAAATTCATTCATAACCGGTAAGGAGAGAAGCGCCTCCTTCACACGTTGACAGTCCGTGCAATCGGGATCATTGAAATAAAGCACAACATAATCGGCTTTTATACCCGAAAGCCGGTTCATGGCACCGTCGCGGGTCCGGTAGGTAAAATCGGCAGCCACATCACCCGGACGATTTTTCAGGGCCATTTCCAAGAGGTAACGGGGACGTTCTTTATCCCAATCATCCAAGCCGGGATTCCCGAGCAGTGAACGCAGTACCAGGATATGCAGCTCCTCGTTGTACATAGGCGAGTTGGGTTCGTAAAGATACTTGTCCGCCAAGGATATGAAATGGTACAACATCTCTTTTTTCACCATAGCACGCCGGAAAAGCGTGTCGACGGCAACCTGTGCTTTTGCCGTGTAGGGAAGAATACTGATAAAATCGACAAATGCCTGTTCCGTGATTTCAGGCCGGGAAATTAAGGTGGTGTCAGCAAAATTGAAATAATCCCAGTAATGCACGGCCAGATAAGCAGCCCGTTCTGCGGGATCCGTCAGAAAAACAGGTACCTCGGGTAACCGAAACTCCTCCGTCGTTCGTTGCGCCTGAGCGAAGGACGTAAGCCCGATACAGAAGATACACGCCCAAAGGGTTAGATTCAGAATTTTCATGTCGCTTGGTATTATGATTTATGAAAAACTCCGAACGTGGAAGCGTCCGGAGTTTCCGATTGTATCATTCAAAATATCAGTTACCGGTAGCCGCTTGAAGTTCAATATCCGGCTTTGCGAACAGCTCAGCCAAATTATCGTAGATTTTGTGATAAACGTTTCCGGCAGTATCCTCGTAATGCAACTCGATTTTGTCGGAATACCAGTTGAACTCGTACTCCCTGCGCAGGCGCAATTCATATCGGCCGTCAGCCGTAACGGTAACCGAACCGATACGACTGTTGTTGCCGACACGCTCGAAAGAGACGAACGCACCGACAGGCACATCCTTTACACCGTCAGCGGTTGCATAACGGAGCGTTCCCGTAATCGACCGGTTGGTTACCCGGAAAGTCTTACTATAATACACTACTTGTTTCTCGTTGGAGGAAATCGTGATGTCGCCCGCACTTACAATGCTATTTGTGATAAACGGCAAGGTTTTACGCTCTCCGTTTTGGTTTACTGAAATAGTCGTTGTATTGTCTATGTTTTCGATTGCATTTGTACCATAGTTACGTTCGGCCTCCCTGTCAGCCTCCACTGTATAAATGAAACGTCCCGGAACCGCAGGATCGGCCTTTAGTTTCGTTCCATTCAATTTGTTTGCCGCCAAGCGGTTTTCATCAATCTTCAGCATGGGCGCATCGATATAAATTTCGAACTCATTGCCGAACGGGTCTACCGAGTTGCCGTCCGATCCGCAAAAACTGGTCACGTCAATGGCAATATCCACCTCCTGTTCGGGTTGATAAGTCCATACCAAAGGGGTTACCACTTCAGGAATATCTGCCGCTGAAGCGGACCTATCCGGTTCGTCATCTTTCCCTTTCCAATCCTCACCGGCATATTTTACACGTGCCCCGAAACGGAACGGATTGTAATTGGCCAGCTCAAACGTAACGCTTCGGTATGAATTACCGGCATATATACCCATATCACCGGCATCTGCCGCCAGTACCGCCTCATTACCGGGTTGGTTCGAGGCAATCCTGACCACTTCCGCGCTTTTTGCCCGGTTCGTGTACATATAAATCGAATATTTGCCGGTTTCCGTCGGACTGCCGGGCTTTATCGGTTTGAACATCAACATACGACCGCCTGCCGGATTGTTCTTTCTCCACCACATATCTGCCTCGTCAGTATAGAAATTACAATCAAACGACACAATATCGGCTTCCGACGGATCTTTATAATCCGACAAATACTGTGAATATAGCAAGAACTCATCTTTCTCTCCGGCGTTGAACGGTGTTCCTCTTTGGTCATCTTCCACTTCATCGCCTTGTTTCTGCATGAGTTGCAGATCAAACTGCACCTTAGCATTGACCTTCTGCGGCACCAGGCGGTATAACACATACTCGTCATCTGCATATCCATCCGGATTTTGGGTAGGATCGGCGCTATACGCTTTCAGTCCCGTTACCGTGATGGACTTACGGGTGTCAGAGAACGTAAATTCCCGAGTCATGGTTTCGAAGTGTTCGGCCTCAATATAGAGCGTCCCTTTATATCCGGCAGCCTGTGACAGGATATTCTCGAAATAAACCCGTTGCACACCGGCCTGTTCGACCGTATATAGAAATTTATAGTCCGGTTCCGTTTTGATGTCTCCACTACTGTACCACTCCTTGTCGCCATTACGGACCACGGGCAATGCCATACCTGCCTCGTAACGTATATCCAATTCGTTGGCCGATAGGTACACTTTCATCGGGAACAGCTCGTCAGGGCATGTTTCGGGAATGGTAAACATCACCGTTACGTGCGAACGGTCTTCGGTTGGATTATTCTCGTTTATTTTTCCGTACACCTGCGTGCCTACCCATGAAGGAGTGAACGCCTGTCTCTTCACTGTGATCACTTTAATTTTGCGTTGCAGACGTCCTTTCTTTACAAGCAATGTACCTTCCAGCTTCTCGTTATTTCCCAAAGGAAGCAGAGAGATGACGATACTGCCCTTACCAATCCCGTCTTCAATCTCAAAACTATTGTCTATATTTTGTCTAGCCACGAGGTTATCTATCCACGAGACATCTGCCTTGTCGTCTTTTGTTATCGTCGTTCCGTTTTTACCTTTAACAGTATAAGAAAGTGTGTAGTTTCCGGTTCCGCCCGTAGCGTCTCCATCTATCACATAGCCGGTCTTTTCAACCGTGAGAATGTAATTCTGATCCTCTACCTCGTTCACCTCGTCGGAAATGGAGATCCAGACGTTGTTCGTGGCCGCTGCTGTCAATGCAGCGGCGAAGTTTTCCTGTCCAAAAGAAAGGGCTCCCTTGATATTCAACTTGTAATGATGGTTACGGCGTATGAGAATCTGATCGCCTTTTTCGTCAATCAGCATCACCCGATAATATTTTTCCGTGGATTCACCCGGAACATGTCCGCGAATGATGATACTGACAGGATCATCTGCGCTGTTTTCACTTTCGAAGATATACTGTTTCGTGGCCGTGGTCACATCCGTGATGTCGCTCATCCTGGCATCATTCTGCGGAAGTGTGACAAACGGATCGTCTTCGCCCGGCCACTCGAAATCGAATCCCTTTTCCGGGTGATAGGGAGCTACCGTACCAAAGGCATTCGTGTTATAGGCTACAAAACCCGTCACCTCTATCCACCCGTTGATCGGATTGTCGATGGAAACCTGCGCATGGTTGCGGATCATCTTTATCATATTTCCCTTGTCGGCCATTTGAGCATCGATCTTACTATCGTTATCCGGATCGCAGGTAAAACGTGCCCAATAGATCATACGCCCCGACGAACCCTCCAGCAGAGCCATAACCTCGGCCTCCGATTTGTTACGAAATTTATCCTCCTTGAATTCCGACATATTCTGATTGGCGAGAAAATGTACGGTTCGGGTATTTTCAGGCACTTCGGCCTCGAAATTTCCTGTTAAGCCGGCTCCATTCCCGGTAGGGGTAACTTTGGCCTCGACGGTCGTGGTAAAAAGACCGTAACTGTCGAAACAGAACAGTGTCATGTCCTGTACACCACCTCCGTCGGGATCGACCGAACGGGTTACCACCTCCTGCATAGCCGGAATATCGGCACTGAACCGAAGGGCCACGTAACCTTCATGTGCCGTGGGCATCGAGTCCGGCAGATCATCTTGCCGGCAAGAGACCAGTAGCACAGCCAAAGTTATTGCCGTATGTATTACTCTTTTTATCATAGTCTTATCCTTTATCTGTTCTTCGTACTAATTACCGGTCTATTTGCCATTGTAAACGTCGCGGACACAACGAACACCGGTTCCATTCATATTGTTTTTAGAATTGGATACCCTGCCGCTTGCACTATAATAATATGCAGCATTTAACAGATAATCTATAGCATCTGCATCTGCATTTTCTGTTCCTTGAAAATCCATGATAATCTTCAATTCGGCCTCGGTTGGCAAACGCCAATCGTCATACACCGTTCCATCCTCTGCAACCTCCACATAATTAGCGCAATGCTCCCGTGCAACCCTCAAACTATTGTCGCTGTCATCCAATGTCAAATTTCCAGCCCCCAACATAAAGCCACCTAATGAAGATGCAATCATAAAAGATGGGGAGACCAGTTGAGCATTATCTTTTCCGGGATCTGTAACCATCAGTCCGGGATTACTTTCGTCTTCAATCAATCGAGGACGTCCCACTGTATATTTATTCGATGTTGCTGTTAATCTAATATGGTACACCCGTCCATTGTATTCTCCTGTGCTGCTTGTCTCTCTCTGATTCCCACTATTCCAATAATAGTGCAGAATGGTTGATTTTCCGTTCGTTACACTGGAAACAAACTTAGATCGGAAAAAACCGCTGGATGTATTAATTTCACCCCACCAACCACTTCTTTCTGATGCTTCGTAATCATATTGTCCGTTCCAGCTGGATATATTTCTCGTGGCAAGGCTGATTCCGTATATACGGTCTCCCATATACTCATACGTGGTAGGCCGGGCGTTATTTGTTTTAAAATCGTCACGATAAGAATACCAACTCTGTATGTTTATGATGTACTCCAACGGGTACTGGATAATTTCGACCTCACGTTCTACCTGATCATCATTAAAGACTTTCACTTTGATATAGCGGATCGTGTTGTTGGTTGGTACCGGGCTATGAATGCCGATATTTCCTGTTACATCAGGCTCGGGGGTTATGGTGATTTGCCTGAGAGTCTGAGCATCTACAGAACGTTGCACTCCGAACTTGTCGTAATAATAAGCGCTTACAACTTCAGCATGTACTTCCGATGACGATGCAAATCGCAGTGTAGTATTGTCATCCGCCATATTATGCATCTCTATCTCGTTTTCATTCAGCGTCAGGTAGACCGGACGATCATCCTCACCGCCAATCAGAATCATCTGTTCGTTCCAGTCCTGCACAGAATAAGTCATATCAGTCAATTCAACCGGTTTTGACGGGTCGTTGGCTCCGGGCGCATTCACACTGACTACCACCTCGTAGCAGGTATTACGTTCCAGTGCTTTCTTTTCGCTGACAGGGATCTGGTACCAGTTGCTCTCACGAAGCTGTGCATCGTCTCCATCCCCCTCATACTTCATGGGAATATTCACAACCAGGCGTACTTCCTTTTCAAGCGCACTTTCGTTTATCCACGTATGAGCATAGGTATAGGCGGTCACGGTAATTAAATCCGCAGTCCAGTTGAAATAGCTGCCGGAGGACTTATCGGTATCTGTCAGATCAGCCGTACCGTTTACATCCGCTATTACCGATGTTGTATAAGGCATGTTGCGCAAATAATATCCTGCATTATGGGCTTCCTTACTGTCATCGAACGTTACTCTGTCACCCTTCTGTATCCTGACGACAATCTTGGCTGCCGCACGGCGTAAGGTAACCTGCAGTTCCGTATTGTCCGTAGCCGTTCCGTAGTTTAGAGTTACCGTTTCGGGGGCATTGGGTTCATCGGTTCCAGCATAAGCCACACCGTCCATCAGAAAAGTCCGCGGGGCACCGCTCACCTGCGATAATCCTGTCATGTGGATATTCCGGTCGCTCTGCGTCATGGCCTTGAGTTTATTCAGATCGAAATCTTTGGCATCGAATATTTCCGCCAGAGCTGTGCTGTTGGCAATCAGGTATACCCAATACTTTGTGTCTTTATTGAAACTGCTCCTCTTAGCTGTTAAGGTGATCTTACCGTTACCGGTTTCACTGCCCTCCACCCGCTCGTGCCATTTCCAATCTCCGTTCTCTTCGAAAATCACAACGTCGATATGGTTGACGGCCATTTCCACTCCGGGTTCATTGCCGGCACGGCTCACAGGCAACGTCTCCGACGATAGATTAAGAATGATGCTATTACCGTTCTTTTCCATGCTTCTGCCCGAAATATCGTCGTCTTTTTCACAGGCGGTAAGAAACAGTACCGCCATGCCACAAACAATAATATGATATACTAGCTGTTTCATCGCTCGTTAGTTATTTATGGGTACTTCGATCTGTTTTATCACAATTGCCTCAGGAATGTTACTCCCCTGCCATTTCAAGGAAGCGCTCTGCCCGTTAATTAATAACAATGAACTACCTGTCTGATCCCACGCCGGCGTGTAAGAGATAGCGAGACTTACCGTTTTGTCCACATTTGTGGACTTCAATGCCTTGATCTTGATTTGGTAGGGGTCAGAGGAAGCCACATAATTTCCCGGATCGACAAGCACTCCTTTTTGATAAACCGTTATCTCAAAATCTCCAGCTGTGGCATCAAGCAATGTGGGAACCCATATCTGTTTATCAGGCCCGAATATCGAGAATGTGAAAGAGTAACTGCCCTCCTCAGAAGTAGCATCGTTATTGTACCAAATAGTCGGTTGGCTGTATTGTCCATCTTCCGGTACCGAGCTTCCGTCAGCAGGTGTTATCGGATTGTCGTAACTCGGATAATCAAAAGTGATATTGTAATTCTCCTTATTCCAGTCGGCCACCTTATATTCGACGGTTATCTTACCATCGTTGTGCATCAGGCAACAGACCGTATAATATTTATTCCTTTCGATAGGAGGCATATATACGAAACCGCTTCGGGCGTTTCCATCGAATTCATAGTCTACCCGAAGAACATTACCGTCGTTATCCCCCTTAACGTCCCATGAGGTACTACCCCAAGGGTTTTCGAAAAGATAGAAAGATCCGTTCAGAACAGGTGTATAGTTCGCCGGGTTTTCCTTATCGGTTTGCGAGGCATTCTCAGCTAAAGTTTTCGTTACCTCTTCTTCGACAACTTCGAGGCTGATATCACCTGTAATACCTGTTATCGCTTTCAGTGTTTCATCAGTTTGCGGCATCAGGTAATTGCGTGTCCTTGTTCCGGATGCCAGTACGGTCAATCCGGTAACACGCAGACTGCTATTCTCTCCGACAGGCTTGGCTGCGAATACGCCGAGCTTACCTATCGGGCGTTTCAGTTCAAACGTAAGGTCCTGCCGAAGCAACGTGTGCCCTGCATGTCCGGGATCGGCCGGGGTCTTATCCGACAACTGCGTCAAGTCGATTGTTTCCGTCTGTTTGCAAAACATCGGCAAACCTTTCGACGTATTCAGCTTCGTGAATGTAAAATGGTTCAACTGGGTTTCCGTTGTGTTTTCCGTCAATAAGACAGAAGAACCCGGTGTTTCCATGGCCGCTTCGTTGGCCACGACATAGAAGTCCACCTTCTGTGTCATGGTGGAATACATGGTCAGGTGCATCAGGAACGAGGGATTGTTCACGTCCAGTCCGTCTTTCGTGTAGAAGTGTCCGGCCGGTTGTCCATCAACAAAAGCGTATACGCGCAACGAGTGCAGAACAGTCTCGTTGTTTGTGGGAATACCGTCGGTCTCCTCTACGGCCCGGGTGCCTATGTTCAGTTGCACCAACGCATCACCCTTTTCAGAGGGGACTGTATATTTTTCTTTGATACAGCCGGAGAGCAGAGAAGCACAACAGCCGAATAAGAACACCGCATAAAGTATCTTTCTCATGTTTCACATATTTTAAGGGTCTTAAAATTCAGGTTTCACTTGCTCAACATACCATTCGGGAACGGTGACCTTTATCGCGCCCGCCTTGAAGTCGATCCGGATCGGAATCAGCACCTCTTGTTTAGAACAATCGATCATAGGGTTAGCAGCCAAAAAATCAGCCAGGTTGATCTCCGCCAGCAACTCTTCCCCGGAAGCCTGACGCAGACAGACGTTCACGTCCCTGTGATTCATGTGCCGCATTATGTTGGCACGAGCCGTCAGCAATTTTTTGTCGGACTCATATGTAGTTTCAAGCAAATAATCCGTAGCCTCTCCGCATGCCCGGTTCTCGAAATCGGTACAAGGCGAGACACCACATATCTCAAGTACAGGCAATGAACCTGCACGTTTTCCCACAGCGGGAATCCCAACCACTTCTACGAACAAATCGTAGTGGGAGCTGGCAAATTCTATCGTTTTGGTCTGATCATCCTCTTCCCTGCCGGTAAAAGGCAGCACGGTATAGGACGTTGAAGCGTGATAAAGAGAGTCGTTGCCGGAAACCTGTTTATCGGCAAAATAATCCCCGTCAGCAAATACTATTTTGTTAAAGTCACAAGTGGTGAGGCCCTCCACTCTCGTGTGATGGGTGTTTCCCACGCAGACGATCCTGTAATCCCCGGCTTTGAGCGGGGGAAGCAAAGCCGTACGGCTTGCTAACTCATCGTCGGATAAAGTATGCGAATTGACGCATTTATTCTCTGCATCGAAAACATACATTTCCACCCGGCAGATCTTGTCGGGGAATATTTCCGTCGTACCATCTCCCTTATAGCTGAGTGTCAACCTGTTGATGCTAAAACAGTCATCTATATCCTCATCGATACAAGAAGTTAACGCACCTCCTAACAACGCCAGACAGAAAACAATACTCGTCAATTTCATAAATCTTATTTTTATTTCATCAAGGAGAAAAAAGAGGGGGGAAGACGGGATACACCCGCCATTCCGCACCCTTTAATAATTATTAGAATTCAGGAGAAACAGGAACGACAGTCCAGTCTGCCACATCCACATTTAACTCCACGCAACGCTCAGGTTCGTCGAAATCACCATCCGTGAACGAGTAGAGCACCCGGTAGATCTTTCCTGATGTAAAGGCAGAAGCATTGGTAAACTGTCCGCGTAAATAGAGAGGCACCTCTGAATTACTGTTCACACCGCGCAGGGCGAGCAACAACTCAGGATTCTTAGCAGCATCCGTCACGTGTGCTAAACCGTAAGTGATGATTCCGGCGGCATCTTCTCCATCTTCAGCAGGATCGGTAATATCCGTACCATCTACGAATTTTTTCCCGCCGACAGCCAATTCTAAATTCAATTCATCGGCCCACGGTGCGGAACGATCTTCGATCCAACCCCATACTTCCGTATGATCGATAGTTTCAAATACTTTAGTATCCTCCACAGGAAGTTTAGACACGAAATTAGACTGTGTATAGTAATTGTTCAATGCTATTTTCTGTAACTTGACAGAGGTATACTTGGGAACATCTCCCTCTTGGGTATACTGGAATCCATAGATTTCGAAACGCGATACACGTGGCTCCAGGGTTACGTTCGCCGTGTAAACATTGTCATGAATTTCGCTCCCGTCAAGTTTTTTTTCTTCAAGCTCATCTTCACCATAAAGAGGATAGGTCGGGTGACCGCTTCCATTGTCATTCGGTATATGATCAACACGGGCTGCAATTGTAGAGTACTCCACGTCACCAATATTACCCACGACAACGACTTTCGAGGTGGCAGCGGGCAGGAAATGATAGGTAATATCTTTTCCGTTCTCACCTATTTCAGCCCACTCAGAATCTGTTTTACTGAAATAGACCTGTTGATCCTGATTCTCATACTGAGGAACGGTTTGCAGGTTGCCGGCAGCATCCACAAAGAACACCTTGAAATTTTCCAACGCAACCTGGGAACCACCTTTCATTGCATCACCCGTAGCACGTGACTTCACAGTCTTTTGGATATTAGGCAGTTTGATCGTCACACTTTTGGGCATAGTATCCGTTTTCACACCATCTTCATGCTCGTCCTTACTGCAAGAAACAAGTCCCATTGTAGCCACTAAGGCCATCAATACTAAATTTTTCACTTTCATAAATACAAAAATTAATGGTTTTATTGAAAATTATAATTGTTCTATTACTCCTTGCACTTGTGTCAGGTTATGCCGGGCCTCTTCCACCCCTGCTTCGGCGGCACGACGGAAAGCGTCTTCCGCTTTATAAGGCTCTCCGGCCCCGGCATAGGCAACTCCCAGGGTGTTGAGAAGCGTGGAATCGCTGAAGGTAACCTTCGAATATTCTAACAATTGCACAGCCTTGTCATACTCCTTCTTTGCCATAGCCTCCAATGCCAGGTCGTTCAAGACGGCCGGTGCATCGGGGAAGTAACGGGCAGCCACCTGCATAACTTTCCCGTATCCGGGTGATCCCTTCTCATAAGAAGCGGCCACTTTATACATCTCCGTCAAGCTCAGCAAATCGGGACGTTCGTCCACCATGCGCCGGGCCTCGTCGAGATTGAAGTTGCGAACATTGTATTCTATTTTATATTCATTACGCCGTAAAAGAGGATATATCTCGTTGAGCAGGCGATGATAGATGTCGGCAGGTACTAATTCCTGCAACTGTTTTTCACAGACATCACGGTCTCCTGTACATTCATCGATAATGCGCACGACCTCTCCACGTTTCAGAAGCCCTGGAAACTTGTCCAGCACGAGACGGAAACCTTCCCAATCCTCACCTTTCCAATCGACGTGTATCATGGCAGGGTCGAACTTGTCATGGCGGCAAATATAGTCGGCCAACGCTTTGGCACGATTCTCCGACAGTTTGAGGTTGTGAGCCACAGTACCCTCCGGAGAAGCGTAACCGGTAATAAAAATACCCGTGATGGAAACATCCTCGTTATCCTCGACTAGCTGAATCGAATGGGACACGGTATCCAATTCAGAACGATTATCCTTATATCCGGGAAGGATCCTGTAACTATCCTGACGAAACTGGAGACGCGCCGTACGGGTTTCAGCCCGGACTTTCACCGGTTCCGGTTCGGGCACAATCGTACAAATTCTGTAATCAGGGATGAAAGCGGGAAGAATATTCCCGGGCAGGACCTGTTCCGCTTTACCTTCCGAACAGTTTACACACCCATACACCTGCTCACGCAGTTCGATCCGCCCATCGAGCATCCAGTGTTCGTAAGGGACTGTCGCCAGATACTCGTACCCCTGATCTTTACCGTTACGGCGACGGATGACAACCTGTGCATTCTCGTCGTGATAAGGGGGAATATCTACACTTTCCAGACGCTGAGCCCGAAGATACATTTTGTTGCGGGCTTTACCGTCTATGACGATCGGTGGGAAAGCCGCTTCACGGTTTCCATCCTTGGATAGCAATATGGGAGTCAAGGCTATCGTATGCTGTGTCTTGATTTTAAGTTCACTCAAATCAACCAGCATGGTCAGTTGTACTTCTCTGCCTTTCTTGACAACTCCCCGGTTCTGTATCCCGATTTCGGCAAGGTAACTGATCTCGTTTTCAGCATGTATCACCTCCGGACAACATGCCAGTAACGCTAAGAATATGATATATAAATGTTTCATCTTTTTCCGGTATTACTTAATAATGTAGATAAGAGATATTCCCGCTTTCGTCGGGCCGAAATAATGCTTCTTCTGGTTACCCTTGAAACGACCGCAAGTCTTGCACTCGTACTTGTCGTACTTCGTGTAAATGTATCCGGCACCGATATTCGCTTCCAGATTCCAGCGTTTACCTAAAATCCACGTATAACCATAAGAAATACCGATCCCGGTGGCCCACCCCTCATAACGATGCTCTTGGGTAGACTTATTTTGGAAGGGAATCCGCACACCGCTGATATTGTATTCTGCAAACCCGGTATGAATACCGAAAAAATGTCCGTTGAAACGTTCGCACAACCAGTACCGGAATTCCGGCATCACCATCCAATGCTTGACCTTCTTATTATCGTCTTTATTAAGGGTCCACGGATTATACCCCCCCACCAGATCGAGGGTTGTACGCTTGCCCAGCCCGAATTCAAACCCGATGTTGGGTGTTGAAGTGGCCCAATAAAGAAGATTGGTTTTAACCGCAATATCCTGCGCGCAGACAAGGTT